>Ga0181599_1000157_pt1 | contig 66469 bp, 59 predicted proteins | sample 041ome_3_FD_148658 | JGI IMG/M metagenome (GOLD analysis project Ga0181599, IMG submission 148658) | Coastal salt marsh microbial communities from the Groves Creek Marsh, Skidaway Island, Georgia - 041405US metaG (spades assembly) | ecosystem: Environmental > Aquatic > Marine > Intertidal zone >...
CGGCGGGAGAGGTCTTGAGGCCAGCGTCGCCAACCAGGTCGTGGAGGTCTTCGAGAAGTTCAGCTTTGGTGCATTTCATCGTGGTTTCCTGAAGGCCGCGCCGCATGCAGTCACGCACTGCGCCTATTAAATGTTCTACACTCTACTCGCAGCGATGACTGTTGGATGACAATAGATGACAATAGACGCGCAAGTGAGGATACTGCTTCGAGCAATATGTTACCATGCGTGCGATTTTTGGGCATCGTCCCCAGCCTGCCGGCACCGCGAAAAAGGAACTCATACCTCATGCAATCAACCTCGCTCGATAAGCGCAAGATCAAATTTCTCCTCCTCGAGGCCGTTCACGAAAGCGCTGTTGAGGCACTGAGAAACGAAGGCTATGAGAACATCGAATACCTCAAAACGTCGCTGAGCGAAGACGAGCTAGTCGAGAAGATTAAAGACGTCCATTTCGTCGGTCTGCGCTCGCGTACACAGCTCACCGAGCGGGTGTTTGCCGCGGCGAAAAAACTGCAAGCGGTCGGCTGTTTCTGTATTGGCACAAATCAGGTTGATCTCAACGCCGCCTTGATTCGCGGCATTCCCGTATTCAATGCCCCTTATTCCAATACCCGCAGCGTCGCTGAGTTGGTCATCGGCCAGTCGATCTTATTACTGCGCCGCGTGCCCGAAAAGAGTGCGTTGCTGCATCGCGGCGAATGGCAGAAAACTGCTACCGGCTCATTCGAGACTCGCGGTAAAAAACTTGGCATCGTGGGCTATGGCAATATCGGCTCGCAGCTCAGCGTGCTCGCCGAATCGATGGGCATGAAAGTATTCCTATTCGACGTCGTAACCAAGCTACCGCTTGGCAACGCCATTCAGCTTAACTCGCTGCAAGAATTAATGAGCACCTGCGATATCGTCACCCTGCACGTGCCCGAGACGCCGGACACCAAAGACATGATCGGCGCCGAGCAGCTTGGCTGGATGCAGCCCAACGCAATCTTTATTAACGCCTCGCGCGGCACCGTTGTCGACATCGATGCACTCGCCGCAGCCCTGCGCGAAAAGCGCCTGGCCGGCGCCGCTATAGATGTTTTCCCTGTTGAGCCCAAGTCTAACGACGAAGAATTTGTCTCGCCTCTACGAGACTTCGACAACTGCATCCTCACGCCCCATGTCGGCGGCAGCACGATGGAAGCACAGCGCAATATCGGCATCGAGGTCAGCGAAAAGCTGGTTCGTTACAGCGACAACGGCTCGAGCTTCGCCTCCGTAAACTTCCCCGAAGTGTCGCTCCCCGCCCACCCCGGCAAACACCGCCTGCTACACATCCATGAAAACGTGCCCGGCGTGCTGAGCCAGATCAACAGCATATTCTCCGAAAACGGCATCAACATCAGCTCGCAGTATCTGCAAACCAACGACAAAGTGGGTTATGTGGTCATGGACGTGGACGTGGACGCAAGCGAGCTGGCACTTGCACGGCTCAACGAAGTAAATGGGACGATCAAGTCCCGCGTGCTTTTTTAAGGGGTCTGACCCCTTAAAAAAGCCCCCTAAAAGGAGCAACACCATGACGCAGATAATTATTGCCACTCTGGCACTCACGTTGGTGCATATCTGGTTCGTTCCGGCTTTTTATAATCGGATTCATTTAAAGTATTTGTTGGGGTCGAGGGACGAAGGGCTAGAGCTGAGCGTCGGCGCGGCTCGGGCAGGGCGCGCGGCGACCAATTTTCAAGAAAGCCTCGTGCCGTTTTTGGCGATGTGTTTGCTTGCAATGATAAACGGCGCCGACCTGCTGGTGCTCGCACAGGTTTGGCTTGGGCTTAGGGTGGTTTATCTGGTGTGTTACGTGGGGGGCATCAACCCCGCGCGTTCTTTTGTCTGGATTGCGTCGCTTGTGGTGCTGGTTCTAATGGCTGTGCGGCTTCTGTAGCTTACTGTCACGGGCATCTTAACCACCCGTGACAATCGCAACTACCTATAAGCCGTATTTATCAGCCATCTCTTCAAGGCTGTAAACCTTGCCGATATTGGACACCTGACCCGCACAGCCGAACGCCTCGAGGCGGTCCTTCACTATGCCTTTCATTGCAGTCATGGTGGGGATTAAGAATTTGCGCGGGTCAAATTCGCTCGGATTTTCGGCGAGAAACTTGCGTGCGGCGCCGGTTGAGGCTAAGCGTAGGTCGGTATCGATATTCACTTTTCTCACGCCGTGGCGAATGCCTTCTTGAATTTCTGACACGGGAACGCCGTAGGTCTCGGGAATCTCTCCGCCGAACTCATTAATAATCGCTAGCCATTCCTGCGGCACCGATGACGAGCCATGCATAACGAGGTGCGTGTTCGGAATCTTGGCGTGAATTTCTTTGATGCGGCTAATCGCGAGTATGTCGCCGGTAGGCGGGCGGCTGAATTTATAAGCACCGTGGCTTGTGCCTACCGCGATGGCGAGAGCGTCGACGCCGGTCGCATTAACGAAGTCTTCGGCTTCCTGCGGGTCGGTTAGCATCTGCTCCATCGACAAAACACCTTCGGCGCCAATGCCGTCTTCTTCGCCGGCCATGCCGGTTTCGAGCGAGCCTAGGCAGCCGATTTCCCCTTCGACCGAAACACCGCAGGCGTGGGCCATGGCAACGGCGGTTTTGGTTACCGCGACGTTATAGTCGAAGTCCATCGGGGTCTTGCCGTCTTCGCCAAGTGAGCCGTCCATCATGACAGACGAAAACCCGAGTTGAATCGAGCGCTGACAAACGGCAGCCGAGACACCGTGATCTTGGTGCATAACAATCGGTATGTGAGGAAACTCTTCGATCGCCGCCTGAATCAAATGCTTAAGGAAGTTAGAGCCGGCATACTTGCGCGCGCCTGCGGAGGCTTGCAGGATAACGGGGCTGTTGGCCTCGTCTGCGGCTTCCATAATCGCGCGTATCTGCTCGAGGTTATTTACATTAAACGCCGGCACGCCGTAGCCATTCTCGGCTGCGTGATCGAGTAGTTGTCGTAAGCTAATAAGTGCCATGTCTGTGTCCTCTACTGTCTAAATTCTTGACGAATAATTATTCTGAGCTAGCCGCACGTTGCAGCAAAATGTCTACCGCGGGCAATACTTCGCCCTGCACGTATTCTAAAAATGCGCCGCCGCCTGTCGAAATATACGAGATCGATTCGGTCACACCGAAGGTGTCGATCGCGGCAATGGTTTCGCCGCCGCCTGCGATCGAGAAGCCCGCGTTCGCTGCGACCGCTTTTGCGATTGCCTCGGTGCCATGGGCAAACTGCGGGATCTCGAACACACCCACTGGGCCATTCCAGATAATTGTTTTCATTGCGGCGATGGTGTCCGCAAACATTGCAGCCGTCTGCGGGCCGATATCCAAAATCATATCGTCGTCGCTTATCTCTGCAACGAGTTTTGTCGTCGCTACCGCCTCTGCGCCAAATTCTTTTGCGACCACCACATCGATAGGCAGTGGTATAGACGTCTGCGCCATTAACTCTTTGGCAAGTGGAATGAGGTCTGTCTCGCACAGGCTTTTACCCACATTAATCCCGCTGGCGGCGAGGAATGTATTGGCGATTCCACCGCCCACAATTAGGTGATCGACTTTGGTGGCAAGGCTTTTCAATACTTCGAGTTTGCTCGACACTTTGGCGCCGCCGACTATTGCCAGCATGGGCCGCTCGGGTGCATGCAATGATTTTTGCAGGGCGTCGAGTTCGCCAGCGAGTAGTGGGCCTGCGCAGGCGATGGGCGCAAACTTTGCCACGCCGTGGGTGCTTGCCTGCGCACGGTGGGCGGTGCCAAAGGCGTCCATCACAAACACGTCGCACAGGGCTGCGTAGCGCTTGGCGAGCGCGTCGTCGTTTTTGCCTTCACCGATATTCATGCGCACGTTTTCGAGCAGTGTCACCGTTCCTGGTTTTTGTTGATAGGACTCGCCATTCTCAAGCGCGCTATTATCAAGCACAACGGGCAAGCCAAGCAGTGTGCTTAAGTGTGCCGTCACCGGCGCAAGAGAGAATTCTTGTTGGTCCGACGCAGCGACGCCTTCTTGAGGGCGACCGAGATGCGACATTACGATTACCCGCGCGCCTAATTCCAGCGCGAGTTTAATCGTTGGCAATGCTGCGCGTATGCGCGTGTCGTTGCCTACAACGCCGTCTTTCACCGGTACATTGAGGTCTTCGCGTATTAGCACGCGCTTATCGGCTAACGACAAGCTTTCCATGCGGTGGAAATTCATTCTCTTTCTTTTCCTTTTTTCTACTCTATTCTTTTTCGCGGCGATGAATAAACTGAGCAACGTCGAGCATGCGATTTGCGTAGGCCCACTCGTTGTCGAACCATACTAAAAGCTTAACGAGGCGCGTACCCGCGACGAGCGTCTGATTAAGATCAACTACGGCAGAGCGCGGGTCGTGATTAAAGTCGGTCGAGGCGAGCGGCTCTAGCGTGTAGCCCAAAATGTTTGGCGGTAGGCTATCGCTAGCGGCGACTAACGCGGCGTTCACCGAGTCCACCGTGGCGTCCGAGTTGAGCGTCAGCGTAAGATCCATCGCCGAGACGTTTACCGTGGGTACGCGAATCGCCTGCGCCTGAAGCCTGCCGTTTAAGTTTGGCAGAATACGCTCGATGCCTTTGGCGAGCGCTGTGTCTACCGGAATAATCGATTGCATCGCACTGCGTGTTTTGCGCAGGTCTTGATGATGGTAGCTGTCGATAACCGGTTGGTCATTCATCGCCGAGTGAATCGTGGTGATGACTCCGTGGTCGATTCCAAACACCTCATCGATCGCTTTTAGTACCGGCACAATGCAATTAGTTGTGCACGAGGCGTTCGAGATTATGGTGGCGTCGTGCGCGAGCGTCTCGTGATTAATCCCGTATACGAGAGTCGCGTCAACATCGCTGTCGGCGGGTTGCGAAAACAGGACGCGTTTCGCGCCGTTAGCGAGATGAATCTGTGCGGTCTCACGATCGGTAAATGCGCCGCTGCATTCCATCACAAGATCAATCTCGAGATCATTCCATGCGAGGTTGGCGACATCGGCCTGCTGCGAGACGCGAATGGCATCGCCGCTCACCATCAGTTCACCGTCGCCCTGTTCGACCTCGCCAAGAAAACGGCCGTGCGTGCTGTCGTAGCGGGTAAGATGCGCAAGGTTACCGATGTCCGCAAGATCATTGATCGCCACGATGCGCAGGTCGGCGTAATTTGTCGACTCGTAAAATGCGCGGAGTACGCAGCGGCCAATGCGACCGTAGCCGTTAATAGCGATCTTGTAGCTCATTCGGTTTCCTAGCGATTAAGGCTTAAAGCTTAGAGCATCGACATAACAGTGTTGGCAACATTCTCAGCGCTAAAGCCAAAGTGTTCCATTAACTCGCCGCCCGGAGCCGACTCGCCAAAGGTTTGCATGCCAATAACTTTGCCGTCGAGACCGACAAACTTCGCCCAATACTCAGAGCCCGCCGCTTCGACTGCGAGGCGCTTGCGCACCGCGTTAGGAATAACTTCTTCTTGATACGCGGGATCCTGCGACTCGAAAACATCGACACTGGGCATAGAAACCAAACGAACTTTTTCGCCGTCGGCGTTCATTGCCGTTACTGCATTAAAGCAAATTCCAACCTCGGAGCCGGTGGCGATAACAATTGCGTCGGGTGTGCCTTCGCAGTCGAGAAGCACGTAGCCGCCGCGAGCTACATTCGCGAGTTGTTCGTCATTGCGCGCCTGATGCGGAAGACCCTGGCGTGAGAACACGAGCGAGGTAGGTCCGACGCTGCGCTCGATTGCTGCTTTCCAGGCGACCGCTGATTCGACGCTGTCGCAAGGACGCCAGACCGACATATTAGGCGTGGTACGAAGGTTCGCGAGCTGCTCAATAGGCTGATGCGTAGGGCCGTCTTCGCCCTGACCAATCGAGTCGTGTGTGTAAACGAAAATGCTTTGCTGCTGCATGAGCGCCGCCATGCGGACCGCGTTGCGTGCGTATTCCATAAAGATGAGGAACGTTGCGGTATATGGTACAAAACCGCCGTGCAATGCGATGCCTGAGGCGATAGCGGACATGCCGAATTCGCGCACGCCGTAATAGATATAATTGCCGTCTGCTTTGTCAGAAATGGGCGTACTTCCTGACCAATTGGTCAAGTTAGAACCGGTAAGGTCGGCAGAGCCGCCAATCAGTTCTGGCAACAATGAGCCATAGGCCTCGAGACAGTTTTGCGAAGCTTTGCGGCTCGCGATGTTCTCGGGGTTGGCCTGCAGGTGACGAATATACTCGTCGGCCTTCTCTTTGAAGTAGCCGGGCAGCTGGCCCTTTAAGCGGCGGATAAGTTCCATCGCAAGCTCGGGATATTCTTCTTCGTAGCCCACGAGCAATTCTTTCCACGCGGTTTCGGCGCCGAAGCCTTTCTCGGTGCAGTCCCAGGCGTTTTTGATGTCTTCGGGAATAATGAATTCACTGTGTGGCCAATCGAGAGCCGCGCGCGTCGCCGCTATCTCTTCGGTACCCAATGGCGCGCCATGCGTTGCCGCCGTGCCCTGTTTGTTGGGCGAGCCGAAGCCGATAATGGTTTTGCATTTAATCAGCGTAGGGCGCGTAGCGTCGGCTTTGGCTTCTAACACGGCTGAGTTAATCGCATCCGAGTCGTGGCCGTCTACAGCCAGTACCTGCCAGTCGTAGGCGTCGAAGCGCTTCGCGGTGTCGTCGCTAAACCAATCTTCAACCTCGCCATCGATAGAAATGCCATTGTCGTCATAGAACACGATGAGTTTGCCAAGTTTGAGGGTGCCTGCGAGCGAGCAAACCTCGTGCGAGATGCCCTCCATGAGGCAGCCGTCGCCGGCGAACACGTAGGTGTGGTGATTGACCACGTCGAAACCTGGGCGGTTAAACTGCGCGCCGAGGGTTTTTTCGGCGATCGCCATGCCAACCGCGTTAGCGAGGCCTTGGCCGAGTGGGCCAGTTGTCGTCTCGACGCCCGGCGTGTAGCCGTATTCTGGATGGCCAGGGGTCTTCGAATCCATCTGCCGGAACTGTTTGATATCCTCGATAGACACGTCATAACCGGTGAGGTGCAGTAGCGAGTAAATGAGCATCGAGCCATGGCCGTTAGAAAGCACAAAACGGTCTCTATTCAACCACTTAGGATTGCTTGGGCTGTGGCTTAGGTGGTCTTTCCATAACACCTCCGCGATGTCTGCCATGCCCATCGGCGCGCCGGGATGGCCTGAGTTCGCCTTTTGGACGGCATCCATACTCAGCGCGCGGATTGCATTAGCGCATTGCTTGCGTGAAACAGCGGATTCCGCCATGGGTGAGGCTCCTTAGGTGTTCTGTAAGTAATCAAGACGCGCATTTTCTCGCACCTGCCCCCAATATGCTACTCGCCATATCGAAATCTATATCAAATAATTTTGATATAGATTTGTAATGCGCCTCAAATGTTGTTAAATTGCGCGAAATCAAAAGGGACAGCTCCCTTTTCTATCGAGGATAAGCGTTTGACGGCGGTTGCAGCGACTCATACCGAGCCTTTTTTGCTCGACGCGGACCACACTCTGCCCGCGCAGCGTTTGGCACAGCTGCACAAGGCGCTGGCCGACACGCTTCGGCTGCAGATTCTGCGGTTGCTCAGAAACGAGTCCTTTGGGGTGCTCGAGCTCTGCCGCTTAGTCGACATTCGCCAGTCGGCGCTAAGCCACCATTTAAAAGTGCTCGCGAAGGCTGAACTGGTCGCAACGCGGCGCGAGGGCAACTCGATTTTTTACCGTCGCGCCTTTATTACCGACGATGATGCGCTTGCCGACCTGAAGCGGGCCGCGTTCGACACTGTCGACACGCTTGAGATTCCGCGCGAGCAGGCAATGCAGCTCGATCAGCTGCAGCAGGAGCGTTCTGAGCTGTCGCTGAGTTTTTTCGAAAAAAACGCCGACCGCTTTTCAGAGAACCAAGGGCTGATCGTTGAGCGAGAGCACTACGACAGCAGCCTAATCGACGTAGTCGAAGGGCTTGGCCTGCCTGCGGATGCGAGTGTGTTGGAAATAGGGCCGGGCGAGGGGCGGCTGCTTGTCGAACTCGCGCGGCGTTTTGCGGCGGTCACCGCGGTAGATAATTCGAAAGACATGCTCGACCTTTCGCGCGCTGCAATCGCCGCCGATGGCTTGAGCAATGTTGAGTTTTTATTAGGCGAGACGGCTAACGCGCGCGAGACATTGAGCGGCGCCGCCGACCTCGTCGTGTTCGATATGGTCCTGCACCACATCGCCACACCCGCCGCGACCTTTAAAGATGTTGCGGCACTGTTAAAAGAAGACGGGCTCTTACTTGTGATAGAGCTCTGCAGCCACGACCAAGATTGGGTGCGCAGTTCCTGCGGCGATTTGTGGCTGGGCTTCGACGAAAGCGAATTAGACCAATGGGCAGTAATGAGCGGGCTACGATTCGAACAAGGATCGAACCTCGCACTGCGCAACGGATTTCAGATACAGATGCGCGTGTTTAGAAAGCACGCGAATTAATACCAAGGAGTTAGCATGAGCGAGATAAACCTCTTTACGTCCGAATCGGTTTCCGAAGGACATCCTGACAAAATGGCGGACCAAATTTCCGACGCCATCCTCGACGCCTTGCTAAAGGAAGACGCGCGCTCACGCGTTGCGTGCGAAACGCTGATTAAAACCGGCATGGTTTTAGTCGCCGGCGAAATAACCACCGAAGCCTATGTCGACATCGAAGACATCGTGCGCGGCGTGGTAAATGACATCGGTTACAACAACGCCGACAGTGGTTTCGACGGCCACACGTGCGCCGTGATCAACGCTATTGGCAAACAATCGCCTGATATTTCTCAGGGCGTAGACGACTCCCAAGATCACGAGCAAGGTGCTGGCGATCAGGGGCTTATGTTTGGCTATGCGAGTAACGAAACCGATGTGTTGATGCCCGCGCCAATCACTTATGCGCACCGTTTGGTAAAAAGGCAGTCTGAAGTGCGCAAAAACGGTACGCTACCCTGGCTCGAACCCGACGCGAAAAGCCAGCTTACTTTTCGCTATGTAGATAACAAGCCTGTGTCTATCGACGCGGTGGTGCTGTCGACACAGCATAAAGACTCGGTGTCTAACGAAGACTTACGCGAAGGCGTGTTCGAAGAAATTATCAAGCCGGTGCTTCCAGAAGAATGGATAACCAAAGAGACAAAGATATTCATTAATCCAACCGGCCGTTTCGTTATTGGTGGACCTGTTGGCGACTGTGGCCTCACTGGCCGCAAGATTATCGTCGATACCTACGGCGGGATGGCCCGACACGGCGGCGGGGCGTTCTCGGGCAAAGATCCATCGAAAGTCGATCGCTCAGCCGCTTATGTTGCACGCTATGTGGCAAAAAATATTGTCGCCGCAGGCATCGCAGAGCGCTGCGAGATTCAGCTGTCGTATGCGATTGGTGTTGCCGAGCCGACATCGATAAGCGTCGAGACATTTGGCACAGGAAAAATTACAAACAGCGAGATTGTAAAAATCATTCGCGAGCATTTTGAATTGCGCCCAAAGGGTTTGATCAAAATGCTCGACCTGATCCGACCGATCTACAGAGACACGGCAGCCTACGGTCACTTCGGCCGCGAAGACCTAGAGCTAAGCTGGGAGCAAACCGATAAAGCAGTTTTACTAAAAGCGGCGGCAGGAATTTAATCTTACAAGCCATCGAAATATCAACTTTTCGCGTAATTAGCATTCAAATCGAATCGAACAAAGTATACGGAGCAACACATGAGCACAGCAGCAGCAACACCCATTAACGACGTAGCAAAGAATGATTATAAAGTCGCAGACATCTCACTCGCCGATTTTGGTCGTCGTGAAATCACACTCGCCGAAGCAGAGATGCCGGCGCTGATGACACTGCGCAAAAAATACGCAGCAGAGCGTCCGCTTGCTGGCGCAAAAATCATCGGCTGCATTCACATGACAGTGCAGACTGCGGTGCTGATCGAAACGCTTGTTGAGCTTGGCGCCGAAGTACGCTGGTCTTCTTGCAATATTTTCTCGACACAGGACCACGCCGCCGCGTGTATCGCGGCTTCGGGCATTGCCGTTTACGCGTGGAAAGGCCAGTCGAACGAAGAAGGCGAGTGGTGTATCGAGCAAACAATCCTCAAAGATGGCACGCCTTGGGATTGCAATATGATTTTGGACGACGGCGGTGACCTCACCGGCATGATCCATGATAAATACCCACAGATGCTCGCAAAAATTCACGGCATCACCGAAGAAACGACTACGGGCGTTCACCGTCTGTTAGAAATGATGGAAGCGGGCGAACTGAAAGTGCCTGCCATTAATGTCAACGACTCGGTTACCAAGTCGAAGAACGATAACAAATACGGCTGTCGCCACAGCTTAAACGACGGCATCAAGCGTGGCACAGACATGCTGCTTTCGGGCAAGAAAGCACTCGTTATCGGCTACGGCGATGTCGGCAAAGGCTCGGTACAAAGCCTGAGCCAAGAAGGCATGATTGTGAAAGTAGCCGAGATCGATCCTATCTGCGCGATGCAGGCGTGCATGGACGGCTACGAAGTTGTTTCGCCTTATATCAATGGCGTCAACACGCGCAGCGCAGAAGGCATTGACACAGCACTGCTGTCGAAGATGGACTTAATCGTCACTACTACCGGTAATGTAAACGTATGCGACAAGTTTATGCTCGCAGCGGCCAAAGCTGGATCGGTTATCTGTAATATCGGCCACTTCGATAACGAAATCGACACACAGTACATGCGAGACAACTGGCAGTGGGAAGAAGTGAAGCCACAGGTTCACAAGATCTTCCGCAGCGGCGCCGAGAACAAAGACGATTATTTGATTCTGTTATCTGAAGGCCGTCTGATTAACCTAGGTAATGCAACTGGCCATCCTTCGCGCATTATGGATGGATCGTTTGCTAACCAAGTGCTCGCGCAAATGCGTATGTATTCTGAAAAGTTTGCCGATCAGTCGGACGAGTTTAAGAAAGACAACATTACCGTTACCGTCTTACCAAAAGAGCTCGACGAAGAAGTCGCTGCGCTGATGGTTAAGGGCTTTGGTGGTGTAATGACCAAACTCACTGATGATCAGGCGAAATACATTAACGTTAAAGTGGCTGGCCCTTATAAGCCAGAAAGCTATAAGTACTAGGTTAGAAGTATTTAGCTAAAAGTACTAAAAAGAGTACCGAGCTTTACACGTTGTAAGCGTGCGAAAGCAAAGAAGAAGGCGCCGAATTCGGCGCCTTCTCGTTAGAATGGATGCATTATGAGCACAGACACCAGTCACTTTAGTATTGAGTTTTTTCCGCCGCGTACTCCTGCAGGCGAAGAAAAGCTCGATATCGTTCATGCCGAACTGAGCAAGCTTGGCCCCGAATTTTTTTCGGTTACTTATGGCGCTGGCGGCTCGACACGAGACGGGACGAAGCGTGCGGTCACTCGTTTCCGCGAGGTAGGATCGCGCGTTGCACCGCATCTTTCGTTTGGCGGCAGCGACGAAGGCGATATTCTCAAACTCCTGCATGAGTACAAAGCGGCCGGAATCGACCGGCTTGTTTGCCTGCGCGGCGACGCGCCGTCGGGCATGGGCTCGGCCTCGCTTTATCGCTATGCCAACGAACTCGTAGAGTTTGTACGCAAAGAAACCGGTGATCATTTTACCATCGACGTGGCGTGTTACCCCGAAGTGCACCCCCAATCGCGCTCGGTCGAAAGTGACCTCGAGTTTTTTAAAGCGAAGGTTGAAGCTGGCGCGAACTCGGCGATTACTCAATATTTTTACAATGCCGACGCCTACTTTGGCTTTGTCGACGACTGTGCGCGCGCAGGAATTAACATTCCCATCGTGCCAGGCATTATGCCGATCACGAACTACGCGAACCTCGCCCGCTTTAGCGCGGCCTGTGGCGCCGAGATTCCGCGCTGGCTGACCAAGCGCTTAGAGTTTCTAGAGCCTGATGACGACGCACTGCGCGAATTTGGGCTCGAGGTTGTCACCGACCTCTGCGAACAGCTGCTTGCGGGCGGCGCGCCGGGGCTGCATTTTTATTCGATGAACCAAGCCGACAGCGTGACGCGCCTATGGCAGAACTTACTCGAAGACTAGCGACATGAGAGTCTCGCGCTTACACATCACCGAAACCCTAGTTGCAGGCGCACAGTTAAGTCTGCCAGCCGAGAGCGCGCATTATCTTGGCACGGTGCTACGAGCACGCGAGGGCGACAAGGTGATGTTATTTAACGCACGCGACGGCGAGTTCGACGCAGCAGTGAGCAAAAGCAAGAAAGGCAATGTCGATGTCACTGTTGGCGAATGTGTAAGATTGCCCGAACAGGCGGCTAAACTCCGTCTGCATTTGGCGTTGGGTCTGTCGCGCGGCGATCGCATGGATTACGCGATCCAGAAAGCGACTGAATTGGGCGTAACCGAAATCACGCCGTTGTTTACCGAACACGGCGAAGTGCGGCTGAAGCCGGACAGGCTCGAAAACAAACTTCGCCACTTTGAGAAGATCGCGATAAATGCCGCCGAACAATGCGGGCGCCTCGATGTCCCAGCCGTTAACACACCTCTCGCGCTGGCTGCATTTTTAGCACAAGACAAGAAAGCGACACGGCTGCTGCTAGAGCCCGGCGGCGAACAAAGCCTAACGGCTGCCCGAGCGCTTACCGACATCGAACTGATCATCGGCCCCGAAGGCGGCTTCAGCGAACGCGAGGTCGGGCAGGCGCGCGCCTCGAACTGCGAAATCATGCGCTTGGGCCCGCGCATTTTTCGCACCGAAACCGCTCCGGTTGCCGCGCTAGCGGTACTGCAATTCCTGTATGGCGATCTTTCTTGAACGCAGGGGTGAATAAGGAGTCAGACCTCTTTTAGTAAGAACGCCACCCATAAAAAAGGCCCCTTACGGGGCCTTTTTAGTAAAACGGGTCTAGTAAAAGGGGTCTGACCCCTTATTCCTCTCCTTATTTCGTGAACTCAGGGTAGGCTTCCATTCCGCACTCAGACTGGTCGACGCCTTGGTCTTCCTCTTCTTCGCTGACGCGGATGCCCATGACAGCTTTAATGGCGAACCAAACCACCAGGCTTGTTCCGAACACCCAGCCGAAGATCACGAGCGTGCCGACGAGCTGGCCCATGAATGTCGCGTCTGGGTCAGACAGAAGCACTGCAAAGATACCGAAGATGCCAACTGTGCCGTGTACCGAAATCGCGCCGACGGGATCGTCGATCTTGAGCTTGTCGAGGCCGATGATGCTGAATACCACCAGCGCACCACCCATCGCGCCGATGATTGTAGCGAGCAGCGGGCTTGGGTCTGCAGGTTCTGCGGTGATAGCAACGAGGCCAGCGAGTGCACCGTTGAGCGCCATCGTCAGATCAGCCTTACCGAACAGAATGCGTGCTACAAACAGTGCCGCGATTAATCCGCCAGCGGCAGCAGCGTTTGTGTTTAGGAAAACGTTGGCAACCTCGTTCGCGACACCTATGCCGCCAAGCTTGAGCGTCGAGCCACCGTTAAATCCGAACCAGCCCATCCAGAGAATGAATGTACCGAGCGTTGCCATCGGTAGGTTCGCGCCAGGAATCGCCTGCGCTGCACCCGTCTTAGCATTGTATTTTCCGCGGCGTGCGCCGAGGAGCAAGACACCAGCGAGGGCTGCTGAGGCACCCGCAAGGTGAACGATGCCCGAGCCTGCATAGTCGCTATAGCTTAGCGCGCCGATGAATGGCACGTCTTTGCCGCCCCAAGTCCAGCCGCCCTCAATCGGGTAGATAAAGCCGGTCATCACGACTGCAAAGGCTAAGAACGCCCAGAGCTTCATGCGCTCGGCAACCGCGCCCGAGACAATCGACATGGCGGTTGCTACGAAGACCACTTGGAAGAAGAAGTCGGATGCGCCTGAATAGACCGAGCCGCCATCGAAACCTTCTTCGGCTGAGTCGAGCAGCACCTGCGCGATCGCAGCCTCGTCCATTTGTGCAACTGTTGTTACGCCCGATAAAAAGTATCCGCCGTCGTACATGAACTGATAACCACACACCAGATACATTGTGCTTGCGATGGCGAACAGCGCGACGTTTTTCGTGAGAATTTCCGTCGTGTTTTTAGATCGTACTAAGCCAGCCTCGAGCATTGCGAAACCCGCTGCCATCCACATGACGAGCGCGCCGCACACGAGAAAATAAAACGTGTCCATCGCATACTGCAATTCAAAAATTTGGTTTTCCACCTTGCTTCCTCCCAGCGGGCTGAATAAGCGCCGCCCTAATTAATTCGGTTTAGTGCTGCTTTTCTTGTAAGCCGCTTAAACTGCTTCTTCGCCGGTCTCGCCGGTTCGTATGCGAATGATTTGCTCGAGGGTTGTCACGAAAATCTTGCCGTCGCCGATCTTTCCGGTATTAGCCGATTGCGTGATTGCCTCGATGGTTTGATCGAGCAAACCATCACCGATGGCGATCTCGAGCTTCACTTTAGGGAGGAAGTCGACAACGTATTCGGCGCCTCGGTATAACTCCGTATGGCCTTTCTGCCGGCCAAAACCTTTAACTTCGGTTACCGTGATGCCCTGCACCCCGATCTCCGACAGTGCCTCTCGCACATCATCTAACTTAAATGGCTTAATAATCGCCGTGACTAGCTTCATCTTCTCGCTCCTTCTCTTTGTTAGGAGAGCCTCGGTGGCATTGCCGCCCGCCGACGCCTTTTTGCGTTCCCGCTTAAGGGGTTCGATCTAATTTGGCTGCGTGCGGTGTTGCTGCGCGTTAGCCTTGTTTCCACTCTTGGTGATAGCAGGGGTCGTGCCAGTTTTATAAAACTATTTAAAAACAATAGGTTAAAATAGAAAGGAGGGTAAATAGGCGAAATCGAAGTGGCATGAGGATGCTAAATGCAGGGTATTTGATCCATCTCGGTGCGCTCGACCCAAGGCGAGGCAGGCAATGCACCAACTTAGTGCCAGAGATAGGATTTCTAAACCAAAGCAGGGGACTCCCCACCGGACAGGTGCTAGACTTGCGAAAAAGACTGGAAAGACAATCAAATGACCAACAAGAATTTTCTAGATGACATCAGCGACAAAGTCGCCAGCCTGTTGCCTAAGGCCGAGGCCCTTGGCAGCGAAATGAAGGGCGAGCTTAACGCCAAGATTCAGAGCGCTATTAAGAGCAGCCTAGAATCATTGGATGTTGTGACCCGCGAAGAGTTCGACGCGCAGGCTGCGATGCTAGCGCGCGCCGAGGCGCGGGTGGCGGATTTGGAAGCGCGGATTAAGGTGTTAGAGGAATAGCTCGATGGTGGGTGTCTGCGATAAAAGGGGTCTGACTCCTTATCTAGCCCCCTTATCCAACCCCTTATCTATAGAAGCCCTTCCATCGCGGCGCAGCGGCGGTAGCTCGCCGCTTCTAAGAAGTGTATTTCGCCTACCTCTGTATCACCGTCGTAGTCGGCGATTGTGCGCGCCATGCGCAGTATTCTGTGAGCGCCGCGCGCGGAGACTTTGAGGTCTTCTAGCAGTTTTACCAATATTGCCTTTTTGGTGTCGGTGAGCTGGCAGGCGTCTTCGAGAGCCGACGCCTTGATATCGCTATTAAGCGCTCCCTGCCGCTGGCTCTGCATGGCGCGGCAGTCAGCGATCAAGCGCCGCCTGCGCGCCCATTGCAGCCTTTCTTTGTGCGCAGTCTGCTCGGCGTTCGAGTGACTAGATTGCGTGCTGAGCAATTCTGCGTGTGACAGCGAGGGCACCTCGATAATAAGATCGAAGCGGTCGATCAAAGGGCCCGACACTTTTCCGAGGTAGGCGATTATCCGTTCTTTCGAGCAGCGACAACTGCGCCTCGTGTCGCTGGCATAGCCGCAGGGGCAAGGGTTCATCGCGGCGACCAATTGGAAATTTGCAGGAAAAACGACACGGTATTTAGCTCGACTGATGGTGATTTTGCCTGCTTCAAGGGGCTCTCTTAGCGCATTTAGTACGCCGGGCTTAAACTCGGTGAGCTCATCGAGAAACAGCACACCGCGATGCGCAAGAGTGATATCGCCTGGCACCGCGTCAGCCCCGCCGCCGACAAGCGATGGTATCGTGGCCGAGTGATGCGGCGCTCGCAGGGGCCGCAATGCTGCGCTGCCGAGCGCTAACTGCCCGCGCGCAGCAGAGCGAATCGATGCAACCTCGAGCGCCTCGTCGCGAGTCATTGGCGGAAGGAGTTTACTGAGCGTGGTTGCGAGAAGCGTTTTCCCCGACCCCGGTGGACCCAGCATTAAAAGGTTATGCCCGCCTGCTGCGGCAATCTCGAGCGCGCGCAAAGCCCGCGCTTGGCCTCGTATCGGATTAAACTGCACACCGGCGTCGGCAGTATGCTTTTTAAGCGGGTCTCGCTGCTGCACTTTCGGCCGCGCTGCGCGTGCCGCTTCAAATATAGCAAGCACCGTCGATTCATCTGCTTTGAGTTGAAGCGACAGCGCAATAAGTTCGGTCAGAGAATCGAGGCCGAGCGCGAGCGAATAATCCACTATTTCGAGCGCCTCGCGGTTCGCAGCGGGTACGATGATCGCGCGTCCGTCTTTGCGCGCTGCGAGAAGCGCTTGCACCACACCCGGCACCGGACGCAGGCCTCCGTCGAGTGCAAGCTCACCGAGCATCTCGATCCCGCGAATGGCTTCTGCGAACCCTTCGATCTGCTCCGATGCTACGAGTGTCGCCACCGCAATCGCGAGGTCGTGCCGCCCACCTGCTTTGGGGAGATCGGCGGGCGCAAGATTTACCGTGACGCGCTGATCGGGAAACTCAAGCGCCGAATTGATGATCGCGCTACGCACACGCTCCCGACTCTCTTTAACCGCTGTTTCTGGAAGCCCCACGAGCGTGAATCCCGGCAACCCCGCCGAGAGATGCGCCTCGACTGTCACCTCAACGGCGTCGATGCCGAGCAGCGCACGCGAGGGGATGCTGGCGACGGTCATTGTAGTGCTCCAAATGCGTATTCTCAGTGCTAGTAATAGACCACGAATCACAGAATCACAAAAAAAACACAAAAAAAATGAGCCCGAAGGCTCATTCTTTTACAGCTTATTTAGCTAAAGCTTAGTTGCTGCTGTCTACCATGTACTCGACCAACGCTTTGATATCGTCGTCGTTACAGGTAAAGCAAAGGCCTTTAGGTGGCATGTTGTTGATGCCGGCGATTGCGTTTGTGACTACTTGATCCATGCCCTTCTCGAGGCGTGCTGTCCATGCGTCTGCGTTGCCGGGTCCTACTTTTGGCGCGCCTGCAGCACCGCTGCTGTGGCATGCGAAGCACGAAGCCATGTAAGTTGTTTCGGCGTTAAAGCCGTCGCTTACTTGGGCAAGTTCAGTTTGCTGCGCGTCGGCGAAGCTAGTTGACGCGAAAAGCGCCGCTGAGAGGAACAGTCCTGTTTTCAGATTTAACACGTCGAACTCCTTACCTTAGTTGGTACTTACTGTGTTTGAACTTTACTAACGATGTTTGATGGAACTTGGTTTTTACTTGGCGACCATGTAGTTAACGATTTCTTGTAGGTCGTCGGCGCTGCAGGTCATGCAAAGCCCCTTTGCCGGCATGGCATTGATGCCATTCATGACGTTGACCATGATCGCGTCCATGCCTTTCTCCATGCGCGCATCCCAGGCGGCTTTGTCGCCGAGTTTAGGTGCGTTAGCGACGCCAGCCGCGTGGCAGGCGTTGCAGCTGGCCATGTACGTCGCCTCGGCATCAAAGCCCGATGCTGCGACCTCTGCCATTGGTGCGGCTGCCGCAGCGGCCATCGGTGCCGCAGCAACAGGCTCTGCGGCAACAGGTGCTACTTCGGCAGCCATGCCAACGTTATTCTCAGCTTTATTCCCCACGCAGGGCTGGCCTGCGAGGCAAACTTGACGTGCAGGACGAATATTGTCTGCGGCCGTTTGTGCGTTGGCGCCGCCGGCTGCGAAGAGGCTAAGTGCTGCAACTGCGAACATATTTTTAAACATGACTGTGCTCCAATGGCGGAAAATCTGGCGCAAATTATAGCCGTTTTAGCTACAACTGGCGAATACCCTTCTATTTTTTAGTGATATAACGACAAGAAGCTGTCAGGGAGCCGAGGGTTCGATGACCATTTTGATTGGTGTCGAATTGTAGAAGATGGTGCTGGGGTCGCTATCGAGGCCATAGCCCAGCAGAAAGTCGACGTCTAGTTCGGTGATACCGAGGCTTTCGGGTATCACTGCATCGAGCATGAGCACCGTTTCGATCGCGCCAAGTTCCCCTGTGCGGTGCTTAGGAAAGGGGCTGGCGTTATTGGCACGTTCGACGAAAATCCCCGCAGAGTTAAGTGCGAAGACCTGATCGCCGGTGAGTGCAGCCGCCACCACAAAGCCCGCTTCGCCAATATCCTGCGCAGCGATAGCAATCTCGCCATTGACCTTAATCGATTCGTCGGCGCTGAAGCGAGTTTGGTAAAACGCCCCACTGCTGTTAGATGCAGCACCGGTAATAATGCCACGGGCGGGGGTGTCGCTGGTGCTAATGGCGGCGCCCAGAGGCAGGGGGTAGCCGCTTTGATAGTGCGCGGTTAGCGAGTAGTCGCCTTCGGTGACACACGCAGGATCAACCTGTTTGTCGAACGTGTTTGCAAGCACAAGGTAGCTGCCGGGGTCGAGCTGGCGGGTAAGCGTTGAACTACAGCCCTCGGCTGATTTGTCATCATAGTCGATGACAGTAAGGTTTAGGTCGGAAATCAGCAATACCGAATCGAGCGCGCTAGAGGTCATGGTTAGTGACAGCGTCGCCGCTTTTTCTAAATCGATGCGATAGAGGTCGATGTAGCTGAAGTCTGTGCCGCCGGCAGTAATCTGCGCGACAGTGCAGTCGCCGTCGGCAAGACTGTTAGACCGGGTGCCGAGCACGAGTGTGTTTTGTGTACAGCTTTCAAGTGCAGTGTAGAGTGCGTCGACGCCTGCGAGATCATCTTCGGTCGGCCGATCGATGTCACCTATTGTGGGCGCCATAATCGCAAGCTCCCGACTCTCGTGTTCGAGACCAATCACATGCCCAAGCTCGTGAATCGCGACACGGCGAAAGTCTATTCGACGATTGCTGCCAGGATAGAGAAGCCCATCGTAAATGTCGTACCGAACGTCGCTATTGATTACGATGTCGGCCTCGAAAATATTAGGTTCTCCGAGTAGCGTACTCGACAGACGCCGAAGGGTTACCGCAAGGGTACTGGCGCCGTATTCGGAGCCACAGACCTCATCGGTAAAGTCGACGCTGTTAAGTCCGTCCTCAAGGCAGGGGTCGATTGCCTGCTCGATCACATTAAAGTCGAAAACGGAGTCGTCGTCCCAATCGGCAATGGCAGCGAGAAAGGAATCGTGCCACGCAATGCCCGAGGGAGATTCACCGGTAAGACTCACATAAAAGTCGGTTTTGCCGCCCTTCCATTTAGAGCCCGAAATTTCGAACGCAGCGCTCTGCACGCCAATAAAAAACAGCGCGAGCGATACCGCAATGGGCGCAAGAATCCTGCTACCGATAGCTGCCATCGAGAATTGCATTCCACCAGTCTTCGTTTTGTAAATACCAATCGACGGTCTTAGCAAGGCCGCTATCGAACGTTTCTGCCGGCACAAAGCCAAGTTCGTCGCTGATCTTTGAGGCATCGATCGCGTAGCGCGTGTCGTGGCCAGGGCGATCGGTAACAAATGTGATCAGTGATTTTGCGCTCTGGCCAACTGCACAGGGCGAATCGGGGAAGCGTGTTGCGAGCGTTGGATCTGCGGCAAAACGCGCATCAAAAAGTTCGCAGAGCAGAGTCACCACATCGAGGTTACGCCATTCGTTATGGCCTCCGATATTATAAGTCTCTCCAGCACGGCCAGCTTTAATTACCCGCTCGATGCCGCGGTTATGGTCGTCGACAAACAGCCAATCGCGGATCTGCGAGCCATCACCATAAATAGGCAGTGCCTTGCCGCCAAGAATATTAAGCATACACAGTGGCAAGAGCTTTTCTGGAAACTGGAAGGGGCCGTAATTATTCGAGCAGTTGCTGGTGGTTACCCTCAAGCCAAACGTGTGGTGATAGGCACGCACGAGATGATCGCTCGCTGCTTTGCTAGCAGCATAAGGGGAATTGGGCGCGTAGGGCGTGGTCTCGCTAAACGCAGGATCGGTCGCGAGAAGCGTGCCATATACTTCATCTGTCGACACATGATGGAAGAGATTGTTGCGCGTAGAATCGTCGTCGAGCCAGCAGTTTTTCGCCGCTTTAAGCAGCGAATGCGTGCCGACAATGTTGGTGTCAATAAAGGCGTCGGGGCCGGTTATCGATCTATCGACATGACTTTCCGCGGCAAAATGTACAACCGTATCGATCGCGTGGTCGCGAAGCAGACTTTCAACTAATGCTTGATCGTTAATGGATCCTTTGATGAAAGTGAACCAAGGTTCGCCCATTGCCGCAGCCAGATTATCGCGGTTGCCCGCATAGGTCAGACTATCGAGCGCGACAAGTGTGTCGCCGGGGTTGGCGCGATGCCAGTAGTGAATAAAATTGGCGCCGATAAAACCTGCCGCACCGGTGACGAGAAGCTTGCTCATAATGACCTGCTGCTTACTTTGTTTAGGCTACGCATTGTAGCGGTTTTTTTACTTAAGAACTTGCCCGCAGACACCGCGTCAATTCGGCCTGCCATGTATTGTTAGGGCACTCGAATTCGGCGCGCGCGCGGATGCGGCTCATCACGCTATAGAGCGGGCGTGCGGCAGGCGTTGGATACTCGCTGGTTGGTATGGGCTTAAGGGTACAGGGACTCTTTAAAAGGCCCAGCGCAAGGGCTTGCGTTTGAATCTCGAGCGCAAAATCGAACCAAGTAATCGACGCGCCATCGCTCCAATGAAAAATTCCTGAGGGCTCTTTTGACTCTTTGGGTTCTTTGGGCATCGCTGCGATGTCAAGCCGTGTGCTGGCGGCCGAGCAAACGACGGCTGCAAGGCTGTGTGTAGACGTGGGTGAACCGATCTGATCGTTCACGATTGATAATACATCGCGTTCGCTCATCAGCCTGAGCATTGTTTTTACAAAATTTGCCCCGTATTCACTGTAAAGCCACGACGTGCGAATAATCATCGCGTCGGGCTTCTGCGCTAACAGGGCCTTCTCACCGGCGAGTTTGCTCTTGCCATAAACACTCAAGGGCGCTGTTGCGGCGCTCTCTGCATACGGCGTGCTCGCTGCGCCATCGAAGACAAAGTCGGTCGAGAGATGGATCAAGGGACACGTGCTGGACGCAGCAAGATTTGCAACGCCGCGCTCGTTAATGGCAAAGGCCGCTTCGGCTTCCGACTCAGCCTTATCTACTGCGGTGTAAGCGGCAGCATTGATAATGAGCGCGGGCTGCAGGGCGTCGAGTGTTGAGTGCACCGCGGCGGCATCGGCTATATCGAGATCGCCGCGCATGAGCGGAATCAGCTCATACTGTGAGAGCAAAGAGTCTGGCCAGCGGGCAACAAGCGTTTGCCCAAACTGACCACCCGCGCCAGTTAAGACTATCCGGGCGTTCGCGCTAGGCATAGGTCGAGGCGTCTTCGAAGCGCTTGCCCGCTTCGTCTTTAGCGGAGAGTAGCGGCGCCGCACCCACTAAGGGCCAGTCGATGCAAACCGTGTCGTCATTCCATAGAAGCGATTGATCATCGCTGGCGTCGTAATAGTCGGTGCATTTATAAATAAGTTCGGCACTTTGGCTGGTGACATAAAAGCCATGCGCAAAACCAGGCGGAACCCAAAGCTGACGTTTGTTTTCGGCGGACAGTTCTACGCCAACCCACTGGCCAAAAGTGGGCGAACTTTTACGCATGTCGACAGCGACATCGAAAAGACTGCCGGCACCTGCACGCACGAGTTTGCCCTGCGGACGTTTGAGCTGATAGTGCAGACCCCGCAGCGTACCTTGGCTCGAGAGACTCTGATTGTCCTGTACAAATTCGAGGTCGATGCCGCGCTCAGCAAAATGCGATTGTCGAAATGTTTCCATGAAGTAGCCACGCGAGTCGCCATGCACGGTAGGCTCAAAAAGCAGCACATCGGGGATAGCGGTTTCGGTAATTTTCATGCTCGGCTTTCTTCCTGCAAAATCTGCTGGAGATAGGCGCCATAGCCGCTTTTCTCAAGCTTTTTAGCGAGTCCCGCCAGTTGTTCGCTATCGATAAAACCCTGACGATAAGCGATCTCTTCGGGGCAGCCAATCTTCAATCCCTGACGCTCTTCGAGTACCCGAATAAACACAGCGGCGTCGAGTAGTGATTGCACTGTGCCGGTGTCTAGCCACGCAGTGCCGCGTTCGAACAATTCAACTTTAAGCGCCTTTCGTTCCAGATACGCTTTATTCACGTCGGTGATTTCGAGTTCGCCGCGCGCCGAGGGCTTAATGTTTTTCGCGATATCAATCACGTCGTTGTCGTACATATATAAGCCGGTTACCGCATAATGCGATTTAGGATTCGCTGGCTTCTCTTCGAGGTCTATTGCGTTATTGTCAGCGTCCAATTGCACCACACCATAGCGTTCGGGATCTGTGACATAGTAGGCAAATACGCTTGCGCCGCTTTCTTGATCGACCGCGCTGCGCAGGGTCTCTTCGATCTGATGGCCATAGAAAATATTGTCGCCGAGAATCAGGCAGACGCGGCTATCGCCGATAAATTCTTCACCGATGAGAAACGCTTGTGCGAGCCCTTCGGGTTTTGGCTGTTGAGCATAGCTTAGATTGATGCCCCACGACGCCCCGTCGCCAAGTAGCTGCTCGAACATAGGCGCGTCTTCGGGCGTGGTGATGATCAATATGTCTCGTATGCCGGCTTGCATAAGTGTCGAGAGCGGATAATAAATCATTGGCTTGTCGTAAACGGGCATCAGCTGTTTTGATGCTGCGAGCGTCATGGGATGGAGCCTGCTTCCGCTGCCGCCTGCGAGGATGATTCCTTTGGTCATAATCTTCTCTTGCTCTTAAATTCTGATCCGTGCTTTCTAACTCCGTGCTTTCCACCCTCTGCGGTTTACTCACTACGGCGCACTAGCTTATCGATCTGCGCAAAAAACGTGGTGCTTGGTTCGAAGCCAAGTTCGGCTTTCGCCGAATGGTTGTCGAACAGATTGTCGCGCGTAAGATTTCGGTAAGTGCGCAGCCCGATACCGCTGCGAAAAATTCGCAGTTTTTCAAGAAGTTCCGCCATCGCCGAGGCCGCGAATAGTAACACAACAGGAAGCCGCCAGTGTGACGGCGATCGCTCGACAGCGTCGTAAATCGACTTCTCGATTGCATTTATTTCATAGGTGCAGCCATCGGTGAGCGTGACCCTGATCGCAAGTTTTGCCATTAAAAAGGAAGGGTCGGAAGGATCAGCAGGAGAGTCAAGAGTCGCTGCGAGAAGCAGCGCACTCACCACGTCATCGACGCCGACTAACGAGAGGCGATTGGTGAGTTTGGGCAAGCGTGGCAGAACGCCCGACGAGATGAGTCTAATCATCGCAGCAATATTTCCGCGCATGCCCACGCCGTAAATATTCACCGCGCGTAGAATCACCACCTCGATTGAGCCTGCGGCGGCTGCGGCGAGCAGCGCCTCCTCGACTGCATGCTTGTCGCGGCCGTACTGAATGGATTGGTCTGAGCTTAGGGTACTGCTTAAAAAAACGAAGCGCTTAACGCCGGCGTCGATCGCCATGCGCAGCAAAGACAGCGAGCCGTCTAGGTTTATCGCGCGGGCCTCGGCACTGGCGGCGCTGCCTACGTGCGCAATACCGGCGAGATGAATAACGGTATCGATTCCCTCGCAGGCGCGGCGCAGGGACTGAAGGTCGCCGAGATCGCCAGCACAAGACTGAAACACAGTAGGAGGTTCAGTTGGCCTACGCTCGAGCAAACGTAGCAACGGCGGCCGCTGGTTAAAAGTGGCAAGCCTTGTAAGCAACGCACGACCGACGAACCCGCTGCTGCCAGTAATGAGCCAAGACTGGCTCAAAATAACTTCCACCCGTTTTTGTTAAAGAAGCGCAGCGCCGAGCGCAGAAAGTAGCGTTGGTGGTTGCCGCCCTTGGTAGCGGCATTGCCGCCGCCATGGCGCACGCGCATAGACGGCAAGTAAACAACATCGCCCAGCTTGCCGAGTCTTAAAGACAGGTCGAAGTCTTCGAAATAGAGGAAAAAATCCGAGTCGAAACCGTGCACCTGCTGCAGCGACGCAGTGCGGCATAGCATGCAGCAGCCGCTGGCGATCTCAACGGGCGAGGCGACATTGTTGTCGGTCGTGGCGCTCGGGCGGGTCTCAAGGTCGCGGCGCTCGTAGGCGGCCATATGCTTGGCGAATTTACGCCGAATAAACGGCGGCGCGAAGCCACGCAGCCAAAAAATAAAAAGACTAGGATAGGATTTGCAGAGGTGCTGTTTATTACCAAGAAAATCGGTCGCCGCTGGGCTTATGAGCACGGTCTCGGGTGCGGTCTCGAGGTAATCAATTGCCTTAATGAGGCTAGTGGATGCCATCTCGACATCGGTGTTAAGCACAAGATGAAAATCTGAGTTTAGCAATGGCAAGACACGGTTGTGTCCGCGTCCGTAGCCGATGTTGCCCCAGCCCTGATGCAACACAAGGGTGATGCCGGCGAGAGTAAGGCGGGTTTTGTCGACGCCGAGCAGTCGCACATCGAGCTCGGGGATGTCGGCATTGTCGATAAGGTGTATTACGAGGGTTGCGACTCCCCGGCCTCGTACTTCGCTATTGCGCACGGCCTCCATCGCCACGCAGATAGACTCTAGCAGGCGCAGCAACTCACCTGGAGGGCTTTGGTAAGTCACGATCGAGGCCGAGAGGCGCGGTGTGGTCATGCAGGTCTCAAATGTCGACTAGGCGATCGCCGAAAGGCGTCGACACAACGCGCATGCCATCGGGCACTTGGTCTGCGTTAATGCGCCTCGGGCGAAAGCGGCGCTGATCTTCGGCACTAATTACATCGCTCGCCTGACCATTGGCTGCGCGCTGTCTCAATGCCTCAAAGGGATTGGGTGGTGGCTCGCTCTCCTCTGCAATCACCTCAGGAATTTCTTCGATAACCTGCACGGGCAGTGGGTCGGCGGCGGCGAGTGCCAAAATCGCGCGATTGGCTTCGGCGTCGCAGGTTATTCCATGTGCCTCGGAGACGCGGCATGGCCGCGAGGGGGGATACTGCACAATAACCTCTCCGTTGGCCGAGCCAATGAGGGCATAGGTTTCATATTTAGGGATGGGCGTGCCTGCGCCATTGTTAACGCCACTGCTAACCTCGAGAGAAATGGGTGTGCCCGATTTATGCAGCAAAAGCACCGAGCGTTTAGCGCCGATGCGCGTCGTACCCATTAGACTAAATTCGGGTGTTTCGTCGGCGCCTCCCGAACCGGGCTGCTCACGGCGATTGTTTGGGTTATTCTTCGCGCTTCGGTTCTGCTCGCCGGCATCGATTGCCTCGAACAGCGTCAGCGGGCCACGCGGCTCAACGCCGACTGTTTGTGCCTGACTCTGTGGCGCCCACAAAATAGTCAATGCGTAGAAACTTGGTAGAAGAAAGGAAGAAACTCGGTGAATTTTTGGTAGCCGGCCGACACTCAGAGAGTCCGCTGCAGCGTCCTTAACATCCTGTATAAGTTTCATTTTTTGTCCTTCGATGATGATTAATGATCGAATTTCGCGTAGTCGTTACTAAGAAATTTTCCTACATTTTTGCCATCTGTCTCGCTAAAACTAAAAGTCTGGCAAGCTCGCGGTTATGAGAGTAAGACGCGCTGAGGCACCGATTAGTTTCCTAGCTAATGCCGACAAAAAACGGCTGCGAGGGAGACCCCAGCAGCCGTTTCGTGGCGTTCTCGATAAGAGGCGGGCTCTTACTTGTCGAACTGAATCGTGTCGCCTAGCCCTTCAACGGCTACTTCTTCTTGCTGTGGTGCAGAACCGTTTTCCAGAGTCTCTTTAAGCGCACGGCCGTAAGCGATGCGAGCTGTCTGAAGCGCAGCTGCCTGAGCCTGGAGGCGCGCAAGCTCTGAGTCTACATATTGTAGGCTGCCTAGCTGCGCTTTAGTCTCGTCGGAGAGTGTATCTGTATCGTATTCTTTGCCATCGATCGTGATTGTAGCCATTGCTTTGGTCCCTAATTAGGTCTGGTATTCAAGTTCTTGCCGGACGAATCTGGCAGTTACTGCGAATTGTAGCCGAGAGGCGATCAAAAGGCGATTCCTGCGCGAAGCGCCTCGGCGCGGGCGATTATTTCAAGTTCGTGTGGGCATACTTTTCGCGTCGGCTCTCGTGATGCTTTCGATGCTCTCAACACCTGCGCTTTGGTTATATCTGGCAGGTGCTGCGGCCTCGACCCCTCGCCGAGGACATTCGGTGCAGCTCTGGTTATCTCATTCACCGCACTGAGCAGGGAGCTCTGGTCGAGGTGCGCATAGCGCTGTGTGGTCTTGATCTGGGTGTGACCCAAGATGCGCTGAACCTCATACAGGCTGCGGCCGTTGTTCACTAAAAAGCTGGCGAAGCTGTGCCTTAAGTCGTGAACCCGCACATCGTCCAATCCGGCCTGACAGCGAGCGGTGTCCCATGAGTAAAAGAAACTCGTAAATGGTTTAAGTGTTTTCGGGTTAGCGAAGACCCACTCACATGTTTTTGGGATGGAATTTAGCAGCAGCTCTAACGAGTCGGATATGGGGACATGCCGAGCTTTGCCGGATTTGCTCATGGGTATGCGCCATATTTTCGTGTCGAAATCGAAGTCCACCCACCGTGACTTCAGCAACTCTTGTTTGCGCGCGCCGGTGAGAATAAGCCCGGGGACAATATACTTGAGCATCGGATTGCGCGAGATCTTGACGCAGTAGACGAGCCGGTCGACCTCCTCCGAGGTAAGGAAGCGTTCCTTCTTATTGCCCTCTTCGAGAAGCGGGGTGCCCGATACGTGATTCTTTTGGACGCCGGGCGTCTCCCACTTAAGCGCTAGATTATAGATGTAGCGCATAAGGATAATTACCCGGTTAATAGTGCCAGGCTTATGCGTCGCGCGACGCGTGTTAATGAAGTCGACAAGATCGCTTTTGGTCAATTCGTGAAGGTGTTTGTCGCCAAAAAAGGGGAGTACGTGATTATTCAGCAGGCTGACGTCGCAAGAATACGAGCGTTTGTATGTCCTTATAAAGGGAAGGTAGGCTTCGCGGACAAAGGTTGCGAGCAGAGGTGAAGAGGCCGCGGGTTCTGAGGGGCGGCGCGACAACGCCTCAGCCATCGGATTAGCAAATGTGGCGAGCGCGGCCTTTGCTTGTGCTGCGCGGCGCTGTTTGATCAATTCTCTCACGACGTTTAGGCGAATAGCGTCGGCATCGGCGATTTTTAGCTGAATCGTCTTTCCGTCTTCGCCGCGCTCGCGAAAATAGTATGTTTTGCGTCCACTCGCGCGCACCTGAACCATCAGGCCTTTTGTTGTCGAATCGAAGAAATCTTCTTTGTCTTTTCCGCGACTATTTAGACTCTCTAGCAAACCTTGCGAGAGTTTTAAAACTGGCATAGAAATCCTCGTCTTAGGGCGATTTAGGATCAGTGCCGCGGTATCGTCTGCTTGAGCTCTTACTTTAGAGGCAAGTGGTGGGAAAGCGAAAATTTATGTCAAATAATCGAAAATTCGCGTTATTTCAAAGCATTTTGGTGGGATTTTAGTGGGGGAAAAATAAAGCCAACTCTCCTGACGGTCGCTGGTGCAACACTGGAAAGTCGGCTTTATGGCAAGGAGTGCTACTAAACTGAATTTTGAGTCTAGTCTTCAGCAAGCCATTCGTTCAATTCGATAACATCCTGCGGCGACAGAATACCGGCGGTTTGCTTTAGGAAAAGGCTGTCGAGTATGTAGGTATATCGCGCGTCGGCATAGTTTCTCAGGGCACGATAGAGGTTTTCGCGAGCACGGAGCACCTCAACAATGTTGCGGGTACCCACCTCGGCGCCCAATTCGGTTGCCTCGAGTGCGGTCTGCGCCGAGAGAATCGACTGATTACGCTGATCGATTACCTTCACGTCGGTGTTCACACGCCGGTAAGCGTTGCGGATATTCTGCGTGAGCTGACGTTCGGTAAACTCAAGTGACTCTTTTGCCGCAATCACATTGTATTCCGCAGCTCGCCTGCGCGAGCTTACCGCACCGCCGTTGTAGAGCGGAATGGTGAGATTAAGAGCAAGTGAGGTGCGATCGAATGCGCCGCCACCAACCGCGAAGCCGATGCCCGGCTGAAATAGCGGGTCGGACACGCTGTGGGTAAAGTTACCGGCAAGCGCGATAGTGGGTAGGTGATCGGATCTACGTGCCTTGAGATTCTTTTCCTGCGAATCCAAGGTGAATTGCGCTGCGGCGATCGCAAGGCTGCTGTCTTTAGCCTGATTCTCCCACTCAATTAGCGCGCCATCGGCGTTCACTATGGGAAACTCAGAGTCGAGGGTCTTAATTTCGGGGTGAGGCTGGCCGGTGATTGCCTCGAGTGCTTCGTAGCTCGAGCGAAGCAGGTCTTGCTGGATAATTGTCGTGTTGCGAGCAAGGTCGTAGGCGGCCTGTGCATCGTACACATCGGTGATAGCAACGAGTCCAACTTCTTCACGCTGCTGTGTTTGCTCGAGCGAGCGCAGAGCGGCCTCTTCCTCTTGAATATTAGTGTCGAGGAGGTCGGTTGCGCGCAGAACATCGAAATACGCCATCGATACGCGCATGATCAGGTCTTGTTCTTGCGCTGCGAGGTTAACTGCGGCGGCCTTGTCTGCGGCGCGCGCGCTCTGAAATCCGTACCATTGAGCAAGATCGACTAAGCTCTGACCGAGGTTTAGCCCCCAACCGTGGTTGTTAATGCCTGGTCTAAAGCTATGAGCAGCCTGTATTTGCGGCTGCCCGGTAAACTGATTTATGCCACGGACCTCGTTTGACGGCCCAAACGTAGAGCGCGTCGTATTGCCTGTCGCATTGAGGCTAGGCAATAGATTGGCTCGGCTCTGAATCATGTTCTCGCGATTTGCGCGGTAATTCGCTTCGGCCTGTCGTAGCGTTGGGTCATTTTTGAGCGCTAGCGCTAACACGTCGTAAAGGTCGTCGGCGGCGTGGCTAACTTGACTGATTGAGGCGCTGAGTGCCGTAAGAGCAACGACACCTGCGAGTTGAGCTATTCGTCCCATAATATATTGCCTTGAGTAGGATCGATAATTGAAGCGGCATTCTACACAGTGTTACCAAAAGCGACAATTTAACAATAATCGTGTGCTCTACAACCTTATAGCCGCATAACCGTATAACGCCGCTTGGTCGAGAAAGTTACTGGCTGACGTTGCTGTCAAAATAGTCGCCAACGGCAAGCAAACACGAGTGCGCGAGTGCCTTGCTGCGCGGCCCGTTCCAACCCACAGCGGGCTCGGGCGTTGCTGTTGTGTCTTTAAAGGGCATTTCCAGCGTCATCGCCAAACAGCCAAAGTGGTGCCCGACGTGCCCACCGGCCATGGTGAGATTTGCCTCGCCGGGTGCTTTGGGCGGGTAACCCACGGCAGTTTGGAAGTCGGGATTAAGATCGGCAAGGCGATTCTTGTAAAAGTCTAACTGCGCCTGTGAACTCTCATCCCATCCGCTTAGGCCTTCTACGCCTGCGATAAAGCAGTAAGGCAGCGATTCGTCGCCATGCACATCGAGGAAGAAATCGACCCCTTCGCGCGCCATCGCCTCGCGCATAACAAACACCTCGGGCGCGGCGTCCATAGCAGGCGCTGCCCACTCGCGGTTCAGATTGCGTCCGGCGGCGTTGGTGCGCAGATGGCCGCGGCGACTGCCGTCGGGGTTCATATTAGGCACCACAAAGAACGTGCAGCGCTCAAGCAGTGCTCGGCTTTGTGCGTTGGTTGGGTCGAGCAGCCACTCCAGCGCACCTTCCATCCACCACTGCGCCATCGTCTCGCCAGGGTGCTGGCGCGCGATTAGCCAGCACTGTTTAGTGGGCGTTCCGTTAGTGGGAATGCCGCCGCTAATTTTGAGCAGGTCGATGTCTTGGCCGTCTAAACTCTGCCCCAAGACCTCGAGGCTGCAGCGTGGTGACTGTAGGCTACGGGCAACAAGGTCGGCGTGACGCTCCATTGAATAGGGCGCAAAATAGGCGAAATAGACTGAGTCTTGCTCGGGAGTGATCTCGATAGTCAGCACGCCGTTGGCTAATGAAGTAGGCCAGCGATTCCAGTGTTCACGGTCGTAGGAATAGGCTACGCGGTAGTTTTCGAAGCCCTTGGGATACGCCGCGCCGGCAGCATTGAGAATCTTGAGCGTGCAGGCAATATCGCGTGCGCCGCTTAGCCGAAAATAGAACCACTGATAAAACTCGGAGTCTTGGTCGTGCCGAATGTTGAGCCGGATGTCGTGCGCTGACTCGGCGCTCACGACCTCGATGTTCCCACCGTCGAAATTTTGGCTTATCTGCACGGTAACTCCTGTTAAAGTGTCCACTATTGGTTTCTAGGTTTTCGGTCGGTAGCTGAAAAACTCTAATTAACAAAGGCATTGCGAGTCGGCACCTATTTGCTATTATTGCCGGCCGCCTAAAAGTGAATCCCATGCAAAGTGATAATCTAAACATAGCCTCAAACGAGGCACTCATTACCCCCGAACAGTTGAAATCTGAGTTGCCTCTCGCTGGCGATTCCCTCGATGCGGTGGTTGCTGCGCGGCAGACAATATTCGATATTCTCGACCGCAAAGACCCGCGCCTGTTTGTGGTGGTTGGCCCCTGTTCGATACACGACACCGACGCTGCGCTGGATTATGCGCGTAAGCTTAAGGGGTTGGCCGACAAGGTTGCCGATACGCTGTATATAGTCATGCGCGTGTATTTCGAAAAGCCGCGTACCTCAATCGGCTGGAAGGGTTTGATTAACGATCCTTACTTAGACGACTCGTTTAAAATCGAAGATGGCTTACGTAAAGGCCGCGAACTGCTGCTCGACATCGTCGACATTGGCCTGCCTACGTCAACCGAGGCGCTCGATCCTATTTCGCCGCAGTATATGCAAGATATTATTTCGTGGTCGGCTATCGGCGCGCGGACAACCGAATCGCAGACCCACCGCGAAATGTCGTCTGGATTGTCTTCGGCAGTAGGTTTTAAAAATGGTACCGATGGTGGCCTAACCGTGGCAGTTAACGCTATGCAGTCGGTGTCCAATCCGCATCGTTTCCTCGGCATAAATGGCAAGGGGCAGGTGTCGGTTGTTGAGACCAAGGGCAATCCCTATGGGCATGTCGTGTTACGAGGCGGCAGCAATGGCCCCAACTACGACAGCGTGCACGTGGCGCAATGCGAGCATGCGCTGCTCGACGGAGGGGTGACCAATAACATCATGATTGACTGCAGCCATGCGAATTCGAATAAAGACCCGAACGTGCAGCCGCTAGTACTGAAAGACGTGACGCATCAGATCATGGAAGGGAATCAATCGATAATCGGCGTGATGGTCGAGAGCAATATTAATGCGGGCAATCAGAGCATTCCAAAAGATCTGAACGAGCTTAAATACGGCGTGTCGGTTACCGATGCCTGTATTGACTGGGCGACAACCGAAATCGCCATTCTCGAGATGGCAGATAAGCTACGAGACGTTTTGCCGACGCGCACCAGCTAGGCAACTAACCTACGCTGGTGAGTGTTATGCGCTCGCCATGCGCTTCGCGTTCTTCTTGCTGACCAGCAAGCATCCATTTTTGCACGAATGGGTTGTCGAGTAACGCCTCTTTGTAGGCGTTCGCCTCGGCGCTGAGTTCTGCGCCATAGCTGTTAAAGACAATCGCAACCGACGCCATATAGCAGTCGGCAATCGAGAATCGACCAAACAGGTAATTACCGTTCTCGCCGAAACGGCGACGGCAGCAGCTCCAGATCGCGTCGATGCGAGCGATCTCGTCACGCAGCGCCTCCGACGGCTTCATGGACACGCTAGCCGAACAGTTCATTGGCCAGTCGCGCTTGAGGTGAGGAAACTCAGAATGCATTTCGGCACTGACAGAGCGTGCCGCAGCGCGTCGTTTTGCACCAACCGGCCAACCTGCGCCTAACAGCACTTCTTCGGAAAGGTATTCGCAAATCGACAGCGAGTCCCACACTGTGACATCGTGATGCCGCACCACCGGCACTTTAAGCGAAGGGGAATAGGGACCGAGTTTCTCGGCGGTGTTATCTTGATAGAGGGCTATTTGGATCTCTTCAAAATCGACGTCGTGCATATTGAGCAATAGCCAAGGCGCTAATGACCAAGAGGAATAGTTTTTGTTACCAATAACGAGTCGCAGGTCTTTCATGGCATCTCCGTCACACTTTTTTACTTTGATGGGAGCATTAAACCTGCACTTTGTAACTAAACACCCTGTGCTGGAGGGCTTGTTGCTGATTAAATATGGCAAAATGGTGGCAATTGCTACAAGCCGTAGGAATGCGCTGCGCGGCGCTCGCTGATTCGGGTATAGTCGCGGCCATCCGCTAAAATAACTTACGAGAGTGCGAAATGAGCAGACGTATCGCGATCGTCGAAGACGAAGCCGCCATTCGAGAAAACTACGCCGATGTTTTGCGTAAACAAGGCTACGAAGTACAGACTTACGCCAATCGCAAAGACGCGATGGCTGCGTTTGATATGCGCCTGCCTAATCTCGCTATCATCGATATCGGTCTCGAAAACGAAATCGACGGCGGGTTTACACTCTGTCAGGCGCTGCGGTCGATGTCGGAGACGCTACCAATCATCTTTCTCACCGCGCGCGACAACGATTTCGATACCGTAAGTGGCTTGCGCATGGGCGCCGACGATTACCTCACCAAAGACATTAGCCTGCCCCATCTCACCGCCCGCATCGCTGCGCTATTCCGCCGCCAAGACGTTATCGATCAGCCTCCTTCGCCCGAGAGCTTATTACACCGAGGCAAGATGGTACTCGACATCGGCCGTTTGACTGTGACTTGGGACGGTCACCCGATTGGTTTAACCGTTACCGAATTTTGGATGGTGCACGCACTCGCGAAATTTCCTGGCCACGTGAAGAGTCGTCAGGTGCTCATGCAAGAGTCAAAAATATTTGTCGACGGCAGCACGATTACTTCACACGTAAAGCGCATTCGGAAAAAGTTTTTGCTAATAAGCGACGACTTCGATTGCATCGAGACGGTGTACGGCATGGGTTACCGTTGGAACATAACTGAAGAGGCCGCGTAGCGTGAGTGTACAGGTAAGCCGCAATCCGTTTGGCATTCGCTCCAAACTTGTTTTCATGTCGGCTTTCTTGCTCGTTATTCCTTGGCTAGGTTATCAATACATTCTCGAAATGGAGGAGTATCTGCGCCGCGGGCAAGAGCAAACCGTGCTTGGCACCGCGCAGGCGCTCGCCACCGCGCTTAACGAACGCCCCGAATTATTCGACGAAGGCAGTTACGAGCCTGCGCGTCGCACCGAAGATCTTTACGTCTATCCCATTTTTTCTGCGCTGTCTCTGAACGACGGCTCGCTCGTTGATTGGGGCGAATATCAGCGCTACGAAGTGGCTTACGACGACAGCGCCTACCTACGCACAGTGGTTAACCCTTCGCGCTATTACGGCCGCGACGACACGCTCAGCTACCGCACTATGGTTGGTTCGCACAACGGCTCGCTCTATGCGTATTTTAAGGTGCGCGACGACGCCGTTGTTTATCGCAGCCGCGACAGTCTGCGTGTTAATCGTTCGGACTTCTTGCGCATCTCGATGCTCAGCCGCGAAGGCGACGAGGTACAACACTATATCGTTGCGCCGCACGAACCCGAGTTTTTATACCCCTTCTCTGTCGACGAGAATTTTGGCAATCCCGTTCACGAAGAACGCATCAGCGGTCAGTGGTACGAAACAGACGAAGGCTATGAAATCGAACTGCAAATTCCCTTCGACATGCTCGGCTCGCGTTTGGGTTTCGCCCTGTTCGACGTTGACGACGTAAACACGCGTGCGGTTTCAACTGCGATTGCAACCTATGACACCGCGTCAATAAACGACCTTGGCTCGCTGCGGCTCCCGACACCGGAAATCGATCGTATCGTCGCCGGCATGGGTCATGTTAACGCACGTATTCAGGTTGTCGATCGCAGCGGGCGAGTCTTGCTTACCGTTGGCGATATTCAAACCGCAACCGGCATCACACTTATGCCGCCAACCGGGAATCAGTCCTCAAACCCTATTTTTGGTTTCATTCAGGACAAAATTCTTAATCCTGTCTATTACCAAATACTCTCCAAACCGAGTAACGACTTTATTGATGAATTGTATTCGGGAGTCACGCGAGAAGGCGCGCACATTGACGCCGCGCTGCAGGGCGAGGCTATAACCCAGTTTCGCTCGCTCGCTAATACGCAAACACGACTACTCGAGGCGGCTCATCCCATTCTTGCCGACGGCGAAATATTGGGCGCCGTGGTGGTCGACCAGAACATGAATGGCCTGCGTACCTTTCGCAATCAGGCGCTCGAAACACTGTTCAATACTATCCTCGCGGTTATGCTCGTTGTTGTACTCGGTCTCTTCTTATTCGCCTCGCGAATCTCTACGCGCATCCGCACACTGCGCAATCAAGCCGAGCGCATAATTGATGATTCGGGCAGGGTTAAGAACACGATGATTCCGTCGCGAAATTCGGATGAAATAGGTGATCTATCGCGCAGTTTCGCGAACATAGTAGAACGTTTGTCACAGTACACAAGTTATCTCGAGAACATGTCTTCGCGCTTATCACACGAACTGCGCACGCCTGTTACCGTTGTTCGCAGCTCTATCGAAAACCTTTCGATGAACAGCACCGATCCCGAAACGGCGGTTTACGTCGCCCGTGCCGAAGAGGGCATTAGCAGGCTTAACCTGATTCTAACAAGCATGAGCGAGGCAACACGCCTAGAGCAAATGCTTGAGACTTCAGACAAAGAAAAGATGGACGTAAACGCCGTCGTTTACGGCTGTGTTGAGGGTTATAAACTCGCCTACCCAGAGTCAAAATTTGAGCTCGCCACCGAAGAAGGGAAAATGTTTATCAACGGTGTGCCCGAATATGTCGCGCAGTTGCTCGACAAGCTCGCGGCTAATGCCGTCGAATTCTCCTATCCCGATCAGCCGATCGTGTTTCACTGCCGAACCCTGCGCGACCATATTTTGGTGCGCGTCTCTAACGCAGGCCCCTATCTGCCCGAAGAAATGAAAGACCGCGTATTCGAGTCGATGATTTCGGTACGTCCGCAAGAAAAGCAGAAAGAACCGCATCTGGGTATGGGTCTACATATCGCACGGCTTATAGCCGAATACCACGGCGGCTCGATACGCGCGGAGAATCGCATCGATGTCGAAGGCGTAAGTATCGGCGTGGTTTTTCCTAAGTTTTATAAATAGAGAAAAACCGCCAGAAAAAAGGCGCATTCAGCTAACCGAATGCGCCTTGATCAATCTGAAGAATTCAGCAATCAGTGCTCATCGAGCGCCGTCAGATGCTCTTCTTCGAAATGCTTCGACAGCCACTGACGCAGCGGGACAAGAAGGGCGATAAGCAGCGGGAACAGAATCCCCAGCGAACTGCTTTTCAATACCCAAAGCGTCGCTAGCGCACCAATCTGAATCAGCGTAAAGATGTTGATGACCTTTATAGGCACTTTCTTGATATAGCCCTCGGTTGGGTACAGATGCTTGTCGATCATCCATAGCTTCACGCGCGCGAACAAATCTGTGCCGTTAAGCGTCGTGTAGCCCATGAATAAGAACAGGCCAAAGAGTACTTCCATCGGGATTGCCTTAACCAGCGGCAGCAAGAAAATTGAGCAGCCGATCAACAGATGAATAAGAAGACCCGACACGCGATTTTCGGTGACCACACTCGACGGCGCGGCGCCATCGGCCACTTTGACCTCGGTAGATAAACTCTTCACGTGGTTAAGCGAATGCACGGTGGCTGCGACAATCCATGGCAGGCCGAATAGGGATGCAACAACAACGAGAATACCAACCACGCCAAGATCCATGTGATAACCGCCGCCCTTCTTCAACGAGTAGGCAGGATTATTAACAAGGCGAGTCGTGATGTTTTGGTCGAGGAACAGCAGCACCGTGACCAAAATTGCAGGACCAATACAGAAGAAAATCATCCATGTGGGTATCGAGAAAAGATCGATCATCCACGCACGGCCAGTTGTAGTGCCAAAGGTCTCGGGAATAGCAGGAACCGAAAGCTCGACCGAAGGCATCGATAGCGCGAACAGCGTCATTATCGCAATCGCGAGCGCAGGGCCAAAGTCCGAAACGAAGCTACGTACCTTACCATTGAAGAACCGCGTATTGATGAAGCCCTTGAAAGACTTTGCTAAGAAGAATGTTCCGAACGAAAGGATAATTGTCATCAGTGCCGTTGCGGCACCTACATCAACTGAGATTAACGGTGTTACTACAGAGGTGAGCGCCTCGACTAAGAAGATCACTGCAACCAGCGCGGCGAAAATCTCGTCGGTAAACTTAGTGAACAACCGCATCAGTGCGCTTGCATCGGTTGCGACCAGAACGAGTAGCAAGAGGCCCGACCAAATTCCTACCCATGCGTAAACCGGCAAGAAAGGTAAACCTTGTGCCTGGCACAGCTCATACAGAAGCGCGGTGAAAATAACGATTGGCCCTGTGCCGCCAAGTATAGTCAGCGGCTGTCCGGAAAGGATGGCGAAGATAATTCCGCCTACCGCAGTTGCGACAATCATTTCGACTGTGCCGATCTCACCGCCGGTAAGTACGCTGGTTAGCGCGCCAAACGCGATTGCGTTGGCGAGGCAGGCAAAAAACAAAAAGCTTACCGAACCGAGCACTTTCGCATTCAGGCCATCGGTAAAGTCGCTCCAGTAGAACTGGCGCTTGCGCGCGAGGTCGTTCTTTAGGCCGCCGAATAGCTTGCCAGTATAAGCAAGCGGATCGACTTCCGAATTGCTAGCAGGTGTGTTTTCTGAACTCATAACGAACTCCACTGTTTACAACAAAGTTAAATCTTCTAATTATTGTGAGGGTGAATTTTGCTGAGCGGCATCGCCCAGCAGTGTGATCACGCGATTCGCGCGACCAAAATTTCTTGGCAGACTTTGATTGAGAATAAGCACCGAGCACTTGGCTGCCATCAGCATGGCCGCGGGGGATAACACCGACTTTAGGCCACGAAAGAAACTGTCGGTTGGCTGGCTTGAAACCACGAGCAGGTCTGCGTGTGAGCTATGTGGCTCGTGCACCGCCGCGGCAGTCGAGCAGTCATAAACGAGCCGGTAATCTACAACCATATCGTTGCCAAATGCCGCCGCCATCGCGTCGCAAAGTTTTTCTAACCGGCTCTGCATTCGCACCGTTTGCACAGTGCTCGTGTCGAGGCTATGCAGAGTCGACAGCGGTGAAGCTTCGGCGTAGACATCAATGAGTGCGGGCGGCAGAAGCGCGAGGAATCTGATACAAGTTCCGCGCGGCCAATGCAGGTCTATTAATTGATTAATCGGATAGAGCTCGAGTTCGTGTTCGGTTACCGGCACCAGCACCCGGTATGGCGCGCATTCTTTCGCCACGCGTGGTTTGATCACCTCGACCGAATAACTTGCCTGCTGGCAAATGCGGCGGGTGATACTTGCGCTACCGAGACGGGACAGAAAGCCTTTCGATTGCCCTTCGATAATCAAAACGAGGTCGCTGCGACTGCGCATAACGGCTGCGTTGATTGCCTCGATCGGTTCGCCGTCCAAAAGCTGAGTGCGTACCTGCTCTACAGGCGCACACTGCCTGAGAATTACCGAAAGCGCCTTTAGCTGCGAAAGGGCATTTTTCTGCGCAGACTGCGTGTTCTGAGAAACCGGGAGCGCGCTGACTAGTAATAGTTCGATAGCGAGATCGGCGAAGCGCGACGCAATATAGCGCCGTATTTCTTCGTGATTCGCGTTCGGCTTTATAGCCAGCAGTACTTTCATTACGCAGCCACCGGTTCGATAACTTCAACCGATATATTTCGTTCGGGGGCGGTCTCCATAAACTCCGCGAGATACTCGTTTACGTCGTGATTCATGAACACACAGCCGCTTTTATCGATAATCACGATGCAATTGGACGGCACGTTGTCGAATTCTTTTTTGATCGCGCCCTTGTTTAGAAAGGTCACTTCTTCGGCCATGCGCATCGTGATCACGTTGCGTCCATCCTCGGACTCGGTTTCTTTAATGTGCAAGAAATGCGAGTTTAAATAGTTGCGCTGAAGCAGCATTACAATTGCCGTTGCCATGCCTAGGCCGACGCCAGTGAGGAGGTCGGTAAATACAACGCCGCCCACCGTGACGATAAAGGGCAAGAATTGCTCGAGTCCGTGATTCCACATCGAGCGGAAAAGTTGTGGCTTTGCGAGCTTGTAGCCCGTGAGGATTAGCACTGCGGCGAGCACGCCGAGCGGAATCATATTGAGCAGCGTTGGCACCGACGCCACGCAGATCAAGAGGAGGAAGCCATGCAGAATCGCCGAAAGCTTTGACGCGGCGCGAGCTTGCAAATTAGCCGAACTGCGCACGATTACCTGAGTGAGCGGCAAGCCGCCGATAAGCCCCGACACCGAATTGCCCACGCCTTGGGCAATAAGTTCGCGATTGGTAGGCGTCGTGCGCTTTTGTGGGTCTAGTTTATCGATGGCCTCAACACACAGCAGAGTCTCGATGCTCGCAACGACCGCGAGCGTTACTGCGACTGTCCAGATTGCCGGGTTAAAAAGTTGGCTAAAGTCGGGCAGCGTGAAAAGCCCGATGAACTCCGACGGTGTCGACGCTACTGGCACGCTCACCAGATACTGTGTATCGAGCGAAAGCACTGCAAGGCCACTGAAGGCAAGCTGCAGAGCCGCCGCGCTGAGAACCGCAACAACAGGACCCGGAATGCCGCCGAGTATCTTGTTCTGTTTAATCCACGGTCGCTCCCACGTAATAAGCAAAAATACCGATACTAAGGAGATTAGCATTACGCCTGGGTGCACATAGTTGAGCACATCGAACAGCGCTGCGATCGTGCCGCTGCCGTCATTCGAAAAAGGCAGCATGTTGCTGTCGTTCGGCGAGAGAAAGCCAAACGCATACGGAATTTGCTTAAGAATAATGATGAGGCCGATGCCGGTTAACATGCCGTTTATTACCGACGACGGGAAAAAATAGCCGAGCACACCGGCGCGCAGAAGGCCCAACACTATCTGGATAATACCTGCCAGAAATACGGCAAGCAGAAAGTATTCATAAGAGCCCAGCGTCTCGATTGCCGTCAGCACAATGACGGTGAGTCCGGCCGCCGGCCCCGATACACCGATAGGCGCCTTGCTAAGCGAGCCAACGACAATGCCGCCTACGATGCCGGCAATGAGACCCGCAAAAAGAGGCGCGCCTGAAGCGAGCGCGATGCCCAAGCACAGCGGAAGCGCCACGAAGAAGACGACGAGGCTGGCTGGGATATCGCGCTTTAAATTGTCAGCAGAGAACATACTTTTTATCCTTAAAAAGAGACTCGTTTTAGTGAGGCTGAAGTGTGATTGATGAAAGCTTTCATTAACCTTTCATGTCTGTCTCTTTACTCTTTCTAATCACCTTTGGGTCTGATTTGTGGTGTGTACAGCGCTTGGGTCCGTTTTTCTTAGCAGAGACTTTTGGTTTTCTTATCACCACCGAACTTCTTGTCAGCGTAAAGTAAATGTCACAAAAAACAGGAAATTGTCATGAACGTGTTAATCGTCGAAGACGATAAGTTGCTCGCCGAAGGACTCAAAAGTGCGCTCGAACGCGCCTCTTATAAGGTGACCCATGCCGGCGACGGACTCGTCGCCGATCAACAGCTGCGCGCCTATGAATTTGATCTCGTTGTCCTAGATTTAGGCTTGCCCGATATGGACGGCTTGGAAGTGTTACGCGCGCTTAGGCAGCGAAAACAGGCCGTGCCTGTTTTGGTGCTCACCGCACGCGACGGTATGGACCAGCAGATCGAATCGCTCGATGCCGGCGCCGACGACTACATGGAAAAGCCCTTCGACCTGCGCGAACTGCAGGCGCGTGTGCGCGCCCTGCTGCGACGCGGCACTGCCGAGATACGAGAGAAGATCGAGCTGGGACCACTGCATCTCGATCTATTTCAGCGCACCGCCACACTCAGCGGCAAACTGTTGGAGCTGCCGGTGCGAGAGTTTGAGGTGCTCGAGACTTTGGTTGTGCAATCGCCGCGCGTTATAGGCAAAGCGCGCCTCAATCAGCGCCTTGCGCTGCACAGCGAAGACATTGGTCCGAATGCTGTCGAGGTTTACATCCATCGTTTGCGCCGCCGCCTCGACCTCTCGGGTGTGTTTATTCGCACCGTGCGCGGCGTCGGTTATTCCATCGAGAATCTGCAGTGAGGAGAAACGCACAATGAGCCCGCTCTCACTGCGCTCGCAACTGCTCTTAGTGGTTGGTGGGCCGTTCGTCGTGCTTCTATTAAGCGAAGCAATCGTGTCGTACCGCATTGGTCTTCATGCCGCCAATCAGGTTTACGATCAGTGGCTGCTCGATCGCGGCAACATGATTGTGCAGGCTTACGCCGACGGCATTGACTTAGAAGATGGCCCCTATGCGAGCGCCATTACCGATGTGAGCTATATGATCGAAACCCGCAGTGGCGAGTTTGTTGCGGGCGACATTGCCCTGCCGTCGGTGTCACTTTTAGACAGCAATGGCGCGCCTGTCTTTCAAACGCTCAGTGTGAATGACGTGCTCGTTAGGACCGTAGGCCTAGGCTACGGCAGCGGCGAGCGCGCAATTAATATTACCGTTGTCGAAAGTATCGAGCGGCGAAGCGAGAACAATTACTCCCTTTTTGTCGACGTACTCATCACCAACTCGCTCGTCGTGTTACTTGCGCTGTTAATGATTGGTACCGCCTTTGGGCGCGGCCTTCGCCCGCTCACTTTGCTCGGCCAGGAACTGGGGCATCGCTCGCCACAAGACCTGACACCCATTGACGTAGGCTCTGTGCCCTCGGAACTGCGCGGGGTTGTTGAGAACACCAATACCTTGCTATCGCGCATCGATGCCGCGATTAGCTCGCGCGAACAATTTATTGGCAACATTGCGCATCAAATTCGCACGCCGCTCGCCGGCATTAAGCTGCAGGCGCAGCTTGCACAGGCCGATCATCTCGACAAAGAAACGCACACCTCGCTCGAAAAAATTTCCCATGCAGCGGACACAATGACGCACGTTAATTCGCAGCTAATGAAACTCGCCCGCGCCGAAGCAGCCTCTGGTCGAGGCCTGCGACGCGTACCCATTAACCTCTCGGATGTTGCACGTAATTGCCACGTTGAACTCGAAGCGCAAGCCGCCGCTAAAGACATTACTCTGCACCTTGAGTTGGCCGACTCACCGCAAATAATCGAAGGCGAGTTCACTCTTGTTTCTGAGATGGTGGGTAACTTAATCGAGAACGCGATTATCTACACCCAAGCAGGCGGCAGCGTGTGGGTAAGCGTAGACAGCAAGAATGGCAATGTGATGTTCGCCGTTGAAGACAACGGACCAGGCATTTCGGAAGCCCACTGGCCGCAAATATTCGACCGCTTCTTTAGGCCGTCCCCCGCAGTCGGCGAAGGCTGTGGTCTAGGCTTGGCCATTGTGCGGGAAATTGCGATGGCGCACGGAGCCTCGGTTGAACTAGAAAGCGGCCGCGAAGGACGCGGTGCGCGGTTCTTTGTTTCGTTTTAAGGGGTTAGGGTCAGACTCCTTTTTCACCCCTTTTCGCAGAGTCGGACTTGCGCCACTATTTGGGGTAGCATCTTCACCAGTGAATTCTGGAGCTGAAGAGATGAAAAAGGCCCTGTTTGTATTGGTATGCCTCGTTGCGTGGGGAGGCTTCGTCTTCTTCACCGCGTTCTATGGCCTTTGGATGAACCCAGTGGTCGAGCGCGGCGATGAAGAGGCGTTCATTAGCTACGCGACAGACAAGATCGACGCGGACACTCGCGGCAACACCGCGCTCGTCCTGCTCCGCGACGGCGCGCCCTACGCTACACATTTCTCCGACACCAACGCGCAGGTGAACGGCGACACGGTCTTCTCCCTAGCCTCACTGAGCAAATGGTTTGCGGCCTACTCGGTACTTCAGCTCGCGCAGAATGGCGAGCTGAACCTCGATGCGCCGGTGCAAGCCCAGCTGTCTCGATGGCAATTACCGGAGAGCGACTTCGACCTCGACGGCGTCACCGCGCGGACGCTTCTGAGTCATACCGCGGGCCTCAACGACGGCCTGGGCTTTGGCGACTACTCGCGCGACGAATCGCTGCCTACCCTCGAAAGCTCGCTCGCTGCGCCTCGCGCCTCGGGCGGCCGCAGCGTGGAGATAGCGCTAACCGCCGCGCCGGGCGAGCAATGGAACTACTCCGGCGGCGGCTATTTGATTCTCGAGCTGCTTGTCGAGGAGACGACGGGCATGACGTTCGCGGACTACCTTAAAGAGGCGGTGTTCGAGCCACTGGGCATGCGCCGAACGGGCTACGACTTCATCGAGAGCTACGACAACAATGCAGGTTCTTACGCGCTCGACGGCGCGCGCGCCAAAAGCTACCGATACGCATCGAATGCAGCGACTGCAATGGTATCGAGCACGAACGACCTGGCAAGGTTCGTCCAGCATCTTGTGGCCGATCCTGCGCTGCCTAGAGACTACGAAAGCCAACGCGGGAGGCCACTACTGACAGCGGAGTCCCTCACTCAGATGCGTGAGCCCCACGGCTACGCACTCGGCGCGGCCATTTGGGGGCTGGGCGCGATTCTCTATGCACCGGTCGACGACGATTTCGTCTATGGCCACGACGGAGTGAACGATCCCGCTATCAATAGCTCGGTGAGAATAGACCCGACCACGTGCGACGCGTTTATCGCATTAACCACCGGACACCCCACGCTAGCCTCGAACCTAGGATCCGATTGGGTCCTGTGGCAGACCGGCGTTCCTGACGTGCTGGTGAGCGACGCGGTGATCCAGAGCATGCTAAGGCCCTTCGCCCTAGGCGCCGGTTTGATTCTACTACTCTGGGCTTGGGTGGCTAGGCGAGGAAGGGGACAAGGGGTCAGACCCCTTTAACACAACGCAAGTTTCTTCCAGATTGTGAATAGCTTCTTTTTGTTGCTCTCTGCCAAATGAACCCCGCGATGAACGACCATGCCGCGAAGTAGGTAAACCGTGAGCTCTATCAGGTCTGCGGCAGCAATTTTTCTGGGTACATCGTGTGACTCGCACCGCGCTCCGAGCGCGCGCATTGATTCTATCGCGTTAAAATCAGTTTCGCGGACAGCGGGCCGCAGAGCAGCGTCGGTGCGAGCGGCGACCATTACCTCCATCCAGCAGGTTAAGAGATTGCCCTCAAAACAGGCGTCCCATAGGAAGTCGAATAGCTCTTCTAATTTCCTCTCCCGGCTAGACTCTTGATCCGAAGCGTTCTCAAGCTCCCTTTGATAGCGTAAGACAATCTCTCTTACCGCTGCGATTAACAGGCTATCTTTTGTTGGGAAATGATGGGTCTGTGCACCGCGCGAAACGCCGGCGCGAGCACAAATCTTTAGAGTGCTGGTTTGGGCCCATCCTTCTTCGGCAATAAGCTCAAGCGTGGCTTCTAGCAGGCGAGCGCGCATGGCGTCGGTGCGCTGCTCTTGCGTTTGGCGATTAGCGGCTTTCCCCGCAACTTTTGAAGAGGACTTCGATTGACTCTTTTTTAACATACAGACTACACTGTTTTTTAGTTGGAATTATATCTTACCTAGATTGACGAGAGAGTCGAAACCTTATGGCAAAATTCACCGACAGCGATCCTAGTAAAATCATTGCGAAAAGCCCACCTGGCCGCCCAAAGCCATCGCTTCAGGAGATTTACGATACCGACCGAATCGTCCCTCCTGCGCATATGCGCGAAGAGTCGCGGGTCGATATGGGCCATAAGGATATCTCCGTCGAGCGCTATTTTGACAAAGGCTATCACGACAAGGAGGTCGACAAAATTTGGCGTAAGACGTGGCAGTGGGCTTGTCGTCTCGAAGACATTCCCAATGTAGGCGACCACGTTGTTTACACTATCGTGCACGACTCATTAATAGTAGTGCGCACCGGAGAGGGTCAGGATGATATTCATGCCTATGTGAATTCTTGTCTTCACCGAGGGACGATGCTGCGCAAAGAAGGAGGCTGTGTAAAACAGTTTCGATGTCCTTTTCATGGGTTTACTTGGAATCTGGATGGCACCTTGAAAGAAGTGCCGGGTGCGTGGGACTTTGAGCACATAAACTGGGAGGAATTCACCCTGCCCGAGGCGCGAGTTGGCCTCTGGGGAGGATTTGTCTTTATCAATTTCGATCCTAATAGTGAGGGTTTAATCTCTTACCTCGAAATTCTGCCTGAACATTTCAAAGACTTCGATCTCGAAAACCGCTACAAAGCTATCCACGTCGGCAAGGTGATACCCTGCAATTGGAAGCTCTGTGCAGAGGCATTTATTGAGGCTTACCATGTGCCATTCGCACACCCTCAATCGCTGCCCTATTACGGCGACAGCAATACTCAATATGACACTTGGCCAGGCGTTCGCCACATAAATCGCATGATTAGCGCGCAAGGAGTTCCAAGTCCTTCTTTGGGTAAAGACTTTGATCCGGAAAAAACGCGCTCATTGATGGAGCGCGATACCCCTTTTTACAAATCTTCGATCCCGCTCGAGGCTGGCCAATCGCCGCGTGCGAGGTTCGCCGATATCGCACGCGCTAAAATATCGAAATCATCCGGGCGTGACGTTTCGCACGTTTCGGATTCAGTCGCACTCGATCTTATTCAATACTCTGTGTTTCCAAATTTGGTGCAATTTGGCGGCGTAGGGCTCGCTGCTGGTTATCGCTTTCGCCCGTATGGTGATGATCCTGAGCGCTCCATTATGGAAATGTTCTTCTTATTTCCTAAGGCAGAAGACGGCTCACACCCACCTCCACCGGACATGGTTTGGTTGACTGAAGACGAGCCATGGTCGACGGTGGAAGCGATGGGGTCTGCGGCGATGGTAGTAGACCAAGACACCGACAATCTGATGAGAATTCAGAAGGGTCTCCGCACAAGCCGAAAACCCGGCGCGACCCTCGCTCAGTATCAAGAAAGCCGAATACGTCATTTCCACCAAACGCTCGATGCCTATATGGCAGCGGAGTAATCCTATGATCAAGTCTCTTCCCCACAGGCATCTCCTAACGCTAAGCCTCGATGTCAACTCCGCAGCGACTGCAACGGTTGGCAGAACGGCTGGCGGCCAACGCAAGATAGCGCCTATTAGCGGCGGTACCTTTTCAGGCGAACGGCTCAGCGGCTCGGTTGCGCCTGGCGGCGCAGATTGGGTTGTACTGCGCGATGACGGCACGCTCTTAATTGATGTGCGCCTAACATTGCTAACGGATGATGGAGCAGTAATTTATTTGTCCTATGAAGGCCGTTTTCAGGGTGCGTCGGGTGCTATGGTAAAACTGGCGCAGGGTGAGACACTTCAGCCGGAAAGCTATTCGCTAGTGACGGTGGCAAAGTTTGAATGCGGCGACGACCGCTATGCCTGGCTAAATGACGTAATTGCAGTGGGTGTAGGAGAACAAGCTGGGTTCAATCCTACCTATTCCCTCTTTGAGATTGGTTAGGGGAAAGGGCTGTAATAAAAGTCACAGCGCTCCTTTATTCCCCAGTGTAAAACTTCGGCGCGTTCATCTTTACCACTGGCGAATCAGCCGCCCACGCGTGGCAGGTGTCGATGACGCCGGGGCGTTTATCGGAAGGTTCGATATGCGAGTCGGCTTTGTTCTGGCGATGCTTCATTAGCGGCCAGATGGTCTGCATGGCGGCGGTGGCCATCGGGTAGAGAAGTTCGGTGAGGTGAGTGCAGCCGTTAGTGCCGCCAACTTGCATGCGCACCTTTTGGCGCCAGCCGCGACCCATCTGAATGCCAATCACTTTTTTGTAATTGGGCGTGATACTCGGACACATTTCGAACGGACTGTGCTCGGTTGCGGCTTCAATGTCTTTTATCGTAAAACTGTCATCGATAGTGACGCGTAATAGCATCTCGTGTAGCGGCTCACCTATCATCACCTCGCCACGCCAATCGTTTCGAAACTGATACGTTTTTGTGTCGGTCATATGCGCTTCGATATCCCATAAGCCATCTTCGCGCTCGTATCCGCGGTAGTGAATTGCTCGGGTGTGAACGTGCCGGCGCGGCGCGGGGTCTGAAAAAGCCATGGGGAATCCTGAGAAAGTAATCGCCAGATTATAGCCCAGAATCCTACGGCTGTGTGCCTGTACATCCTTGGGAGCCGTCCCTACAATGGCTCCTCGAAAAAGAAGTCGTTAACGACGTAATTACTGAAGGACACTATTATGACAACTGCAAGCGCCCGCCACATCCTCGTTCAGACCGAGCAAGAATGCCTCGACCTCAAAACCCGCATCGACGGTGGCGAAGATTTTGCCGACGTTGCTAAGGCGCATTCTTCGTGCCCTTCGAAAGCCCAAGGCGGCGACCTGGGGTCGTTTGGACCCGGCATGATGGTTAAAGAGTTCGACGAGGTGGTATTCAGCGCGCCGGTCGGCTCGCTGCAAGGCCCCGTGCAGACCCAGTTTGGTTTTCATCTTTTAGAAGTTACTGCACGCGATTAAGCAGACGAACGAGACGCACCAAAAGACCAAGCCGATAGAATTAGCCGCCATGACTCAGCCCGAACTCAAGATAGAAGTCGGCCAGCGCGAGACGCTTTTCGACAGTTTTCTGCGGGTCGATAGGCTCAAGCTTCGCCACTCGCTATTTGCGGGTGGGTGGAGCGAGCTAATGACGCGCGAACTGATTCTGCGGCCGCGCGCGGTCGGCGTGCTGCTGTTCGATCCCGCGCAGCAGCAGGTTGTGTTAGTGCGGCAGATTCGTGTGGGCATGCTCGACGAAGGCCAAAATCCTTGGCTGCTCGAGCTGGTTGCTGGCATGGTTGAGTCGGGCGAGGAGCCTATTGAGGTCGCCGCGCGCGAAAGCCTCGAAGAAGCGAATACCAAACCCCAAGATCTGCTGCAGATTTGTGAGTACTACAACAGCCCCGGCATTAGTAATGAGCGCATCACGCTGTTTTGCGGACGCGTGGACGCGACGCAGGCCGGCGGCATTTTTGGGCTCGATGCCGAGCACGAAGATATCGAAGTGGTAGTGTTAAGCCTCGCCGATGCTCTGGCCAAAGTCGCCTCGGGCGAGATCAATAACGCGATGTCGATTATCGCGCTGCAGTGGCTTCAGCTGAATCAGCCGATGCTCGAAGAATCCTGGAAGTGAGATGCCGAAAAACCGTTACAGCATAGACCTGATTAAGCAGATGGCAGAATGTGATGCGAATTACATTCGCCTGCTACGGCTTATGCCTGTGCTTGCGGCGCATCGCCAGCGTGATTTCGCGAGCCTTGGTGTCGATAGGGCTGCTCAAGCGGAAAAGGCGCTCGAGGGCATGCGCACGGTATTCACGCTCGCAGACCTCGCGACCGAGCCGGTCACCGTTGAGATTACCGTGCTCGAAGCGTTCAAATACACCACCACGCTCGAGATTGTGCAGCGCCCCGTGCTACGCGAGTGGATGACCAATCCTTCTATGCTCATTCGCGTGTATCACGACGCGAGCACGGCCGAGGTCGTGTCTTACCAGGGGCATAAGAACCTCCAAGTGCGCTACCCTCAGCCCAATGCCAAGATGTATCAGTCGGACGAGAAGGGCCAGGTGAATCAATTTTTAGGCGAATGGCTTTCGCATTGCCTGACAGTTGGCCAGAGCGCCGAGACTGTCTGGGTTGGCGACACAACGACCCCCGCCTAATGGCCGCGTCGCGCACCTACACTGTCTTTCAATTTACCGACTCGCATCTCAGCGCAGACCCAGCCGCTTGCATGCGGGGAGTGAACACCACCGACTCATTAAAGGCAGTGACGGCGCTCGCGAGTGCTCTTGCACTACCCGACGCCATTGTCGCGACCGGCGATCTTTCCCAAGACGGCAGCGAGGCGTCGTATTCGCGTTTTCGCGAGGAGGTCTCGCAGCCCAACATTCCCCTGCGCTGGCTGCCCGGCAATCATGACGATGCGGCGACGATGCGGCGTTGCGAAGGTGCAGAGGCGCAGCCGCTTAGGCTCGGCAAGTGGCACATTATTACGCTCGACTCTCAGGTGTTAGGTGCCGAGCAGGGCGCGCTCGATGCCGAAAGCCTTAAGCGACTCGAGGGCGAGCTGGCCGCAGCAGACGCCGTGAGTGAGTATGTACTTCTCTGTGTTCACCATAATCCGCTGCGCACCGGAGCGAAGTGGATGGACACGATCGACCTGACCAACGGGGCCGAACTGCTCGCTATGCTGAACAAACACCCCAGTGCGCGCGCGTTGATTCATGGGCATATTCATCATAAGTTTGAGCGCGTGGTGGGCAATGTGCAGGTGTTGGGCACGCCCTCGACCTGCGCGCAGTTTGCCCCGCAGGCGACCGACTTTGAAATCGATACACAGCCCGCCACCTGCCAGCCAGGATTTAGGTGGCTCAGGCTGCATCCCGATGGCGCTGTCGAGACCGGTGTCGAGCGGGTCGCGGCGGGCACGTTTACCCCTTCGAACGCAGCGCGGACTAACACCCCGTATGTGCTTTACCTACACGGTTTTCTTAGCTCGCCGCAGTCTCTAAAGGCTAAGCAAGCGCTTACTTACTGTCAGCAGCAGGGCATTGAGATCGACATTCCAGCACTGACCGAAGGCCCGGCTGCGACCATCGCCGCCCTGCGCGAGCGTCTGGAGGCGGGGATTGCGCGCACAGGCGGCGCGGTGCTCATAGGCAGTTCGCTCGGCGGCTATTACGCGACTTATTTGGCCAATCACTATGAGTTGCGCGCAGCGCTTATTAATCCTGCGGTGCGACCGTATTTGCTGCTGCGCGACTATTTAGGCGAGCAGCGAAATTACCACACAGGCGCGGTGCACGAGGTGACCGAGGAACAGATGCAGGAGCTGCTGGACATTGAGGTAGAGACGCTAGCCACGCCCGAAAATTTTCGAGTCATGCTGCAAACGGGCGACGAGACACTAGACTACGCAGAGGCGGCGGCCAAATACGCCGAGTCGTCTCTGCACATTCACCAAGGTGGCGACCATAGCTACCAAGGTTTCGATAACGAACTACCGCAACTCTTCGCGTTTTTGTTATCAAGAACTGCGACCAAAGCGCGATAGAATACTATTCTGCACGCATTCCAGAGACAACCGCATGAGCAACACCTATAACGCCGACGCGATCGAAGTCCTTTCAGGGCTCGATCCCGTGCGCAAGCGCCCCGGCATGTATACCGATACCACGCGTCCTAACCATATGGTGCAGGAGGTTATCGATAACAGCGTCGACGAAGCACTTGCCGGCCACGCGAAAACGCTGACCCTCACTCTCAACAAAGACGGCTCGGTCGAGGTCGAAGACGACGGCCGCGGCATGCCTGTCGATATCCATAAAGAAGAGGGCGTGAGCGGTGTCGAGCTTATCCTGACCAAACTTCACGCCGGCGGTAAGTTCTCGAACAGCAATTACCAATATTCCGGCGGCCTGCATGGCGTGGGGGTTTCGGTGGTCAACGCGCTGTCGAAACACCTCGAGGTAATCGTGCGCCGCGACGGCAATGTGTATTCGATGAGCTTTGCCGACGGCTACAAAGCCACCGAGCTTAAGCAGATCGACACGGTGGGCAAGCGCAACACCGGCACCACCGTAAAGTTTCTGCCAGACGGCCAGTATTTCGACTCGCCGCGGGTGTCTATTCCACGCTTAAAACACGTGCTGCGTGCAAAAGCCGTGCTCTGCTCCGGGCTGCTTGTTAAGTTTATTGACAACACCGTGTCAGAAGACAAGGCGCAGAGCGAAGAGTGGTGTTTCGAAGACGGCCTTATCGACTATCTGCGTCAGGCAACCAACGAATACGAGACCCTGCCCGCAGAGCCTTTTTCGGGGTCGGTAAGCCAGAACGGCGAAGGCGTAGACTGGGCGGTGCAATGGCTGCCTGAGGGCGGCGAGATCATGGCCGAAAGCTATGTGAATCTCATCCCTACCGCGCAGGGCGGCACCCACGTGGCGGGCCTGCGCACCGGCTTGCTCGAAGCGCTGCGAGAGTTTTGCGAGTTTCGCAGCTTGCTCCCGCGTGGCATTAAACTCACTCCCGATGACATCTGGGAACGCTGCTGTTTTGTGCTGTCGTCTAAAATCCTCGATCCCCAGTTTAGCGGTCAGACTAAAGAGCGATTATCTTCACGGCAGACCGCCGGATTCGTCGCCGGTGTCGTCAAAGACTCCTTTAGCCTGTGGCTTAATCAGCATACAAGTGAGGCCGAGGCGATTGCCGAGCTTTGCATCAGCAACGCGCAAAGCCGCCTCAAGGCGAGCAAGAAAGTCGCGCGCAAAAAAATCACCTCCGGCCCAGCCTTGCCGGGCAAGCTCGCCGACTGCTCGACGCAGGACGTGATGGCCGGCGAGCTGTTCTTGGTTGAGGGTGACTCGGCGGGCGGCTCGGCGAAGCAGGCGCGCGATCGCGAATTTCAGGCGATTATGCCGCTGCGCGGAAAAATCCTTAACACCTGGGAGGTCGACTCTAGCGAGATCTTAGCCTCGCAGGCCGTACACGATATCGCCGTCGCGCTCGGTGTCGACCCCGCCACAAGTGACATCAGCGGCCTGCGCTACGGCAAGATCTGCATTCTCGCCGACGCAGACTCCGACGGTCTGCACATTGCCACGCTGCTGTGTGCGCTGTTCGTGCAGCATTTCCGTCCCGTTGTGGAAGCGGGGCATGTGTATGTTGCGATGCCGCCGCTGTTCCGTATTGATATGGGGAAAGATGTTTATTACGCCCTCGACGAGAGCGAGAAAAACTCGATCCTCGATCGGCTCCAGGCCGAAAAACCCAATGGCAAAGTGAATGTTCAGCGTTTTAAAGGCTTGGGCGAGATGAACCCGCTTCAGCTTCGCGAGACCACGATGGCGCGTGATACCCGCCGCCTCGTGCAGCTCACGCTCGAAGACGACGCCAGCAAAACCGACAAAAATGGCACCTTCGAAGCGATGGACATGCTCCTAGCAAAGAACCGCGCCGCCGATCGTAAATCGTGGCTGGAAAGCAGCGGCGATGCGGCTGATATGGCCGAGTAGTAGCTGGCTAAATTAGCTCGGCTAGCTCGACTAGCTCGGCAATAAAGACAACACCAGAGAAACCGAATGAACGAAGAAATTATCATCAACGACGAAGGCATCGAGCAGATTCCGCTCAAGAGTTATACGCAGAGCGCGTATTTAAATTACTCGATGTATGTCATCAACGACCGCGCGCTTCCCAATTTGGGAGACGGGCTTAAGCCCGTGCAGCGCCGTATTGTGTACGCGATGTCGGAGCTTGGGCTGAAGGCGTCGGCGAAGTTTAAAAAGTCGGCGCGAACGATCGGCGACGTGATCGGCAAGTTCCATCCCCACGGCGATTCTGCGTGCTATGAGGCAATGGTGTTAATGGCGCAGCCGTTTAGCTATCGGTATCCGTTAGTCGACGGGCAGGGCAACTGGGGCTCGCCGGATGATCCCAAATCCTTTGCGGCCATGCGTTATACCGAGTCGCGATTGCAGGGCTACGCCGATGTGTTACTCGGTGAGCTTGCTCAGGGTACCGTCGACTGGAAACCCAATTTCGATGGCACGATGGACGAGCCCGAGATGCTGCCTGCGCGGCTGCCAAATGTGCTGCTCAACGGCGGCAGCGGCATCGCGGTCGGCATGGCAACCGACATTCCGCCGCACAATCTGCGCGAAGTTGCTAACGCGGCTATTCATCTGCTCGATAGACCCAAGGCGACGCTCGAAGACATCTGCGAGATTATTCAGGGCCCCGACTACCCAACCGAGGCGGAGCTGATCACGCCGAAAAGCGAAATCGAGGCGATGTACCGCACCGGTCGCGGCTCGCTCAAGGCGCGCGCGGTGTATGTGTCCGAAGGCGATGAGATTGTTGTCACGGCGCTACCTTTTCAGGTGTCTGGCGCCAAAGTGCTCGAACAGATCGCCGCGCAGATGCAGAAGAAAAAGCTGCCGATGATTGTCGACCTGCGCGACGAGTCCGATCACGAAAACCCGACGCGCATCGTCATCGTGCCCAAATCGAACCGGGTCGACGTTGACGCCGTGATGTTGCACCTGTTCTCGACAACCGACCTCGAGAAGAACTACCGCGTTAACTTTAATATGATCGGCATCAATAAGCGCCCGCAGGTTAAAGACCTGCGCTCGCTGTTGGTCGAATGGTTGGAATTTCGGACGAGCACCGTGCGCAGGCGTCTGCAGTTCCGCCTCGATAAAATCATCGACCGCCTCCATATTTTAGAAGGCTTATTAGTCGCGTACCTCAATATCGACGAGGTAATTAAGATCGTGCGTACCGAGGACAAGCCCAAGGCTGCCCTCATCGCTGCATTTAACATTAGCGAGCGTCAGGCCGAAGCGATCCTCGAGCTAAAGCTGCGCCAGTTAGCTAAGCTCGAAGAGATTAAGATTACCGGTGAGCAGAGCGAACTCGCCGCAGAGCGCGAGACGATCGAACGGCTTTTGGGTTCCGATACGCGTCTCAAAACATTCATCAAGAAAGAGATTCAGGCCGACGCCGACAAATACGGCGACGACCGCCGGACTCCTTTAGTCGCACGTGGCGAAGCGAAAGCCTTTTTGGCGACCGAATTGGTTTCTGCCGAGCCGGTCACGGTGGTGCTTTCGGAGCGCGGCTGGGTGCGCGCGGCGAAAGGCCACGAGGTCGACGCCGCAGGACTCCAGTACAAATCGGGCGACAGCTTTAAACAGGCAGCTCGAGGCAAGAGTAGCCAGTTTGCTATTTTCCTCGACTCGACCGGCCGCACCTATTCGCTTGCCGCACACTCGCTGCCTTCTGCGCGTGGGCAGGGCGAGCCGCTTTCTGGCAAGGTCAGCCCGCCCTCTGGGGCGACCTTCGAAGGCGTATTAATAGGCGACGACAACAAAGACGTGCTGCTAGCAAGCGATGGCGGCTACGGGTTTGTAGGCAAGCTCAGCGACTTAGTGAGTAAGAACAAAGCCGGTAAGGCGGTGCTCAAGCCATCTAAAGGTGGGCTTGTTATGCCGCCACTCGAGGTGGCCAATTACGACGAAGACCTGATTGTTGCGATAAGCAACGAAGGCCGCATGCTCATGTTCCCACTAAGGGAACTGCCGCGATTAGCTAAGGGCAAGGGCAACAAGATCCTTGGGATTCCGCCGGCACGGGTTGCCGAGCGAGTCGAGTTTGTCGTCGCGATCGCGGTTTTGGGTGTGCAAGACTCGATTACGATTCATGCAGGCAAGCGACATCACAACCTGCGCCCAGCGGATTTAGAACACTACGCCGGTGAGCGCGGTCGTCGGGGTAATAAATTGCCGCGAGGCTTCCAGAATGTCGACTCGATCGAGGTGGTGCCGAAAGCTGCGAAGGCTAGCGAGGCTGAGAGCTAGGAAGCCAGAGGCTCCTGCGACCACAGCGCGATCAGCTGATGTGCCTGCCGGTCGAGCAGGAGTCGATAGTCCGAAAGCGGCTCTAGGCTCAAATACGCCTCGAAATCAAACGGGCTAGATTCGCTGTCTAAATAGGCATGGGCGTCTAGCCGCGAACCGTCGCCGGCCGCTTCGTAGCAGGGTTCGCTTATTAGAAGGGAGTTATCCGGCGCCTCGTTGCATAGGGCGCGCGCCTGATCGAGCGTCGTGCCGCTGAGCGAGTTAGTGGCATGCGTGATGGGCGAATAGATGCCGCGTAGCATCGACCCGCTGTGAGCGGCGAGCGTAAACTTCGCCCCCAGCTGCCCAATGGCGGCGGCCATCCGCTCGTGCTGTTCCTGCGCGAGCTTTCGCTCTCGTTCTAGCTGCGCTGCCGGTTTCCAGTGGAGTGAATCTTCATCGTCGAGGATTTCGGCGAGCGCCGGCAGCGAGGGTTGATTGATCTCTTCGATCAGGCGCAGGAATAGCTGTCCTGCGCAAATGGCATAGAACGCCTGCTCTTCTTCTAACTGCGACTCACCAAAGTGAATGATCACTTCGTCTTCGGTGCATGAGTTCACCACGCCGTTATACATCTCGCTGACCTTGCCTGCGAAAAAGTAATACTTGTTACGCAGGTTAATAAACAGGTCTTCGTCGAGCGTCGAGCCGAGGTAGGTGAAATTCGACATCTTAAGACACAGCACAGCGACTTCCTGTCTGCCGGGCTCGGTGTAGCGTTCGGGCTCGAACTCGGGCAGCGCCTGCGAGAAGCGGTTGAGAAAGGTGTTCTGGGCGAGGAACTCGGCGGTCTGGTTATATTGCCTTATTGCGCGCGCGACCTCGTCGTCGCCGGTAGGCTCGATGCACGGCTCTATTTCGCCATTACGGATATCGGCAAGCGACTGCGCAAGCAGGCTGATCGGAAAGCTGACCAGATAGCTAAAATAGGTCGTAGTGAGCACAACGGCAATAACGAGCAATACGAGCGCGATCCCAACCACCATGAGTAGGTTGTTGATTATTGCTACCTCAATGCCGCTGAGATCGAGCACGAGTCGCACCGAGCCCGCGGTCGAACCCTGAAGGCTAATAGGCACTTCGTATTCGGCTCGCTCGCGGCTTAAGGTCATGGGCAGGGGAATAAAGGCGCTGGGTTCTGCGAGGGATTGGGTGGCGATTGCGATGACTTGATCGTCGATGTTAATCACCGCAAGTTCGGTAATCGACGTCCCGCGAATCAGTTCGCCCAACACTACGTTCATGCTAATACGGTCGTTTGCGAGTACAAATTCGGTCATCTGCAGCGCAGTCTGCTCGGCAACTGTAAAGCCCAGTTGGTCTGCTTGCTGCCGCAGCAAATTTTGGGTGTTGTAATTGCTTACAAGCCAGAACGCGCACATGCCAAGCACGAGTAGCAGACAGACCGCTAGGGTGAAGCTCGAGCCGACCTTTTCGCCGCGCTTCTGCGTGGTCGGCAGTTCGTACTCATTGTTTGTTGCGTCGGTCTCACTCACGGCTGTTGCTCACTGCGCTGGGTTTCTGGCATGGAAAATAGGGGCATCCTAACTGTCGGCCGTGGTGGCGAATTCTGCATGGTTTTGGCTAGGCGTAGCGCGTCTTTGAGTCTTCGCCCGGCTCTTCGCGAACGAGTCTCGGCACTAGGTATCCCGGCAGCTGCGCCTGCATCTCTGCAACCAGCGCCTGCGCGTCGGGAATCGGGACGTCGAAGTGTGCAGTGCCCGCCACGGCGTCGGGCAGATGAAGGTAATAGGGCAGCACGCCTTGGTCGAAAAGCGCGTTACTCAGCTGGATGAGAACACCACTGCTATTATTAACGTCGGCTAAAATAACCGATTGATTGAACAACGTGACGCTATTTGACGCCAGCGCCCTAAAAGCTGCCCGACTCTCATCGCTTAATTCATTGGCATGATTACAGTGTGATACCAGCACCACCTTCAGCCGCGACGCGCCAAGGATCGCTGCAAACTCTGCGTCGATTCGCTGCGGCAGCACAATTGTCATCCGCGTGTGAATGCGCACTGTGCGCACATGAGCAATCGATTCGATCTGCTCTAAAAGCCAGCCGAACTGCCGATTCGACAGCGCGAGAGGGTCGCCGCCGCTAAGCAGCACTTCTTCGATGCGCGCATCGGCGGCAATGTGCGCGAAGGCGGCCTGCCAGTCTGTCCGGCTAGGCGCGTTGCCAGCGTAGTCGAAATGCCGCCTGAAACAGTAGCGGCAATGCACCGCGCAGTGCGGCGCCGCGGTGAGGAGCACGCGGCTCGTGTATTTGTGCAGCAGACCCGGCACGGGATTGAAGCGGGTCTCCTCGAGCGGGTCGATGACATAATTTAGCGCAGTTATCTCTTCTTCTTGCGCAGGCCAAAGCTGGCGAAGAATGGGGTCTTGCCAATCGCCCGGCTCGATGCGCGAGACAAACCAGCGCGGGACCTTTAAGGGAAACTGCACCGCCGCTGATAGGCCAAGCGGTTTTTCTTGCGCATCGAGGCTCAAAAGAGAAAGCAACTCTTGGGGATCGGTGATCAGATCGGATAACATCTGCTGCCACGGCGGCGGCACATCCGACTCGATTATTGTTAAACTAGGCGCTGACATAACTTTCTCTGGCGGGGCTTGTAAAAAGCGACTCATCACGCCGATGATAGCAGGGATTGCACAGCCAACAGACAATGTTTAGAAAGTTAAAAAAGATAAAATACACGGAGACACCATGGCGACTTTTTCTACTAGCGAATTCAAGAACGGGCTCAAGGTCTTAATCGATGGCGAGCCTTGCTCTATCCTCGAGAACGAGGTCGTTAAGCCCGGCAAGGGGCAGGCGTTTAATCGCGTCAGAATGCGTAATCTCAAAAATGGTCGAGTGTGGGAACGCACCTATAAATCGGGCGAGTCGCTCGAAGGTGCCGACGTCATGGAAACCGACATGCAGTATCTCTACTCCGACGGCGAGTTTTGGCATTTTATGAAAACCGATGACAGCTTTGAACAAATCGCGGCAGACGAAGCGGCAATTGCCGACGCCAAGATTTGGCTAAAAGAAGAAGACATCTACACCATTGTTCTGTGGAACGACGCGCCTATTTCGGTAACCCCGCAGAATTTTGTCGAACTCGAAGTCGTCGATACCGACCCAGGCCTTAAGGGTGATACTGCGCAGGGCGGCACTAAGCCTGCTACCTTAAGCTCCGGCGCCGTGGTTAAAGTCCCCTTGTTTGTGACTATTGGCGATGTCTTACGTGTCGACACTCGCACCTCCGAATACCAAAATCGAGTGACTAAGTAGTCACCCGTGACGACTCACTGGCTGCCGAGCGCAACACTGCAGACGCTGCGGCAGCGAGCGACGTTGATCGCAGCGATGCGCCACTTTTTCGCCTCACGTGACGTACTCGAGGTTGAGACACCGGCGCTAATGCCGACCACCGCCACCGATATTTATATTGATTCCTATCGCCTCGCCGACTCTCCGCTTTTTTTGCAAACCTCGCCCGAGTTCCCACTCAAGCGCTTGCTTGCTGCAGGCAGCGGATCGATCTATCAGCTTGGTAAAGTTTTCCGCCAAGACGCGCCAAGCAAAAGACACAACCATGAGTTTACGCTTTGTGAGTGGTACCGCGTTGGTATGAACCTCGAGCAATTAATGGATGAGGTAGAAGCGTTGGTGCACTCCGTTTTTTCGGCTGCCGATGTGCCACGCGGGGCAGGGTTGAAAGTAGAGCGGTTGAGTTATCAAATGCTGTTTGAGACTCACTTGGGGGTAGACCCGCACAGCGCAACGCTCGATCAACTCGCGCTGATCGCCGAGCAAGAATTAGAGCTCGTTGCAACCGATCTCTCGCGCACCGACTACCTGCAGCTTTTACTGAGCCACTGCATCGAACCTAATTTGCCAGCCGCGTGTTTTATTTTTGACTATCCGGTTGGCCAAGCCGCACTCGCACGCATCGAAGAAGATGATACCGGGCAGCGCGTCGCGCGTCGGTTTGAGTTATTTTTAGCGGGGATGGAAGTGGCGAATGGCTACTTCGAACTGTTGGACGAGGCGGAGCAGCGCACACGGTTCGAAGCCGATATTGCCGAGCGTGCGCGCCGAGGCTACGATGCGGTGCCGTTAGACGAAGCGCTGCTTGCTGCGCTCGCAGCCGGAATGCCCGAGTGCTCGGGCGTCGCGCTTGGCGTCGACAGGCTCGTGATGGCGGCGCTTGGGATCGACGATATCGCCGACGTTATAGCCTTTCCTCAGACTCGTCGATAAGCCTTACGATATAGCGCGCGCGCAATTTTTGGGTGATCGGGCCCGGTTCGCCGCTGCTAATTTTTTGACCGTCTATACTCACCACCGGCAGCACAATCGTTGTTGCGCTGCTAATAAACGCTTCGTCGGCGCCCAGCGCTTCGTCGAGCGTGAACAGCCGCTGTTCGAGTTTAATCGACTCTGCCGCGCACAGTTCCAGCAGCGTGCGGCGACGAATACCAGGGAGTATTTCGTTTGAAAGTGGTCGCGTAATGATTACATTGTCTTTAACAATATAGGCGCTCGACGATACCCCTTCGGTAATCACGCCGTCTTCGACCATCCAGCCCTCTTTGCCTCCACGCGAATACGCATCCTGCTTTGCAAGTACCTGCCCCAGCAAATTAACCGACTTAATATCGCGGCGTTTCCAGCGCAGATCGGGCGTTGTTATCACCGGAATGCCCGATTCTGCAGCGGGGTTATTCATTAGGTTAAGCACGCTTGCAAACGCAACAATCGACGACGTAATCCCTGCGGGAAACGCGAAGTCGCGATCGGCGATGCCACGAGTGATCTGCAGATACACCATGCCTTCGACGATCGCATTACGGGTGATCAACGCGTTCATCATCGCGATTACGTCGTCGCTGCTGCACGGCCATTCGATTTCGAGCTCGCCAAGGCTGCGCGCAAGGCGCTCTAAAAAATAGATCTTGTCGACCATTTTGCCGTTAATAACCGGCACGACTTCGTAAACGCCATCACCAAAAATAAAGCCGCGATCGAATACTGAAATAGTTGCCTCTTGTTTGGGCAAGTAGTTGCCATTCACGAAGACGATGTCGGTCATTGCCAAGCTCCTATTTAAACTCTTTCGCGAAGCCGGCAAGTCGTTCGCCGTCCAGACGCTGCACGGTCCAGCCATCCATAGGCAATGCGCCTATCGACCGATAAAAATCGATCGCGGGTTGGTTCCAATCTAAAACAGACCATTCGACTCGCGTGCAGTTCATATCGACCGCCTTGCGCGCCAAATAGGCGAGGAGCAGCTTGCCAAAGCCTTGGCCGCGATGCGCGGGCTGCACATACAGATCTTCGAGATAGATGCCAGGGCGGCCAGTAAACGTAGAAAAATTATGGAAGAACAGCGCATAGCCAACAGCGACGCCGTTGAGCTCGGCGATGATGACATGCGCATAGGGCGTGTCGCCAAACAGCGTTTCATCGAGCGTGTCCTCGGTTGCGACCACTTCGTGGGCGAGTTTTTCGTAGTCGGCGAGTTCTTTGATAAAGCCTAAAATAGTGGCTGTGTCATTTCGCGTTGCTGCGCGCAGCGTAAAGCCGTCGATGGCGGTGGTCAGTAGCATGGTATTTCCTAAACTAAGTGATTCGATATCGCTATTATGTCACGGGTCTCTGGTAAGTTCATGGCAGGCTCATGGCGGCCCTGTTACTGCCCCTCGGCCGCTGCTATAATGGGCGGCTGATCACCCAGCCATCTATTTATATTAAGCATTAAATTAAGCATTAAAAGGAAAAGAGATGTCAGAGCAGAAGCCCACAATTATCTATACCGAGACTGATGAGGCACCTGCCCTCGCGACCTACTCGTTCTTGCCAATCGTGAGCGCTTTTACTAAAGCTGCGGATGTTGAGGTTGAGATCCGCGACATCTCTCTTGCCGGACGCATTATTGCCAACTTTGCCGAATTTCTAAAACCCGAACAGCAGCAAGCCGACGCTCTGGCAGAGTTGGGCGAGCTTACCCAAGACCCTTTTGCCAATATCATCAAACTGCCTAATATCTCGGCGTCGCTCCCACAGATTCAAGCGACGATCGCGGAGCTTCAAGCCAAAGGCTATGCGCTACCAGAATACCCCGAAGAGCCGGCTAATGAGCAAGAGAAAGACATTAAGGCACGCTATGATCGCGTAAAGGGCAGTGCCGTAAATCCTGTGCTGCGTGAAGGCAATTCGGATCGCCGCGCGCCGGCGTCGGTAAAAGCCTACGCACGCAAGCATCCGCATTCGATGGGCGCGTGGAGCGCAGACAGTAAATCGCATGTGGCGTCGATGACACAGGGCGATTTCTACGGCTCCGAGCAAGCAGCCACTGTGCCGGCTGCGACGAGCGTGTCGATTGTGCATAAAGAGGCCAGCGGTGCCGAGACAGTCTTAAAGGCGGGAATCGCACTGCAAGCGGGCGAGATAATCGACTCGTCGGTGATGAGCAAAAACGCACTGCGCACGTTCTTGGCCGAACAGATCGACGACGCGCGTGCACAAGACGTGCTGTTTTCGCTACACATGAAGGCAACGATGATGAAGGTCTCGGACCCCATCATTTTCGGCCACGCGGTTACCGTTTTCTACGCCGATGCGTTTGCGAAACACGGCGCAACGTTTGAGAAATTAGGCGTCGATGTGAATAACGGCATTGGCGATGTTTATGCCAAGATCAAAAGCTTGCCCGATGCAGAGCGCGAGGCGATAGAAGCCGACCTTCTTGCGTGTTATGCAGCACGTCCCGAGATGGCAATGGTCGACTCGGACCGTGGCATCACGAACTTACACGTGCCTAGCGATATCATTATCGACGCATCAATGCCCGCCGCGCTGCGCACCTCCGGTCAGATGTGGGGGCCAGACGGCAACCTCAAAGACATGAAAGCGGTGATCCCCGATCGCTGCTATGCAGGCGTTTACCAAGAGGTTATCGACTTCTGTAAAGCTAACGGCGCACTTGATCCGTCGACAATGGGGACCGTACCGAACGTTGGCCTCATGGCGCAGAAAGCCGAAGAGTATGGCTCGCACGACAAGACTTTCGAGATTCCTGCCGCCGGCTCTGTGTCGGTTATCGATGCCGAAGGCACAGTGCTACTGAGCCACGAAGTAGAAGCAGGCGACATCTGGCGCATGTGCCAAGTCAAAGACGCGCCTATTCAAGACTGGGTTAAGCTCGCGGTTAGCCGCGCGCGACTCTCAGTAACCCCCGCGGTTTTTTGGCTCAATGAAGAGCGCGCACACGACCGCGAGCTGATCAAGAAAGTTGAGAAGTATCTTCCCGATCACGACACCGCGGGATTAGAACTTCACACGATGGCGCCCAACGCGGCAACGCGTTTTTCGCTCGAGCGTATCCAAAAGGGCCAAGACACAATCTCGGTGACCGGCAACGTGCTCCGCGACTATCTGACCGACCTCTTCCCAATTCTAGAACTCGGCACTAGTGCAAAAATGCTGTCGATCGTGCCTCTCATGGCAGGCGGCGGCTTGTTCGAAACCGGCGCCGGCGGCTCGGCGCCCAAGCACGTGCAGCAGTTCGAAAAAGAGAATCACCTGCGTTGGGATTCACTCGGTGAGTTTTTAGCGCTTGCGGCATCTTTAGAGCATCTTGCTCAGGTAACCGACAATGCCCGCGCTCAGGTACTGGCCGACGCGCTGGATGCCGCCACCGGTGAGTTCCTCGACACTAACAAGTCACCTTCGCGCAGGGTAGGCGAGCTCGACAACCGCGGCAGCCATTTTTACTTGGCCATGTACTGGGCCAAAGCACTAGCTGGCCAGGACAAAGACGCCGCCCTTAAAGCCCAGTTCGCAAGCGTTGCCGAAGCGATGCAAAGCAATGAAGCGACAATCGTGGAAGAACTTAATTCTGTGCAGGGCCCTGCGATGGATATCGGCGGTTACTACAAGCCGGATGCCGCGAAAGCGTCTGCCGCGATGCGCCCAAGCGCAACGCTCAACGCGATAGTCGATGGGATTTAGAATCAATTATAAGAAAAGAAATAAAAAAAGGGGCTAAGCCCCTTTTTTTATGAAAGAGACTAAATGTCATTTAGTCAAAACTGTGTTGCCTTCTCGCCTCATCCTACCGCCTGCTATTCAGCCCGTTTATTTTTTCAATTTCTAGATTAATCATAATTTTTGAACTAGGATTACTGAAAGAAGAAAAATCGCCTATTTTCTTGGCACAAAGTTGCTTTAAACCTAAAAAAGGAATCACAGCCATGAAGGAAAAAATAATCGGTGTGTTTGGGGTTATGGCTTTTATTGCCACCGCGCAAGTCGCTGGCCAAGAAGACGGCGAAGTAATTCAGATCGCGGATCTGTCTCGCGCCGAATTAACCAAATACATTGAAGAAGCTGAAGACCAGCTATTCGCGACGTATAACAAATACAACATCAGCGATGCGTTCGATATCATCTGCAGAAAAGAGAGACCAACGGGCTCTAATATTCCTGTTCGCGCTTGCGAGCCCAATTTCGTAACTCGCGTTAACCTCGATAAGAACAGAACTGACGACAAGGATCTGCAAAACTTGCAGGGCGGTTTTGCGATTCAGTCACTACTCTCGGAGGATTACGAAGCTTTAGATGCAGACATGAAGCGGGTGACGAGCGAGGTTCCTGCGATGCAAGAAATTTACCAGATTCTCTCGCAACTTATAGCGCGTCGCGAGCAGCTTGGCGGTTAGGCGATTAGCAGATTAATAGGCAGGCGAAAAAGGGAAGGGGCCGATGCCCCTTCCCAGCCAAATTACTTCACGCCTCGTGTATAGCGCTTAATGCCACCAACCGGCCCAACCTCGGCGCCAAAGATATTGCCATGCCTGTCGGCAACGACGCCTTCTGCTGTGCAAGTGCCGCGGCAATCGGGATCGGGGTCAGGAATCAAAAACTCGACCTCGCCCGTGATGGCACTACCAACGCGGATGCCGCGCAGCCAGTCGCCGTGGTCGGGGTTAATCGAGCCAGACTCAGAGTCTGCAGAATAAAGCACATCGTGCTTATCTATATAGATGCCGCTCGGCCGCCCAAATTGATACCACGTGTCGAGATGCTTTCCTTCTTGATCGAAGATCTGAACGCGATTATTGCTGCGATCGCCAATAAATAGCCTTCCTTTTGAGTCCATCGCAAGCGCATGGGGCTGCATAAACTGACCGTCGTCGGAGCCCATTTCGCCAAAGCTCATTAAAAACTCACCATCGGCGTTAAATTTGAGTACGCGAGCTGTCGTGCCTGCCGTGTTGGAGTGTCCCTCGGCAACGAAAATGTCGCCGTTGGGGGCAACGTGCATGTCGTTAGGTGTGAAGAAATACTCTTCGTTGCGACCGCCGGCTTTTTGACCCAGCGCCATGAGGTGAATACCGGTGGGGCTAAATTTGTGAATCTGATGGCCATAGGCTTCGGTCGGCGGATTGTCGCCACCCTGATTGTCGCGACCGTCGGCTATCCACACGTTGCCGTCGTGGTCTACATGGATACCGTGTGGCCAGGTGATATAGCCTGCGCCAAAGCTGCGCACCATCGTGCCGTCTTTATCGAACAGCATGACAAGATTAGTGTCTGGGCTGTTAACGCAGGCATTTACGTTGCCGCCACAGCGCTCTGCGATCCAGACACTCTCCCCGTCGATATCGATATCAACCGTGCTGCTCGAGCCCCAGTTGCGACCCGCGGGCATCTTAAAGTAGCCGGCTTGCGTTGTGTAAGGATTGGGGAGATCGTTGACCGGCGGCATATCGGCTTGAGCGATCGACAGCGCAGGCATTGCTAAACAGCCGGCTAAAAGCGCTGCTGTAAGGGTTGGCATTGAAGTGTTTGTTTTCATTATTACTCCTAGTTAATACAGTGTTTTATTCGTCGGTAGCGACAGCGCCCTGTGTCTCGGACAACGGCGAGCCGTCGCCATTCATGCCCATCGACTCGTAGCGGCGCCAGCCGGCTAAAATCCCGATGAGGCCGTGATTACCCTCGTGGCAGGCGTATTCGTAAACGGGGTCGGCGGAGCGGCGCAGCGGTACGCGCGCCGACCAAGATGAGTCCCAACTCTTTGGGTCGTTTACGGTGAAGTCATATTCGAGCAAGCCGTCGGCGACATAGGTGAAGCGTTCGATAATCGTTGCTTGCTCTGACATCCCGCGCAGGTTGTAGTCGTGGTAGAAGTTGTTGGTTTCGACAACGAGGACGTCACCTTCCCAATGACCGACCGACTCACCTTCCCATTTGGGCTGAAGGCCGCTGGGTTTGGCATTGAGCTTGATGATGCGCGCCGAGTGCACCATTTCATTTAAGATCATGATGTGGTCTTCGGTCTGCACCAGCTGCATGTTGTTGTTGTAAGAGCCGGGAATCATCGGTGGTCCGCCGATAAAGCCGGTAAGGCAGCGATCGACGGTTGTGCGGCCTTCGGGGCCTGCGCTGTTAAAAATCATGTTGCGGTAGTCTTCACGGCGCTGTTTGCCGGTCTGGTTGAGCTCGGGAATGCGTCCATTAGGTGGGTCGTAGATGAGCGAGGTACGTCGGCTCGCAATAGTCTCGCTGCCGCGCTCATACCAAAACTCGTTATAGGAGATGACGCCAGGTGGATAGCCGGCTCCGCCGACGCTGTCGACGATGAGGTCGCGGTTCTGGCGTTGATTCTCGAATTCTTCCCATTCTGCCGCTTCTTCGGGCGTTAGCACTGCCTTGTCGGCGAGTTCCGGTGGGCGATTAAGCGGAGTGATAGTTCTGAAGGTGTAAAAACCCTGAAAGTCGGGGTGTCCGTGCTCGGTGCGAGGAATGTCCACGTCTTGTGCGAGCGCTAACTGGCAGCTTAGCGCTGCGACAATGACCGAACAACCGAGTCCTTGCGCATAGCGTACACGTTTGCGTGATGGCGCTGTTAACTCGGAGAAGCGGGGTGGGTTATAGGCATCGCTATTCATACAAACCTCTCGGGATCGCTTTGTTTTTGTTGCGTTAGTTAGCGGTGAGTCGGGCGGTAATCAGATTGTAAGTAAAACGTCTAGCCTACTGAAATTACGCTTCTGTAGAGCAGATTTCAAGCCTTTGCGACGGCAGCTAAATTGAACACAGCGTACCCCATGGTTTATGCTAGCTAGCAGGTTGCAAGTGACCGAGATGCAACAGACAAGACAGACGAGACACGATCAATGAATTCGACTCAGGTAGACACGAGCCCTGCGCTGCGCCTTTCGCAGGTAGTGGGCAGTTTTAAACTTCCGATGGCGCTGACGCTCGCGATATTCGTGCTCTCGTTTGCCCCACGCATAGCCAGCAACTCGACGCTCATGTATTCGTTTTGGGGCGCATCATTGGTGCTTCTTCTGTGGCAAGGTTTCATGCTCATTCACCTTGCTCGTCGTCCTGCGCTCAAAGATTTCAGCCGCGCCGTTTATTCTCAGCATTATGTTCAAGCGATGGTGCAGTTCAGTGTCTACCTTTATTGGGGCTATTACTGGCGACCGGTCTACGATCACCTCTGGCTGCTTGCCGGGCAAGTGATGTTTGCTTATACCTTCGGCATGTTGCTCGCGTGGTCGCGGCGTCGTAGCTACATGCTCGGATTTGGACCCATTCCTATCATTTTTAGCACCAATCTTTTTCTGTGGTTTCACGACGACTGGTTCTACATGCAGTTCGTTATGATTGCCGTGGGCTTTCTAGGCAAAGAGTTTGTGCGCTGGAATCGCGATGGTCGCAGCGTGCATATCTTTAATCCGTCTGCCTTTAGTCTCGGATTCTTTTCGTTGATCCTTATCACGACCGGCACCACCGACCTGACGTGGGCGCCCGAGATTTCATCGACGCTGACGCTCGCGCCGGGAATCTACACCTATCTGTTTGCGGTCGGTTTAGTCGTCATGTACTTTTTCTCGATCACGCTTGTGTCGGGCGCTGCAGCGATCACCCTGTTTGGCTTTAGCGCGCTGTACGCGGCTATTGCCGGCGTGCCTTACTTTCTTGATTCAGACATTCCCGCGGCGGTGTTTCTCGGGCTGCATCTCCTAATTACAGACCCGTCGACGTCGCCTCGTACCCCTCTCGGAAAAACGCTTTTTGGCGTGCTTTATGGCATCGGCGTGTTTGCGCTGTATACGATTCTCGGTTGGTTTGGTGAGCCTACGCTTTACGACAAATTACTTTGTGTGCCGTTGCTCAATCTCAGCGTGATTGGCATCGACCGCTTAGTGCGCCGCATTAATTCTGACGCGGTGTTAAACCTTTGGAATCCTTCTTGGTTTAGTGGACGCGCTAATGTCGCACACATGATGATTTGGATTTCGGTGTTTGGTCTTATGTCGCTGCTTGGTCGGACTGATGCGCAGCATCCCGGCGACAGTGTGCCGTTTTGGGAGCAGTCTTGTTCGGCGCAGCTGCCCAATGCGTGCGACCGACTCGTAAGCGTTGAGTCGACCTACTGTGGTGACAATGCCGCGTGGGCGTGCAATGAGCTCGGCGCACACTATCGGGAGGGAGCAATAGTTGATCGCGATACAGATCTTGCTTACAGCTATTTCGCCCGCGCCTGTGAGCTCAAGTTTCAGGCAGGTTGTGCAAATTTGCTTCAAGAGCAAACGGCGCTGAGAGCCGAGCCGCTTGAGTTAGATTTACGGCTTATGCTGCGCCAAGGCGGTAAAAATTTGATGGACACGCC
>Ga0181599_1000161_pt1 | contig 66111 bp, 39 predicted proteins | sample 041ome_3_FD_148658 | JGI IMG/M metagenome (GOLD analysis project Ga0181599, IMG submission 148658) | Coastal salt marsh microbial communities from the Groves Creek Marsh, Skidaway Island, Georgia - 041405US metaG (spades assembly) | ecosystem: Environmental > Aquatic > Marine > Intertidal zone >...
CGCGGACGACGCCAGACGATGTCGATCTCGACGCGCGCGCGCGCGTCGCCGACGCTCGGACGACGCTCAAGCGCGACGCGGACGAACGCGCTTCGCGACACGGGCGTCACGCGGGACGGATTGCGCGCGGCGGAGAAGCAGCGCGTCGTCGTCGACGTCGACGGCGTGGGGCAGGTGCTGCTGCAAGAGTTCGCGAACGAAGTGTACGCGGTGTCGAATAAGTGCCCGCACTTGGGGCTGTCGCTGCAGGGAAAGACGCCGCTGCTGTCGGCGACGGTGAGCGACGGGGCGATCGCGTGCCCGGCGCACGGGAGCGCGTTCGACCTGAAGACGGGCGAGGCGAAAGGGGAGTGGTGCCCGAAATTGCCGGCGCTGCCGGTGGTCGGGAAGAAGTATTGCGGAGAACCGACGGCGATCGCGTCGTACGCGGTGCGCGTGGATGAATCGGGGGCGATTAAGATCGACGCGTGAACGCGCGAGGCGAAGCGAGACGAGACGCGCGAGGGGGGCGCGCGCGAACGCGCGCGACGGGGGCGCGCGAAAACGAGCGCGACGATACGTCAAACAGTGTGTAATCCGCGCACGACGCGATCAATCCGTACCGCGCGTCGTCTTTTTCGGTTTCGTCGACGCGTCCCGAAGCCGCACAGCGGGACGCGCGGCGCGGCGCGACATGCCCGCGCCCGCGCGCGCGCTCGTCTCGCGCGCGCGTCGCGCGTTCGCGCGCGCGCACCGCGCGCTATCAACCACCGCGTCGCCGACGCACGAAACCGTCGTGGGCGTTGAGATTCACGCGCGACTCGCGACGCGGTCGAAACTGTTTAGCGGCGCCGCGTCCGCGTACGGCGGCGACGCGAACGCCCGCGTCGCGCCGTTCGACGCGGCGCTGCCCGGAACGCTGCCCGTGCTCAACGCCGGCGCGGTGGCGCTCGCGATCAAGCTCGGGATCGCGCTCGAGGGGACGGTGCAGCTGAAGTCGAGCTTTGACAGAAAGCACTACTACTACGCCGACTTGCCGCACGGGTATCAGATCACGCAACAGCGCGAACCGATCGTCCGGGGAGGGATCGTGCGATGCGTTGGTGTAGAAAACGCTCGGGAAGGCGACCGGGACGGCGGTCGAACGCGGCGTGGGTGGTTGACGGTTGGCATCGAGCGCGTGCAGATGGAGACGGATACGGGCAAGAGCCAAACCGTCGGCGCGGAGGCCGAGGCGGCGCAAGGGACGCTGGTCGATTTGAATCGCGCGGGACAGGCGTTGGTAGAAATCGTGAGCGAACCGGATATGCGAAGCGGGGAGGACGCGGCGGCGTGCGTGGAGGCGTTGCAGAGGATGTTGCGGTATTTACACGTCAGCGACGCGAACATGGAGGAGGGGTCGTTGCGATGCGACGTAAACGTGAGCGTGCGCACGGCGGAGGAGCGCGAGCGAGGCGTTTTTGGCGAACGCGTGGAGATTAAAAATTTGAATAGTCTTCGAAGCATCGTGCGGGCGGTGAAGTACGAAGCGAAGAGACACGTCGACGTGTTGACCGCCGGCGGGCGCATCGAGCGCGAGACGCGCGCGTTCGACACGAACACCGGAAAAACCACGGTGCTTCGAACCAAAGAAAACTTGCTCGATTACCGATTCACGCCTGAGCCGGACTTACCGCCGTTGGTGTTGAATCCGGCGGATGTGGAGGCTATTGCAAATAGGATGCCGGAACTCCCGAACGCGGCGTTCGAGCGCTTGATGGAGAGCGGCGCATCGGAGTCCGCGGCGAGTACCATCATCGCTTTTCCATCGACGTTAAAGTATTACGACACCGCGGTTGACAGTTGCGGCGCCGCTAAGGCGAGCGATGTGGCCAATTTTATTGCGAATGAAATCATCGGCGCCGCGCGCAAAGATGCCGGAGCGTCGCACAAAGAACCGCTATCATCTCTACCGCGCGCGGCGTCGGCGCGACGCGTGGGCGAATTGTTGGGTAAAGTCGCGAACGGCGATCTGAGCGGACGCATGGCGAAACAAGTCTTAGAGGCGCTCATGAATAGCGATGAACGCGCGTTGGCTGAAATTGTCGAGGACGTGTGCGGCGGCGGTCAAATGTCGAGCGACGATCAATTGCAAGATATCTGTCGCGCTGTCGTCGACGAGATGCCGAAAGAGGTCGAGTTGTTTCGTGGTGGAAAATCCAAGCTCATGGGCGCGCTCGTGGGAGAGGTGATGAAGCGCACAAACGGTCGAGCGAATCCCAAAGACGCGAGCAAGATGCTCGCCGACGTCATCGCGAGCCTTTCTTAGAAAGCTCCACGCGGAACTAACGTAGCACGAGTAGTAGCAAATAGTCAAGGCAAATATCACTACAACGCCGCCAATCCTTTTTCGAACGTCTGCGCCGCAGCCGGCGCCACCGGGCCTTCGCCCACATACACGTCCAACAGCGCCTTTGCGAATTCCGCCGACTCAAATTCCATCTTCGCCGCGCCCGCGACCGCGATGGCGCACCCGTTTGACGTCCAGGTGATCGTCATCTTCGTCCCTTGCTTCAGTTTCAGCGAAGAGAACCCGTCGCGCATGGCGTCAAGTGAGTCCACCGCCGCTTCCTCCGCCTTTTCCGCTGCCTCAGCCACACTGGCCATGAAGTTCCCATCCTCATCCTCTGCGGTCGCCATGTTCGTCGCGATCTCTCGGATTCTCGGTCCCAGGCTTTCATCCATCGCTTCCATGAACGTTTTACCGTCGACGTCGCGCGCGAGTTCGATGGCGAGCTCCTTGTCATAATCGCCGTTCAGCAACCCTTTTCCCTTTTGCGCGCGCGCCGCGTCGGCGTCGACGTACATGGCCAACGCGTAAATCTTAACATCGATGATCGCCACGCGTTTGACGCGGCATCCGGCGCCGAGCACGGTTAAACCCGCGGAGTTGGTGTCCGGAAAGGATATCTTCGTCGCCGGGTCCGTCGCCGCCGCGCGAACGCCGCGCGCCGCGCGACGACCGGCGCGGGAGGTCTTCGAACGCGGCGCTAACGCGCGCGTCGCGCTCACGGCTCGGAACGTTACGCACGCCATCGCGCGCGATTATGACGCGCCGCGCTCGCCGCCTCGGGCGTCCCGCTCGCGCTCCACGAGCGCCGCGATTTCCTCCGGCGTCAGCCCCTCCAACGCGTCCTCATCCACGACCGCGTCTAAATCAAACTCATTTCTATCGCCCATCGTCGCCCGCACGACGTCGCGAGCGCGCGTTTCCAACGCCTCTCGCGCGTCTCTCGCGCGTTCGCGCCGGGACAGCTCGCTCGTCACCAACTTGTTCCCAAAGTACGCGAAGAACGCGCCGACCACGACGACGAACGCGGCGTTTTGCCAGCGTGGGATGGTTCGGTCTGCGTTGGAGACGTCGACTTCGGTCCAGGAGAAGAGCGGGGAGGCGCCGGCGTTGATTTTCTTCGCGGCTTCGGCCTCGGCCTGCGCGCGAGTTTTGGCTTTAGCGTCGTCGTCGGTGGACAGCGCGCGCGCTTTGAACGACGGTGCGAGCGCGCGGGATGCGTTGAGCGCGATCGATGATCGCGAGCGCAGGAGGGCGCGGCGGAGCATCGGCGCGGCACACTGTGAGGGTCGGCGTCGCGGCGCGCCGATTACTTAACTGTTTCTCCGGCGCGCGGAAACTAGTGCTACAACTAATCGTTCGAGTCTTCGCTCGGTCCCTTGGCATCGCTCGATGCCGGCGCCGATGAAGACTCTGCTAATGCTAACTTTTCAGCCGCGGCGGCGGATTCGCTTTCGAGGACTTCGACTATGGATTTCACGACGTCGCGTCTGTGCGAAATGTCCATGTCGGGTGAAGCAATCTTCTCCATGAGCAACGCGTCTAGTTCGGCGCGTAAATGCTTGAAGAGGACCGCAACTCTAGGTGCTGCGCGAAAATTTATCCAATTATCGCACGTCGCGCTCGATCTTTCGTGATTGATTTTGATTTTACCGCCGAAGAGTAACAGCGGGTACGACCCGACGGCGGTGGCGTCGCGAATGTACACCTTGGTCGTACGAACTTTTTCGTGATAGAGCAGAAACCGGCTGTCGACACTTGGCGACATGCCGTAACACACTGATGTTGGATGCATGTGCACGTCCGTATCGTGCTTGGTGCGCACGGCGACGGAGCTAGTGGGGTAGCGCGACCGCGCGCGACCGTCGTCTGTCTTCGCAGGCGCGCTCGCCAACGCGACGTTTGGATAAAGACCAGCGCAAATGACAGCACGCACGAGTGACTCGTTCCCCGCGTTCACACTCGCTTCTGCGAGTGCACTCTCGAGTTTGTTCCGCCGCCCGTTTTTCAGTTTGTTCGTAGCGAGCGGTGCGGGTGACGCAGAAACGGCCCCGAGAGCGCCCGCACCGGATCGCAAAAATCCAATTTGGTCCAACAAATCGGTATACTGCTGTCGCATCTCTGAAATTTGTTTCAACGTCTGTCCGGAGAGAAACAGCTTGGACAAGTAGTCCCGTTCGAAACCACGACCCTTGGCCCTCGCGTGGATCCAACCAGCGTATGCTCGCACCAGCGTGAGATGGTCACTTGCTTGTGCGGCGATTTTGCGCTTCGCCGCGTCGGCCTCGTCGCGCTTGTCCATCGGCGCTAAAAAGGGGGAGCGAAACCCAACACCGGCGGCAATGGTGAGAATAGGATCCAAGCACGAAAACATCGCACCATATAGCATCATTTTTCCAAGCCGAGCGTCGACTGGGAGTTCAGCGAGATGATGCCCGAGCGCGGTGAGTTCATCCTTTGAGTCCACTGCGTCGAGTTCGTGTAAAGATTTCAGCGCCGACGCGATGGCGCCTTCAGGCGGTGGCTCGATGGCCATGGACAAAAACTTGCGAATGTCTCCAAGACCTAGAATCTTGATCTGTAAACACAGCGCGTCGAGCGGCGTGCGCAAAATCTCTGGCGTCGTAAAGTCCGCCAGCACGGTGGCTTCAGTCTTTGTGCTGTACAGGTGAAAGCAATAGCCTTCGCGTACGCGACCGGCCCGACCACGACGCTGTCGACTACTCGCCTTGCTGCACCAAGCGGTGACGAGAGCCGACATTCTCGATACCGGATCGTATTGTGTTTCGCGCACGCGACCGCTGTCTATAACGAAGACAACGTCGTCAATCGTGATCGACGTCTCCGCAATGTTCGTCGCCATGACGACTTTCCGCTTTCCCGGTGGAGCTTTATTGAACGTTAAGCGCTGCTCTTCAGAACTCAGTGTCGAGTGCAAAGGGATGAGCAAAAATCGCGACTCTGAATCTTTTAAATTCGCACGAAGTCGATCATGAAGCGTTCGAATTTCCGCCATCCCTGGCAAGAAGATCAATATCGCTCCTTCCTCGTACTCGTCCGCGATGAGCGCTACGAGCAGCTCCATCAATTCGTAATTGATCTTCTCTTCATCGATGACTTGCAAGCTCTTCCAAGTGGTCTCGCTGTACTCGGGATACATATCACGCGTCTCTTGTCGAACCTCGCTCATCGCAGAACGTTCGAACGACTCCTCAACGGCTTCGCGAAGCGCCGCCCCGCGAGCGCCGCCACCTCCGGCCATCTTAAAAATCCTCCCGCCGCGGCTCTGCTCGACGCCGAGCGCGAACTCGCCATCGGGCTCGCACACGTAGCCCGTGGCTTCGATAGCGTCCTCTAATCTATATTCCGCCACGGGAAACGTCCTACCGGGTATCTCCACGACTGGACACGTTGTTTTCAGGTGCGACTCGAAATAGTTTTTAAACAAGTCGGCGTTCACCGTAGCGGACATGGCCACGAGATGAAAATCACTCCTCCTCGCTGCGAGTGATCGGAGAATGACTAGCAAGAAATCACTCAGTAAATCACGCTCATGGACCTCATCAACGACAACGTGCGATACGCCAGTTAAATTCGGATCAGTCTGTAAACGTCGGAGGAGGATACCAGTCGTACAGAACAGCATTCGCGTTTTCTCGCTTTGCTTGCTTTCCAACCGAATGCTGTAGCCGACGGTGTCACCGATGCGTTCACAACGCTCATTCGCGACGCGCTCGGCGACCGCGATGGCCGAAAGACGCCTCGGTTGCGTGATGATGATGCTCGTATCTCCAGCCTTGCCCGCCCTAATGGCTTCTTCGAATATAAACTGTGGAACTTGTGTTGTCTTCCCGCAACCGGTTGCGCCGCTCACTACAGCCGCATTGGAGCTCTCAATCGCTTCAAGCACGACACTCTTCAAATTGTGAGCTGGAAGTTTGCGCCGAATTTCTTGCATACCAAGCCACTCTTTCGTGCTTTCCTTCGCGAGTTCCAACTCCAGCAGTTTGCGACTAATCTCCGCTCGACGTTCTACAGTGTACTTTTCCGGTCTCACGCCAGAAACGCCGGCTAAAACATTCGCAGTCGCAGTCGCGAGCGCGTCTTCTTCGAGTTCGACATCGGCCTGCTTGTCTAACCCCGCCTTCTTCACCTGATTCGCCAACCATCCTCCCTTCATCTTTGGCTTTGCATCGCCATCGCTCACTTCGTCCAGCTTTGGTTTCGATTTGCTCAAGTTGGGAACAATCTTCTTCTTTACTTTCGTCGTTCTCGCAGCTTCTAGACGCTTGGCGTGCTCACGTTCCCAGCGAGACAGCTTTGCATCAAGAGAAGTATCATCCACGTCTTCCTCCGTCGTGAGCGCAATCGACTGCGATGGTGTCATAGCTCGAACGTGTTCTTCCTCGACTTCATGCGCCTCGCGAGCGTTTTCTTCCGCCATCATCGCACGGAAATATTCAATGCGCTTACGGCGCTCTTCTTCTTCGGCATGCATCTTCGCTTCTTCACCCTCCAACCGTGCATACGTTCTCTTAATGTGAGCACCACGTCCCGTGAGCACGAAATCATCCTTCTCGCTGTTGTCTATTTCCTCCACAAATTCTGACACGTCGTCAACGATGCCGCGTTCGGCGAGAATTGCGGGCATGTTTTCTTGTAACCAAACGACCATGGCATAAATCGCGGGCTCCCCGAGGTACACATGCGCTTGCGCAGCAATCATAGCGTTCACCGAACGACGAACTTGCGAAGGAAGCTTGTCGTGGCGGACGACGAAGAGTGCAGATTCAGCTGGGTAAAGAGAGTCGGGCGGAAAATGAATCTCCAAAACGCATGGTTCCCATTGCACGCCGTTGGCATCCTCGTCCAAGGGGATTCGGATATTCCAACACTTGGCATCATCATCAACCTTGAAATCGTCCCCTAGAATCGCCTCGAGCGCCATCGCCTCTTCGCCGCGTTCGGCAAGCATTTCCTTGGCGTTGTCGCCGCTCGGCGTCGTCGCGCCGATGGGTTGCAGAGATCTCAACAACGCGTACGTCGCGTCTTCTTCAACCCAACCTGCAGATTCCAGCGCTTCTCGAGCTTCCGCCTTTGAAAATCCCATCGCTAATAGGCGCCCGAGCATCGCGCGCTGCAACAACAAGACGTACGGATCTTCCACCGGCGCGTCGCTCACGGCGGCTGAGTTGACGAGTTTCGTACCGTCGACGACGAGAGACGTCTTCGACGGTGCAAGATTCTTCGACGCTTCGCTCAATCTTACGAACGTTTCGGGCATATCATCCTTAGGTACTCGGAGACACAACCAATCGAGCACCGACCCCAAACGCTCGAGCGCATCTTTCTTCGTTTCGCCTTGTTCGGGATTCGCCTTGATCGCCTTCTCTGTCCATGCCTCGTCGAATCCCTTCTCGAGCACTCGTCTTCGCAATCTATCCTCCCTCAACCGCTTCCCTCGCGCGATTCTTTCAGCTTCGTCCCTTTCCGTGAGCGATTTCAACGCTTTCGCCGCGATTTGCGAACTATGCCTTTCCTGCGCGCTCACTTCGTCCATCACGCTCGTCACCGGCGCCGTCATTCGCCGCGCCGCCGTCGTCGCTCGCAATCCCGACGCTTCACCGCGAACCACCGGCACCGCCAAATTCGCCGCCATCAACCGTTCGCGCGCCATCTCCAACGCCGTTTTCTCCCCTTCGCCGCGATCCTCGCCGTCGTCGTCGCCTTCGTCCTCCTCCGCGCGTCTTCGAAGCAGCGCCGCCACGGCGTCCGCCGCGTCCTCCGTCATGTGTAGAATCTCCTCCTCTTGTGCGTCCGTCTTCGCGCGCGTCTTCGCGCGCGCGAGACCGGGGACGATGCCCAACCCATCGACGCCGTACGACGCCTCGCTCGTCGTCGCGCGCGCGCTGTCGCTCGCTTTTCGCCGATGGACCCAATCGAGTGGGTCGTCTTCGTCCGCGTCTTCGTCGTCGCGTTTCTCCACGCGCACGCGCACGTTCAGGACTTCGATGGTTCGCGACGATGGTGATTTAGGCGGGGCGCGCGCGGGAAGTCGCGGGCGACGCCGCGCCATGGCGTCGCGGAGTGAGGCAGGTTTTGAGTTGAGTTGGAATCAGACGTATCGCAACAGACAACGCGAGGGCGAAGGATGGAGAGGCTGGGCGACGCGCGAACGAACTTATTCGGCGCGCCAGTTCGGACGTCTTTTCACGCTCCCGAAAGGGTTGAACCCGCGCTCGGGACCGGTGGTGACGACGGTGTTGATTTGCCGTAACTGTCGCTTGGCGCGTCCCGAGGCGCGAACGGAGACGCCCGAGCGACCGGTGACGATCCAAAAGACGGCGCGCAAGACGTACGCCAGACTCCAAAAAACCATCCTGAATGGGGTCGTCGCGACGTATACGAGGGCGTTCTCGAAGCTCAGAGTCGACGCGAGGTATTTCACAGTCATGAACCAACGAGCGATGACGTTATCATTCGTTTTGGTGTCGCCCCAAAGACGCTTTTCCACCTCCATCGCCAACAGACGCTCCTCCTCCGCGCTCACCGCGGGTTCGTTCTGCACCTTAAATTTAAACAGAATGCTTCCATCGCGCAAATCTATGCGCTCAACGTCTAACGCTCGGCGAGCCTGCGCATCGCGACCGTTCATCGCATCGCATCGTCAGTCCTTCGTCTTCGCTCGCGTACGATTTAAAGCGCTCGTCCGTCGCTTCGCCTTCGTCGCTTCGCGCGCGCACCCGTTTCTTCACCAGCGACTCCACCTCTTTCTCCACCATCTGACTCTTCATCTCTCGCTCTATCTTCCTTCGTCGTTCGATGACGTCATCGGCTCTGTTCCTCGCGCCTCGTCCGCCGTTTCCCGGTCGCATCGCCCCCTTCGCTCGCCTCGCCGCGCCGCTCATGGGCCCACTCAAATTTCGAACATTCTGGCTCAACTCCCGCGCGCTCGGCATCCCGCGCGCGGCGGCGCCCTTCGTGTCGTAGGGATCCGCGTAAAAGCTCGCCCCCACGAACGACCGCGCGGCGCCTCCGTTCGTCGCGGGCGCTTTTCGAGCGCGATCTTTCGACGTCGAGCTCGACGCATCGGACGCCGACGACGAATGTCGACGAATGTCGCGCGGTTTCGCCCTCGTGGACGCGCTCGAGCGGCGGTTCGCGCGCGCATCGATCGCTCGCGCTCGCAGCGTCGTCGTCGCGCGCATGGCGCGCGGCGCGCGCGCGCTGATGTGCGGCGCGCGCGCTGATCTTGCGTTTGTCAGCTGGCGAAATCGAACGCGCGACGACGAGAGGCGAGCGGCGTCGATCGAGCGCGCGTTACATCGTCGCTAATCGCGCGTGAAAATTAAGGCTTGAAAACAAAACGATCGCGAATCACTTCGCGACGGCGCGACCGCGAACGACTGGTCCGAGCCGACCTCGAAGCGCGGCGACGGTGCCCGTCGCGTCGACGCCGAGCGACTCCGCCAACGCCACGAGCTCCGCCTTCTTCATCTTACTCACCGGCTTGCGCCCCGCCTCGACGACGGCCTCGATCGTCTCCTCGACCGTCTCCGCGATCGTCTCCTCGACCGCGCGCGTCGTCTCCTCGACCGCGCGCGTCGTCTCCTCGACGACGGCGCGCGTCGTCGTCGTCCAATCCTCCGTCGCGTCGCGCGCCGTCGCCTCGTCCACCGTCGCCGTCGGTTCGGCGTCGAACTCGTACACGAACACCGTCTCGTCGTGCGACGCCGTCACGCGCACGCGATGCGCGTCGTCGTACGTCGTCTCGTCGCCCGTCGCGCGCGTCGTCGTTCGTCGGTTCGAACGTTGCGCGCGCGTTCGCGACTTCGGGATCGCGCGCGCGCGCGACGGTCGGGTCGTCGCGACGCGCGTCGTCGCGACGCGCATCGCGCGCGCGGTCGTCCGCATCGCTCGCTCGCCGCGCGCGCGCGTCGCGTTCCGACGTCGCGAGCGCCCGCGCGACAGCTCGCGACGCATTTCAAATTTTCACTCCCGGGTGTCGAGCGCCGCGCCGACGACAGACGGCGGCGCGATGGGCGACGCGCGCGCGGTGATCGCGCGCTTGAAAGCGGCGGCCGCGGGCGACGCGCGCGCGTTCGAGTCCATGACGGTGCGCGCGACGACCTCGCGACGCGCGCGCGACGCGATGCGCGCGCGCGAACGCCGACGCGAGGTTTTTCCAACGTCGACGACGCGACGGTCGGCGACTGACGGCGCGGCGAACCGACGGCGAACCGACAGGCGGACGAGACGCGGGCGAAGTTGACGCGATCGCGAGAGATCGCCGCGGAAATTCGCGCGAGTCTCGAGCGGGAACTCGCGCGCGCTCGGACGCTGGCGGAGGCGTGCGCGCGCTCCGGGACGCCGCCGCCGGACGCGCCGGCGACGGACGACGCGAGCGCGACGACGGACGCGTCGCGGGAGGCGCTCGACGCGAGCGCTTCGGAAGCCGACGACGATGAATCCACTTCAGAGGGCGCGCGACGCGCGCTCGCGCGGTCGCAGGCGCGGGCGAGGATCGAGCTCGCGGAGGCTCGGCGCGCGCGCGCGCGCGCCGACGCGATGGCGGACGCGCTGCGCCGCGCGGGCGTCGACGCGCCTCCGGCGTGAGCGAGGCGTTTATTTTTATTTTTGCGAGTTGTGATCGAGTGGGCGCGTAGTTTTTCCTTCTCGTTTGAGCGTCTCGCGTCGAGCGGCGGACGCGCGCGAGACGCGCTCGCGTCCCGCGCCCGCTCGGATTTGAGCCGTTACGTCGCGTCGTCTCGATCGCGTCCGCACTCTTCGCCTCGTGTTCGCGGTCGTCCTCGAGGCGCGCGCGTTCGACGACATGCGCAATCCCGCGCCTTTCATCACCGCCAGCGCCTCGGGCGCGCGCGGCGCGCTCGCGCGTCGCGACCGCGCGCGCGAGGACGACGACGCCGTGCTCGAGTACTGGGCGCGCGTGCGCGCGGGCGTCGAGCCCGCGCCGAGGCCCGGCGCGGAGGCGAAGCGAAATAAACGACTGTGCGCGCACCTGGAGTCGCACCTGGACGACGTGCTCGCGCACGCGGGCGCGGGAGGGGCGGATGAAGGGAGGTCGCGGCTGGCGAACGAGGCGGCGACGGCGCTGGAGGTGGGCGAACATTTGGCGCACGACGACGTGATGGAGCTGAAACGAAGAGCGAGAGAGCAAAGGGGCGAGGCGCTGAGCGCGCGGGAGGTGGCGCGGTTGAAGTCGTTGGCTGGGGGGAGGACGAGACGGGAGGCGTCGCCGGAGGCGGCGTACGCGTCGCCGGAGGCGGCGTACGCGATGCCGGAGGCGCCGGCGGGCGAGGTTTTCGAGGAGTTCGACGACGACGAGGACGACGAAGGAGAGTTTTTTGAATACGGACGCAGTGAATTACCGAGGCACATGCGCGATTGGTACGAACCGCCGGCGAGCGAGTACGGCTCCTTTGTCGAAAATCAACCCGCGGCGGGCGCGACGACGAGTCTCGACGAGCAGAAGTACGCGACGGTGAGGAATTTGCGCTCGCACGCGCTGTGGTGATAGAAGAAGAAATTATGTGTAAAATATATCTCTGTGTTACAACAAATCACAGCAACGCAAAGGCAATGCGTCTGACGTCGACGACGATTACGCGCTACAAGAGAGACACGCGCCGTATCTCGGCTTTTTCATACCTGAATCCGACATCCCCCAGTCGACGGTGGGCCACCCCCTTTCGGCGGCGTGCTTCTTCAATCGCGCGTCTGCGTTGACGCACACCGGGTACCCCACGTTTTCTAAAAGCTTCACGTCGGACATGGAATCGGTGTAAAAGTAACACTCCTTCAAATCCACGCCGTTGAGTTCGCACCACTTCTTCGTCGTCTCGTATTTGCCGTCGCCGTACGCGACGACTTGAATCGTGCCGTCCATCAAACCATCCTCGTCCACGCCCATGATGCTCGACACCACGTTCGCCTCGCCCGTCTCCAAACCGTAAATCTCCGCCCCGATGGCGGCGGGATGTTGCCACGTCGACGTGCACATGACGCATCGCTCGCCGTTCGCCTTGTGCGCCTCCAGCACGGCTTTGAACCCCGGGCGCGTGCGATGCGCGAGCTCCATCCGAAAAAACTCTGTGATGCGTTCCCGAAACATCCGCTCGTCTTCGCCCCTGTAAATCGACGCCGCGTCCCTCCCCGCCGTCTCCGCGCCGTCTCCGTACCCAAACGCGTACCTCGAAAACCAATACAACGCCGTCCCGATCAACGACATCCCCACCCGTCCCGAATTGATCTCGCTCTTCACCCACAACCACGACGAGTTCACGTCGATGATCGTGTGATCCAAATCAAAAAACGCCACCCCTCGTCGTTCGCCCTTCGCCGTCCTCGCCGTCGTCCCGCTCGCGTCCGCGCGCGTCGTCGTCCCCACCATCCCCTCCTCGCGCCCCATCCCTCCCGCGCCGTCCGCGCCGTCTTCCTCGCTCGACGCGTCCTCGCGCACGACCATCGATCGCGGCGCTTTCCGCACCGTTCGCGCGTCGTTCGTCGTCCCGCGCGTCGGCTCTCGATTTTCTTGATTCTCCCCCGCGCCGTCTTCATCCGCCTCTTTCGCGCTTCGTCGCGCCGTTCGCGTCGCGTCGCGCGCGTCGTCCGCGCGCATCGTCTCCGTCATCGCGCGCGTTCCGTTTTCGCGTCGCGCGCGCCTTCCGTCGCGTCTCGCGCCGTCGCGATCTGTCGGTGTGAGGTGTTACGTCGTCTCGTCTCGTCGTCGCCGCACATGGCGTCGCGCGTCCTCGCGCGTCGTCGCGCGCGCGTCCTCGCGCGCGCCGCGGCGTCGCGCACCGCGCCGTCGCGCGCGCGCGCGTCGTCGTCGTCGTCGTCGTCGTCGTCGTCGTCGTCGTCGCGACCGAGCGCGGACGACGCCGGTTCGCGCGAATCCACCGACGCGCGCGCCGCGTCCGCGCGCGACGCGTCCGCGCCCTCGGGCGTCGCGTACGCCTTCGCGCGCGACCACGCCGCGGTGGCGTCGGTGTGCCTGACGAGCGCGGCGCTCATGTCCGGGCACGCGTGCGCGAGCCCGGTGCTGCCGATGCTGGCGCGCGAATTCGGCGCGAACGCGACGGAGATCGGCGCGACGATGTCCGCGTTCGCGGCGGGGAGGTTGCTGTTTAACCTGCCGTGCGGATGGTACGCCGACGCGGTCGGACGCAGGCCGCTGATGATCGCGGGACCGGCGGCGACGACGGCGGGCATGGCGTGGAGCTACTGCTCGACGGGGCTGGGCGAGCTGCTGTGCGCGCGGGCGGTGGCGGGAATCGGGAGCTCGATGTACATGAGCGGCGCGACGGCGATGCTGGCGGATCTGTCGACGCGGCACACGCGAGCGCGGATACTGGGGGCGAATCAGGCGGCGGTGCTGGCGGGCGCGGCGGCGGGACCGGCGCTGGGAGGCGCCATCGCGGGGGCGGATGGGATGAGCATTCGATCGCCGTTTCTCGCGGTGGGGGCGCTGAGCTCGTTCGCGTCGGTGTACTCGTTCGCGAGGATCGAGGAGACGCGACCGGAGTCGGTAAAGCCCGAGAGGGAGTTCGCGGCGAGCAAGCACTGGTACTGCGACGGGCACCCGATCGAGGACACGAAGATGTGCCTGGAGTTGGATGAGTTCGGTAAACCGGTGGTGCATCGGGACGGGCAGGTGTACGAGCTGTTGGAGACGAAATCGCCCGACGGCGCGGCGACGACGACGGCGGTGGACCCCGCGACGGCGCAAGACGCGGCGATGGGTCGTCTCGTCAAGTCGATGGATTTCTGGGCCGTGTGCGGCTTGAACGCGGCGCTCTTCTTCTCGGGCGCGGGCGGTCGAGGGACGCTGCTGCCCATCTTGGCGTATCAAAACTTTGGATTCACGCCGGAATCGCTCGGCGCGCTGTTTTCCGCCATGGCTGTCACGTCGTTGCTCGGTCTCGGCCCGGCGAGCGCGCTCACCGACGCCGTCGGTCGCAAAGCCGTCATCGCGCCGTGCGTCGTCGCCTCGGCCGCGTCGGTCGCGCTCATGGGCACCACCACCGATCCCACGGCGTTCACCGCGGCGTCTATTCTCTGGGCCGCCTCGGGAAGCTTGATGGGCACCGCGCCCGCGGCGTACGCCGCGGATATTTCGCCCAAGAACATTCGCGGCAGCGCGCTCGCGATTTACCGTACGTGCGGCGACGTCGGTTTGCTCCTCGGCCCGCTCGCGCTCGGCGCGCTCGCGGACGAAGTCGGCATCCCCATCGCCCTGGGCGTGAACGCGGCGCTGTTGACGATATCCGGCGGCGTGTTCCACTTCACCGCGCGCGAGATTCGTCGCAAGGCGCAAACCGCCGCCGCGAAAATCAGTTGACGCGTTTTAGATTTTAGTCCACCCTAGCCGCGTCGCGTCGCTGTTGTATCAACTATAAATTACATTCTAGAACTACGATAACCGATCCGCTACTCCACCGCGCGACTCCTCGGCGCGACGTAATATTCGCCTCGCGCGTACTTCGCCTCGCGCAACAACCGCTCGCGCGGCGCCGCCGCCGCCTCCCGCTCTCCCGCCTCCCCGTCGACCCGCGCGACGCCGTCGAACCGCATCCTCAACCCATCCCCGTGCGCCGTCGTCCACATTCTCTCCACGCCGTCCGCGCGCACGCGCTCCAGCGCCCGCGCGAACCGCAGCGCGCCCGCGACGTCCCTCGCGAACGCCTCCCTCGCGCGTCCCTCACCCATTCCCGTCGCCGCCAGCGCCGCCGCGCGTCCCAGTTCGTCGTCGCGCGCGTCGTCGTCCTCGCGCTCGTGCTCGTCGCCCGCGAGCGCGGCCGTCGACCACGTCGGCGCGCGCGGCATCGCGTCGTGGAATCCGCCGTCGTCGTCCGCGCGGCGCCAAAATCCTTCACCGTCGCGCGCTCGCGACGCCGACGCGCGTCGCGCGCGCGTCGCGTCGGCACCGCGTCGCGTCGCGTCGCGCGTCGCCGCCGCGAGCGCGCGTCGCATCGCGCGCGTCGTCGTGCCGCCGACGGGCGCCGACGCGATGTCGACCCCCACCCATCGACGAGTCCTGAACCGTCGCGCGGGTTCATGGATTCAAAATCCTTGAAAACGCGCGGACGCGCGCGCGGCACAGCGCGACGCGTCGACGCCGCGCCTCGAATCGACGCGACGCGCGCCGCGATCGACGCGCGCGTCGATCGACGGACGCGAGACGGACGCGCGACGCCGGGCGCGCGAACGAGGGGCGATTCGAATCGATTGGATTTGAATCTGATTCGACGCGCGCGACAGCCGGACGCGCGATCGCGATGGCGCCCGCGCGAAAGCCCGCGTTCAGTGGAACGACGGGGAATAAGGCGAATCTGTACGGAGAAGCGCGCGGCGCGCGATGGCGCGGCGGCGGCGGTGGACGCGGCGGCGGCGGCGGCGCGGGCGCGGATGGACGAACGAAGGCGCAAGTCGCGGCGGAGGAGGACGCGCTGCAGAAGGAGCTCGGATTCGGGACGCACGTGGACGGGGAGGATCGAATCGGGTGGATGATAAATGCGAGCAGCACGCAAGTGGAGGATAAGGAGAGCGGGAAGGCGTACGCGGCGGTGAATTGTTACTTTATGGCGCAGGACGGGTCGACGTTCAAGGCGCAGGTCAAGTACGCGCCGTACTTCTATCTCGCCACGAAGACTGGGTGCGAGCACGAGGTGGAGGCGCTGTTGAGGAGGAAATACGGCGAACAAGTGCTGGACGTGGAGATGGTGGATAAGGAGGATTTGGATTTGAAGAATCACCTGAGCGGATTGCAGCAGACGTATTTGAAGGTTTCGTTCGCGACGACGCAAGAGCTCATGGACGTGCGCAGAGAAATCTTGCCCATAGTGTCCAAGAATAAGAAGAAATCGTCCGCGGCGGCGGCGTACGAAGCGTTGTCGCACCAGGAAAGCCTGGACGCGGGGATCAAGCCGAAGAAGAAGGCGTTGACGGATTACGAAGAGGCGATGATTGACATTCGCGAGTACGACGTGCCGTATCACATGAGATACATGATCGACACCGACGTGCGATGCGGGAAATGGTACAGCGTGCGCGCCGAGCACGGCGCGGTGACGCTGACGTTGCAAGAGCAAATGTTAGATCGCGGTGAAGTTCGCGTGTGCGCGTTCGATATCGAAACCACCAAGCTTCCGTTAAAGTTTCCAGACGCCGAGCACGACCAGGTGTTTATGATTTCGTACATGTTGGACGGCCAAGGGTATTTGATAATCAACCGTGAAATCGTGAGCGAGGACGTAGAAGATTTCGAGTACACGCCAAAGCCCGAGTACAAAGGCCCGTTCATCGTTTGGAACGTGCCGAACGAGCAAGCGCTCATCCGCACGTGGTTTGATCATATGCGCGAGACGCAACCGAGCATTTACGTCACGTACAACGGTGATTATTTCGATTTCCCATTCATCGAAACTAGAGCGACTAAGAACGGGATGGATATGTACCGTGAGATTGGTTTCAAGTGCGAACAGTCGGGTGAATGTCGAAGTAATTCTGCGCTGCACCTGGATTGCTTCGCGTGGGTGAAGCGCGATTCCTACCTCCCCGCCGGATCGCACGGCTTGAAGGCGGTGACCAAGGCAAAGTTAAAGTACGATCCGGTCGAAGTGGACCCGGAAGACATGTTACCGTACGCGCAAAGTCACCCTCAGATGATGGCGTCGTATTCCGTTTCCGATGCCGTGAGTACGTACTACTTGTACATGAAGTACGTGCACCCTTTCATCTTTGCGCTGTCGACGATTATTCCGCTCTCGCCGGACGAAGTCCTTCGCAAAGGTTCCGGTACCCTGTGCGAGGCTTTGCTCATGGTTGAGGCGTACCACGGAAACATCGTTTGCCCGAACAAACAAGTCAGCGCCGGTGAAAAATACTACGAAGGTCACCTCTTGAATAGTGAAACGTACATCGGCGGTCACGTGGAGTGTCTCGAGGCGGGCGTGTTCCGTTCAGACATCCCGTGCGACTTCAAGTTGAATCCAGAAGGGTATCAGAGACTACTTGACAATCTCGACGACGATTTGGACTACGCCCTTCGGGTCGAAGGAAAAGGTCTGGGGAAGGATGACTGCGCAGATTACGATGAGATTCGTGCGCAAATCGCCGAGAAGCTCGAGTACCTTCGCGACAACCCAAATTTGAACATGGAACCGCTGATTTATCACTTGGACGTAGCAGCAATGTACCCGAACATTATTTTGACGAACCGCTTGCAGCCGGCGGCTATCGTCAATGAGGATGTATGCGCCGCGTGCGATTACAACCGACCGGGTAAGGGATGCCTGCGTGAGATGGAATGGGTTTGGCGCGGCGAGCACTTTGCCTCGACGTCGAGCGAGTATGCCGCCATCAAGGCGCAATTGCAAGTTGATAAGTTTGCGCCGTCTCATCCCGGTGGCCCACAACGAACGTGGGCTGAACTTCCGTACGAAGAGCAACAAGAGCAGAAGAAGCAGCGCCTGAAGTTGTATACGCAAAAAGTTTATAGAAAGGTTATGGAGAAACCGGTGACGGCGACGAAAAAGGCGAGTATCTGCATGCGAGAAAACCCATTCTACATCGACACCGTGAAGGCGTTTCGTGATCGTCGCTACGTGTACAAAGGGGAGAATAAGAAGTGGAAGAACAATTTGGACGAAGCGAAACAGAGCGGGAACATCATCGAAATCCAAAAGGCGGCAAATATGGTTGTGTTGTATGATTCGCTTCAGCTGGCGCACAAGTGTATTTTGAACTCCTTTTACGGCTACGTCATGCGTAAAGGCGCGCGGTGGTATTCGATGGAGATGGCTGGGGTCGTCACGAACACAGGTGCAAAGATTATTCAAATGGCGAAGCAACTGGTGGATGACATCGGCAAGCCGCTTGAATTGGATACGGATGGTATTTGGTGCTGCTTGCCCCGCGCTTTCCCGGAGACATTCACGTTTACGCTCCCAAATAAGAACAAAGGATACAAGATTTCGTACCCGTGCGTCGTTCTCAATCGTATGACTGCGCTGCAGAATACGAACGACCAGTACCAAACGTTGAAGGTGGTCGATGGCAAGTCCTCGTACGAGGTTTCCTCAGAAATGAGCATCGAGTTTGAAGTCGACGGTCCGTATAAGGCGATGATTCTTCCAGCTTCTAAGGAAGAGGGCGTGCTCATTAAAAAACGATACGCCGTGTTCAACGAGGACGGCTCGTTGGAAGAATTGAAAGGATTCGAACTCAAGCGTCGAGGCGAGCTCAAGTTGATCAAAGTCTTCCAAGCGGAGGTGTTTGACTACTTTTTGAAGGGCGAGACGCTGGAAGAGGTGTACAAAGCTGTCGGAAACATCGGCAATCGTTGGTTTGACATGCTCAAAACGCAAGGCAGGAACTTTGACGACGAAGAGCTCTTAGAGTTCATTTCTGAATCGAGCGTCATGAGCAAACCCGCCATCGATTACGGCGATCGCAAGTCGACGTCTCTCACCACAGCGCATCGTCTGTCCCAATTCCTCGGCGCCGATTTGATTAAGGACAAGGGTCTTGTGTGTAAGTACATCATCTCGAAGAAACCGCTCGGAGCTCCGACGTCGGCACGGGCTATTCCAGTGAGTATTTTCAACGCCGAAACGGCCGTGGCGCGCGCATACTTGAAGGAGTGGACCAAGGACGCGCTTCCAGGCGCCGACGACGAAATGCCAAACATGCGCGAGATGGTGGATTGGGAATACTACAAGACGCGTCTTGCTGGGGCCATTCAGAAAATCATCAGCATCCCTGCGGCTTTACAGGGCGTAGAAAACCCATGCCCAGACGTGAAGCATCCCGATTGGTTGCACAAGCGCATTCGAGAAAAGAATGACAAGTTTTCTCAGCGCAACTTGAAGACGATGTTTCAGACGCAATTCGCGAATGGTGCGCCGCTTGCGGGTAAAGATTTGAATATTCTCGACATCGAGGACGGCGGCGCCAAGTCGACGCCAACTCGTCCGCGCGTTAGAACGTTTCGAAGAGATGGTGATGCACCGCAAACGCCGGACCAACGGGCGACGCCTTCTGGAGAAGCGCCGAAGACTCCAGGTTCGGCCAGCGCTAGCGCGGCGGCACCGGACAGAGCGACCGATTACGACGGCTGGTTGAAGCATTACAAATCCAAATGGAAAACTCTGCGCGCAAATATCAAGCGCGAACGCGTCGAGGACGAAAAAGAGCGAGCTCAGATTGAACGCGAGGGAGGCGTCATGCGAAGAAAGAGACGATCGGGTGCATTCGGTCTCGAATCCTTTGTGGAATCACGCGAGGAAACGATCGCACACTCGACGATGCACATCATCCAGGTGGAACAAACGCAAGTCCCAGGAATTTTTGCCGTCTGGGTGCTAGTGAACGGTACGATGCAAGTCATCAAGGTGGACGTGCCCCGTCGCCTCGTCATCGCCACGCGCGAAACGGATCGCGAAGGCGATCTCGGCTTGGAAGGAAAGCGACGAATCACGGCAACTCTTCCGCGCGGTTTCATCGCGCCCCACTTGTACGAAATTAACGTGCAAGAGCGAAATTTCGCGAGTGGGTTGGAAATTGCTGCGCTTTTGGCAGACCCGTCTGTCATCGGCGTATACGAAAAGAACGTGCCTTTGATTGATAGATTCATTTACAACATCGGTTGCGTCATGGCGGTGAAAAAGTCGGAACAAAAGCGAGCGCTCGATATTGGCGACGAGTCCTATGGCATGAACATGTTTCAAATGAAGGCGACGGCTGAAGTCAGCTCGTATTTGCCGAAATTGTCCCACATCACGTTCTACTTTGCTGGAGTTTCTGGTGATAAAGGACGTGGAATTTACGTGCTGCACAACAGCCGCGAAAGCAAAGGCACGGTGATCGTTCATCAACCGGGTAGAGGTGTTCGAGAGGTCACCCCCGAGCTTTGGTCGTCGTTTATGCACTCGATGAGCGGAGACGAGCAAACTGACGACGAAGCGAGAGCAGAAGCCGCCTCGAAATGGAACGTGTTGTACGCGAGAAACATGGAACAAGTTGGCAAGCATTTGAACCACGCTATCGGCGCCTACATTTCCGCATCTAGCGGTGGTACGGTGCTTCTCGTTCAAGCTCCCCCAGGCGCCGGCGTCGATCCGGCTCAAGACACTTCGTCCGTGCGAGAAGGTTTGGCTGGGAGATTGAGCGCCTTGATGCCCGCCTCTGGACGTCTTCCCATCGTTTTCAGGCCGCCAAATCTTTCGGACAGTGACTTGAGCACAGATGCAGCCCGGGGATGGCAACTTGATGCCGCGAAAATTGCTTCGGCGCGCGTCGTCGAAAGCGCCGAGTGGTTGAAGGAGCACGTCGAGATTGCGAGTTATGCGCACATCCCCGTGGGCAACTTGAAATCGGATTGGTGGGTGCACACCGCGGACGCGTTCTTCGCCCGCACATTGCACGACGCCGAACAGGTGTTGTGGACTGGCCCCGGTGGCGAGCCTGATTTGGGTGGCGGCGCGAGCGCCGTGTCTCTGAGCGGATTGGACGATGCATACGGTGCGTCGCGCATGGAAGTCACCGCGCCCGGCGCTTATCGCAGCGTTTGTGTGGAATTGCAAGTGCATCACTTGGCTGTGTGCGCCATTTCCAAGTCTAGCATTTTGAACGATCTCGAGCAAGGCGCACTGTTGGGCTTCGAGACTGGCACCAAGGGCACGACGCGCATGGGCGGACACGAAGCTGCGGGCGCGTTCAAGACGCTGAACAAGCTCGTCGATAATTGGCTCCGCGACGCAACTGATCATCACAATACATACGCGGATCAATTGCTTTCGCAGATTCATCGCTGGCTCTTTAGCCCGTCTTCGGCGTTGCGCGATCCGGCGTTGAAGAACTTGGTCGAGCTCTGCATGAAGAAAGTCTTCACCTTGCTGTTGGCTGAACTTCGCAAGCTTCAAGTCGAAGTCGTGTACGCGGACATGCGAAGAATCATCATCGCGACTGGCAAGCACGATCTCGCGAGTGCTTCCGCATGCGTGGAAGGTCTCAAGACTGCCCTGCACCAGCGTGAACTCTTCTCATGGCTGCAACTCGATCGAGTCAAGCAATGGCACTCGCTTCTGTTTCGTGGACCGTTCGATTACGCCGGGATTTCCGCCGTCAACCTTCCGGGCGAGAGCCAGTGGCACGACTCCATCGCGCCGCATGACTCGCAACTCGACCCTCTTGCCACGCGCAATAGTGAAGGTGCGCTGGACATGCACTGGAACATCGCACGATTCCTACCCGAGGCGATTCAAGATCACTTTCACGCCATAATCGGCGAGTTCTTATTGTTGCCTTGGAAGCACGACAAGGAGGAAAGCGACGGTCCATTGCACGGGCGCACGCCCGTGAAGTACCGCGCTATGAGCGACAGCGACGATTCGGACGAAGAGAACTCGGATTCTGACGTCGGAGCTCCGGTGGAGAAGAAACCACCACCGACCCCGGGCTTTGGTCACAACGCGCGCGACTTGGATCGCCTGGAAGAAGACAAGGTGATTTGGTTGGAGCAACAACTCGAATCGCACTTCGGGCCGAAATTGCTGCGTTACGCACAGGATATCCAACGAGTCCTCGGACTCGCCGGTCCGCGCTCGCCGCCCGAGCACCAATTCCCTTCGCCACCTGGCGCAAACCTGTCCAAGAAGCTTCGTGGCACGCCAGCGTTGGCGTTTGTGAGAACGGTGATTGCCGTGTTGTCGCTCGACGCTCGCGTCGAGGGTCCGGTGTCGTTGCTCCGACGAAACGCGCTCAAGATGATTCAAGTCGCCGAATTCTCCCCTGAGGCAGAGTTCGTCGAGCCATGCGTCTCTTTTACGCTCCGAGACGTTATTTGCTCCGCTTGCTCTGATTGCAGAGACTTGGATCTCTGCCGTGACCCAGACCTCGCCGCCGGTCACTGGGCGTGCACGGCGCGCGACGACGATCACGGCCCGCCGTGCGGTCAACCGTACGACATGCAATGGATCGAAGGCGCTCTCGTCGCCGAGGTGAACGAGCGCGTTCGAAAATATCAGCTTCAAGACCTCAAATGCGCGCGCGACGGCCGCATCAAGGTGGGACATCTCGCCAATCGCTGCGCCTGCGGCGGTTTGTACGCGTGCTCCGCCAAGCCCGGCGCGCTCGGCGACGACTTGCGCGTCTTTTCCAACATCGCCGACGCGCACGATTTCAAAATCTTGCGCGACACCGTGGATTGGGTGCAATCCAACCGCAACGTAGCGACGACTCGCGGTTGATCACACCGCACATAAACGTAGATTTGCAATAGCATTTTCGCCGCGCCGCGTCGCCGACCCAAAGACCCCGCGCGCGCCGACTCATTCTCCAGACCTCGGCGCGGCGATCGGTGCGCATCGCCGCCGAGCGATCTCGAACGCCGAACGCGTCGCGGCGCGCGATTCATGACGCGTCGCGACGCCGCGAACGCGCGCGCGTCCACGTCGTCGCCCGACGTCGACGCCTTTGCGAACCCGCAGCACGCGACAAACTTTTATCGAAACCTCGCGCGAGGCGCGCCCCCGAGCGCGCTCGCGCTGCTGAGCGATAAAGCCTTCGCGAATGGGTTCTCCGGCGCGATCGCGGGGACGGTGGCGGCGACTGTGGTGTGCCCGTTGGACGTCCTGAAGACGAGGCTGCAGGTGAGCGCGGCGACCACGGGGACGACAGAGTACCTGAGCACGTACGGCGCGTTGCGGCGAATCGTGCGACACGAAGGCGCGAGAGGGCTGTATAGGGGACTGGGACCGACGGTCGCGGCGCTGCTGCCGAATTGGGGGGTGTATTTTAGCACGTACGGCGCGCTGAAGCGGATTTTTAGTAGACGAGGCGTCGGCGAGACGGCGGTCGTCCGTGACGGTGAAGGCGCGAGCGATGGAGAACGCGTCGTGAAAGTTGCGGATGCAAATCATTTTGCGCACATCTTAGCCGCCGCCGGGGCGGGCGCGGCGACGATTTTCGTGACCAATCCGTTGTGGGTGGCGAAGACGCGTTTGCAGGTGCAGCACTCGCACGCGTTGGCGTCGGCGATGCCCAAGCGCGTGCCGTACACGTCAACGATAAACGCTCTGACGAGAATGATGCGCGAAGAGGGCTTGAAAGGGCTGTACAGCGGCTTTGGCCCTTCATTGATTGGCATCGCGCACGTCATCATTCAGTTTCCGCTCTACGAATCCATCAAAGTTGAGCTCGCGAGAGAGCGCGAGGTGGCGGTGAATAAGATCGAGCCCATAGATCTCATGGTCGCCAGCGCGATCGCAAAGATGATCGCGTCGACGTTGACGTACCCACACGAGGTGATCCGTTCGCACATGCACGTGCACGGTCTCGGTCCGTTTAGCGGCATCGGCGCCCTCGTACGTCGAATTTACCTCGAAGGCGGCGTCGCCGCCTTCTATCGCGGATGCGGCACCAACCTCATCCGCACCACTCCCGCCGCGGCGATCACGTTCACCTCGTTCGAGCTCGTATCGAGAGAGATTGAAAAGCTCGTCGCCGCCGCTCGCGAAGACGACTGACGCGTCCGTCGTCGCCTTCGCCTTCGCCTCCTTCGCCCCACCCGCACCCGCGCGTTGATGATTCATTGTTAATTGCTCTTCTTATTTATCCCTCGCGTCTCCGCGTCGCGATCGCGTCGTCGTCCGTCTCGCCTCGCCGGCGTCCGTCTCGCCTCGACGCCGAAATTTCAAATTTTCCGACAGCCGTGGTCGATCGCCATCGCGCGTCACACGCCCGCGCGCCGCCGCGCCTTCGGTCGCGGCGATGCAGAGCGCGATCCAGGGCTTGTTCGGTTCCGTCGCGCGCACCGTGTTCAGCGATCGAGCGCGCGCGCGCGCGCGACGCGACGATGACGACGCCGACCGCGCGTTCGACGACGACGACGTCTTAAACGACGACGACGCGCCGCGAGCGGCGACGACGGCGGGAAAGCGTCGACGAGGATCGACGACACCCGTGGCGTCCGCGGCGGGGCGCGACGCGGGCGAGCGCGGGGAGAGGATGGGGGGGACGGCGACGACGGGGACGGCGAGCGCGAGCGCGAGCGGCGGCGAAACCGTCGCGGCGACGATCGGTCGAACGACGGCGAAGCGGCGAGGGATGGTGCTGAAAGAGGTTGAAAACATAATGAATGGCGCGAAAGGGGCGGCGGGAGAGTCGCTCGGGGAGGATGGGGGCGAGACGGCGACGGCGGCGGAGGACGGCGAACGCGCGAGGAAGAAGGGCTCGAGCGGGCTGCCGGTGAAGAATATCGATTTCGATGTCGACGACGCGGCGGGTGATGGAACGCCGAGGATGGATCGAGTGAAAAGGACGTCGCCGCCGTCGACGAGCGGGAGAAAACGGGAATTCAGGGTGACGCCGGGGAAGAGCGGCGGCGCGAGCGCGGCGTTTTCGCCAAACATTGGCGGTTCGATGGCGAGTCCGACTATTTTCGGTCGCGTGGACGACGTCGTGGCGGGATTGGGCTCGGATTGCGAGAGCGAGTCCGAGGCGGAGACGGAGGAATTCGACGAAGACGATGGTGGAACGCAGTGTTACGAGGATGATTACGCCGGAGGCACGCAAGTACTGGATTCGGCGGCGCTGTGCGACGCCCCGACTGGGCTCGATTTAGTCTTGGCAGCGCGTAAAGAGGAAGTCGAGCCACCGTGCGAGCGAGGTGGTGATGCGGCGATTCGACTCTTGCGGCGTCGCCTGTTCGGCGTCAATCGTGAACGCCCGATCGACGCCGACGGCTTGGAGTTTGCGCCAAACTTGAAGGCGCATCGAGACCACTTGTTGAACATCCTCGAAGACACGGTGTCTGGCGGTCAAAACAACTCCGTCCTCATGGTGGGTAATCGAGGAAGTGGGAAATCGCTCGTCTTAGACTCCGCGTTGAAGATTTTGGAGAGCAAGCATCCGGGCAAGGTTGTGACAGTCCATCTTAGCGGTTTGCTTCACGCTGACGAACGCATCGCAATGCAGAAGATTGCCTCGCAGTTGTGCCCCAATATGAATGAGGATGTCACCGGTCGCCAGACTGGTTTTGCGGAAAACGTTGCTTTCATGACGGAGATGCTGAAGCTGTTGGGTGGACAGCGCGGCGTCATCTTCGTCCTCGATGATTTTGAGCTCTTTGCGATGCGCTCGAAGCAAACGCTTCTGTACGCCATCACAGATTTACTCCAGCAATCCACCGTGCAGGCCGCTGTCGTTGGTGTGACGTGCAGACACAGTGTCGATAGACTGCTCGAAAAGCGTGTCGCATCTCGTTTCTCCAATCGACGCATCGTCGTCGCGCCGCCTGGGAACACGGTGTCCATGGTGGAGGGCGTGACAAAGGCACTCAAGCTTTCCGACAAGGACAAATACTTGTGCCCGAGCGATCCGGACTATGTGCAACAGTGGAACTTGCATCTTCGCGCCGCGATGCAAAGTCCTGTGGTGAAGGAAAAGCTCGAGCACTACGGTCGTTTGGAGAACACGCCGGCGTCTGTAAGTAAAGTGGCGTGCGCGATTCTCTCGCGCGTTAACCGTCAGCTCGGGAAGATAACGAGCAATGATATCGTCGAGGCCGTGGACAGTCTATATAGGAATCCATTCGTAGATTCACTCATCGGCGCTACGACTTTGGAGCTGCTACTCTGCGTCGCAATGTACAGAATGCACGTTGCGCGAAAGCGTCCTTCCTTCACATTCGAGGCGCTCGCGCAAGAGTTCAGAGAGATGGGATCTCGAGAGCAGCTCACGCACGCCAAAGACTCTTCGCGCTCTGTCCTCGTTCGAGCTTTTGAAAATTTACTCACGCTCGGCATCGCTACGGCGCACAAGTCCGGTTCAGGCGTCAGGGGCGCGGCTTTGAAGGAGTACAAGAACATCGTCTTCGTCGTCGAGCCGGAGGAGCTACGCGAAGCCATCCGCCGGCACCCCAACCCGATCCCTGGCTTGGCAGATTTCATGGACCACGAGTCCTTACGCATCGCGCACACCGTTTGATCTCACGTCATCTTAGACCCGTTGTTATCGACGCATTCAGTCGACGCGTCGACCGCGACCGCTCGACGCCAGAGCGCGACTCGCGCGACTCGCGAGCGTACGTCCCTCAGTCCACCGCGCGACGCCGTGGACGCCGCGCGCGCGTTCGTACGAACACGGTCGATGTTTTCGAGCGCGCGCGTCGCGTCCGCGGGCGCCGACGCGTCGGCGTCGACGTCGAACGTCAGCCGCCGCCGGTCGAATTCGCGACCGAAACGCTCGCGCGCCGCTCGCGCATCGCGCCTCTCGCGCCCGCGCGCGAGCGCCGCGTTCGATTGGACCCCATTGGATCCACGCGCGCTGCGTCTGGCCGAGCCCGGGGCGAAGCCGCTGCGCGTCGCCGTGCTGCTGAGCGGCGGCGTCGATAGCTCCGTCGCGCTGGCGCTCTTGCGCGCCGCCGGCCACGAATGCGTCGCGTTCTATCTTCAGATTTGGTTTCAGGAGGACTTTCGAAACACGTGGGATCAGTGCCCGTGGGAGGAGGATCTGCGCGTGGCGGAGTCGGTGTGCGAGCGCGTGGGCGTGCCGCTGGAGACGGTGCCGCTGACGGATGAGTATTGGAACTTGGTGGTGAAGGATAGCGTGGAGGAGATACGCAAAGGGCGAACGCCGAACCCAGACGTGTTGTGCAATAGTAGAGTGAAGTTTGGGGCGTTTCGCGAGTGGCTGGCGCGAACGCATCCCGGCGAGTTTGATCGAGTGGCGAGCGGGCACTACGCGGCGGTGGAGCGCGCCGACGTTGGAGAGCTGGCGAGGTTGGTGATGTCAGGCGATACGTTCAAAGATCAAACGTACTTTTTGGCGGATTTGAGTCAAGAGCAACTCGGAAGCGTGTGCTTTCCGGTGGGGGGTATGCCGAAGGCAGAGATTCGCGCGTTGGCTGCGTCGGCCGAGTTGCCGAACGCCGGGCGCAAGGATTCGCAAGGGATTTGCTTTTTAGGAAAGGTCAAGTTTAGTGAGTTCATCGCAGAGCATTTAGGGGAGATGCCGGGTGATATCATAGAAGTCGAGTCCGGAAAAGTGCTCGGCAAGCATCGCGCGTATTGGTTTCACACCATCGGTCAGCGGAGCGGACTCTTTCTGCACGGCGGTCCGTGGTACGTCGCGGGCAAAGATTGCGTTAATAACATCGTGTACGTCACGCGTGATTATTATTCGCTCGACAAAGCGCGCGATACTTTCACCGTGGCGGGTTTCAACTGGATATCCGGCCAAGAACCACCGTTGGAGAGCATCGAAGGTTTGCGCGTCAAGGTTCGTCACGGCGAAAACATTTACGCGTGCTCGTTCCAATTCAAAGACGTCGACGGCGAGCGGTGCGGAGAGGTGAATATAGGCCAGGACGACCAAGGCTTAGCGCCCGGGCAATATGCGGTGTTTTACGACGGCGACACGTGCCTGGGATGCGGTAAGATTCTCGAACCAAACGTCGGCGCCATCGGCTTGGTGCCCGCTTCCGGCAAACGCCTCGACGCAACGACGAGCCCGAGCGCGTAATCTCTCATTCATTTAATCACCACGCATCGCGTGCGCACTACAACCGACCGCGCGTTCCGCCCGACCACGACTAAAAACTAATCCCGAGCGATGCATCCGCGCGCGCGTACTCCCCTCGACGTCCGAGCAACGCCGCGAGCGTCTTAAATCGTCCTCGCAACCGCTCGACGCGTTCCAATATCCCCTCGTCCAGCGGATTCCCGATCGCGCTCTCCTCGAGCTCGCGCTCGAAGCTCTCGATCAAGCGCTCGACTCGCCCTCCGCGCGCGTCGCCGTCTCGCGTCGCGCGCGTCCGCCACACCGCCGCGCACCCGGCGTAGTACCCCACCTCCTCCGCGAGCTCGAACCCCTTGCGAAATCCCATCTCCCGCCCCTCGCGCGCGCCCATCGCGCGTCCCGCGACGACGCCCTCGTCCCGCCCGTCGTCGCGCGCCGTCGCCTCGATCGTCAGGCACGCGTCCAGGGCGTCCGCGACGTCGCTCGAGGTCGTCCGCGCCGTCGTCGTCGTTCTCCTCGTCGTCGTCGCGCCGTCGTCGTCCGTCGCGCGTCGTCGTCGCGCCGCGTCCGCGTCCGCGTCCGCGACGTCACCGCGCGCGCCGTCCTCGCGCGTCGCGTCGCGCGCGCGCGGCATCGCGCGTCGCCGCGCGCGCGTGTGCGGCCGTCGCCACTCGACGACGCGCGCATCGATCGCGCCGCCGTCGACGCGCGACCCGAAGCCGCGCCGCGACGCGATGGAGGTCGAGTACTGCGCGTCGTGCGCGTGCCCGCTCGAGTACTGCGACGTCGTCGGCTGCGCGCGCGTCGCCGCGCGCGCGCTCGAGCGGGTCGCGCTCGACGACGACGCGACGGCGACGACGACGACGACGACGGCGGCGGCGGCGACGCGCGACGACGACGACGGCGAGAACGACGACGACGCGACGCGAAAAACGACGTCGAAGAAGAAATCCAAGTCCAAGGCGCGCGAGGTGGTCGTGACGCGGTTGAGCCGGAACAGGAAAAAGATGATCACCAACGTCGTCGGGCTGGAGCGGTTCGACGTCGACCTGAAGGAGGCGAGCAAGGCGTTCGGGAAAAAGTTCGCGTGCGGGTGCTCGGTGACGAAGGGGGCGACGGGGAGGGATGAGCTGGACTTGCAAGGGGATTACTCGGAGCAGTTGGCGGCGTTGATTTGCGAAAAGTACGAGGTGGGGGCGGAGGACGTGCGATGCGTCGACAAGAGCAAGTTTTGATGTAATACGAAAACAAAGTATTAGGAGGCGATCGTCGGTTCGCGCGCGCGCGAGGCGGCGATGGGATGCGCTAGTATCCGAGCCGCTTGTCGACGACGTTCGTGAACGGGGCGTTCGTCGCGTATTGCTCGGCGTGCTTGATGAAGCAGTCGAGCGCCAAGTCGTGGTAATCCGACGTCAAGTCTGCGCAATGAAAACTCATGAGCACGTTTTCCATGGTGTAGAACGGGTGGTCGCTCGGAAGCGGTTCCAACGCGAACACGTCCAACGCCGCGCCGGCGATTTTCTTGTTCCGTAACGCGTCGACGAGCGCGTCCTCGTCCACCGTCGATCCGCGACCGACGTTTATGAGCACCGCCGTGTCCTTCATCGCGCTCAATACGTCGGCGTTGATCATCTTATCCGTCTCCTCCGTCGATGGCAGCGCGACGAGTACGTAATCAGCCTTGGCGCACGTCTCCTTCAACGCGTGGAACCCCACGACGTTTTCGACGTAGTCGTCGTTTGGATCCGTCTTCTCCGGCGTTCTCCGCACCGCGCACACCTTCATCCCCATCGCCTTGGCCCTTCGCGCGACGTGTTGCCCGATGTCCCCGTATCCGACGATGACCAGTTTCTTCCCCTCGATCAACCCCACCGTCATCCGTATCCACTCTTTCCTTCGCTGCGCCGCCCGCATCGCGTCCACCCGCTTCGCGAAGTGCATGCACGCGAACACCCCCCACTCGCCTAGACTCGCCGAGAAAGCCCCTCGTCCGTTCGTCAGCGTGCTCGCATGTTCGCGCACGCTCGGAATCGCCATCAAATGATCCACTCCCGCGCTCCCGCTGTGCATCCACTTGACGCGTTCCGCCACGTCTCGTCGACTCGCGAACGCCGTCGTCACCTCCTTCGTCGCGAACCACCACAGCATCGCCAGGTCCCCGTCCGCGCGCTCGCGCCTCATTTTATCGATCTCTTCCTCGTTCGACACGACGACGACGTCGAACGCGCGCGGCGTTTCCGCCCGCAATCGTTCCGTCAGGGGTCGCGAATTCAACAACTTTTCGTGCGTCACCACGCACAGCGTCGTCGTCGCCGTCGTCGTCGCGCTCCGCGCCGTCGTCGTCGTCGCGCTTTGCGTCGTCATCGCGCGCTCGATCGCTCGCGTCGCCGCGCGCACCGCGCTCCGCGCGCGCATCTCTGCGGTCGCGTTCGCTTCGATTCGCCCCTTCGCGACGCGCGTCAGACGCCGACGCGCGTCCGACGCTTCGCCGCCATGCCGCCGCGCACGGTGAAACCGAAGCTCGACGACGCTCCCGCGGCGCTCGCGCTCACGGACGCGACGAGCGCGATGAACCTGCGCGTGCTGCGCAAGGAGGACGACGCGATCGAGCGCATCGTCGCGCACTCGAAACACGCGGTGCTGTACGGATTCGACGCGGACGCGCGACAGTGGGCGCGGAAGAACGTGGAGGGGGCGCTGTTCGTCGTGCGACGCGCGACGGAACCGCGAGACGCGTTCGTGGTGCTGAATCGGTGCGGGACGGAGAATCTGCGACAGCGCGTCGGCGGCGCGGGATTCGAGCTGGAGCGGTCGCCGCCGTATTTGATGTATCGCGTCGGACGAGAGGTGAACGGGATATGGTTTCACGACGCGGAGGAGTGCGAAGCGATGAGCGCGGTGCTGGAGGGCGTGCTGGCGGAGGCGCGGGCGCGGGGAGAGGGAAACGAGGTGGGGAGCGAGACGCGGACGACGACGGAGGCGGCGGCGCGATTGTTCGCGAGCGCGACGACGACGAAGGCGACGAGCGCGCCGACGGGCGGAGATTTAATGGCGCAGTTGATGGGATCGGTGTCCATCGGGAACGGGGCGAGAGGGAGCGAATCGGTGGCGCCGACGCGGGTGTTACAACCGCCGCGTAAGATTACGGGAACGTCCGCCTCGGCGCCGAGGACGAAATCCGTCGCGAAATCCGCGCCGCCGACGACGTCTTCCGCGCTCAATCCCGCAGCCGTGCGCGCGGCGATGTCGGAGCTCATCGAAGACGACGAGTTTATCGGTTTGATCACGCGCGCGCTCGCGAAACACGCGTAGAGAATTAGCGATTGCATTGCTTTGATACGACGACGACGACGAATGGAACGCCGCGCGCCCGTCGCCGCGCGCCTCACTTTTCGACGCGCGACCTCGCGCGCGACGCCGACCTCGCGAGCTCGCACGCGAGCGAACGCGACGCGAGCGCACCGCCCGATCGCCCGACGGCGCGCCGGCGCGCGCGCGCGACGCGCGCGCGCGACGCGACGACCGACGCGAAACTCGGCACCTCTTCCGAGACACCGCGCGCGACGCGAACATGTCGACGACGGCGGCGCGACGAAAGAAGAGCGCCGCGGCGGCGGCGGAGGAGACGATGTGCGTGCGCGGAGGAATGTCTCGCTCGCGCGCGACGATTCGCGGAGACGGAGAGCGCGGATGAGGGGAGAAACGACGTTTATGAGGTTCCGAGACTCCGAGAGACGAATCGACGCGATCGAATCGGCGCGCGCGACTGACGAAGACGAACGACGCTCGATTGCGTAGGGTTGACGTGGAAGAAGACGCCGGGGTGACGTTTGCGGAGGAACAGTCGAACATCGTGTCCATCGATGCGCTGCAGCAGAGCGGGGTGTCGGCGACGGATATAAAAAAGTTGAGAGACGCGGGATTCGTCACGGTGAGACAGTTGTTGATGTTTCCGCGAAAGGCGATCATCGCGGTCAAAGGCTTCTCTGACGCTAAAGCGGATAAGGTTTTGGAAGGTGCGGTCAAACTGTTACCGGAGAGCGAAGCTGGGGGATTTGTCACGGCGGCGGAGGATGCAGAGCGACGCAAGGATGTGGTGCATATTACATCTGGAGCCGCCGCGGTGGACGCGATCTTGGGCGGCGGATTTGAAAGTCGAGCGATCACGGAGATTTACGGCGAGTGGCGATGCGGCAAGACCCAGCTATGTCACACTATTGCCGTTACGACGCAAATGCCGGTGGAAATGGGCGGTGGATGCGCCAAGGTGGCGTGGATCGATACCGAAAACACCTTCCGCGGAGACCGCCTCGTTCAAATCGCGAACCGCTTTGGACTGGACGCTGACGCCGTTTTATCGAACGTCATGGTCGCTCGCGTGGATACCGTCGATCAAATGATGCATGCTCTCATCGCTATTGGCGCGAAAATGGCTGAAGAACCTTTCAAGTTACTCGTCGTCGACAGCATCATGGCGATTTTTCGAGTGGATTACGTCGCGAGAGGAGAGTTGAGCGAACGACAGCAGACACTCAATCAGTTCCTCTCTCGCTTGCGAAAAATTGCCGAAGAATTCAACGTCGCCGTCGTGCTCACTAATCAAGTCCAATCTGACCCGGGGGGCATGGCTTTCGCGGGAGTTGAACCAAAGAAGGCGATCGGGGGGCACGTTTTGGCCCATGCGTCTACGATTCGTCTGATGGTAAGAAAGGGCAGAGCCGAGGCGCGCGTGCTCAAAGTGCTTCAAGGTCCGACTCTGAAAGAAGACGAAGCTGAATTCCAGATCACGGAAGGCGGAGTGACGGGGATGGAATGACATGATGCGATCTAGGACGATATCACCACTGCGTCGCGGCGACGGTGAGCGAACGAGCGCTGAGAAGCGCCGACGTCTTCTTCACAACGCCCGCGATCTTTTGTTCATTTACTTAATCTTGCTATTTCATATTGTAAGGTTTAGTTCTATTCATCAAGTTTATGTGTACGCCATGTGATTCTCGTCTCCTTTGCATAGGCATTCCTGCACGCGGAACGGGTTCGGAGCATCGCAGCATGCGGGGAGATCGTCGCCCATCCCCATCGCGCGCATTCTATCGCAGTACAAATCTCGTCCAAGAGCGTCGATTTGTCCGCATCCCGTCGGTGTCTTATCCATCATCAACGCACATCCGCACAAATTGCGAAGGATCGAGTCGTACGTGTTGAACTCCATGTCATCTTCTTCTTGTTCAACAGCCGTCACCGGCATGTCCCTGCAGCACGCGTTTTCGCTCCCCTCTTCAAGGCACCACGTCTTTGTTCGCAAGCACTGACGATGATAATCCATCAAGCCGTTGGTGACATTTTCTTCGTTCTTCACGCGAAGCTGCTCGATGACGTGCGCACGAGCGGCGGAACGGATTTCATAGCCCGATGATTTCATAGACCAGAATCCACCCCAACCGAGCCTCGCGACGACGAAAGCCTCAAATTTGATGAAGTCTTCGAGAGGGAATGGCCGAGCACCGACAGGAATTTCGCTTCCCTTGACGGCGCACGAAGAGAAAGGTAAGTTCACAACGTAGAACTTACCGGCACAGTCCGCTAGCTTAGAGCCTAGCTGCGCCACCTCCTTCTTTGCGCGCATCACAGCCGCCGCTCCGGGCGTCGACGAAGTGGCGGTGGCGACGAAGAACACACCCGCAAGAGCCGACGCGACCATCGCATTCCTTCTCGTCTTCATCGCTCGCAACTTGCTCGCCTCACGCTCGGCCACGTCAGAAGTCGACGCTAACAACGAAGCGCGTTCCTCGATTGGACCTCGCTTTGTCAATCTCTCGCTCGCGACAACCGCGGCGGCGATGACCATGAGGACAGCCATCGGGGCGATGATCTCATTCGGTTTGAATGCGGACTCCTTTTGCATCCCAAGTGCGGCAAAGAAGGCTCTATCAATGTTCGGTCCGTACGGACTATCTTCCACCGGCCGCTGTGCATCGAACTCCTGCACCGAACCTCGTGACTGTTCAGTAGCGAAACGCTCGCCACGATACGCCGCGAGCGCCGCTCGGTCGCTCGAGTACGACGTGGACGAGTCATCAGACACTTTTGACACCGCTTGAGCTCTGTAGTTGCTCAAATGGAATATGGCCGGACATCCGCGCGGAGGATTGTAGCACCCCGGCTCAAGATCTTCGATTTCGGATACATCTTCATCCGGATGGTCCAAGCTCATCGAGGACGCGTTCACTACTTCAATTCTCTCCAGAAGGAAATCTCTGAGCGTGTCCCTTACGGGAATGACGATGCGACCATTCACGAGGCCAGCTTCGCTATCCACATGAGGAGGTGCCGGCGGAAGCGGTGGCGACGGCGGTTGGACCGTGCCCGGATACGGCGGCGGCGGCGGCGGCGGCTTGCGTCTCGGCGGCGGCGGCGGTGGCGGCGGTGGCGAAACGTCATTTGTGGCGTCCGCCAACAACTCATCCACGTCGGATCCTTCTTCGTCTCCCGCCGTCTCGGTCACGTTAGTCACCGCTTCTGCCTCAGCCTGTACAATCTCCTCAGTCGCGTTCGCCGTGGCACTTTGAATTTGCTGGACGGCGTCCGCGACGGCGTCTTCTATCTGTTCGGCGATGCTTTCCGGCATGGCTGGCGTCCGCGTCGCTGGATACCCATCGCTGTTGGCCGGATATCCGTTGCTGTTCGCCGGGTATCCCTTTGCCGGATATCCGTTGCTGTTCGCCGGGTATCCCTTTGCCGGATATCCGTTGCTGTTCGCCGGGTATCCCTTTGCCGGATATCCGGTGCTGTTCGCCGGGTATCCGCTTGCCGGGTATCCAGTGCTATTCGACGGGTAACCAGAACCAGTGCTATTCGACGGGTATCCAGTGCTACTCGACGGGTAACCAGTGCTATTCGACGGGTAACCAGTGTTATTCGACGGGTAACCTTGACCGAGTGCACCCACAGAGATCGGATACGCGTTCTCATCGTCGGGGCCATCCAACGGATACGCGTTCTCATCCTCGGAGCCGTCCAACGGAGACGCACCGCGCTCGAAAAGATCGCGCGCGTACGCAGGATTGAGTTTCAACGTGAAAAACTCATTCGTGACGGGATCAGTGAACTGCACCGATGCGTCTTCCGGACCTTTTCGCGTGGACGTGATTTTTGTGTACATCGACGGCGCCGTTTTGATGATCAACTGGGTGAGCGTCTTGTGATTCGCCACCCACTCGCTTCTCGCCATCGTACCGGCATTGAAATCCTTCATCACGCGAGCGAGAACCTTCAAAACCGCCGCATCCACTCCTGGTACCGTAGTGGCGTTGATACTTTCTTCGGCCGCCGGAAGAAGGGTAAAGTTGCCGTGCGCGGCGTCCGCGAAGAGTTGCGACGAGATACGCGTGACGGTGAGGTTGCCATCGAGAACCGCACCGCCTCCGGCGACAATGTTGTTGCGGAAGAAATCAGGATCGATATCGGTACCATATGATGCGCCCACATCGAGCGCGAAGTCAGCACTTTGACTCGTGGAGAAGATGTTATCCTTCAAAATTAACTTCGAAGTCATGGCTGAGTCAGTGAGTAAAGACGCGCCGGCGGTGGGATCGGAGTAGAACGTGTTCTTGCTCACGACAACGTACGGCGAACGCGCGATCTTCATCCCAACGTTAGCGTTGAACGCGATGACGTTCTCGGAAAATCGCATTCGTAGATCTTCATCCGCCACAGCGTCCAAAGCGACGCCGAAAGTCTTCACAAATTTGGAGTACGAAGCATTCTCCGTTCGCTCATACAAGTGCGATTCGACGCCCCAGATCGCGTTGCCTTGTACATCCAGCCGATAGTCATCTTCTTCGTCTTCGTCCACCGCGGCGGTGTATGTGCGTTTCACCGCAGCGATATCGCCGACACCAAACCAACCGATGCGATAAAACACGTTGAGCTTGATTGATGAATATAACGCGTCGACGACGTTTACCGCCGCCTCACTGACGTCGTGGCACGCGTTTCGCTTGATGCTCACGTGTCGCGACTTTTGACCAATTCTAAAGCAAGTCCTACCCACGTGCGCGAGCTTTTCACCATTCCACCACGCTTTGACGACATCCTCCGTAGTCGCCTCCGAGGCGCCGCCGTCGACTTCAATGTCTTCTACGGTGACGTACTCGGCACCTCTAAAATCCAACGCAACACCACCGCTAAACCGGAACTTTGGCAAATCCGCACCATCGCTCGTGCGGTAGCCGCGAATGGTAATCGGCGCGTCGGCATTACCTCGCGCCAAGATCTCCGCCCCGATGAACGTGTCGAGCTCGTACGTCCCGCTCAACACGCACAGCGTCTGCCCCGGTTTCAGCGCCAACTGCGCCTCCTCCAAGCTCCCGAACGGATTCATGATAGTACCCGCGTCGGTTTGCCCGATCGTCGTTCCCTCACCCTCGGGCGTCATGTAATAATCGCACGTCGAAGTCGTCGCGCTCGCGCGCGCCAACGTCGCCGCGCTCGCCGCCATCAACGCTCGCAGCGCCGTCCCCGACGTCATCCCTCGTCGACCGCGACCGCTCGCATCGTTCGAAGCGTGCCCCATGTCGCCTTTTTTCGTCCTCACGAGCGCTCGCGTCGCCTCGAGCGCTCTACCGCACGCGTCGCGCGCGCGCGGGTGTTGTTGGCTCGATCCGCGCTCGATCTTCCGCGCGCGCGTCGCTGAGGGTCGCCGTGCGGTCGCGTGCGCGTGCGCGGTGTGCGACGAAGCGTGCGCTTTTCGTCGGCGCCGCGCGTCGCGCGGTCGACGCGCGGTGTCAGGTCGCGCGCGCGCGTGTGCCGATCGCGCGCGCGGGGGTGTTGGAGATGTCGTGAGATGCGCAATACGAGACGGGATTTCGTTATTAAATCGCGTTCGCCGCGGCGAAATTCGCGGACGCCGGCGCGCGGCGATTCGAGGCGTTTAAACGAAGTCGGGAAAGCGCTTGGCCAGAGACGTCTTGATCCGCGCCATGGCTTCGCGGAGATCGGAGAGCTCGCCGACGTAGGAGAGTCGCAAGTGACGCTCGCCCGCGGCGCCGAAGTCGGTGCCGGGCAAGAGCGCGACGCGGGCGTCCTCTAAGAGGTAATCCGCGAGCTCTTGGGCGGTGACGTCGGGGAAGTCAAAAGACGGGAAGGCGTAAAAAGCGCCCTTGGGCACGGGACAGGAGATGCCGGGGATGTCGTTGAGGGCGTCGACGACGAAGTCGCGTCGGACGCGATATTCGTCTCGCATCGCCTTCACCGAGTCTTGAGGGCCCGTGAGCGCCTCGACGCCGGCGATTTGCGTGAACGCAGCGACGCAGCCAACGCTGTGTACGGTGAGAAGTTTGATCTTCTCGGCGAGATGTTTCGGGCACGCCACCCAGCCGAGACGCCACCCGGTCATGCAATAGGTCTTGCTGAAGCCGTCGACTAAAATCGTGCGCTCCTTCATCCCATCCAAGGCACAGATGCTGAATATCTTCTCGTCGTTCTCCCCCCCCTCCTCCTCGTCGTCGTAAATCAATCGCGAATATATTTCATCGCTCATCACCCAACAGTTGAACTTTTTCGCCAGCCGCGCGACCGCCGCCACGTCCTCTCTCGGCATCACCCCACCGGTCGGATTCCCCGGAGAATTGATCACGATCATCTTCGTCTTCTCGTTCACGCTCGCCTCCAGCGCCGCCATGTCGAAACTCGCGCCATCGCTCCGCAGAGGCACCGGTCTCGGCGTCGCGCCCGCCGCCGCGCACATCGCCGCGTACGTCGGAAATCCGGGATCCGGATACACCACCTCATCTCCCGGATCGCAACACGCGAGCGTCGGCAAAAACAGCCCCGGCTTCGCGCCCGGTCCCACGACCACGTTTTCCGCCTCGTACGCCACGCCTCGCGTTCTCACGAGATACTCCGCGACGGCTTCGCGCAGCCTCGGCGCGCCGCTCGGCGCCGCGTACTTCGTCTCCCCTCCCTCGATCGCCCGCACCGCCGCGTCGCACACGCGCGCCGGCGTCGCGAATCCCGGCTGTCCGATCTCCAATCGCAGCACTCGCTTCGCGCCCTTCGCGTCGCTTCGTCGCTCGAGCGCCGCGACTTTTTCGAGCACCGCGTACGCGCCCTCATTCCTCAGCGTCGCCGCGCGTCGCGACGTCGCCGGACCGTCGTCCTCGGTCGACGCGCGCGCGCGCGTCGATCGCGTCGTCCTCGCTCGGCGCGCGCGCGCGTCGATCCGCGGCGTCGCGATCGCGCGCGACGTCGTCGACATCGCAACCGTCGCGCGCGCGTCCGTCGTCGCGGAATGACGACGCGCGCGATCGCGACGCACCGCGTCGTCGCGCACCTGGACCTCGACGCGTTTTACTGCCAGGTCGAGCGCCGCGATCTGCGCGCGAAGACCGCGGCGGGGCGCCGCGACGGGCGCGCGTCGGCGGAGGATGTCCCGCTGGTGGTGGTGCAGTATAATCCGTTCGAGCGCGGCGGCGTGCGCGCGCTGGCGCCGGACGACGATCGAGAGCTTCGCGATGGGTTCGAAAATCACTCGTTGATCGCGGTGTCGTACGAGGCGCGCGCGAGAGGGGTGAAGCGGAACATGCGAGGACGCGAGGCGAGGGCGCTGGCGCCGGCGTGCGCGGTGGTGCAGGTGCCGACGCGGCGGTCGAAGGCGGATTTGACGCTGTACAGGGAGGCGGGACGCGAGGTGGCGGCGGTGCTGGCGCGCGGAGGGACGATCGAGCGGGCGAGCATCGACGAGGCGTACTTGGATCTGACGGAGAGCGCGAAGAAGGTTTTGGAGGAGACGGCGTGGGCGACGATTTTGGAAAAGGCGAGGACGAGTCACGCGGCGGGCGCGAGCGCGGTGAGCGGGAAAGGATACGTGAGTAAGAAGGCGCTGCGGGCGGGCAGCGCGGATGGACCGGTGCTGGGCGCGGGCGCGGTGGAGGAGACCGTCGAGAACGCGGCGGCGGGGGACGCGTCGGTCGAGGCGGCGGCGGCGGGGGACGCGACGGTCGAGGCGGCGGCGAAGGAAGAAGAAGATCCGATGCGAAATTTTCGACCGCGACCTCCTGATGAGGCGTCCGTGGCGTGGTGGAACAGAGACGAGAGCGAATGGCGAGAGGAAGAGAAACTTCTCGCCGCGGGGGCGTACATTTGTTTCAATCTTCGCAAGGCGTGCGTGGACGAGCTCGGGTACACGTTGAGCGCGGGCATCGCGTTGAACAAAATGCTGGCCAAGCTGACGAGTGGGATGAACAAGCCGGCGTCGCAAACGGTACTCTGTCCCGACCACACGTCGACGCTTTTAGATGAATTACCCATCGACCGCATTCGCGGTTTAGGTGCCAAGTTTGGACGCGAGCTCGCGGATGGTTTAAACGTGAAAACCATCGGCGAACTCGCGAGGACGCCGCTGCGCAAGCTCGAGGAAGTTTGTGGGGAAGAAAAAGCGCAGTGGGTGCGCAAAGTGTCTTTAGGTTTAGATGATGACCCGGTCAAAGCGCGCGAGATGCCGAAAAGCATCGGCACCGGGAAGACGTTTCGAGGGGCGTTGGCGATTCGCTCCATCGCGAGCGCCAAGCACTGGCTCGCCGAACTCACCGCCGAGTTGAACGATCGGTGCGAGGCGGACGAAGAAGAGTGGAATCGCGTGCCAAAGCTGTTGACTTTAGGTCTTTCGAGCCCGGATGAGCGCGAGACGAGCAGTGGGCATTGCTCGCGACGGTGTCCTTTGCGACCTGGCGCGGACGAAATGGCGCAAGACGCGCTCACGTTGCTCTCGAAATGGGCCAGTGGTCGCGAGCGTTGGTCGATCACCGGGATGTCCGTGTCGGCATCAAATTTCGTGTCGCTCGAAAAAGACAGCGGCGACGTCGTGGAGATGTTTAAGAACGCGACGAAAGCAGCCAAGGCGCCGGCGTCGGTGTCGGCGACGCCCGCGGCGAGTCCGATCAAGGCTGATCAAATCGACAAAAACGTGTTGGCCGAGCTCCCGGAGGCGATTCAGCGCGAGATTCGAGCGTCCATGGGCTTGTTAGACAAGTCCACCGGTGGCGGCGTGAAGCGTAAGAACGAAATTACGAATTATTTCAGCAAAAAGCGTTAGCGGTGAGCGAGCGTTTCTGTGATTGTGTTGACATGCGTAGACTACTATTACTTTTGGTTCAACCACGCCGGCTCCTCCACGCCGGCAAAAAATATATTGTACGACAACCTCTCGATCGCCTCGATCGTCTCGCGCTCGTCGCGCACGACGTCCGGAACGTCCCCTCCGTCACCGAACTCGTGTCGCAACAGCACCTCGCGATAGTATTCGGCGTCGTTGTCGTGCGTCGTCGGTCTGTACACCCCGATCAATCGCACGTCGCGCACGTCGTCCGGAATGAATTGTCTGTAATACCGAATCTTGCGCTTCGCCGAGCGACCGAACATGGTCAATTTCGTCGCCCACTCGCGCTCGACTTGCTTCCCGCGCACCACCGGCACGTTTTCGCGTCGCGCGGCGTCCCCCACGCCCTCGGGAAACCACTCCTTCCGCAGCGCGTATCGAATGAACTCCGCCCCGTACCACAGCGCGCGCGGATTGCCTCGCCCCTTGACGACGTCGCGCGATCCAAAGTCCCACACGAAGCACGACCGCCCGAGCGCCAGGTTGAGCAGCAGCGACGCGTCGAGCTCCAAGATCATCTTCTCGCAGTCCCCGTTCTCGAGCAGCGAGCTCTGTATGCGAACGAACTCGTACGAGCGCACGCCCAGGTCGTCGCGCAGCGTCGGCAGCGCCTCGATGCCGTTCTTCAGGTTGACGTAGTGCCTGCACTCGCGCGAGGCGGCGGCGGCGCGCGTCCGCGCCGCGACGCTTCCGCGCGACGCGGGGCGTCGTCGACGCGCGCCGACGTCGCGCGGACGCGCGCGGGGCGCGCCCGCGAGCATCGCGCGTCCGCGACGCGGCGCGCGCGCGTCGGTCGTCGCGCGTCCGCGTATGGAGTCCCTCGAGGCTGACGAGTCGTGCCTCGAGGCTGACGAGTCGTGAACAGTCGACGAAATACGTATTATACGTGGAAAAGAAGTATTTCCACTCTCAAAACAAAAAAAGCGCGTATTGGGTAGGAGGTTCGAACTCCTGACCTTCCGCGTGTGAGGCGGACGTAATAACCAACTATACCAACCCAACATCACATATTCAAGCGTATCAAACGCCCATGATACACGCAAACCACGATAAACACCTCCCCCTCACCCGTCCGCGCGCGCGTTTTTTTTGTTACGGGCCGAGGTTCGACGTCGCGTCAATCGATCGATCGCGTCGCGCCGATGGCGTCCGCGTCCGTCGCGTCGCACGCCGACGCTCGTCGCGCTGCGCGCGCGATGCCCGCGCCCGCGCCGCGCGAGCTGTTCGCGCTGCCCAAGACGCTGTTCGACGCGAAGACGGGCGCGCTGACGCTCCCAGAGTTCGGCACGCCCGAGTTCGTCAACGCGGTCACCGTGCTCGGGATCGCGGTCGCCGCGCTCTTGGTCGTCCTCGATCTCGCGCTGCGCGCGACGCGCGAGGGGAGCGCGCGTCGTCGAGCGAAGGCGCGGACGGTGGCGTCGCCGAAGACGCTCGGGACGTCGCGCGTCGCGCTGAAGTTGGCGCGAAGAGAACAGATTTCGCCGGACACGGCGCGGCTGACGTTCGCGCTGCCGACGCCGTCGCACGTCTTGGGCTTGCCCGTGGGACAGCACGTCGGGTTGTCGTACGTGGACGCGAAGAGCGGCGAGCGGCACGAGCGACCGTACACGCCGGTGAGCACGGACGATCAAGAGGGTTCGGTGACGTTTGTGATTAAGGCGTACAAGCCGTGCGAAAAGTTTCCGCTCGGGGGGAAGGTGAGCCAACACCTCGATGGGTTGCGCGTCGGTGACTCGTGCGACTTCGACGGGCCGAAAGGGATGAAAACGTACGAAGGCGGTGGGGTCTTCGCGATCAGGCGGTTGCGTTCGCAGGGCGGCGGGTTTGAAAAACGCAAGTGCTCGCGCGTCGGCATGATCGCGGGCGGCAGCGGAATCACGCCCATGTTGCAAATCTCGCGCGCTATTTTAGATAACGGAGACAAGGTGAAGATGAATTTGTTGTTCGCGAACCAAACCGAGGCGGATATTTTGTGTCGCGAGGAGATTGAATCCGACGTCGCTAAATACGGCGCCGACAAGTTTAGCGCCGACTACACGCTCGACCGCCCGCCCAAAGCCGGCTGGTCGCACTTCTGCGGTTTCATCACCAAAGAAATGATCGAAAAGACGATGCCACCGCCGGGGAAGCGCACGCAAATTTTGATTTGCGGCCCACCGCCGATGTTGAAGTTCGCCGTGCTCCCGGCGCTCGAGGAGCTCGGCTACACGAAGGATATGATTTTGACTTGGTAGGCGTACTCTTGCTAATCACGTCGTTCGCTCGTATTAACACAACACAACTCTATTCATCTCTATTCATCGCTTGATCGGCGCGTCTAATCGCGCGATGAGCTGCTCGAGCCCGCTTTTGGTGACGATGAGCGTCCGGCGACGCAAAATGCTATACACGTTGGCGCCGATTTGCGGCAGCACCTCCACGTGCGGCAAATTTCGAGCGCTCATGCGCACGAGCTCGCTCGGCCCGAACTGGTCCTCGGCGTCCACGACGCTCTCCGCCATTTCCTCGAATTCGCCGTCGATGATGAGCGTCGAGTGAAACTCGCCGCCGGCGGCCAAGCCGAGGTCGCCCGTCAACCGCTCGAGCGTCGCCTTCATCGCGCGCGTTTTCGGCTCCATCCCAGCGAATGAATCGACAACGATGAGCTTCCCCTCCGCCGCCTTGGCGCTGAGCGCCACCTTGAGCCCCATTCGCCGCACTTTTTTCGGCAGCGCGTGCGCGTGCGACCGCACCACCGGTCCGTGCGCCGTCCCCCCGCCTCGCATCTGCGGCGCCTTCAGGTTCCCCACGCGCGCGCGCCCCGACCCTTTTTGCGGTCTCACCTTCCGCGTCGACCCCGCGACCTCCCCGCGCGACTTCGTCTTGTGCAAACCCTTCCTCGCCTTGGCGCGTTGCCACCGCACCACGCGGTGCGCGACGTCCACGCGCAACGGCTGATCAAATATCCGCCCCGGAAGCTCCACCGATCCTCGCGCTTCGCCGTCGAACGAGTACACCGGCACCACCGCGTCCTCCCCCCGCCCCTGTCCCTCCGCGATCGTCCAGCGCACGCGCATGACCCCCGCGTCGACCCTCGCGCGCGCGTCGTCGTCGTCGTCCCGCCCGTCCGCCGTCGCGTCCGCCTCGCGCGCCCTCGTCCCGCCCTCTCCGCCCCCGACCGTCGCCGCCCGCGTCGACGCATCGCTCGCGAGCGTCCTCCACCGCGCGCCTCGATCGAGCGTCCACCGCGCCGTCGTCCCGCGCGCCGCCTCCGCCGTCGTCGCGATCGCGCGCGCCGCCGTCGTCGTCGTCGTCGTCGCCGTCGCCGTCGCGAACCGCGCGCCGCGCGTCCACGCCGCGCGCGCGACCCGCCGCGCGATCGTCGCCATCGCGCGCGTCGCGTCGACGCCGCGCGCGTCGTCGTCTCGCGCGAGGGTCGCGCCGACGCGTCGCCGCGCGATCGCGACGGCGATCGATCGATCGCGCGCGCGCCGGTCGAACCTCGCGGCGTCGATCGCGCGTCGATCGCGAACCTCGCGTCGAGGGTCGCGTCGAGCGTCGCGCGATCGATCGATCGCGCGCGCGCGATCGCGCCGATTCGATCGCGCGCGCGCCGGCGCGCGCGCGACGACGGCGCGATCTCGCGACGCGCGAAATCGCGCGCGCGCGCGAAATCGCTCATGGGCGGCCTGCTCACGACGGCGGCGGTGGCGGAGACGATGACGCTGACGGGCGGCGCGGCGGGGGCGTCGGCGTCGGCGGGCGCGACGGCGTCGCTCGGCGCGGCGGGCACGGCGATCGGCGAAACGCTCGGGTCGCTCGGGTCGTACACGATCGCGGTGGGGACGTACACGATCACGGCGCCCGTGGCGCTGATCGCGGGGATCGGCGTGGCGATCGCGGCGATGGCGAGCTACGCGGTGACGAGGCGGTTACGGGCGAGCGGCGCGAGCGAGACGCAGAGCTTGCTGCGTGGGACGTCGTACGGCACCACGAGAGACGGCGATAACATGGTGTAGGAACGGCGCGAGCGATCGTCGCTTCGGGAGGTTTGCGACGAACGCGAGACGATGGACGAAAGAATGCTTGTAACACTAAAGTCAATTCGAGTTCGATCGAACGGGGGACGCGCGTGATTTGCTAGTCGTGCGTGGTAAATTAAACAAACAAAACTACGCGTCGTGGTCCTTCGGCGATGGCGAGATCTCGACGCGCGCGGCGTCGCGACGCGCGGTTATATTTTGGGCTTTTTCGCCGCCGCTTCGTCTTCGTCGTCGTCCGACTCCTCTTCGTCGATGTCTTCGCTCTCGGGATCTTCGTCTTCGACGAAAGCGTCGTCGTCGTCGTCGTCGTCTTCGAGCGGCTTGTCGCCGTAGAGATCGGCTAAGCCCATCTCCTCTTCCTCTTCCTCTTCCTCTTCCTCGGACTCGTCTTCGTCTTCGTCTTCGTCTGCGTCTTCGTCGTCTTCATCGTCGTCTTCGTCTTCGTCTTCGTCGTCTTCGTCGTCTTCGTCTTCGTCGTCGTCTTCGTCGTCGTCTTCGATCTCATTCCCGAACTCGTCCCTTCCGTCCAACACGTTAAGCGTGGGCATCATGGTCATGACCTTTTCGTGATAGTCTTCGTTCTCCGTCAACGGATTCGCCTCCAACTCGAGCACCGACAGCGTCAACTCCTCCGCCACGGCTTTCAAATCGTCCACGTTCGCCAGCTTATTATTCGCCAGCGACAACGACGAGAGCGCCTTGCACCCCACCAAGGCTTCCAACCCATCCGCGATGCGATTATCGTTCAAACTCAAATCCTTCAAATTCGCCAGCGCCGGGAACCCCGCGAGCGTCGTCAACCCGCACGACGCGCACGACAGCGTCTTCAAGTTTTCACACTTGGCCAAAAGTTCCCCCTCGACCGTCGCCGACTTAAACTTTTCATCCAAGTACATCGTCACCACCTTTTCGGGCGTCGTGCCCATCTCGGCGCACCATTTTTCGATCGCCTATTCGAATCGTCGTCGCCGCGCCGTCGTCGCCGTCAGTCAAACAATCGCTCCAATCGTCTCATCGTCTTCGTTTCCTCTTCTCCGTCGCCGCGCGTCGCGTCCGCGCGCGTCGATCGTTCGCGCGTCCACGGTCGCGTCGTCGCGCGCGTCCGTCCTCGCGCCGCGCGTCTTCGCGCGTCCGTTCTCGCGCCGATCCGATCGTCGTCGGTTGGCGTCGAATCATCATCGCCTCGCGCGCGCGTCGCCCTCTCTCGTCGCGCGCGTCGCGTCGCCTCGCGCGCGCGTCTCGCGTCTCGCGTCGCGTCGCGTCGCGTCGCGCACCGCGTCCATCGCTCGCTCGCTCGTCGACGCGAGGCGCGTCGGTGCCGCGCGCGTCAGTGCGGGACGCGAGGCGACGCGATGCGTCGCGGCCGCCTCGCGCGCCGCCTCGCGTGCGTCGCCGTCGTCGCGGCGTGCGCGATGGTGATGCGCGAGGGCGCGCGCGGCGGCGCGCGCGACGGCGCGATCGCGGACGCCGCGACGACGGCGCGCGAGGCGAACGCGCGCGCGATGGCGATGGGCGACGGCGACGGCGACGGCGACGGCGACGCGATCGACGACGCGACGGCGCGGAGGGCGGGCGACGACGCGTCGGCGTCGATGTACGACGCGACGGCGCGCGCGCGGAGCGACGCGGCCGTGGAGGCGGCGGTGGACGCGGACGCGAACGCGAACGCGGCGGCGAACGCGAACGCGAACGCGAACGCGAACGCGTCGGCGACGCGGAGAAATCGGTTCGCGTCGGCGACGACGACGACGACGACGACGGACGAGGGAGAAAAAGGACGGGTGGAATTGAACCGACGCGATGACGCGGCGTCGACGGGATCGAGGCCGAGGGATCGGGGGATGGATTTCGCGCTGTTGGAACCGCCGGCGACGACGTTCGCGGGGCTGGCGATCGACGACGACGAGCCGAAGTGGATGCGACAGGCGTGGAAGGACGTTTCCGCGGATGCGCTCGATGATGCGGCGAAAATGGAGCTTGGAAAGAAGATGGAACACGTGCCGGAGGAGTTGCGGCGGGTCGGCGCTAAGGCTGGGGGGGAGATGTTCGTGACGTTTGGCACGGCGAGCGTGCAGGATTTCGTCTTCAATTGGGCGGCGGCGGCGAAAAAGTTGAGTTTAGAGCCGATATTCGTCGGCGCTTTAGACGAAGAGATGCACACACTATGTGTTAAGGCTGGGATACCATCCATGCTGCTCACGGGGCGGTCAGTGTTGGATAATAGGGATCAAGAGTTCATCACGCAAAAGAGCAAGACGTTTAAAAAGATGGGCACGGTGAAGACGAAGTTTATTCAAGATTTGCTCGAGCTTGGGATAGCGCCGATTCTGAGCGACGCGGACGTGGTTTGGATGCGCGATCCGCGCGAGCTATTCAACAACGGCACTTACGCATACGCGGACGTGCTGATATCGAGCGATTGCATCGACACCGTGAACGATCGCGCCGACAACGCCAACTGTCGCAACGTCAACTTTAACACGGGCATCGTGCACATTCGGCCCACGGAGCCGGCGAAGGCGTTCGTGGAAAAGTGGAAGCAAAAAGTAGCGACGAGCGAGATCGCGTGGATGCGCGACCAGCCGGCGCTGAATTTGCTCGTGCGCGAAGGATCTCCCGCGCTCGCGCCCGCGGTGGCGGTTCCCGATGACAAGCGCGGATTACCGGGCTATCGCTCGATCGTCTTCGCAGCAAACAGCACGATTCGCATGGGCGTTTTGCCCATCGCGCAATTCTCCAACGGTCATACTTTCTTCGTGCAAGAGCACCACTTGTACCACCCCGAGGACGGTGAGCCGTACGCGGTGCACACGACGTACCAATACGGCGATTCTGCGCGGTACGCGTACGGCAAGCGTCAAAGACTGCGACAGCATGGTTTATGGTACGCAGACGATGACACAGATTATTGGAAGCCAAAGAAGTACTTGACCATCTCCACCAAAGGGTCGCAGATGAAGTTCAATGGTTCTCGGGCCATCGGCATGGAAAACGATGCGTATTTAACCGCCATCACGCGACACTTTGAAGAGGACAGATTGCGAAGAACGACGATTCGAAACGGCTTCGCCCTGGCGAAAGCGCTCGGACGAATCTTTGTGCTACCACCCGCGCGATGTTACTGCGATAAAATATGGAACACGCTCGCCGGATGTCGCGCGCTCGGCGCCGAGACGGCGCATTTGCCGTACGCGTGCCCGATGGATCACATCTACAACCTCGAAGGCTTGCATGACTTGGGCGTTGATTTTCGCGAAGCAGGGTTCCTCGAAGACATGCGACTTAAAGGGAACGTTCGAGAAGATGTCATTCACGTTAAAATTGGCGCGAAAGACGACAAAAACATGGCTGATGTCGTCATCGAGCGCGGTTTCTCAGCGAGTGACGCCGTCGAGGCGCTGGAATCGTATAACGATCACGGCGTCATCATGATCGACCAACTCGATGAAGGCTCATTTTGCGGTTTCGATGATAAACAAAAGGACGAGGCATTTGATACGGCGATCAACAACGCGCTCAACCACGACCAGTACTTCTGCTTCAACGAAGCGTACGACAAGCAAGGTCGACCTCGCAGCGGCGGGGGAAAGGATGGAAAAGAGTACGAGCCGCGAGTTGTGGAGCGGCACTGCGGCATCGCGGAGGGAGAGCAATCTCGTCTCGCCACTCGAGGCGTCGTGACAGAGGTATTGAAAGATCCAATAACATGCTCGTGTGAGTGGGCTTACAAATTACCCAAGGCGCTCGCCGACACGCGGTGCGCCGCACAATCAAGAGACGAAGACGACAGAACTAGGACAGGACTTGGTGATATTGAATAGAAAGAATCAGTTAGTTGCAGCTACTCTATGATAAACGTTGTCATCGCTCGCGGGAAACCTTTTAAACATAATTCAATGCGAGACGTACGCGCATTATTGTTGAGCGCTGAAGCCGCCCAAACACGCGTCTCTTCATCCATCGCCGCGACGCCAGGTTTCACCGCATCAGCTAGTCGGGCGGCCAGTATCACTGGGACACCGACGAGCGAGAACTCGGAATGCGACTTAGAGTTCACCTCACACGCGGCACCTATGTTCACGACGCCTGTGGACAACCCACACCGCGCGTGCGTCAGCGCACCGTCTAGCGTGTTCAAGAGATCTCGCGCGAATCGCAATCCTCTCGTCGTCGCGCCGCGCTTGGGGGTTCCGGGAACGCCGAACGCGCACAAGCACGAAGGCCCGTTGTCATCTACGATACTTTGCAAAACAACGCCCTGATATTGCGAAACCACGCGATGCACGACGCCGATGCATTCGACTACACAGTCGTCTCCTTTGGGATTGAATCGCACAAAGGCGACGGTACACACCTCGCTCAAGGAAGGTGTTTTATCGTCGAACCCGATCAAACCATCTGCAAATGCGTTGAAAACGTGCGACGGGATGAATTCCTTGACACGCGCGCGTGGCAGTGTCGTGAAAATCGATGTCGTTGCGCTCGCCGTGTCTCTGTTTCCACCCGATGCGAGGAGTGCGCAACTTAACGCATTGAAAACGACCTTCCCCGATTGCATTAATCCCTTCATCGCTCTTAAGTCATCAAACGCGTCACCGATTACCACCACACCGCGTGCATGATTGGGAAACTTGGTGGGAATGGCGACGACTGGGCCTGCAGAGATCATCGCTTTCAGCGTGATGGTGACAATTTCTTTCAAGGCACGCCCGTGAACATTCGTGAGAATGCCCTGCGCGCAGAGCCGAGCCCGTTTTGTGGCGCACCGCATCTCTTCATCGTCATCCATGTCGCCGCGTACGAACCACGCAGCAAGCATGGCGTCCCCTATGAATGCCAACACCTCGCCGTCGTACGCGCTCACGATGTCTGCGAGTATAGAAAAGTATTCAGCGAGCACGTCTCGTAAGCACGCTGCACATCGAGCGGAGGCCTCGAGGTTGCGCCGTTTACCGTATATAGACGGGCGAATGTGGTTGAAAGATGCGGCAGCCAATGCGTGCTCGCGAACCGCACCATTACTAACTTTTACAAAGTCATTCATATCCACAAAGAGCAAGGCGGCTCTCCCGCGGCGGCGTGAAATGGAGAGACATCCATCAGCTGCGTGCGACGAGAGCCATTTCGCCGCCTTCGGAACAAATGGTTCTAAAAGAGCCAAGTCCTGTGACGTGCGCATCGTATCGCGTCAATCATTCAGGGGACGCGAACACCAGCCGCTAAATTTAGACTACATCAGCCGTTGTCGACCGGTCGATGCAACGTTTCACCCAAGAGAGCGAAACTTGCTTTCTTCCATCATCCATATCTTCAAAGACAACGGAGTCATCGTACATGCGCACAATATGTGTCCCCATTCTGCCTTCAGGTGCGAGCTTTCCACCATAAATCCGAAGAATCTGTTCAACGTTTCGACGTTCGCCCGCCAGCACACTTGGAAACATACTACTCTGCTCATCAACACGCGCATCTTTGCCGAGAGAATCGTCAATCTCGAACACACAACCCCTAAACGTCAAAAGTTTCACATCAGCACACACCGATGGATACTCGCGATCGAGCTCCACCAATGCTGGAACTTCGGCAGTTTTCCAACGCTTAGTTTGATCGCCAACTTGATGCACGAGCGCGTGTACGTCGGCCAAATTGCAGTCCGAGAAATGATCATCTCCGTATCGATCCATGGCATCCGTACCATACCACGTCGTCGCTGAGAGATGTAAGCGATGTCGAGGTTTCGGCGGTACCACACGTCCTTCGTGAATGCACTCTTGGAGCCAGGCAATCGTGTACACATCGCCTTCCCGACTCGCCGTCCTGAACTTTGAGCCGTCGCGGTTCAACGCAACGCTGTGCGTCACATGCTTGTGCCACAACTCACTCGTAGTACCACTACGTGCGATGACAGCTTTGAACAGCTCCTGCTTTTGTTCTCGACTTTCACAGTTCGCGATGTGCACTTGCATGTTTTTGAAGATTTCAGATTCCTGCACGACGCCCGAAACGTCAACCGGCATGAGATGTGCAGGTAGTAGCGTCGCGGGTCCCGTCGTGCGCGAACGCTTTCGGGCATTCGTACCGCCTCGTGTATCGTCGATATTCACTTTCAATGTCGGTGCTTCCTCTTCAATCGTCTTTAAGAGATCGCAGAGTGTCAAGATGTCGGACCATTTTTTGTCATATCGAATACCGGTGACGCGGGGGAAACGCAGGCTGTAACCAGTTGCGAAAGTTGTCGTGCGAATCGCACGAATGTCACCTTTCACCGTCACAACCAATGATCGCTGAGGAGGCCAGATCCAAACGTCCGGCTTTTCGTTGTAAGCATCCGTGACGTTGTAGTTCATGTCTTGAGGCTTTTCTCTGTGCATGAAGTCGCCTAGCCGACTTCTCAAATCGTCGAGCTGCATGGCGCTGATACCAGTACCTACCTTGCAAAAGCTCATGATTTTGACTCCATCTGAAGCGGTGCTAATCGGATCGTTCGTTGCCTCCACAATGCCACAGAGGAACTGCGAAATTTTGCCCCCGCGCAACTCACCGGCGCCGTAATAGCCGCCGATGAGAACGACGTCCAAATCTTCACTCGATAAGTAGTCTGGTTTGATTTTCATCCAGTTATTGCTACGATCACCTGGTATCCATGGACCGTCGAGATCTTTGATCACCAATCCCTCCTCTCCGTTATCCATCGCTTCTAACAGCGCGCGCTCGATATCCTCCTTCGTTGAGCCTACACGTGAGAACGCGCAATCGGGCGTCGCGAGAAGAATTCTAGCACGAATATTCCCACACATGACTGATACTTCACGCACATGCTCTTTCAAAAGTTCATGCCGCTCTCTCAGCTTATGAGTCTTCACACTTCGATCGACGGCATACAATATATCAAACGGAACGTAGACCAATTCCAAGTCTCCATACGTGAGTTTCTTTACGTTCTCGGCGTACCACGCATACTTGGAGCTCATGAGATCCTCCTCACCGTCGCTATCACCACCATCACGGTTTTCGAGGTGTGCCTTGAGTGGAAACAATTCATCCTTGGCCTTGCGCATATTTGCAGCCTTGATGAGATTCTTCAACGCGCCGAACGGGTACGACTGATCGCGAAGCTTGTTCCAAACCATGAGTTCGCCGTCGAGAATGCATCGCTTTGGCAAATGACGAAAGAGAGCATTCATCACATCGTAGCCACGAGGGCCAAAATCGTTCATGTTTCTCGTCCAGTAGTTGATGATGTCGCCGTCTTTGTGAATTTGAATGCGCTCGCCGTCGAATTTGGTTTCGATGACAAACTGCGTACCTTTCAACGCGCGGTACACGGCATCGATGCTGTTTTGCCTTCTCGCCATCTGAGGATTAATTAAACCTACGCCCACATCGATGTCCTCGCGCTTCATCCGGAAGTCTCGCCGCGGTAAGTCTTCACAAACTCTTCGCAAATCGCTAGTCCAATCCCACAAGTCATTCGCTTCGGAGTGATAATGACGCAATATCGCCTTCTCTCCCATTGAAATTTTTGTTTCCTTTAATATGATTGCGCACGTCCATTTCACTTGCGTCGCATCCATCTTTGAAAACAGCGCCCGCAGCGTCGACGCGCGCTGATCCTTGTTATCGCACGCCGCCAATGCGTCCAACGCCTCGTTCACGTCTCCGATGGTCAACGTGCGCGCGTCTTCATCTTTCTCACGATCCGCGAGATGTCCACCCGCCAAAACGTCTCGAACAACTTGCGGAAAGTTACCGCCACCCTTTCGTTTCCAATCCTCCAACTTTTTCGCGTCCTCGCTCGCTCGAGACATGTCGAACGCCGACACCACCACCTTGGCCAACGCGTCGTGTTTCAAGAAATACGCCCCTCGTTCCTTGTCCAACGCCGGCAGTATCAACCGATACGCGTCGAACGCGTCGACGCGGGTTCCATCGCGCGCGCTCACGAGACATCGATCGTGCAGTGTATCGAGCACTCGATACCGCCGCGCGCTCGTCGCCTTGGACCGACCGCGTTCGTTCTGCAACGCCTCGAACGCGCCGCACAGCTTTCGAAACGGCACGTCGCGCGCGGTGGCGTATCTCAGCGACGCGCCCGACGTCGAAGGTTCGCTCGTCAACCGCGCGCCGTCCTCTTCCGCGTCGTCGTCGTCGTCGTCGCCGCCGTCGCGCGTTCCGAGACGGTGCCCGGAATCATTCGCAACGTCGTCCATCGCCGTCACGCGCGCGTTCGCGCCGCGCAGTCGTCGCGACGCCGACGCGCGTTTCGCCGCGCCTCCGTCGCGCGCGCGCGCGCGTCTTCGTCGTCTTCGTCGTCGTCTTCGTCGTCGTCGCGTTCTGACGAGTCAGCGACCGTTTGCAGCGCGACGGTAAACCGCGACGCACGGCGTCGCCCGCGATCCGTCGTCTCGCGAGCATGCGCGAGGCGTAGCGCGATGTCATCGCTCGGCGCCGCGCGCGCGGGCGGCGCGCGCGGGCGCGCGAGCGCGCGGGCGCGCGCGCGCGCGTCCGAGGCGAGCGAATCCATGCCGCGGGGACGACGAGGCGCGCGGCGAACGCGCGCGCGCGCGAACGGCGCCGCGCGAGCGTTGACGCTCGCGGTGATCGGTGCGCTCGCGCTCGCGCGCGCGGTGGACGCGCTGCCGCAGTGCTCGGTGTCGAGCGCGTCGATGGCGGCGGTGACGGCGCGCGCGGACGACGGCGCCAAGGCGACGACGCTCGAAATCGCCGGTCGCGGTGGCGATCCCTACGACGCCACGACGCTGGACGCGACTAAGAAACGATGCTTTGATGATTACGTGTTCGAGAGCGCGAGTGATGCGACGCGGCGGTGGGTGCTGATGTCGTGGCCGGCGACGAGCGCGCTGACGAACGCGACGTCGTTCGCGAACGCGACGTTTGACGTCGATGGAAGCGCGCGGGCGACGCTGCGACCGGACGTCGAGGGGAAGTATTCTGCAGCATTGGTGGATACGAACGGTTGTTACGCGAGTCAGACGCTCGAGGTGGAGGTTTCGTGGACTTGCGAGACGTCGACGAATACCGCTGTGGCGGCGGCGTTCATCGCGTTCGCCGCGTTTTGTGCGTACTCGTTCGGTCGAAATCTTGAATCTTCCGATTTCGAGGATAAGAGAAACGTTATTTTAGACGTCGGGGCGTCTTATAAGATGATTGGGAGCGGTGAAGCCGACGCAGAGTTGGATGACGAGTACAAGCGAGAGCTGGATGAATTGACGCAGGAGATTAAGAGCGAGCACATCACGTACGTCACGAAGATTGATTTAGATCGAGATTTGAAAAATATACTCGTCGACAAGAAAAAGTCGGCGCGAGAACGAGCGGCCAAAGAGGCGGGACTGTGGAACGAAGCTGAGGAACAGTTTCAGAAGAATTTGTACGCAAAGGAGCGCGCCGAGCGGCGTCGAAGTATGGTTGGCGAGCAACTTGTCGCGACCGCATCGAAACTTATGGCGTGGGTGAAGTACACCGTGCGACTAAGGAGCGCTACGTTTGCACTAATGTTTCGTTACAAGTTGGCCAAGGTCTTGGACAAGGAGTATTGGAGCCACAATCTTCTTCGATTCCAGCTGTACATCGAGTTCTTTGCATTTACGGCGTTTGCATGGCGCCGCTCGAGTCATTCAAACGAAATGTATCGCGATGCGATAGCGGACGTGTTCTTCTACCCTGGTTTATTCGGCCCGGATATGACGGAGCGTGGTGCCAAGACGGAGCTCACGAACTGGTTCGTCGTGCTTTTGTTCGGCGTTGTCATTTGCCCTGTAGTCGTCAAGTTTTGTGGACGTGTCCGAGACCATTTTGATCAATGCATGTGGGCATTCGCGGAGTACGTAGAGCTTGGCGGCGATAAAACATTAACGCAATACTCGGACGACCCAGACGCCGAATCAGGTGGCGGTGCGCAAGTCGACGAAGAGACTGTGCAAGTGAACAAGTTGGCCAAAGTGCACGCGATGATGAGCAAGACGATGCGACGTGTTCTTCTTCAACCAGTTGCGATGCGAGATGATTTCACTCCAGTGCGCGATCGCGAAAAACAGCGTTTCAAAGTTGTTCCCGACGTCGCGTGGGAGAACGGTAGCGATGAAGCTATACTCCGAACCGTGCGCTTGGAGACGACTTCGCCGCTCAATTTGCGCTTGATACCTCGCGAAGCTGCTGAGAGAATGGAGCTCATGGCGGAGTACGCGTTGAGGCGCAGGACATACTCGAAACGCGTGGGCGACTTTAGAGACCGTGTGAAAGCTGTCGGGTTCGTACTTCGCGTGTTAATCCTGCGAGTCGCTCTCGTTCCGATGGTTTTTGCTTCGCTCGGCTTTCTCATGGTGACGACGTCGTTCACACCGACGCCTTGGATTCACGTGTCGAAGGACCCCAGCGCGAGTTTCGGCGATAACTTGATGATTTCACTCTTCGTTGGCCTCGGCGCGATTGCAGTATCGATGAAGATGGCTGTGGTATCGGAGACGCTTGAACCCAACTTACGCCCCGTCCCAATTTTTGAGATGTTAAGCATCTTTTTGAAGGTCTCCTTGGCTACGATCGCGGCGTACATGGAAGGTGAACTTCCGGGTCATGGCGTCCCTGCACTTGATTCCGTGGCGCGACTCGAAAGTCTGAACTCGTTGCGAAATATCATGCCAGTAGTAGTCTGCCTCGTTTTACTCGTGGCGCACATGAATATTCAGTCTTTGCGCGGGTTCGGGCAAAAGCGGAATGAATCGAGAGCTGGTGCTTTCGGTGGCGCGTTTATGTTCGCCGTCGTCACCTATTTCTCGAGAATTTTCAATAATCCACCTTGGATGTCTCATGGCTTAGTTCCACACACGGGTGGTTCAAACTGGACGCGCCCGGGAGTTGTGATTGGCATCATCATGACGTTGATCGCGATGGTGATGGTGCGTGTCTTCAATCATAGTTTTGGAGATCACAAGTGCATTCGCTCAGAGCTTGAAAAATTGAGCGATCCAGAGCAAGTGGAAAAGGTTGAGAAGATCATGACGCCGGAGTTTATCAAAGAACAAGTTGAGGCAGAGAATAGAAGAGATCGCGTCGTCGCGCTCGTGGCGTTTTATAACCTTCTCAGCACAGAGCAACGCACTCAATTGCTCTCTCCCTTGGTGAAGAAGACGAACATGCCAAGGGCCTCGCAGACGAAAGACGGCGAGAATGAAGACGTTGGAGACGCGTGGGATACAGCTAGTGACGCTTTTGAGGAGCTCGGTATCATCATGCATTGTATCATCGATGATCCAGACCAAGAATTTCTCCAAGTAGCCGGCGAAGGATTCATCAGAAGCGTGATACATGCGTATGTCCAGGGAACGGTAGAGATCGCACTTTGGTGCGACGATGATAGTCCAGCGTCGACATGGGAGGCGGTCAAATCGATTGTCTCCACGGTTAAAGACTGCATCAAGGGTGGGGAGAGTAAAACGTTTCAAGCGACCGTGGCGACGGTATCGATGGAGTGCATTCAGTCTTTTGACTTCGCAAACCTCATGTCGACGCTCTTGTTTAAAGCTCATGACATTGATTTGGATATGTATGGCGAAGATTACGTCGTATCTGCGAGAATGTTTCGTCAAATAATTGACGATGCGTTCGAGATTCCACCGAGACCGATTGCGAAAAAGCTCACTCAAGCCATTACGCACGTGAGGGATCCGGACACGGATGAGGTCCGCAGACTAGACAAGGCTGAGCGCGTGACTTACGTCGCGCGTAGCTGGCTACGTCAAGAAGTCAAAGCGAAGAATAGACCTGAATTGAATTGGTTCAGTTCTCTGGGTTATTATGCCGCCGTCGGGAGGTTGCAAAACGAGGCGGATGAAGAAAGACTTGAGCTCGCGCATGATTTCATGAAGACGCTGCTCGACGCCTCACTAAGCACGGACAAGCAGATATCATTCTATTCCATTCGGACTCTCGCGACTTTAGTTCGAGTTGGTGACGCGGGACCGAGCGTGTTTGCCGTCGATGGATTGAAAGTTCTCTTTGAATGTATGGAAGCGCACGCTGGATCGTCCAAGGAGACGTTTGTCTCTGAAATCCTCTACGCGCTGACGAACGCAGATGCGTGCAGATCTGAGTTTTTGAGCGCTCTCTCTCACTTGATCGTTAGTATGGAGCCCGGTAAAGAACGAGAGAAAATTCACGCCATCGAGCTTCTTCATCAATCGATTAAACTGGAGATGAGCGCAGTTTACCGAGTGATGAATACAAAATCTGACGAAGGCGAGGTATCAAAAAAATCTTACAAAGCTTTCATTTCTATGTCGGCGGCGCAGTTTGTGCACGATGCGTTGTACGGTATGCTGATCGACGATGAAGCTGAGACGCGTGAACTCTCGATACACGCCTTGGTGGATTTGATTACTCTCTTCGTATGGGGAACCGAGGGCAATTTTTATGACTTTGAGGTACCCGTAACGGGGTCGTACACGGATGCTGCATTCGAGAGGTTCGTGGACGCGGCAAAGCGCAAAATGCCCGGGGGAGCGTTGATGTCAAAGACGATGTATCGGCGTCTATACGGCGATATCAAAGTACAAGGGCTACAAAAAGACACCGACAAGCTTATCGCCGTGCTCTTGAAAATCGTAAACACCGACGACAACGCCGGCGTTCGCGCGGCGGCCGAGCGCGGCATAAGTGATATGCGAGCGCTATTGTCGGACGATTCAGCTCTCACGGCAATCACGCTTTACGACGAAAGTAGCGATGTGCGAGATGTACGTGGCGCGGCCCCCTCGCGCGAGACGCTGCACAACGTGAGTGCAATCATTCACAGCTCTGTCGAGAGGCAACGCCAGAAGGATGAGACGATATCCAAGCTTCGATTGAACGAGTTCTGGCGTAAAATGAAGGAAAGGGAACATTCAGGAAACTCGCACCGCCAGGCAAAGTCAACGCGAGGCGGTAGAGTAGAAATCGAACGCGATTCCGATCCGAGCAAGGGGCCGGCCCCACCCATCGGAGGTCGTATGACGATGGTGAAAGGCACCACAGGATTTAAGAGGGTCCCGGATCAGGCGACTCCGAAGATTGTGCGTCATCCGCCGCCACCACCACCGACGGAAAGACTCGAACGACAGCGCAGGGCGAGAAGTGCGCTCCATGCCGATCGACTCGCTAAACGAGAGGCGGCTTCCGATCGTTGGTACGGTGGAGAAAACTTCCGACGTCAACGGTCGATAGAAAGCGCAAATAACGAGGCAAGCGAAGTAGTCGTGAGTTCAAACATTGCAGCGCTCAATGAGCGACCAACGTTCACAGCTCCTAGGTACGGCACGACGAAGGTTCCGCGAGAATTTCGCCGCGCGCCGCGACCTCCAGAGTGACTTTAGAAATAGCATTACGTAGCATTAAATCAACTTTCAGACACTGCAGCAAAGATTGCGTTAATCCACGTCGCCGCCGCGACTGCACCGGGGTCAGGTGTTTCCTTCAACACGTCTTGGTTGACATAGCTTGAACGTCCGGCGTTTGCCTTCATGCTCTTTGTGTCTTCGGCGCCGTTCGCAGCCGCCTTTGCGGCTTCGGACGCAACTTCGATGACAGACTTTTTCGACATATACGTCGTCGTCGCCATTGTTAACGCAGGAACGAGCGCGTCTAGCATCGTGCGATCACCAGCGCGAGCGCCACCGTACTGGCACATCGCCTGCACGCCCGTTGAGAACGCAAGAAGGACGATGTCGACGCTCGGCGCTTTGCCCTTGGCAACCTTTGCGAGTTTATCCGCCGCGGCGGTGAAAAAGATATCGTACAATACGCCGCTCGTACCGCCCATGTTCTGACGGATTGTGTCCCCGATAGCACGCATAAGCGCCGAGACATCGTCAAGCGGGTAAGTATCCGCAGCTTTCATTAAAGCCTCAGCGCCCTTGCGAATCGTGGTGCCGCAATCGCCGTCGCCGACCGCGGTGTCGTACTTTGTGAGAGTATCCTCCACTGCGATGAGATCCTTTGCGACGCGCTTGATAGCTTTCAACGCCATGACACCCTCGGGAGTCGTCGGTGGCCCGCTCGCGATGGTTTCGTTTCTATCGGAAGCCGGCGCTGACACCGACAAGAGCTTCGCAGGAGTGAGTTTTGCCGTCTTCGGCCACGCGGAGCATGAACACGGCGCCTCGAGGCGCTGCACTCTAGTGTCATCATCGAGCGCACATACGGTGACGCTAAAACCGTTCATATCGATCGCACTCATGAACGTGCCGACGTATGCGTGCGTGACGTTTATTTTCTTCACGCCCGCAAGCCACGAGAACGCGGCGCGGGCGGCGACGTACAACTCCATCAACGGTGTCGCCCCGAGCGAGTTCACCATGAGCGCTACGTTTGAACCTTCGCTCAGTTTCCCAATCTTTTCATTCTGCGCGAAAATACTCGTCATGAGCGTCTCTACGACTTCATCGGCGCTCGTCGTCTTAGCCGTGTGCGCTCCCGGTTCGCCGTGAATCCCGAGTCCGAGCTCCATCGTCCCTTCCGCAATCTCTCTCGCGACGCCAGACGATCCCGGAAGCGTGCACGCTTGTAACGCTACCCCCATCGTCCCCGTGGCCTCGACGCACGCCCTCGCTTCCGCGCACACTTCCTTCAGAGACTTACCGGCGTCCGCCGCCGCGCCGGCGACTTTATGCGCGAAGAGCGTCCCCGCAAGCCCGCGCCTGCCGGCGATCCCGACTCGATCGCTCGCCAGCGCGCAATCGTCATTCACGATCACCATCTCCACGTCGAAACCTTCGAGTTTCGCGCGTTCGGCGGCCAATCCAAAGTTTAATCTGTCCCCGGTGTAGTTCATCACCACGAGCGCCGCCCCCGCGTCGGTCGTCGTCGCGCGAATCGCGCTCAGCACCGCCTCCACGCTCGGGCTGGCGTAGACGTTCCCACACACCGCGGCGTCGAGCATGCCTCGACCGAGATACCCCGCCATGGCTGGTTCGTGGCCGCTTCCGCCGCCTGAAATCACAACCACCTTGTCCTCGCCCTCGCGAACGTGCACGAGCACGTTCTGATCGGCGATGCGCGCGATCGAGGGCGTGGCGAGGCACACGCCGTCGAGCATTTCGCTCACGACGTCGTCGGGGGCGTTCAAGAACTTTTTCGACATGATTCAGGAGAGGCGAGTCGTGGCGCGCGCCGAGACGGGTTCGTGAGATTGATTTTTAGAAGGCCATTACAAAGACAACACTACGTGGTATGTGATGGTGAAACACACGCGCCGGGACGAGACGATGAGTTCGACGCGTAATCGTGTCGTTTCATCGTCGTCTGGTTCGTGGTGATGGAGACGGCGCGGCGAACGACCGCGGCGTCGGATTTATTGAAGAAGCGTCGCGAGGAGCGCGCGTTCGATATATTACGCCTCGCCGCTTTCCTTCTTCTCCGCGCCCTCCTTCATGTAGTTATCAAGGTCCGCATCCATGTTCGCTGCCGCCGCGGTGTCCTTGTTCGGGCACTCTCTGGCGAAGTGTCCCTCTTGCTTGCAAATTCTGCACGTGTTGTCCGGGGGCAACGAGCAATCCTTGGCGAAGTGCCCGAGCTCGCCGCATCGGTGGCACTTATCGTCCGGCTTGGCTTGTCTCGTGCGCTCGGCCTCCGTTCGCGTGTCCGGTTGCGAGCACGAGCTCGCCCAGTGTCCCTTTTCGCCGCAGCGATTACACACATCGTCCGGACCCGCACCCTTGCGTTGCTTCGGCGCTCTGGCGTTATCGTACCCTCGCGCGCCGCCGCCTTGTCGGCAGTCCCGCGCGATGTGTCCCACGCGTCCACAGTTATGGCACGTCTTCGGCGCGCCTCCCGCACCTCCCGCGAACGCCGCCATGGCCGGCGACGGGCACGCGCGCGCGTAGTGTCCGAGTCCTCCGCACCTAGAGCACCGATCGCCCGGCCGCGCGCCGCCGCCGCCGACCGCCCCTCGGAACCCTCCCGCGCCCGCGCCGCCCGAGTACGGCAGCGAGCACTCGCTCGCCCAGTGTCCGATCTGTCCGCATCGATTGCATCGATCGGCGCCGCGGCCGCCGTTCAGTCCGGCGTTCTGCGGGCAGTTTCTCGCGTAGTGTCCGAGCTGGCCGCAATTCCGACACGCATCGTTCGCCTGCGCGCCCGCGTACGGGGCGTACGAGCGCGCGCCCTGCGGCCCACCGGGCGCGTCATCGTCCATCCATTTACCCATCGCGCGCGCCTCGCGTCCGTCTCGCGGTGCGTCGCGGTGTGCGCGCGATCGTCGCGCGATCGCCGATCGTCGGCGCACCGCGGCGGCACAAATCGTCGCGTCGCGACGCGTCGCGGCGCTCGATCGCGACGAGGCGCGCGCGGTAGGCGGAGAGACGCGCGCGCGCGCGGACGCGCGGACGCGCGGCGCCGAGGCGGCGCGAGCGAAGCGCGAGGGGAGGAAACATGGTCGGCGCGCGAGGCATCGAGGACGTCATCGCGACGCGTTCGGCGCCGACGACGGGCCGACGAGGGCGCGCGAGGGCGCGCGCGACGGTGCGAACGCGCGCGAGGTTCGATATTCTGAAACCGCTTCGCGCGGGACCGCGGTTCGCGGCGGAACAGTCGGTGGATGCGCGCGTGTACCGCGGCGCCTACGCAGACTGGACGGTGGACGCCGCGGACCGCGCGGAGGTGTTCGCGTATCGAGGGTCGTTGAGCGCGATGTCGCTCGGCGCCGCGCTCACCGCGGGGTTGTGTCACGCCGGGGATTACGTGGACGCGGAAAAAGCGTACTTCTTGGGCGGATTGGGGCTGGGGGGGGCGCTGCTGATGGTGCACATGTACGTCGGCGAGATTCGCGCGGCGATGCGCGCGCTCTGGGCGGTGGGGTTTTTGGGAAGCGCGGCGATCGCGATGAGCGCGCAGGAGCCGCTGCCGGTGTACGTCTGGGAACATCCGATGAGCGTTTTGCTCGTCGGTCCGATGTTCGCCGCGTTGACAGGGCTGGCGTTTAAGGAGGGGATGTGTTACGGTAAGCCGGAGGCGGCGCTTTTATTCTTCGCCGTGCCGGCGATGTGTTTGAGTCATCTTTTCGGCGCGAGCGCAGACGTGTGCGGGGTGGAGGCGAACGTCGTGCTCGCACTTCTAGTCGTTCTTGCGTTGCGCAAGTATTCGCAGCCGATCAAGGACGATATCGGGGATAAATCAATCTTCATGTTTCAAGCGCTCGAGGAGGGGTCCGACGAACAACTCGAGTTTCTCAAACGCGCGCGCGAAAACGGTTTCGACGTGTGACGCGTCATTCATTCATTCATTCATTCACCGAGCGGCTTAATAATAGCTTTAATATAGACACGCGATTTGTTTTACATTGTTTCGTCATTGGTAGCTAATCCGAGTCGTTCGACGACGAGGAATCGTCCGATTCGTCGTCTTCGTCTTCGTCGTCGTCTGAGGAATCACCAGAGTCATCCGAGCTATCGTCTGAATCGTCGCTCCCCGTGTAACTACTCGAATCACTGTCGCTATCATCGCTGTCATCGCTAGAGCTGTAGAATCCACTCGCACCGAGGCCGTTGGATTTGCCGTTGTGCACCGCAATGGCTGAGGAGCCTTCTCTGCCCGATCCCCCGGCGAAGTATTGCTCGCGAACATTCGTCGGCGGTTGCACCGTCGGATGCTTCGCGAGCGGCGTGTACCCTGGCGCCATGTGATCCATGAAATGCGACAGAGAACCGAGCGCGTGCTCGCACGTTTGCATCGCGGGTGACGGGAGTTTGGGCTCAGGTTTGGCGCACAGCACGACGGCGTCTCCGAAGTGCTTGACCGCGCTCGGCTTCCCGTCCACGGGGAAGAGGGCGCGGAAGACGCGAATTCGATCGCGCATGTCCACCGAAGGATCCGCAGCAGCGAGCGCAAATACGACTTTGAGCATTGGCGCGATGCGGATGGGATCTTGGATGTACATCTTGCACGATGTGTTCACGATTTGCTGCTTCGTCATCTCGTGTTCATCTGGGAAGCTCTTGACGACGCGACGCATCATTTGCACTGCGAGTTCAAAGAACTTTTCACGGAGTTCCTTATCAGACGCCTTGATGTTCTCCGCGTCGCCATCAAAGATCTCACCACCCGCGAGCCAAATCACCGCTGAGCGCGCTTCGGGGGCGATCAATGAGTCCAATCGACGCATCAAGCGCATCACCACGACGATGTGCTCCTTCGGATTTTGTTGCACCAAGGCGCGAATGACGACGACTGCTTCAGACGCAACCTTTGGCGAAGGATGAAGCGAAAGTTCGAGCAAAGAGCGGATGCACACTGATGCGATTTGCGGCATTATGGCCGCGCACCTTCCGATGGCTCGAATCGTCAGCGCCACAAAATCGTGGTTTGATGAGCGCAAGTAAGCTTGAAGCTCTCTCAACAGCGTGGGCGCGTTTTCGCTCGTGACGATGTGCGTCAAGATTTCGAGTTTCAGAGCGCGGACTTGCAACGGATCTCGTGGAGTGACGAAGAACGCATTGAAGTGCGACTGGAACAATATCGGCTGCGTGGTGACCATGGTACAAATGTTCTTGATGACGACATGTCGCACCTCGGGCCTGCCGTGCGCTGTGAAAACCAACGCTCGAACAACCTTGGGCAAGTCCGCAGCTGGGCTCAGGTAAAAGTGCAGCGCCGCAACAGCCATAACGACGCCAGCGTTTTGAGACTGCAGTAACGGACGCGTGCAACGCAACAAAAGACGATGGTCTTCGTCCATCCAACCTGGACCGCGAGACTCAGCCGTGGCGCCGCCGCTCGACTTGCCCGCCTTCTTCGCCTTGCCTCCGTCGCTATCGTCGCTGTCATCGTCGGAGTCTTCCTCCTCCTCATCGGAATCGGAATAGAACGCCGCGCCACTCGCCACGATCGACTGGATCCCGGCGTTGTTGGATTCGTGGTAAGAGGCTTCGTTTGTCGAAGGAAGCGCGAGTTCGAGCTTCTTTTCCCCTTTACCCGAAACGCCGCCGAGCTCGCGCGTGTGCGCGTCGGGGGCCAAAAACTGCGATCGCGCGTACCTGAGCAGGAGCTCGCTCAACAAAATCTGTCCCCACTCGTCCATGTCTACCAACATGCGGCAAATCTTGCGGTAGTGTCGATGCAACAAATCGATCCTGTCCGGGCACACCTCGGTGAACGCCGCCACCGCGGACGACAACACAAAGGGCGTACTGTCGCGCAACATCGTTTCGATGATTTCGATGAGCTCTTCCTTTCGCGTGTTATCCATTCTGTAAATTTTTGGGATCGCATGCGCCGCCGATTTGCGCACGTACGGACTCGGATCAACCGCGCACTTTCGCGCCGCCAATATAACCACCGGCACGATGACCTGGATGCGAATGCTTGACATCACTCGAAGCGCTAACGCCCGCACTCTCGGGTTCGGGTGCGCCAGATCCTTCTGAAACGAATTGATCGATAAAAGCGCCTCCTCGGGCTTCTGATCCGCCGTTCGCACCAAGAACATGTACACCAACACCTTCACCTCGAACGATTCGCTCACGATGTTCACCACGACGGAGGGAAAAAACACGCTCACGTCTCGTCCCGTCGCCATGAGCGCGATCAGCCTCTTCAGCGCATCGAGTTTATCCCGCGTATTCGTCGATCGCAGCTTGGTGTCGAGCTCGCGCTGCTCCTCCGCGATCTACGGGTTGGAAAACGTCGCGGCGTCGCGTCAGTCCTCTGGCTCTCGCGCTCGTCGAGCGCGAACGCGTCTTCATCGCGTCTTTCGCGTCGTTCAGACGGCGCGCGCGCGCGCATCGAGCGCGCATCCCGCGACCACGCCCGCGAGACGCGAATTCGGGTCGTTCAACCCCTTCTTCGCGCTTCCACACGGTGCGTTCCGCGCGCACGATTCATCGCGTCTCGACGATCGCGTGACGAATTCGCGACGCTTGCGCGACACGTAACGCGCGACGCGCGCGCGTGCGGTCCGTTTACGCACCTGCGCGTCATCGACAAACTGTCGATTTCCCGTTCCCGGCGGCACCGCCATCGTGGGTGCGCGACGGTGTGTGACGATCGACGATCGTCGGTGGCGATGCTCGTGGATTTTTTGGTGTTAGAGGAACGTCGACGCGCGACGACGGCTCGGGAGGCGAGCGCCGCTCGGGACGCGGCGCTCGTTCCGTCGTGATATTGTATTGTATACTTTAAAAGTCACCACCTCGCTCGAGGAAGAAATGACGAGCGATTCGGCGAACGGGGTCGGCGTGCTAGTGTTCTAACGGAAGCTGTCCGAGCCGTCTCGATCAAAGCTTGGTCGCGAACTGGAAGCCGTACTTGTACTTCATCTGTTGTTTCGAAAGGGAGAAACCGTCGCGCGCGGTCAGTGACACGATCGAGAATTTGTGACGCGAAATATTAATACTATTTATGGCGCACCGCGCACGGAGAAGCGCGGGCACCATCTTCGAGCATTGTTGATGTTGGCAACCCGCGGCAACCATCCGAACACGGGCGGAACGGCGATTGTTTGACAATAGGCGCCGTGAAGAAGGGTCGCGTCGTCGAGAGCATCGTCGATTCCGACTCCGAGAAGAAAATGTCGTCGTACGTACCGTTTTGTCCACTTGGCAGCTGATCGTGGCGGTCGTCTTCGGGATCAAGCTCCCGAGGCTCGCGTGCACGGAGAGCGTCGGGTTGAACTCGGCGCTCACCGGGTTGGCGACGACGGCTTTGAAAGAGTGGCCATCCATCTTCTTGGAGTAGCCGATCGTCGCCGTCGCCGCCTTCTTGTAAACCACTTCGGCACCAAGGGTTTGCTTGCTGTCCAACGCGGTCACCACGCTGGCCTTGAACGTCTTGAATTGATCCGCCGCCGTCAACGCGTACGTGACGTCGCCTTGCTTGGATTGCGCCGCGACCGTGTACGCCAACGCGGAGGAGCTCTTGATCGTCGCCATGGCGCCGACCGCGAAGCCACCACCGATGGCATAGCACAAGCTCGCATCGGCCTTCGGCGCCGCGTAGTTGGCGACGTCAGCCTTGACGCCGAGGGGACCGGCGAGCACCGAAGCGGAAACCTTGACGGTTTCGAGATCTTGCACCGTACCGCCGACGGAAAGCTTTCCGTTGGGGATGAGAGACGGGAAAGACGCAGTCACCTTCGCCTTGGCATCTTGGTTCAACTCGATGTCGATCACTTGATCGACAACGTTCGCGTTCACCTTCAAGTCGCCGCTCACCGCCTCGCCCTTTTGAACGACGGAGGCGGACACGCCCTGCGACGTCGAAAAACGCACCCATTCCGAAAGTCAGTCCCGCGAACCTCGCGCGCGCGCGCCGCTCGACGACGCAAAATATATCCCCATCGACCGCCCTCCCGCGCGCCGCGCTCGAGCGCTCGACCGCGCGCGCGGACCCCCTCGCGCCGTCGTCGTCCGTCGTCCGCCGCTCGCCTCGCGTCTCTCCGCCGTCGCCTCGCCTCGCGCTTCCGCGCCTCACGCACCGTCCCGGCCGCCTTGGTATCGACGGAAACCTTCGTGTCATAATTGAACCCGCCCGTGAGCAAGTCTGCGCGCGCGCGATCGATCGCATCGTCAGTCCTTCGTCGTCCTCGCCCCGCGCGCGTCGTCGCCCTCGCGCGCGTCCCCCCGATCCTCCCTCAATCCATCCTCGCGCCCTCGCGTCTCCCCCCCCGCGCCGTCGTCGTCGATCTTCCACGCACCCTTCGCCGATTTCGCGATGTCGCCGTAGTACTTCGCCATGTCGTTCGCGCGCGCGTGCGCGATTTCCGTCTCTGCGCAAACGGCGTGATCGCCTCGCGTCAGTCATCGTTCGCCGTCGCGTCGCGCCGTCGTCGCGCGCGCCCGCGCCGCGGTCCGTCGCGTCGATCGTCGCCATCGTTCGTCGGGTTTCGCGCGTCGCGCCGTCGCGTCGCGTCGCGTCGCGCACCTCGAGCGGCGTCGAATGGCGCGCCGCGTCGCGCGCGCGGGTGGGGTCGGCGTCGCGCGGTTCGATTACACGGGCGTTTTGTGGCTTAAATACGTGTTCGTGGGTCAGCACTCGTCGATCGGAGGGGACTCGCGTCGCGCGGTTCGATTACACGGGCGTTTTGTGGCTTAAATACG
>Ga0181599_1000168_pt1 | contig 65403 bp, 49 predicted proteins | sample 041ome_3_FD_148658 | JGI IMG/M metagenome (GOLD analysis project Ga0181599, IMG submission 148658) | Coastal salt marsh microbial communities from the Groves Creek Marsh, Skidaway Island, Georgia - 041405US metaG (spades assembly) | ecosystem: Environmental > Aquatic > Marine > Intertidal zone >...
ACGTTATCCGTGATGCGGTTACGTACACTGAACACGCCAGACGCAAGACGGTCACCGCCATGGATGTCGTCTACGCGTTGAAGAGACAAGGCAAGACCTTGTACGGCTTCGGCGGTTAAGCGACGCGTTGTCGTTTTCCTCCCGTTTCCGTTTTTGCCCGTTTGGAAATTTTCAAACGAAAGACAAACGCAAACACAACAAAAACAAACAAAAATGAAGATTCTTATCTTCACCATCACACATATGACGTATAAGATATTACACGCGCGCGCACTGCTCTTTGTTCTACATCTAATGCACTACTTGTATCTACTACACACACCTCTCCCCTTTCTATGCTTTAATTAATTATTAATTCTCTTCGTCGCAGCCGCGAGCAGGTAAATTCTTCTTCTCGCCCTTCAAAAAAATCTAGTATGTTTCAAGAGCGCTTCTCAACAAGGTGATATCGTCGAACCACGGTCCGTACTCTTCTTCTTTATCATCTCCAAACCACTCCTGAAACGCATCTGGTCCCCAATATTTACCTTCTTTCGGTGGACAAACTAGCTGAAACGGCTCGGTTTCGTAATTTTCTTTGCTCTCCTCTTCCACTTTTAATCTGGGCACGCGGATAGCGCACGCGTGCAAATACATTCTATCGATATCTATACCGTTACTTTTTCTCGTGTTACCGTACATCTTATCTCCTAGAAGTGCGCTGCCGAGAGATTTTGCGTGAACGCGCAACTGGTGCGTCTTCCCGGTCTCCGGCTTAAAGAGGAAGAAGCGCAAGTTGGTGTTGGCGTTCGTCTTCTTTTCTCTCGCTTTGTAATTGTCTTCCTCCTCTTCAGAGCAATCGCCCTCTACCTCTGCCACGGAGGAGTGCGTAAAGCCGCGCGAAACAAAGGTCGTCTTTGACGGATTTTCTTGTGTTCTCATCAGTTTGTACATCCCACGTCTAGCTTTTTTCAAATCGCCCTTCACGGTGCCCATTTTCTTTCGCGGTTTCCTCTCGCTAACGCCTACGTAATACTTGACGATCTGTTTACTCTCAAACGCTCGGCTCAAACTCTTCGCCACAGATTTCTTCGTCGCAAAAAGTACGATCCCAGACGTCGCTTTGTCTAATCTGTGCACGGGGTAGATGTTTTTACACTCGTAAAAGTGTTCGTCATTCTCCTTTAGCTTTCTCAATTTTTTCACCAACCCGTCTTGAAACTCGGAATGGAAGCCCAGGTTCGCGGGTTTATACACGGCTAAGATGTCCTCGGTTTCGCGCAAGACGAACGGTTCGATCGTTGTCGTCGTTACTTCTTCTTCTTCTTCTTCTTCTTTCTCTGCTTCGAAAACGTCGTCTTCGTCGTCGTCGTCGTCGTCGTCGTCAACGCCTAAAGTACCTTCCCCGCCTTCGAGTTCGTTGAAGCTTCTTCTCGTTATTGTTACGTGTCGGCGTCGGCGTCCTCGTCCTCGTTGGGGGCGTATTTTTCTTCGTGGTAACGAGAACGGAGATCGTTCTGCTGCTCGCGATAGAAGACCGACGTCAACGCTCGTCGTCATCGTTTTTTTCTCTGTCTTTGTGTTTGTGTGTACGTGTATGGTGTGTGTGTGCGCGCCGTCTCTCTATCTCCGACTCTCTCTTCTTTCTCTGACGAAGAATTGGAAAAAAAAAAGAGTACGTACGCGTAGCAGCCAAAAAAACGAGGCATACACAAACAACGCGCGACGCCAAAAGAGCGCACGCAAGACTCTGACAAACAAACAGACGCAGTTTCAAAGCCGCAGGAAAACACGTCGCGACGACGCGAGCGGCGCGAATAATGAAATCGTAGAAACACACACGCGCGCGCGCGCAGGAGAAAAAAACAAAAGAATGGCCACGCAAGTCGGTCACATCAAAAGGATAAATCATTTCAAAGGCATTAACGTGGATGGCTTCCAGTTCCAGTCTCCGGACGTGAAAGCGTACATCTTGACGCATTTCCACTCCGATCACACGATTGGATTGACGTCCTCGTTCAAAGGACCTCAGAAGATTTACTGCTCGAAAATTACCGGGAATTTAATCAAAGAGATTACTAAAGTGAAAGAACAGTTTGTCTGCCAATGCGAATTGCACGAGGAGACGGACATCGAAGGCACCTCGTTTACGGTGACATTTTTTGACGCCAATCACTGTCCAGGCGCGGCGATGGCATACTTTTTCGATAAAGAGACGAAGAAGACGGTGTTACATACCGGTGATTTTCGCGCAGACGAGGACGCGGTGCAGAAGAACGAGATGTTGTTGGAAACGTTGAAGAGGAAGGGGCGCGTGGACGAGTTGTATTTAGATACGACGTATTGCAATCCGAATTACGATTTTCCGAGGCAAAGAGTCGCGTTGGAGTGCATGCAGAAAATAGTTTCAGATGCGCTGAGGGAAGAGCCAAAGACATTGTTCACGTGCAGTGCGTATAGCGTCGGTAAAGAGAAGGCATTTAAAGCCATCGGGGACGCGGTGCGCACATTTTTCAAGGAGAACAACATGAATAATAATGCTAATACGAAAATTGCCGTCATGTTGAAAAAGAAGCAAATGCTCGCGCTGACGGAGTGGTACGACAAAGACTGCTTCACGTGTTTCCAGGGCGAACCAGACGATCCGACTGGAAGTAAAGCCATGGAACAACACGTGCGTGTGATTTCACACGGCGGGAAGGATCCACACGTGTCTATGAATGCCATTTTACTCGCCGAAAAACACCGTTTCAAACGCGTGATTGCGTTTTCGCCATCCGGTTGGGCGTGGAAATGGCAAATGCGGAAAGCGTACGAGGAGACGAAGTGCTTAATTTGTGAACCGTGGGAAGGGAATAACGGGTCAACGAAACTGTACCACGTTCCGTACAGCGAACACTCGAGTTACAGCGAGCTCTTAGGTTTCGTCGAGAAGATAAGGCCGAGGAAAATAACACCGACTGTGAACGCTGAAACTGAAAAAGACCGCGATAAGTTACTCAAACGGTTCGAGCAGTGGATGGATTTGTCTGCGAATAAAGGCAAGCTTCATCATTACTTTTCAAAGTCAACGACAGACAACAAGAAGAATGTGTCGACGAATATAAATAACAGCGAAGACACGATTATTTGTTTAAGTTCTGACGATGAAGATGACGTTGAAATCATCGATCCTTCGATACGCGCTGCGTTACCGAATGTTAAGATTGACGTGCGCACGCAGCAAAGAGAGTTGGAAAGACTAGCCTCCTCGAAGAACGAGAAGAACGGAAACAAACAGGAGCAAGAAGAAGAGAGAAAAGAAAAAGAACACATCATCATCGATTTGTCCAAAGAGAGTAACAGTCCCACGAAAGGAATGAATCACCACTCCTCTCGAGAAGAAATAGAACCTTTCCCTCTCGGGTGCGTCTGTGTCGTTCGTAATGGCGAGTTCAAGCAATTCAAGAATCGAAAACATGTCGAGCAACGGCTCCGAGAGCTTGGCGCCGAAGTCGTGAACAGAAAATCGTCACGTGTCACGCACATAATGTGCGCGCACGGAAGTATGCAAGCGACAGAACTTTTGAGATTAGAAAAGCTGAATAACGCTTCTGCGAGTACGCCTTCTTCTGCCGTCGCTGCCGCGAACGTATCATCAAAGAAAGAGAAAAAGAGGAAGACTGAGCACGAAGAAGAAGAAGATGAAGATGAAGAAGAAGAGTTTCCCGATGACGCCGTCACGGTCACCGAAAGTTGGCTCATGCGCCACGTTCGCGCGATGAAAAACGGAACCGCTCGAGAGCACACGAGCGAAGAAATAGAACTCTTTCAAGAACGACAGCGGAAACGTTTGAAACTCGCCCAAGAGGAGAAGAAGAAGAAGAAGAAGAAGCAACAGCAAAATATGAATAAGGAAAAGGAAAGAAGCGAGGAGAAATAAAAAAGAGAAGGAGCAAATAGAATTAATTGACACGTAGAGCAAAGAAAGAGTCGCACGCGCGCGCGCACATCAATCGCGTGCCATCACCATCCGATGAAAGCCCGAAAGAGCTTTTTGTACTTCAAAACCCCGGGGGTTTGGCATCCGTTGTAAGAAAAGACGTTTTAGTTTTAGTTTTTATCGTAGCTGCTTTTTTGTTGTTGCTCTGCGTCTGCCTTTTTTCCCACGCACGCACCAAATCTTCCATTTTTACGTTTTTTTTTTCTTTCCAACAAACGAGTTTTCTCGCTCGTAACTGTCTCGTGCCGCCGTCCCACGCCGATCGCTCTCTCGCAATTATATCAGAATCAACTTCCCACACTTTATTTTCCGCCTCGTTACGAGACAACTATCATCATCCGCCTACACCAACACGTTGAACGGCAGACAATGAACGCGAACACTCCAACCCCGCACGGGATTCATCATCGCGAAGGTCAAACCGTAGAAGATATCGCGCGGGCACCTCCTGGAGAGAGAGTGTTAAAAGTTTCCCAAAACACGCAGACGAATAAATTGGCCACTTCTATTGGTTTCGTCTGCGAACACGGAGAAGCGCCGCTGATTTTAGCGCTCGGGCCGGCGAACGTAAACACTGCGGTGAAAGCGATGGCCATCGCGAGGAGGAAATTGAAGGAAGAGAACGTGGATTTGCGCTTGTATCCAACGTTTCGAGAGACGGATGGGGCAAAACGGTTTTCAGCTATTCTTTTGCAGACGTGGAAAGAAGAAGGGAACGGGAACATACAGCCGGAAGACGCGGAGGCGGACGTGAGTTTGACGTGTGGGGCGAATTCAGTACCAAGCCAAGTGGCAGGGGCGATCGCCGGGAAGATTCGCGAAGGGTACTCGGTCTCTATCCGAGCCTGCGGCGCTGAAGCGGTGAGTAAGACAGTGAGCGCCGTGACGTTTGCGAGATTGTTTTTGGCGGATACGGAGAAGAACCCGCCGGAGTCCACTCCGTTGGGGAGAGTCGTCGACATTTCTTGCGCTCCGGAATTTCGACACGAAACAGTCGGAACCGCCGGAGATGAGAGGACGATTTTGATGTTTACTATTAAAGTGATCGACCCGAGAGAAGCGCCAATGGTTTCAATGAGCGCGGAGGCAAGCGGAGGCATTTCCATGGAACGGCAACGAAGATTAGCCGAAGATGCCAACGCTGGTGCTGCTAATGCTGCCGTGAACAACGGCGAAGAAGTTTCGTATTGTCAGCAATGCGGCGCTGTGTTCAATCGCATGAGCGCAAATTTCTGTTCCCAGTGCGGCTGTAAGAGAGGCTAATATTGGAAATCGTAATAACGGTGTCGTTTTCTTCTCCTCTTACAACCTTTATCATTCTCCTTTTACTTACCTTACCCTTTGTTATTGAATTTCTTGCACTGTGTGATTCATTTTCACGTGTAATTCTACTATATATTCTAAATACCGTATTTATCATTAAACTACGAAGTACTAATACTAATACTACCCCCTACTACCACTGAGCTTTGAAACGACACTTCTCTCGCTCTCAATATTTTTGTTGTTAACGTTTCGAAAACACCATGAAATACCGTTCGATTCGACTGCCAGCTTGCCAAAACCGATCGAAGAAACTTTCTTCGTATTTTTCAAATCCAGATCCTTTGCCTGGAGCTGACCCGGTATACAATCGAACGCCTTCAACGTTTTCAAACGACGCTTCGATGGTATCGCTTGACTCGTCGGCTCCATAACTTTTCTCGCTTTCAAACGCGATGTCGTCATCATCAACGGTGAGCCCGGATATCATTTTAGCTAAGGTGTGCATGTACCTTTCGTTGTCCGAGTATATGGTTAAACCTCCCCCACCTTCAACATTTTCGTCCTTCTTCTTTAATGCTTTGTGCGCAGCGACGAAAAATTCTCTATTCAACAAAGCTTTATCGTTTCTTGACTTTTCATCTCCGGAGTGATGCGGCGGTTCCGGGAAGTTTATAAATATTCGATGCAAAGAATTCGGAGGAATATTTTCTTTCAGCAAGCGAAACGCATCTCCTGAAACGACGGCGATGTTTTGAAGTTTTGAAACGCACATTCTGTTGAAGATATCGCAAGAACGGTCTCGGCGCAACTCGCTTGCGATCCAGACTTTTTTGTTCTTGTTCGATGGAGACGAGGAACTCGCAGCGGCTTGAGCTAGAGCCCATTCGCCGTTTCCAGCGGCAACTTCCAGACATATTTCGTTTTCTTCCTTTGTCTCTTTGTGCACGTCGTAAAAAAGCTTCTTGAAGTTTATTTGTCCCGTCTTTGAATCAACTGTCTTCTTCAAGCGTTTTTTCAGCTTTTCCATGCGCTTCTTTTTGTCATCATCTTTGTTGAGTACCTCTTCTAAACCCAGAGAATTTTCAAGTTCTTGGAACAGCATTTCACCAGCGCTGCCGTTGTATTGATTGTTGACGGCAACGTCGCCAAGTTTTGAGGTGAACAAAAGGCACCTGGAAAAACAGTCGTCGATGGTTGTTATGGTTGTTGCATCTTTTAAAGAAGTGTCTCCGTCCTCCTCGCTGACGATGTCTTTCAGTCTCGCCATGTCGCGCTCGAGTTCAGAGCGATTTGTGTTGCGGAAGAGATTACGACGATGCGGGTCTGCTAATTCTAAATCGTCCTCCTCCTCCACTTCTTCTTCTTCTTCTCCTTGGACCGAGCCTTCGTTGGCCGCCCGAGCCTGTTTGCACGCTTTTTCGCACGACTTTATAGCTTTTAAACACGCTTTTGCGAAGCTTTTTTTCTTTTTTTGATCCGTCGTCGTTGATGTGAGTGCAATGTTAGCCTCTAGACGCGCTAAACCGCCGTACATTTGCGCCAGGCAATCGTATTTTTGCGCCATTTCTTGTTTCTCAGGTACTTTTTGCTTCACGTTTGGATCGTGATAAAATTTGCACATCCTACCGCGTTGACACTCTCCGTTCTTCCAGAAGAGACACGTCGGTGCCTGTCTCTCTTTGATGCCATTTTTCAAGCCATCTTTTACCCCTTTCCCGTTCAAGCATTCGTCGATGGATATTTGCATAGATTCAATCTCTTGCTTCAACAATTCCCGGCGGAACGACTGTGCGTACATCTTTGCCAAGAGAAGTTTTGACGTGTCGTCTGAAACGTCCTCAACCTTCACGCCCGTCCACTGAATCGCAGAGGATACGTCTCCGGTGCGTAAACAAACGCGATAAAACGTATTCAAAGCTCTCGAGTCGATTCCAACCCCACGCGCACATTGAGAAATATCATCCTCACCATCTGTACCGCCAACTTCACTCGTCGCCGCCGTCATGCTCTCCAAGAGCTTCACAGCGGCTCTCACGTCACACTCGATTAAATACGATTTCAATAACATCGTAAAAGCAACCACGTTTGGTCTGCAATCTGGTCGTAAGATGGCATCTTCTTTTCCTTTCTCTATTTTCTCTTTATGTTTTGTTTCGGTCGCCATGCGCCTGAGAATTATTTCAATATCCTTTGTTCTGCCGGCATTGGCGTAGGCATTCAATAACGCGCAATACGTATACACCGACGGATTAACTCGTTGATTTTCGACTAAGTTTCTGAACGTTTGCGTCGCTTTTGAGAGCTGTTTGACTCTCGCAAAGTGCTGAATATTTGACGTCGCGTCGTTTCGAGCGCGTTCAACGGCTTGACTATTTTTTTCCAACGCTTTTCCGTTCGACGACGACGACGACGATGAGAATAACAGAGGACTTTGAGGTAACAAAGCAGCCGAGATATCTTTCTCGTCCTCGAGAACAGCTTCTTCTTCCTCTACCTTCTCGTTCTCGTTGTCATCGTTGCCTGTTTTTCTTTCTTCTTTTTCTGTTCCCGTGGTGGTAAAAGTCGTCTGGTAGTTGAGTCCTTTTTTCCCTCCTCCTCCCAACTGCTGCTGACTCGAAGCGCTCTTCTTTTTCCCCGGCGGTCTCGTCAAGTTCATCTGTCGCATCAGCTCTTTCCTAGCTTCAAACTCGTCGAAGTCCGCTTTTTCTTTCTTACCTCCGTGCCTTTCCTTCTCTACCCCGCTGTGGTCATCGCCGCCGCCGCCGCCGCCGCCGCCGCTTCCGTCAACGAGTGCATTTTCTCTCTCCTCGTGCTCCCCCGCCACCAACTCATTTTCTTCTTCCTCTTCTTCTTCTTCGCGACGTCGACGACGAAGATGATCCTCGTGCTTCTCCCGAAACGCCCTGTTCCGTTCCGCGCGTTCTTTCTGTTTCACTTTCTTCTTCTCCTCTTCAATTTTCGATTGCGTCTCGTTCAGCCAAGGCCGCTTGCGTTTGCCCATCTTCTCTCTCTCTCTCTCTCTCTCTCTCTCTCTCGCAAAGAGCAGCAGCAGCCGGCAGTTCGAGGCGGTAACGAAACGAAAGCACTTTGAGAGAAAGAAAAAGTATATATACGAGAATATAGTGTGGCTTTGGGCAGGTTCCTCTTGCACGTCAAAAAAAAAAGAAAAAAGAAAAAGAGAACAGAGAGAGAAGAGAGAGAAACAACTCCAAGAAGGCTGCGACGAATCGTGCGTGTGTAATAAAAGGGGGGACCAAAAAAAAAAAGCAATCGCAAAAAAAAATCTCGAGAAGATATTTTTGGCCTTTTTTAGCGTATCCCGCGCCTTTTGACACCAGCGCGGATCGCTTTTTTTCGGCCTCGGTAAGCCGCACAAATTTTTCTTTCTCGCGCCCGCGCTGTTTAAGAAAGAAACGCACGCGCGCGAGCGCTTTCGGAGAAAAGAAGAAGAAAAATCGACGACGGCGTTCTCCGTTCGATCTTCTTTTACGCGAGAGAGAGAGAGAGAAAAGAGAGTGATTCAGTAATTCAGATCATCCCCCGAGTCGAGTTCAGACCACTTCAAAAGTTTGAACGTTCATTCAATTCACAGGGGTCGCCTTGCAAGATATGATTATTCATTAAACATTAAAGGTCGGAGAAAACCAAGGTCAACAAACGAGACGGAGCGCGAGTCACACACACGTAAAGCAGCAGTAATAACGGATTGCTTCGGCCGCGACTGTCATCATGAGACGATTTCGAAGGCGCGAGAGCTTGGAGATAGAAAACGACGAGTTGAGGCGTCAGGTGCAACGTCTGGAAGAGCGCTTGAAAATCTCTGTCGCGTCAGCAAACACTAATAAACATTTCTCCCGATCGGCCGACGTCGAAGGGTCGAGCTCGTTCTTTGCACCTTCTTCGATCGCGTCCCCGAAAAATGATGATCGAAGGAAACATGATCATCAAGATGGAGTGCAATACGAGGAGACTCAACAACAAGAACAACGCAGTCACTACGGAAGGTTTGGAACGCCCAGGAAATCCATGAAAGGCGTAGAAAGGCCAGATTTCTTGCAGCCTGACGGAATTTCAAACCTAAAACTTCCTAAAGGATGGGAAGGTGTGCGCGACCTCATCGGAGAAAGCGAGTATGCCGGCTGGATGATTACTCCGAAGCGATTAAATATATTGAATGTGATTGGAAAAGGTTGTGAAGGCACGGTGTATAAAGCAAAATGGGAAGGCGCTACGGTGGCGGTGAAGAAAGTGGGCACAAGAAACGCCAAGCAGGCAAAGGCACTGGTTCGATCGACGGAGATCTCTTCGAAATTGAGACATCCAAACGTCCTTCCGTTGCTCGGGGCACATCTTAACCCGTTTGGAGATTCGTGTTTGATGTTTCCAATCATGCTCGTTGGGACAATGAAGCAATGGCTTTATAGCGATTTGGAGAAGGGCGGCGTCGGCGCTTTGTTCGGTAGTGGAGCGAAGACAAAGAGTAAAGCGCACAAGTTCAAGAGGCGATTAAAAGCTGCTTGGGACGTTGCAAAAGGCATGTCTTACTTAGAAGACATGTTCATCATGCACAGAGACTTGAAACCGTCGAATATTTTCATGAAGAGCTCAGCGAAAGGCTGTGCGGTGATCGCAGATTTTGGACTGGCCCGATATAGCTCCATGAAAGATAACGAAAGCACACCCACCACTTGTACGGGAACGTTTATTTATATGGCTCCAGAAGTTATCGCCGGTAAGTGGTACGATACCAAATGCGATGTTTATAGTTTTGGCATCTTATTGAACGAGTTACTGGATAGAAAAGCTCCGTATTCGGGATCGTACTACTCGCCGCAACAAATTGCTCAAGCAGTTGTGGATCAAAACATGAGACCAAAAGTGTATTCGAACGATAACTCTAAAGACTCGAAACGTTTAGTCCAGTTGGCCGAGAAATGTTGGGATAAGGATCCAAATGCAAGACCTACATTTGCAGAAATTCTCAACGAAATGGATGTGGTAATGCCGAGTTTAGAGGTCGAAGATACTCCTGAAAGCTTTCCAGGTAGTGGGGATTGCGATGCCGATTACAGCGGCGAAAGATCCGATTCTAGAACTTCACGAGGAGAGAGCGCAGAAGAAAAAGGTAATACTAACCCCGTTCTCGGAAGTCTAAATAAAGTTCTCGAAGCGTTCTTTTAAAGAAGAAAAGAGAATGTACATAACATAAAAGATACCGATTAAAAAATCGTTTCATAAAATAATCAATTTAGAAATAGCAGTGCGTGCGCACGCTTTTTGTATATATTATTTGTTTATCTATTTATGCTGACACATACCGAAACCGATGAGTACACAAACGAATCGTAATCAATCAATCGAAATGCGTCACGCGCTTTTACGCCATTGGAAATTAGAATAAGGAGATAAAATATAATGCCTTTAAAATGAACATCCTGTGAAAAGTTTGTGTTTACTAAAATAAAAAAATACACGATACTTCTTTTTCTCACGCACATCACATCCACATTGCTACAAGAAAAGAGCAGATAGCATGATGGAAACGATTGCTTGTTGTACTCGAGGACATCAAAGACGACGACGACGACGACGACGACGACAACAACAACGACGACAGATAGAAGCAAAACAATCGCCGTCATCTTTGATGTTCTTCTTCTTTTACATCTTCTCCACCGTGCCTTGGGTGTTGTCTCCTTTCGGCGCGTATGCTGAAATAAAAGTCGGACCCCGAAGCGCGACGACGACGACAACGACGACAACGACGACCACAAACCTGATAAACCCGACCTCTCACACGGGAGCTCGATCGTTCACAAACTTTTCCACAGCGCCAACAGTAAAACCTCGCGAAACGAGAATCGTCAACGGTGTTCCATCGCTCATATCATCTCACCGAATTATTAATGGTGAAGCAGTGTATGAAACATCCGCGTTTCCATTTATCGTTGCCATTTTTGGATCGTACACGGACGAGAGTGGAAATATTGCTCGAGATTTCAGATGCGGTGGGACTTTCGTATCTACTCGACACGTTTTGACAGCATCGCACTGTTTCTTTTCGGATGGACTTGTTTCTAATACGCGAAACTTTTATGACAAGATGGAAGTACTCGTAAACTCAGTGCAGCTCGATCAAGGAGGAGGAGGTCAGGAAGATAAGTTTATTGAAGTTGCCGAAGCTCATGGAAATCCAGATTTCAATGGGATAAATTTCGATCAAGATTGCACCGTGCTTCGTTTGGCAAGGCCGGCAAGTGAAATATTCGACGTACAGCCAGTGAGACTTGCGTGGGATCCTGAAGAGATGGACGAAGATGAATACAAAACCGTTTACGACGAAAACGAGATGTGCTACGTCGTTGGATTTGGTGTAGACTCGAGCGGTTTCTTAACTGAACATTTGAATAACGCGACCGTTCCACTCGTGTCTGAAGAGACGTGCGAGCATAGCGATTCCTACCCGGGATGGCCGTATGGAAATCCGATTTCATCATCGATGCTTTGCGCAGGATATAAGTCTGGAGGCACAGACGCGTGCCAAGGAGATTCAGGCGGACCATTACTAAATGCGCGTACGCTCGCTCAAGTGGGCATCGTAAGCTGGGGCGAAGGCTGCGCTTTGGAAAATAAATACGGAGTGTATACGAAAGTTAGCGTCATGCGAGAGTTTATTCACAGCGTTGTTGGCGACGAATTGTACGAGCATTCACCGTATAAATCCTCAAAAGGAGGTGAAGGTGGAGAAGAAAACGAATTACCATCAAGACCGCGTCCGTTTCGATGTTTTTAATTAAAAATTAACTGTGGATTATAATCTATTAAATGCCTGTAACGCTAGCTTGAACGGAACCTTCGTCTGGAAGCTCCTCCAATAGCTTCATCCAGTTAGGGACACCGGCGCCAGATTTCCACAACGTACCATTCTTAGCGACTGCAAAGAACACATCTCTCACCGTTGGATCGAATCCGTTTACTTCTACTTGATTGATGATCCATCTTCTCCACGCCGATTGATCCTTTGCCTGTATGCGCCATCTTTCCTTGGCGTCGGCAAACATGTTCACCTCAACCTCAGAAGAACTGGTCTTTTTACTTCGTTTAGAGCGACTCCCAAAGGTTAAATCCATCGGCTCGTCACCAGTTGACTTTCCGTCGTTCTCTAACATTGTCACGGTGCACACTAAAATCTTGTTCTGAATGAATTTTTCTCTAAACTTCTCCAAGTTTGCCATCGTCTCGAAAATGTGTGCTTCAGAACCCGCAACGACAAAGACTCTATACAAAGACCGGAGCCTACTCAATGGAACCGCGCCTTCGTCCTTCTTCAGTTGCACTTGTAATCGCCCAAGTTCTTCTTCTCTTTCCGCCTGCCGTAAAGTTTCATCTCGCCCTTTCAACTCGTTCTTCAAGAGTAATCCCAACACGACCAAAGCAGTGGTGTTTATGCCTAAATTTTTCAACGTTTCTATTAAATCCGGCACATCTTCCGCGATTTCTCCCTCGCCACCTCCGCCTTTCACAGCTTGCACTAATCGCGACAGAATAATCAAAAGACCAACCGCTGCTCCACTCGCTAACGACCCAAAAACAAAAAGTTTTAAAAATCGAAACGGTTCAGCCGCTTCCGCTCGCAGCTTCGCCTGCGCCGCTTGTTTCTCTTTCCCGTCCCCGTACTCGACGTCGATTTCTTCAAACTGTTCGGTATTCCGAAACTTTGCCAAATCATCGTCGCGTTGCAACACCCGGAAGTCCAAGTTAAACTTTTCCAACGCGACCATCAAATCGTCTTTTGCTTGCTCGTATTTGTTCATTTTTACGTACGCGCACGCTCGATTGTAGTGACTCGCCCGAGACTCTTCTTCGTTCGGGTTTAACTTCAAGGCGTCCGAAAAAAGATCCGCCGCATCTTGGTACTGTTTCGCTTCAAACTTTTCCAACCCAAGGTTCACTTTCTCCGCCGCTTTGGAGATGGGAGCGTCGCCTTGTTCGCCGGCTTTGACCACCACTGTCGTTTTTTGTCCACGCCTTCTAATAGAAACGATATTACGACTACTATTCAAACTGCTGCTGCTGCTGCTGCTGCTGTGTATAAATCTACTAAAACTACTATGAGCGCTGCCGTTATTCTTGTCGTCGTTATCGTTGCGGTTGTTTCTGTCGTTGGTGACGTGCGAGGAAGAAGAAGAAACTCTCGCGATTGTTCCTCTTCTCACCAGCAAAGATGCGAACGTCGTCGTCGTCGTCGTCGTCGTCGTCGTCGTCGTCTTCGTCGGTGCGAATGCGCAGCGCGCGCTGCTGCCTCGAAGAAGACGAGCGTTCGTATCTCTGCTTCTTCGATGCGTTCTTTTCCTCGCAGTCGTCGCGCAACAACACGGCGCGCATCGCACAGCTGAGAGAGTCGATGACAGCATCGTGGTGTTTGTTGCGCGCGCGTGTTATCTCGTTTTTTTTTCGACCCCGAAGGACGAGAGAACACGAGACGATTTTGAGAGAGTAAAAAGTAGTACGAGAGAGGAGAAATGCGAAGAATAATCAAAGAGACGGTTTCGTGTATGACCTGAATTTTGGAGAAATTATCGAGAGAGAGACTCGACGAGACCGGCGCGCTCGCTCCTTCTTACTTTTTGGCACTTCTTCTTGTTTTGTGCGCTGGCTGGACAAAAAAAAAGAAAAAAAGCGCCAAAGAAGAGAACTTGCTTGTGTTGTTCGCTCGCTGCTGCTGCGTTACCACCCACCGACGCGCGGAAAGAAGGAACGCGACAAAAGAGAGACGACGACGACGATGTCACTCGCGCCGTCGCTGGTGAGAGCGAGCGCGACGACGCCATCGTTTCGAGCCGAGGAGCAACAGGGGAGGAGCGGCGAGTCTTTGTCGTCGTCGTCGTCGTCGTCCTCCTCCTCCTCTGGGAGGTGGAGCAGGAGGAGATTCCTTTCGTCGCCAGTTCCGAGACGACGAGGACAAAAACAAAGATTGGGAGAAGTAAAAGTGTTGGCTTCGGGTGCGCGCTCTTCCTCGTCGGTTGGAGGAGGAGAAGACGAGAAGACTTCGACCGCGACGAATGAAATCGTCCAAAGAGCGATGCGCTCGTTGATGAAGAAATCAGAGGAAGAAGAAGAGGAGGAGGAGGAAAAAGAGACTTTGAGGTTGGACGAATACGCGAGAACTTTGGTCGAAGCGGCGAGTTGGACAACAGCAGGAAACCGAGCAGAAGAAGAGGAAAAAGAAGAAGACAAGGAAGTACGAAAGCTTTCGTCTTTTTCGCTCTTAGCGACGTCATTCGCCTTGGATGCACTCGTTTTGAGCAGACTGTTCACGCTGATGCGAAAACGAGAGCCTCCCGGCTCGGAAACCATGGGCATCGCTCGACAAATAGTAAACATCTCCTTCCTCGGTTTAGACACGAGAACGCTGAGGATACGGGATTGGCCCAGAGGTACTGCAATTTTTGACGTGCAACCGAAAGAGTGCAACGAGTATTTAACGCCGAGGATGAAGTTGATGAACGCGAAAGTTACCAGAGGGAGCTCGTTGAGACGCGTCGATTTCGATTTTATAAATGCCGAGAAGAAGAGTTTGGATGGTAAAAAAACATACGTAGAAGACGCGCTGAGGAAAGAGGGTTTCCGAGAGGAAACGCCTACGATTTGGATATGCGAAGATTTAGAAGAACTAGTAAACAGCGAGGCGACGAAAATGAGCGACTTTGTGGAGGAAATATGCGATTTGATGTCGCGAGAGTCTGAGTGTTGCGGCTCGGTGAAAGGCGTCGACACTCGTTTACAAAATACCATAAAAGCTTTGTTTGCTGCAAATGGCGCCATGTGTTCGTTCACGGAGGAAGAGAACGGTTGCGTGCTATTTTCGGCGATAAAAATGCGACGTTCTGTGCGAGAGGAGGAGTATTACAGGAGTGCTTTGATGGACGCGCTGGAACAAATCGACGAAGACGGTTGGGAAGACTAAATATGTAATTCTATTCGCTACTGCTGCTATAGCCGCCTAAAAGTCCTAACGAAGACGCATTGTTTTCTACTACTTTTTCCTCGTCTTTTTCAGCTAATGCGTCTGTGGGTGGTGCAAGAGTCGTTTTCTTTTTTGCCACTTTGAGAAGTTTTTTCTTTGCGTTCGCACTGGCTTTCTTTGCGGCAAAGTCGCCGTCGTCTTTGTCTCCGTCGACACCGACGCCATCGTCTCTACCATCACCACCGTTACTATCTCTCTTCTTTTTCTCCTCGTTTTTATCCATCCCGGCTGCAAGATTCTTGCTGTTGTTTTTCGCTCTCGCCAGTTTAAACTGTTTGCTCAGTTCTTTTTCCTCCTCTCGCTTTCTCTTTTCGTTCTCTCTCTTTTGCTCTTCCACTTCGTCTAAGAACTCGATTTCATCCTCCTCCAACGGCCGGTTCTTTCCTTCTTTCATCGTTCGCCACCCCTCTTGGAACTTCTCTTCCTTTAAATCTCTCTGCTCTTGGAGAATTTGCCACAGAGGTTTCACCGGCTCCGCGTTCCTCACCTCCGCGTCTTCTCCCCCTCCTCGTTCTTTCCTCAACCTCTCCAACTCCTCCGCGGTGACGAATTTGCTCTCCGTGCCCCCGATGCTGACGCCGCCAACTTTTTTACCGAACACGGCGTTCACGTCTCTCCCTAACTCTTTCTCCACGTCGAACAGTTCTTCATCGTCGTCCTCTCCTTTCCGAGGGAGGATTCGAATCATTTCCACCGACGACGACCTTTCTCTTTCCCCCATTATTTTTTTTACTGTTTTTACTACGTACGTCGTACTATTTTTCTGCCGCTCTGCGTCCTCATTTCTTTTTGATTTGGGCGCGCGAATGATGACGACGACGACGACGACGACGACTATGCTGGTTTCTTCCACCTCTTCTTTTTCATCGCGCTGTTCTGCTCGTTCTCCTTCTCTTCCTTCGTCGCACGAGGAAAGAACGAGCGGCAGACGAAAGAGTTGTTGTTGTTGTTGTTGTCGTCGTCGAGGAGGAGGAGGAGGAGGAGCAGGAGCGTCTCGTGCAGAATTATCCATCGCGGGGACGACGGCGAACGAGAGAAGAAGAGTAGCGGAAACCACCTCCTCGAAGTCGACGTTTTCTTCTTCTTCTTCTTCTTCTTCCTCGTCGAGGGGTAAATATCAAAGGATGAAAGGATTGGCGCTGACTCGGTGCGCCAAGTGCGACAAGTGCGACGATGCGAAATCCAGACGAGACTCCAATAACAACAAGCTGTTGAACTCGCCGGTGAAGAGAGCTTTAGCAGTGGGTGGATTGGTCGCCTCGAGTGGGGCTTTATGCGCGGCAACTTTAGGCGGAGGTGGAGGGAGAAACTTTGTGAAGCCAAACGCGGGAGGTGGCGGTGGTGGAGGTGGCGGAGGTGGAGGGAATAGCGGAGATTTCACGGATATGTATGGCAAAATCTTGGAGTCGTCGTCTTCGGCGTCGTCATCCGGTGCAGCTTTACAAGAATACCCGGAAGTGCTCGTGTTAGACGTGAGAGGGATGCATTGTGGTGGGTGCGCGGCAAACGTTAGGAAAGTTTTAGAAAACGTCGCGTCTGTGCAGAGCGCAAATGTGAACTTAGCAAACGAAAGCGCCGTGGTGAGAATTGCCGTGAGACTGGACGAGAAGGATTTAGAGGAAGCGAGGAGCGCGGGAGCGAGAGACGCGGCTGATTCTTCATCATCGTCTGTAGCATCAGCCGATTATGTAAATGGAGATGTGAGCGTGCAGAAAATGATCGAATCAATCAAGAATAAAGCAAAAATCGAAGGTGATAAACTCGCCGAGTTGGTGACGGCTTCTGGTTTCCCGACGACTTTGAGAGATTCCTCCACGGATGAATCTAACGGTGACTTTGATCAAGGCATGCAAAGAGCGAAAGAAAAGAGAGAAGAACGAATCAAGCGCATACGAGAATCGACTAAGAAAGTTGCTTTGGCGTGGGGATTAGCATCCGTGTGTATTTTAGGACACGCCGCGCACTATTTGAAGATCCACTCTCTTGGATTTTTGTGTAAAACGCAGACGCACGTAGCTTTATCTCTCTTTGCGATGGTCGGACCTGGACGCGATATTTTAGCCGATGGTTTCAACGCGTTTAGAAGAGGTGGACCGAATATGAATTCTTTAGTCAGCATGGGTGCGATCGCTTCGTTTGGAATGTCCTCAGTGGCTGCATTAGTTCCAAAGCTCATGTGGCCGACATTCTTCGAAGAACCAGTCATGTTGCTTGCGTTTGTTCTTCTCGGTCGGGCCGTGGAAGACCGAGCGAAGTTAAAAGCCACGAGCGATATGAGCGATTTGATGAATTTAGTGCCATCGACGTGTCGCTTACTGCTCTCAGAGTCGTCTTCCTCTTCGAAGTCTCCGCTTTCAAAAACGATATCTGTCGAGGCAATCAAACCGACGGACAAAATTTTAATCTTACCCGGGGATAAAATTCCAGTCGATGGTGTTATCGTGAATGGCACATCCTCTGTCGATGAAGCCGCGCTTACTGGTGAACCCATACCCAAGGCTAAGAGGAAAGGCGATCTCGTTTCTGCCGGAACGATTAATTGCGACGGAGTACTCACGGTCGAAGTCTCAAAGTCCGGTTCTGAAACGACAGTTGCTGGAATTGTGCGTATGGTTGAATCCGCTCAAAATAGGCAAGCTCCAGTTCAAAGACTCGCGGACGATATTTCTGGTGTTTTCACATACGGTGTCATGGCAACATCTGCGGCAACATTTGCGTTTTGGTCTACGGTTGGAACGAAAATTTTCCCGTCAGTTGCGGCAGCGTTGGGAGCATCCGCGGCAACCGTGAATGCCCCGGTATTGATTGCTGCTCAATTAGCGGCTTCTGTGCTAGTAGTTGCCTGTCCGTGTGCGTTAGGACTCGCTACTCCGACTGCAGTTTTAGTTGGAACGGCGTTAGGTGCGCGCAATGGTCTTTTGATTCGAGGCGGAGATGTTTTAGAAAGAGCAAACGACTTGGACGCAATCGTTTTCGATAAAACCGGAACCCTCACTGTGGGTAAACCAACGGTTGAAAAGTTGACGACGTTGAACTCGACGAGTGAAAATGAAGTTCTAGCCCTCGCTGCTGCGGTTGAGCGTAATTCTACGCACCCTTTAGCGGTTGCGGTGAATAAAAGAGCGACAGAGAACAGCGACAAGACGTACGAGTGTGCAGAAGATTCTTTCAGGCAAGAGCCTGGATTAGGTGCCTTTGGAACTGTAAACGGGAAGAAGGTCGTCATCGGAACGAAAGAATTTGTCGAATCGTCGCTAAACTCGGCATCGTTTCCGCCTGAGCTCGAAGACGCTTTCAACCGTTCGAACGAAAACGGATCAACTACGGTGTGTGTTTCTGTAGACGGTAAAATGGCTGGAGTTTTTGAGATTCGGGATAAGCTCAGAACAAACGCGAAAACGACAATCGAACGACTTCGAAAGTTGAAGAACAAGAATTTTGACATCATCATTTTATCCGGAGATCGTCAAGAAACCGCCGATGCAATTGCAAAATCGATCGGGATCGATCCGAAGAATGTCTACGGCAATGTCCGTCCTGAACAAAAAGCTGAGTTTGTCGAAAACTTACAAAAATCTGGAAAATGTGTCGCAATGGTTGGTGATGGAATCAACGATACCGCTGCGCTAGCTGCAGCGAATGTCGGCATAGCGATGGCTTCCGGCGTAGGTGCCGCTTCCGAAGTTGCATCAATTGTTCTTCTCGGGAATCGATTACCGCAAGTCGTAGATGCCATCGACTTATCTGCAAAGACGTTTGGTAAAATCAAACAAAACTTGGCGTGGGCGTTCGGCTATAACATCGTGGGTATTCCAATTGCAGCTGGTGCCCTTTTACCTGCCTATGGACTCGCGCTGACTCCGAGCGTTGCTGGTGCCGTTATGGGAGTCAGCTCTATCGGGGTGATGGTGAACTCCTTGCTTTTGCAACTCGAAGGACGAAAGTTTTCCAAAGAAGACGAAGACAAAGATTAGTGAGAAAACGAACGCATAAGAAAGAAAAAAAGCCATGTTATTGTCAACACGTGCAGATCGCGAACAATAATAGTGTATCATATAGTCTAAACTGAAATGAGATATTAAACTTGCTTGAAATACTCCTTGGATCGCTCTTCGACTTCCTTCAAATATTCCGCTTGGACTCTTTGTGCGTAGCTGCCATTCGTTAATCCCAAAACAACCTCTTCCATCCTCTGTTGAAGCTCTTTCGTAAACGCAACTTCCCCGTAACCTTCGTTGACTAACTTTTGAAACACCACGGGCCAGTCATCTGTGTTCGAACACCCCAGCAACTCGTCTAACGGAGCCTTATTCTTGTTTAACTCCCCAGCTGCGTACACTTGTAAAAACTTTTGCAAAATGTGCACCATACCATCCATTTTATCCTCGTCTGATTTTCGGATCCACGCGTAAGTCGTGTTCAACATGCCTTCATCGACCGTGCAGTTCTTAATTTCCGCTTCCATGCGTTTCAATGCGTCTGCTTTTAACGGGACGTCAAACTCCATAGTTGTTTGATCGGCCGCTGCGGCGATTATGCGTTGCAACTGTTCCGACGACCGATCGATCGTCTCTTCCGCTTTCTTCAACGTCGCTTCGATAATCTTCATGCACTTGGACATGACGTCTGCGATCGCGTCCTTCTCTTCCTCCGTGTTGACATTATCGATTCTCGAGGCCATTCGTAACCACATCTGTTGGTCAAACGCCATGATGTTTTCTATGCACACTTTTTGCAACATATCGTCGCTCTCTCCGTGCGCGTTCAGGAGCTGATTGATTAATCCATCCAAAGCAGCCACATCAGACATGCTGTTGCTGTTACTCCCATCTGCTGCCGCGGCGGTTTGTTGGTGGTGGTTTCGTCGTCGTCTGATCGTACTCATCTTTTTCGAGTAATAACTCATCTTCGTCGTCGTCGTCGTCGCCGTCACCGAAGAGGAAGTCGTCCGCGTCGAGGCCATGCCAACCATCGCTCGCGGAGAAGTAGTGGTAGCAGAATAAGTTGAAGTCATCGTCGTAGTTTTGTTCCTCGTGTGGTGGTGTTAGCCCGTGTGTTTTGTGGTGAAAGTAAACGAAAAGCGCGCGTTTGAAGAAAAAAGTGGATAAACTACCCTTTCCAAAACACAAAAAGGAAAGAAGGAAGGATGGGCAAATTCGCAAAAAAAGAGGAAACTTTCTCCTTCTCCGCACAACTTGAAAGCGGCCGGGGGCATTTCTGAGAGAGAAATACCTGCCTTTTGCGTAAACACGCGCGCGTGCAAGCACACACACACGACGCGCTCTTCTGATTCCCGGTCCGCGTGGCGAATAAAAAATAGGATAAATATAATCAGTTATTGTGGCAGAGGGAGAAGATTTCTATTCCCCACCATCATCGCAAAAGCACAAGTTGTTAACTTATTTTTATTGTCGCTTTTACAAAACGCGTCGCTGTGTAAAGGAAAGGATGGAGAGAGAGGAAAGTTTATACCGAAATCGAGAGGAGACGACGACATCTTATTCGTCCTCGGAGAAGAACGAGTACGAGCGAACGAACGAAGAACAGAAGGAGTTCGTGGCGTCGCTATGGCAGGATATTAAAGACGGCGCTCGCGCATTGGTTTCCCAAGAACCTCTTTTAGGAGGTTTGATTTATAGCAAAATATTGAATCAACCGACGTTTGAGAAGTCGTTATCGTACGTGTTGAGCTCAAAAATTGCCAACGCCCAGGTATTAGCCGGACAATGGCAAGAGTTGATGTTCGAAGCCATTCAAAAGGAGCCGGTAATCTCGTATTGTGCCGCTACGGATATTCGCGCCTGCGTCGAAAGGGACCCGGCGTGTCCAAACCCGACGCATTGCTTTCTCTTTTATAAAGGGTTTCACGGCTTAGAGACACAAAGAGTGAGTCATTGGTTGTGGGGACACGGGAGGAAACCGTTGGCGTGTTACATGCAATCGTTAGTGTCGGAGACGTTTGGGATGGACTTACATCCTGCTGCGATGTTTGGTCGAGGCGTGATGATTGATCACGCAACGAGTATCGTCGTCGGAGAAACTGCCGTCATCGGAGACGGATGCACGTTATTTCACGGGGTCACATTAGGTGGGACTGGGAAAACAAGAGGCGATAGGCACCCAAAGTTAGGTAAACGCGTCGTTGTTGGTAGTAATGCGAGCATATTAGGAAACGTAAAAGTAGCGGATGATTGTAAAATTGGCTCGAGCGCAGTGTTAGTGCATGATGTGCCCCCAGGAACGACAATAGTAGGAACAAAAGGGAAGGTATTGAGCGGGAAATACGGATCAGCTCTCAGATCGAGACTTTGAGACGAAAATGATTCCCATGAGATGTATTTATTCGTGTGACGTGCATTATTTAAGATTATTTCGTTCATATGATCAAATGAAACTCCTAACAATTTCCAAATCGTCGTTCGGCATTGATGCATCCATAGCCCCACTTTCTAAATGCTTTTGCATGTTCGCCATCTCGTTTCTGGCTTCTCTGTTGGTCGGCTCTAACCTCAAAGCTTCCTCGTAATCCATGGCGGCTTCTAAAAAGCTCCCTAATATCATTCTCGCTTTTCCCCTTCGCAAGTATGCCTTTACGTATTTACTGTCCATCTCCAACGCTTTCGTGCAATCCTTCTCAACTTCTTCCATTTTGCCCATTTTGAGATACACTAAAGATCTGTTGGCGTAATATACCGGTAACTTTTTCTTTTCGAGAGCTTTGTTGTACCATGATATCGCTTCTTCGTATTTACCCTCTGCGAACGCTTTGTTTCCTTTCACTTTCTCCTCGTCGCCAGGAACGTTCATAGCCGGATTACTTTTCATCATTTCTGTGATGACATAATTTGGGAAGTACTCCTGCATTTGCGCGGAGTATTTAAAAGCGCACTCGAGAAGCATCTTATCGGTTTGGAACCCTCCGAGGAGAGAAACTGAGTGCGGTCCTTCTGCGTTGGGATACCGCAAAGGAATGGTAACTTGTGGCAACCCACAAAAGGAAGCTATCGCTAAAAACTGGAACGTTTTCATTCTCCACGCTTGTACTTCTTCATCCGAACGTCCTTCGCGCATCGGAGCGATCCCCGGGACGGTTGGGAAGATTAAAACCGTTCCATTATCCATTATTTGGTCCATAACTTCTCGGATTTCACCTCTCACTTTCATCAAGTTTTCGTAATCCTGCTCAGTTATTTTCTTTGCATTTTCGATGCGTTGCGCGGTAAACTTTCCTAAACTACTCGCATTCTTCTTACGCATGCTTGCGGGAGTAGCACCATCCTGTTTTTCTAGAAAGGCTAAAAACTCCTTCAATGCTTCGTGAATTTCAAAGCCCATCGTAGCGTGCATCTTGTCCCTAATTAACTCTAAACCTGTCCTACCAGTCGTATCTGTTCGTAAACTAGGACACAACATCTTTAATCGTTCGCCTAAATCTAATTTTGAAACCTTGCCGGCGTACTTATCATCGTATCCGAACGCTTTCAAGGCGCTGGCAACCGCGGCCGAGCCTTGGGGGTCAGCCAGTTTCATCAAATCCGTGAGAATAGCAAACTGCTTCGGTTCATTAATACCGTATTTTTCGTCGTCCGCGGGCTTTAAGAGAACGTCTCCGACATCTTTCAATACTTTCGAGCCTTTCGCGAACCACCCAACGGTATCAAAAGTCTTGGCAAATTCTTGACATCCTGCCGTAGAAACCATTCCATGGGACGGCCGAAAACCAAAAACTCCGCAGTACGCCGCCGGCACGCGCACGGACCCTGCGCTGTCTGTTCCAATCCCAAAATCGCAGTCTCTCAGTCTCGATGCAACGGCAACTGCGGATCCTGATGACGAACCTCCCGGTAATCTGTTATCGGCAGCTGGATTTATCGGCGTTCCGTAGTGTTCGTTTTGGCCGTCAATGGAATAGGCAAGCTCATCCATGTGCGTGATGCCGACTAAAGAAGCGCCATTTCTCAACAACATATCCACGATGGCTGCGTTTTTCAATTTGTTTGCGTCGTCGTCGTTGCTATTGCTAAAGTTCTTCTTTTCTTTCATAAATTCTTTCCACTTTGGCGAACCAAAACCGCATGACGAGTCGTTTTTGTCTCTCCTCCCTTTTACTTCGAAGATATCTTTCAGGACAAACTTCAAGTTGGCCAGTTTCCGAACAACGTGTTTCTCAGGCGGCGGAGGACATGGGATATCTACGATCTCCACGAATGCTCCGCAATCTTTAACTTTCATTTTTTGACCACTCTTCAGTCTATTTTTCCTCCTTTTCTTTCCTATTTGATCGAAGAGTACAGCTAAGACGAGCACGCAGGCAGAAACGGCGATTGAAATTTGGTGAGAAGAAAAAGGCTTCGCCGTCTTCCGTTCTTTTCTATTGTCTGTGCTCTGATTACTGTTCCCTTTCTTCATTCGTTCCGAAGGTGAAGAAGGTGAACGAGGAATGATGGTGATGGTTCCAGTGACATTTGGCTCCCGATCGTCGTTGTCGTCGTCGTCGTCTCCCTTCATCTTGTGCTTACCTTACACTTTTTTTCTCCCGGGGATTTCAGATTTCGTTTCCTTCCCTTTTCTCCTCCCCGCGAATTTAAAAATCCATTCGAACTTTTTTTTACCGGATTCGGCTAAACGTGCGTAAATGCTCAGCTTAAGCGTCCAAAAGCCAGCAAATGGTGTCACTGTCTCGTTTTGATCGTTTAAATTGCGTTCTATTGACACTTTTTGGTGCATTATCATCACATTTTCACGACAAGAACCAGAAAAGGAGCAGAAAAAAATACCAAATTAATAATTTAACCTTTAAATATGAGTTTTCCCGGTATTTTCTTACGCTATATTCATTATAATATTAGTTTGTTGATTCTGAATTATTTAAAATAGCTATATTTAGGAAATAGTTCCATATTAAAATTTAATGAGTATTTTATTATCCAAAATAAAAAATAAAAAATAAATGTTTAATACTTTTACGATTCCAATTACATAATAATTTGATTAAATGATATGCATGTATAGTTGATAAATCATATAAAGTTTGAATATGAAATAAATCAATTATTTATGGGGGTATAATAATCCTTTTGGAAAAAACAATAAATTTTGGAAATAATAAATAAATAAATTATTTTTAATATCAATATTCCTTTGTATTTTGAACTATTTGACTATTTAAGCATTACAATATAAATATGAGTCATGCTACAATCTGCTTTTTTGCGTAAATACGTTATTTTCGGGATAATCGGAAAATGAAAAAGTAAGAAAAAGGGAAAGAAAGAAAAAAAGAAGAGGGAACAAAAAAGAGCAAAAGAAGGACAGGAGTATGATTTCATGCTTTTTTGAGCCAAACCTTCTTTTCCAACGTGGTATTTCATCTCAATCAACTTATTCACCGTCCCTACTGTCGTGTACCGAAAACTCGTGCTCCAAATTCAGCCAACCACTCGCCTTCTATGACTGAAACGTCTCTGGCGTACAACTTATTCGTTCGTATCAATTCGTTGAAGATGATGTAGGAGGAAGAGATACCGATGGTTTCTTTCACTCTTTCCCTCGAAGAAAACGTATGAAACATGGTTGAACTCGGGTGCACAGAGAGCCTATTGCCGCCAATCAAAGTCACGAACATACTGTTACTCCCACTACTACTCCCATCTGAAAGTTCCTCCTTCTTCGCTGCGTTCATGAAAAAACCAGCCGTGAGCGCTTTACGTATCCGTACAGACTTGTTTTCTTTTTCCTGCTTCTGTTCGTCCCTTTGACCTTCTTCTTTGTCTTCATCTACATTTTCCTCCCAGTCTTCGATGTGCCCTATACTTCGAATCAACTGCTCTTTGATCTTCTCCGCTTTACTCATAGCTCGGAACGAAACTCCGTGGCTGTTACACCATTTCCTCTTCCCATTTCGAGAGACTTTCGAGTAATCTGCGTATAAGTTCAGAAGGGTCATGTGGTCTCCTGTTTTATGCTTCGCCACTTGGATAGATTTCCCCACGAACACATTTTCTGTGCTCAACATTGCTAAAATTGCGACAACCTCCTCTGTGCACCTTTGGTTTCTGCTCTCGATTATGCATTTACATGCCATCGGTTCTAACGGGAACTTGCTCATTTGTTTCCCAATTTTATTCAACTCACCTTTATCATCCAACGCGCCGAGTGAATATAGGAGTTCTAAACTTCTCAACAAGCCTTCCGTGCTCGGTTTGTCTATGAAAGGAAAGGCCAACACGTCGTTCACTCCCATGGCTTTGAGCATTAAAACCACGCCAGCTAAGTTCGTTCGAAGGAGTTCTGGGACAACCTGTTCAGCCAGAGAAAACATTGCATCTTCTGTATACAATCGATAGCACTTCCCAGGCGCTTCTCTTCCGGCTCTGCCGGACCTTTGGGTGGCTTGCGAGCGAGCAATCGGGACAACTTTGAGCTCTTCTACACCAGACTTTGCTTTGAAAGTTCGCATTTTTGTCAAGCCGGTGTCTACAACGTATCGAATGCCGGGAATCGTGAGCGAAGTTTCTGCGATATTCGTCGCCAATACAATCTTACGTGTACCTTTCGGTGTTTCTTCGAAGACTTTCATCTGTTCCTCCGGAGGCATAGCTGCAAACAGCAGAACGACGTTGAGTTGAGGATACGTATCTTTCCCTCTTTGGGTGAGAAGTTTCCCCAAACTTTCAATTTCCTCTTGACCGGTGAGAAATACGAGAACATCACCTTTGACATCTTTTTCGTCCTCGTTTATTTGCATCACTGAACACAACGCGGCGTCGATGTAGTCTTCCTCAGGTTCCTTTAAATAAAATGTTTCAACCGGGAAGGTTCTGCCCTTGATGTAAATGATCGGACACGCATCGAAGAAATCAGAGAACGAAGACGCATCGAGCGTTGCAGACATAATTATCAGCTTCAACGGAGGTATCGGTGGCCTTTTCCTTTTTTTCTTTCTAAGGTTGTCGCTATGGTCATCCTTATTATTGTCATCCTTGTCGTTCTCCAGCGCATTCATCCTCCGTTTTTCTTGAATCGCCTTCAGCGTTCCTAACAAGAAATCCGTCTGCAACGTTCTCTCGTGGGCCTCGTCGACTAAAATTGCCCCATATCTCGACAAAAGTGGGTCATTTAACGCCTCTCTTAACAACATCCCGTCTGTGAAAAATTTAATCCTCGTTTGTTCGCTCGAACAGTCGTCAAAACGAATGCCATACCCGACTAACTCGCCCAACTTCCCTCCATCGCCTATCTCTTGACTCACTCGTTTTGCCACAGATACCGCAGCAACACGTCTCGGTTGCGTCACTGCGACCATCGTACCTTTCTCTTTTCTTCGAGTGAACGCCTCATCTTCCTTCCTGTTGTTGTTCTTGCGCTCCTTTGTCATTGACATCATCCGTTCATACACAAACTGAGGTATTTGCGTCGTCTTTCCGGACCCCGTTTCACCGAGAATGATAACCGTCTCGTTCTGTTCGATGTGAGAGACTAATTCATCTTTCGATGCGTAAATTGGGAGATTCTCGCGTTGTCTTTGAATCGTTTCTCGTTGTTGGTGCGAAGGAAGCGTCATCATTTTTGTCTTCCTCTATCCGACAAAACGTTGTTGTTTTTGTTGTTTTTCTTCTTCTTTCTTCAACTGTTCATCTCGGTTAGTTTCTTCTCTGTGTCTCTCAACACCTCCTCTTTCGTGGAGAGAAAATAAACGTTCCCTCTTTGCTTATACACCTTGACGAAGTGGAAAAAGAGAATGCGAGTCAGTCTCCTTCTCTCTTGCTCTATCGTGACAGTTCAATCGATTTTGAGAGCGGCATAAAAAAGGAACGACCGCCAGAAAAAAGGGAAGAAATTTGGCGGCATAAAAGGAAAAAGAGGACGAACTGATGAGATGAAGGACACCGAGTTTATGAGTGAGACTTGCTAACCTTTCTGTTATTGCTCGACGACGACGAGGACGGTAAACTCTCCAGTTCTCTCTTTAAAACGAAGAGCGTTTGTTGTTCGTATTGCGCTCGCTTCTTTTCTTCTTCTTCTTGTTCTTCTTCTTCTTGTCGCGGTGGTCCCGTAGAGTTCATAGTAGTAGTAGTAGTAGTAGCAGTGGTAGTAGTTGGTTGGTAGAGAGAGAAGAAGAATGGAAGAATGGAGAGAGAGAGAGAGAGAGAGAGAAGGAGAGAGAACAACGTTTGTGTTTCTTTCGGAGGGTGGTTTCTTCTCAAAACTACTCTTAAGTCCGTTTTGGGGGTCGAATCGTCGCGAAAAAAAACAAAAAACCGCACAAACAAAAGAGAGAGAGGAAGGGAAAAATGGCAACGGCGCTGCTGTTCGGGCGGAAGAGCGTCCTTTCTCTGCTGCGGAGCAGCTGTACCGGTACTTCGTCATCCGTCGCATCGATGGGAGAGAAGAACGCAGAAATATTAAGAAGAAGTTTCCTGTTCTTTTCTTCCTCGCCGCGTCGACGAGAACAGGAAGAGCAGTTGAGTGAAGGAGGAGAAGCGGAAGCAGAGGAGAGGCGAAACTCCGCCGCAGAATCATCGTCATCGTCGTCATCGAATACTAAAATAAGTTTACAACTGATCGCGACTGAACGAGAGAAATCCGGACGATTATCGGCGAACAGAGCGCGTAAAGAAGGTTTAATCCCATGCGCGGTATTTAAGCACGGAGAAATAGAAAATACGAGCGAAGTGTGCGCGGTGAGCGAGAGAGAGGTGGAGAAACTTCTGCGAAAATTCACCATTTACGGATTGAGAACGAAACTAATCGATATCGTTCTGGACGATGGGAAGCGAACGATGAAAGCCATTCCGAAGCAAATACAAATGCACGCGTACAAGAATCAAGTGAATAACATCACATTCATGGGAGTCGATCCGGATACGATCGTAAAAGTACCAATACCAGTCAAGGTTACGGGACATGAAGACTGTCCGGGGACCAAATTAGGCGCGTTTGTGCACCACACGAGGAAGACAATCAAGGTAAAGTGTCGAAGTGATCAGATTCCGCAGGCGTTTTTTGCGGATGTGTCGAAGATGAACGTGCAAGATAAAATTAGGATTGCCAATTTAGATATTCCACAAGGAGTTGTGATTTGCGAAAACGACTTGGACACGCCAGTAGTTAAGATGGCCGGAAAACTTAAAAAAACTTAACAATAAAATGATAAATAATAGTTCTTAGCGCGTGAATTAGTTGTATTTATTATCGATGTATCCAGATCATAATACGTACAACAGTGTAGGTATTACAAATCAATTTATTTTTACTTGTATCTCTCGTATTAACGCTTTCTATTTGTTCTGCCGCTGTGTATCTCTTTGGTGCTAAGTGGTTTTTCTAGCTATATATCGTGTATTATTTTTCTTTTTGATCGTCTCCTCCTCTTTCCTCCTCTCTTTTACGAAATCTCCATCGGATCGTCCTTTGTGATGGACGTAGTTTTCTCTTTTAAGGGTGTTGTTCCTCCGCAGGTAATCGATGATCCAAAACCTTTATGAATCTGGTTCGATAACGTTTCAAAAGATTTCTTTGTCAAACTCGTCAGTTCGCACACTTTCCTCTTGAATTCCTCGAAAAGTAATCCATCTCCTCTCAAAATAATCGGTCTGTCTTCCTTATTTTTCGGAGTTTGCAAACCCATCTCTCCTCTCGCCTCTTTTCGTTTATGCTCTACGGCTTGGGCGTAATCGCTTTGATCGTAGTTTACAAAATCTTCGAAATCTCTCTCCATGATCCTGGTGAGTTGTTCTAAACGGTTTTCAGCTTCTCCTTGGACGTATTCGTAAAACTCCTGCTCTTGTTTTACTAACTTTGTCGGTCTTTGCGTGAAAGGATTGTTCCTTTTCCAATCGGCGTCGTTTTTCTCGTCGTTGTACGCGTAGTAGGCATGCGCATACGTCCACTTCAAGAGCTTTCGGCACTCGATGATTTGTTGCTGCGCTTCGACGGCAAACGTCATCTCTCCCGGACCGGCTCCGTGGTTTCTTCCCACATCGTCCAACTTTTTCGTAATCAAAGCTTCCAAGTCTTTTTTTGCCCGTTTTTCCGCGTCTTCATGTGATGCCCAGCGTTCGTGGTAGTGTGAGTATCTTTCAATCGCCATGCGGGCGAGTCTCTTCTTCTCGTTCACACCTCGTTCCTTCTCGCTCATCTTCGATGGATCAGAAGTGTCCGTCGTGCGGAAAGCGTTGCACGAATAGTATCCACCCGTAGCTTCGCCATGCTTGCTCCACGGTTCCAAGCAAGTCCAGCAAAAATCGTGTCGGCATTGCGAACACGTCATGTGCATGCAGCCTTGGTTCTTTTCAATCGGTCTCGAGCACTTTGGGCATGGCTTCGTAAACGTTAAGATCCAGTTCTGGTTTTCAGATTCCGAACTGTTCTTCGCAATCCACAACTGCGCGATGTCGCATCGGACGGGAATATGCTCGTCCTCTTGACACTTCCAGCAAAAAACTTTGCCGCACTCGCACACGCACGATTGAATCTGATCGAGAGTCAAACCGTCCTTGTTCTCAAGGAGGAGGAAACGATCACACCCGGCCGCCGGGCAGTGCTTCACCGCCGAGTTTTGCTCCACAAAATGTTCCAACTCAAAAGCGTGGTACTTTGCGACTTTCTCCGCGTCTCCGAGAAAGCGTAAAACTTTCTTCGTCGATACTCTCTTCCCGCATCCGGGATCAGGACAGCGCACGTCTAAAATCCCAGTTTTCCCTTCGTTCAACTTTGAATCGCAATAGCCTTCCCAGCATTCATCGCAGAAAGGATGTACTCGGCACGACGCAGTCGATAACTTACTCACGGGAAAATCTTCGAAGCAGATACCGCACCTCACCTGCGCCTCCTTCTCTTTTTGCTCCTCTGGAACAACCGTTACCTTTGCCGTTTTTGCCACAGAGCGCGTCGTTCTTCTTGTCGCCAGCGGCGCCGCAACTACGCTCGCTACGGGTTCCATTTTCTTCTCTTTTTCCTTTTCTTCCATCGCTAACTTCAACACGTCGTTCTTTTCCGCCTCTTCTTCTTCTTCTTCGGTTAGAAGACCTAACTTTCGCTTCGTTCTATCCTCATCGCCGAAATACGCGTCGTGTATTTTATTCGTCTTGGCGCCAAAAGCGTGAAGCAAATATCGAGCCAAATCTTCTTCGCAATACAGAACAGACGTCAAGCCTTCGATGGCTTTCTTGTACGACTCCTCGGCTTCTTTCCGAGTGAACACTCGGAATAAGCGCTGCTGCTGACGTTTCGAGGAGTAGCTCATATCGTCGTATCTTCGATTGATTGATCTCAAAGAAGCAAGAACAAGACGAGAAGAATTCTTCGCTCGCGGAGTCAAACGTTTTTTTTTTTCAAATCTCAATCTTCAAGAAGAGCGAGAAGAAGGAGGGAGGAGAAGGAGAGAGAGAGAGAGAAAGAGTGGTGGTGGTGGTGGGGCGAAAGGCTCAATCGCACATATACACACACACACACAGAGAGAGAGAGAGAATGAGAGGGGTGATGTGCGCTTATTTTATGACAAGAATTTCGTTAGATTAGTCGTCAGCTATAACTGTCCGTCGTCCACTCTCGTCACGTCACAAGTCACAATTTCTTGGAAAAATAAAAAACGCGCGAGGGTGTGAAAGTTTTATAAAAGGTTCGACTTTCGTCAGGTCATTACAAACAAATGTTAAAGCGCTAAACTCTATCGCCGAAAGAGAAGAAAACCACGCCGCGAGGAGCTAATCTCTCTCGAACCGTGCCGTGTACTTTGTACTGCTCTTCTCTTCCTTTCGACCTGGCGTGTTCACTTTCTAACTCGTTTGCGCCGACACGGCTACAAAAACAAAAGGCCGAGGTTGTTTTTAAGTTGCTACAATAATCAATATCAATTCCTCTCTCTCTTTCTTAGATCATCTTGTGATCAACCTTCACTCTACCAGCGATGCGATCTAAATCTCTCATACCAGAAGCCGTGATGACTCTGCCCCCCTTGCCGTCTTTCTCAATCACGCCTACAGATTCGAGCTGCTTCAACACAGCTCTCGCCACCGAACCCGAACCAATCGCACGGTGGTGCTTGTTGTGACCGTTGTTCTTGGAACCAGAGTACGACTTTCTCAACGCTCCAACGCCCATTCTGCCGTGAACGTAAATCTTTCTCGCCGTAGAGGCAGCTCTGATGTAAAACCAATCCGGGTCGTACGGGGCGTGCTCTTTGAAAGTGGCGGTTTTGACGATATCAACCCATTGCGGGACTTCCATCTGTTCGTATAAAAAGAAATAATTCGGTGAGTATTGTGCGAAACAAATAATTAAGTGCACGATTTGATCGAGAACAAACGCGTTCCACGGTCGCGTGCAGGTGTTTGAACGTGCGTTCGATGCGACCATTCTCCGCCTTTTGAGCCGGAGAAGGGCTTCCCTCAATCAAAATCAGAGATTCTCACGCGCGCTCAAACACGCGCTCGCGAAAGTACAACGCGCACAAACTGATCGTCATGGTATTAAAAAACAATCATTTCATGCGAATGACGCGAAAACACATCTGAAACCGCTCAGGGAACGATGCTATACGGGTTACAAATCCGCGATTCTCTCTGTACCCGCTTGCAAAAAGCGAGTAAAAAGGAGAGGAACGAGGGTCCTAGTGACCCCATCTATAAACGAAACGCAGAGAGACTGCGCGTGTTTCAACGACGTACCTTGCCCGAAGATCGAAAGTATTGCGCTAAGGAGATGACGAACTCATTCGCCGGAGTATCTTTCACGGTTCTCGGTGCGTTAACCATGTTGAACAGAGTATAATAATGAGGAAGCGTTTGAACTCTTTCTTCTTTTTTTAGGACCGAAGCTTCTGTCTGTCTGTGCTCTGTGCTTCTCCACACCCCATCAAAACCGAGTGGGTGATGAAAAATACGAGAAGCACCTCTCTCTCTCCAGGGTCAACATAAAAAAAACCGCATAGGAGAGAAAAAATAAAACGAAGCAGCGATGAAGACGACCGTTGTAAGAAAGAAACCCTCGAACGGCGGCAAGAAGAAGATGAGGAGCAAGAAGACAAAGGCGGAAGAAGAAAACGCAAAGTCAGAGACTGCTTCTTCGTTTAGTATTCCTGAAAATATTTGCTCTCTTTTTCTGACTCAAGGCACTTTGGATATAGTAGTATTGACCGAGGAAAAAGAGAAAGGCAAAGAGGAAAACGAAAAACAAAATGAAGAAGAGGAAACTTCTCTTTCTTCTTCTTCATCTTCTTCTTCTTCTCCGTCGTCGTCGTCGTCACCACAGTTGTTCGAGGTAAAGAAATGCGAGGTACTCAAAGACGTTCGATTTCGTGGCGCCATCTCGGATTTTTATTGTATGAAAGAACAGCTGGTAACGGAAGAGAAGAAAAACGAGACGGTTTTCAACCAACAAACGTTTGTGTTACGACGGAATGAGGATGATAAGTACGGCGACGGGAACAATTTCGAGCTCGCGTTGACCGAAGAACTAGGCGAAATGTGGAAAAAAGAGAACGAGGAGAAGAAAGCCGAGGAAAAAGCGAAGGCGAAGAAGACGTATATTTTCGAGTACGAGCCGAAACTTTGGGTAGATCTCGGCTCCGCACTGGAGATGGAGATGGAGAAAAAGAGAGAAAATGAAGGAGATAGCGATGATGATATTAATAACAACCAGAACACGGATCAAGACGGAGAAGACGAAGACAATGACGAAAGCGATACGTTTTTCATTGCGCACGATTTTGGTATCCAAAGTACGGCAAAGTTGGAAACTAAAAGCGTTCAGGTTTCGCCACCCTCTAGAGCAGATCAATCTTTACAATACCAGTTCAGAACGTATAAATCCGACGGGATGGATTCAGAACAAGTCGTAAACTCTAAAAAACTCGAGTTTTTCTTGAAATCGTGCGAACCTTACGTGGAAGAATGCTTGAAGGAAAATGAATCGTTTGATATACTTCAAACTGAACTCGAATCTTTGATGGTCTAATCTTGCTCAGTACTTATACCTTAATTACTTATTCTAAATTATTTATTATTGCTTTATATCTGCGTGCTTCCATTTTTGGTTCGAGATAGCCTCTCTGTCTTCTTTTCACTCCATCGCATCAGCGCTGTCGGTTTTACCCTCGCTTTCTTTCTCTTTCACTTGGTCTTGAATAGCCTTTAAAAACGTACGCAAGTCCGCAATCGGCGAGTTTGTCTCCGATTTCAATCCAAACTGACCCAAATCCATCTGTCCAGTTTGCAACGCTTCTGAAAAGCGTTCCAGTTGCGATTTAAACTGCGGCGTTTGTATCAACTCTTCTAAATCAGCCGTTTCTCTGTGCTCTTCCGGTAAATGCACCAACAAACGATCGCGGACTTCCTTGTTTCTCAATATCGGGCCAACTATCTCGGGCTTCAAAATATCCCTCAAACTACCGCTAGTCTGCTGTTGTTGTTGTTGGATCGGGGTCATCTCTCCAAACGCTGGAACTCGAATTCCAGACATAGTAGCAGCCATGGCAGCAGCCATTTCAGATTCAGTTGCGCTCGTTCCTAACCCGCCCGAAAGAGTAGCCGTATCTTTCTCCTTTTGTGGCGCTTTTGGTGCCGTGTTCGAAGCTCCCACAAATGGCGTCTCCATGTCCATCTCTGTGTCATTCTTCTTATCTCCTTGTTCATTCTGTTGTTCTTGTTCTCCTTGTTCTTGCTGTTCGTTTAGAGGCGTATCTGGCGGCATCTGTGACGCTGCGATAGCATCTCTCAACTGTTGTTCAAAGTCCGGTTCGTCCATCGGTTGTTGACCTCCCATTCCACCTCCGTGCATCGGTTCCGTTTGGTTCAACGTCTCGTTAAGTTTCTGCAACAAATTCTTCTTCTCCTCCTCATCTCCTTTCTCTTGGAACCAAAAGTACATGTCTCTCGACGAGTCTTCGATGAACTTCAACGCGAAACAGTTTGGCTGTTTCATCATTTTGCTCAAACACTCTTGCGGAAAAATGATGATATCCTCGCTCGGTTCAAAAGGCGTCGACGGATTTCTCTCCCCGTATTGCAATCGAGTCAACGTATCGATCCCTCGGACGACGCGCAACTTTCCTTTCGTCGGGTCTGCTTTCATTTTGTTTTCGACTTTGTGTAATCGTCCGCAACGAATGACGCACAAAACTTCTTCCCCGTCCACATCCATCCCGGTATCTTCCGCGGACTGTTGGCCACCCGCGTTGCCGAAGAAATTTGGCAGCGCTTCCATGGTGCAGCGTAGTGGTGCTCTTTCTTTCTCCCTCTCGTATTAATATGAATGTTCTCTCTTATCTGCTACGATTTATATCGACGACGACGACGACGTTTCGTGCGGTTACTTTTTGAAAAAAAAAGATCGCATATGGTAGTTTTCTCGTAGTGACAAAAAGGCAAAAAATAGGACAGCCCTCTCTCACTGTCGGAGCGAAAGCGTGCAGTCACTACTATCGTATACTCCTTTTCAAAAGACGCGTTTCGAAATTTATGTATAGTTATCTGTAAAACATACAACTTTGCTATAAGGACTAAGTTCTTCTCTCTCTCTCTCTCTCTCTCTACTATTATATGAAGCTATAAACACGAGTGCGCTGTCGTCCTCCTTCTGGGAAGGAGGACTGCGATAAGAGAGTATTGACAACCTGGTGTCATCCATATCGAAGACGCCGGCGATAAATACCCTCACGACGACTGATTAGTTCACTTTGTTGTGCTTCTTGCAGAACTTTTGGTTGCGGAGAAACTTCGGGTCCATGCCTTTCAAGGACTTCTTCGCGTGCTTCTTCGGCTTTTTGATGCCTGTTTTTTAAGGAGAGGAGCAGAGAAACGACGAAGTGAGCGATTTGAGCAAAGAAAAGGGTTAAAAAATGCAATAGAAAACGCGATGGAAGACATCCATAGAACGACGCAACGTCCGATGTTAAACCGCATTCACGCTCAACAAAACACATATCATCCACGTAGGGTGAGATTATCCTCGTGACTATTTCGGAAGCGCGCCTATTATCCAGAAATCACGTATCAATCGTAGCGCAAAATTTAAGCGCTCCTCCCCTCACAAAAATGTGTTCCGCGTAATCAACGACCGAGACGCGACGACGCGACGCGAAAAAGATTTCCGTGATTTTAATCGCTTACCGTTTCTGTGCGCTTTGTAAGACTGATTGTGCGCCGTGTGGTTAGTGGACTTGGCCATCTTGACTTTTCTATTCTCTAAAGGTGATTCTAAAGTAAGGAATTTTCTCTGTGTGCTCCTTTTTTTTCTCTTTCTGCTTTTTTTTTGTTTCGCTCGATTTTTAGGTCAGAGGCGAGAGGCACCAATCTCCCAACAACCGTCACGAGTGTACTATATGTAGTATAATGAGGGTGCATCAGGCACACACGGACTTCAGCGACGCCAAAAAAAATATGAAGAAAGCATTCACCATCAGAGGCGTCGACGCCGCTAACTTCAACACCAACGCGGGTGGAGGAAAACACACCGAAACGAAGAAGAAGAACAAGAAGAACTCCTCTCCGATGATGGTAAAATTCTCCGGCTTCCTCGCGGTCATCGACCCGACGAAACTAAACGAACAACTTCGTCAGTTTCAGGAGAAAATCCCAAAGCAATTCGTGGACAAAGAGACCGGGAAATTCAAGATGCCCGATTTCAAAGCGGCTTTAGAGGAACTCAGGGAAGAGAGGCAGCACATGGAATATCATCCAGATCGAAAGAGATTATCCTCGGTCGCAGATTTCTTCAAGTACACAGAAGAAGAAGGTGCGTTTATATCGTCCAGTTTGTCCTCTTTTTCTTTGCGATGTCGACGATGACACACACACACACTTACACACACTTACACCATTTTCTTAATTCTCTCTCTCTCTCTCTCTGCTGAAATAAATGCAGGACTCAAATTCTTCGAAGAAGAGATAGACGTGACGCAAACTGGGAGAGTGAGCTTGGACGACTTGAAGTTTGTCATGCGGAGAAGGAAACTGCCCAACTGGTACGCTAAGAAGTTCTTCGATCGAGCGAAACCGCATTATTTCGCGAGGTCGTTGTCGTGGGAAGATTTCAAAGCCGTCATGAACGAGCGCGAATCAAAAATGTTGAAAGCGTACAACTCGCTATCGGTTGGTAGATCGGGGATGTTGAAAGAAAACGACGTGAAATTATCCTTGGCAAAACTCGGTTTACCGGCGACGGATGAAAACGCGAGAGCTATGTTGCGACACATGGCGCTGAGCGGGAACCAGAAATTTATTTCATACGGGCAGTTTAGGAACTTTATGATGTTACTACCACCAGATGTAGTAGCTATGGATTCCGATCCATCCAAGGTGTGGTTTGAAGCCGCAACAATGGTAGAATTTGCAAAACCTCAAGGTTCAGGTGGGACGTTTACGATGGCGCTGAAAGCTGCCTTGGCCGGAGGGTGCGCCTCGGCTATGTCCACGTCCACGTTACATCCAATAGATACGCTTAAAACGAGACTCCAAGCTACGGTTGGAAAAGGCCCCGGTATGCTCGGGATATTAAAATCGGTTCCAAGAAATCCAGCCGGGGTGAGAACGTTGTATCAAGGCATTGTTCCGTCAGTCACCGGGAATTTCTTTGGCCACGGCATGCGCGCAGCGACGTACGAAATGGCGAGATTAGTTTTAGGCCCATTGACTCTGCTACCCTTCGTTTCTGAGATTACCGTGCAAGGAATGTCTGCAGGTGTGGGGACATTAGTGGGCACGTGCGTTAGAATCCCGTGCGAGGTGTTGAAACAAAAGCTTCAAACGCAACAATACACAAACGTTTTTGCTGCCGTGAAAGGTGTCACCACAAATGGGCCGAGACCACTATTCGCCGGAACCGCAGCAACGCTCACGAGAGAAATTCCGTTTTACATGATTGGTATGACCGCATACGAGCAGTTCAAAATTCTTGCTCGCTCGATTAAAGGGAAAGAGCTCTCTTCGCACGAGTTTATCGCCATTGGCGGCGCTGCCGGGGCAGTTGGTTCCTTGTGCACTACACCATTTGACGTGTTGAAAACTCGAGCAATGACAGGGCGAAGTCCCGTAGGCGAGGCAATGTTAGTCACCATCAAGAATATTCTTACGACTGAAGGTCCGAAAGCTTTGTTTAAGGGCGCATTATTTAGAATTGCGTGGATTGCACCGTTAGGTGCGATGAACTTTGCTGGATACGAACTTGCAAAGCGTGCCATGGGTGGCGAAGAAGAATCATCGTCTTTGCCGACGACGAGTGGTAGCAGGAGCGGCAACGTGAAAAGCGATGATGACTTTGTCGTTTTGACTGAAGAAGATAAGAGAACGATCGATAGAGACCTCGCGCGTGAAGATGATGCATATCCTCCACGCCGAGGAGCTGTAAATCCTTACGTTGAGGAGCAGCAGCATAAAAGCAACAACTACCCGAGCGAGGAAGATTTCGGCGACTTTTTTGACGACGACGAAAACGACGATAGTCATCGAAAGAACAAATAAAACATAGCTTATTAGCCTTCAGCTTTTATTTATTTTTACTGCTAGTCTACGCGTATTGTATGTATTCCTACAATAATCTAAATATCATCTAAATCTATAACGTCCGGGTCTTTCTCCACCGGTGGAGGCGGCGGCGGCGGCGGCGGCGGCGGTGGTGGATATTGTGTGCCCATTGGAGGCATCCCTTGCACTCCCGGTAAATTAAATGGCCCCGCACCTGGAACTCGATATCTTGTCACCGAAGACGAAGAATATGGTTTATTCCCAAACGTATCTCCTCCCGTGTCTAACTTAAAATCTAACTCTAACATCTCCAACATCTGAACCGTTTGCGGGTTCCTTTCGACTTTTTCCGGCGGTGGTTGTCTCGCTTTTACGCTCGCATTGTGCGGTGAAACCGTCTCAACAAACTCAGGCAGCTTGATGCCATCCATTTTACTTCTCACGAATTCCGTTGAACTGGTTAAATCAATCGATTCCGGTACTCCATAATCAGGAAGTTTTGCCGGCGCCTTCGTGAACGATTGAAACGCATGGTTCGCTTTAGTAATCGCCAACCATTCCATATCTAGTTGAAACCCTCCATCCGAACTCTTATCCGGTAAATCAATTACTTGTAAAAATTGTCTATTTGGCGCGTGCGGTATGCACTTATCCAAGGCTAAAAAGTGCGTCGATGCTCCATTCTCGTGATTTACTGTCGCTTCGAACTTTACGTGCAAATGTGCCGAAAACGAATACGTCGGTTTCAACTGTTTCAAAATCTCCATCGCAGGAACCGATCCCAACTGATTTTTCTGTATATCTTCCTTCAAAAATTTCTTCTTTCTCAATAAATCTTGAACGTCGCCAAACTTTTCAATCCCTCTCGGCCAATCGTGAGACAAAAACACATCCACTGGTTCTCGAATCTGTTTCAACTTGAATGCGTCGAACTCTCGCACGTGATACGCCGTTTTCACTTGCTTCTCCTGAGTATACGGAGGCCGTTCGAAGTGTCCTTTCCTGTAATCGTACTGTTTATATATTCCAGATAAACCAGCTATGCGCAAATCGCCAAATCTAATGCATCCAGAGTGTCCTAAATAGTAAATATTAGGCGCTCCGAAACCTCCGTAATACAGTTCCCACAAGTAATTGGACGCCTCGTGATTGCCTCCGATGAACAATGTCGGGTACGGTGCTTTCAACTCTCCGCTGTAATACTTGTAAAAAGTCCCCATCTCGCGATATTTAATCGGCACCGACATGCACTCCAAGTCCTGTCTGTTGCGTATGGCTTGAAAATCGCCGCAACATATCAACAAGTCGATTTTGATGCCTTCTTTTTTCTCTATTTTCTCCATCGCTGCGTAAATGGTTTCCAGTTCGCCGTGGCAACACCCCTCGACGGCAATCTTCATTTTGATTGCTGCTCGTTCCTTCGTATATCTAACGCGACAACGTTTTCTTCGCTTTTTTTCTCTCCTTCCCTCTCGCTATTTGTATTCGGTTTTTGAAGGAGAAGCGCAAAAGAAGAGTAACGACCTCTGAGCAGTGAGCACGAAAAAGTTTTGACACACAGGGGAGACTGGTCCTCTGGTCGATGCGCAAAGGATCATCGTTGGGATGAATATTCATTTTTCTTCATCTACTAAACAATTTGTAGTTTCAAAAGCAAAAGCAGTAGGAATTAATAATAACACATTTGATCTTTCTCTCTTTCTAAGTAAACTTGTTTTGAATCAATCTGTGGACGTGACAGAGAAACTCTACGTAAGACATTCCCGCCACGCTTCTGTCTTCGATTAAGCGGTTGTAAAACAACGTCTCCATGGCATCGTTTCGTTTCAATATGCGCATGCGCAAATATCCAGAACGAGCTTTACGCATGGCGTTTATGAAGGCGTTCATGCGCTTGTTTCTTTCGTTTGGTAAGTTCGGCGGAAGCATAGATTGTCGAGCGTCGAGCTGATCGACTGTGTCTACGCCAAATACTTCTTTCAATCGGTCTTGCGGGTAGTTTCGTCCGACCCAAACGAGCATCTCGGCGCCATCTTCGAGAAGATACAGTCCGTCACCGTCGAGCTTTTCGGCAGAAAGCCACTGGCACGGTGGGAATGGCGGAAAAGAGTCGGTACTGCTCGCTGCCTGATCACCGTTCTCGAGTCTCTGCTTTTGGTTTGCTTGGAAGCCATCGTCCTCTAAGATGAAGTGCAATGGAAACAGTCGCGGATATACCGACGGCGTCGTTTCAGACGGATCACTTTTCAGCATTCTAAAAAGCCAATGCGCGCGATCGTCCGCAGATGCTTCAGTTCGTAAACCGTTCGATTTGTACATGCCAATCGTGTACAGCGGCAACGTCTTCAATGCTTCAGGTAAAATGAGTTGCCCGGAAGCGTTGTTCGAAGCACAGTATTTACGATAAGCGTAAAGAGAAGACACGCATTGCGCTAAAGCGGCATCTTTCGCGGCTGCAATCGTGTGCTTCCCACCTAAGAGTGTATTCGCAGCTTTCCGAACCATGAAGGAAGTTTGGGCATCTAAATCTGCGTTTCTAAATAACGTTCCGAGAGCAGATGTAACTGGTAATGCAAGCGTATGTACACGAATTCTACGCTCTCCACTCATCGTCGTGTACAACAAGGCGCACTGTACGTACGCTTCAGCTCCGTCTACTAACTTATCTTCGTATCTTAAGTTGACCATAATTGATTTCTCCCCATCCAAAACTGGTAAATCAACATCCGTAGGCGTGCGTTTGCAAAAATAGCCTCCGTATTCGGCCACACCTAAACCTTGAGAAGCTCTCACGCGCATCACCGCCTCCATGCCTTGTGGTCGCAAAAAGTTCCAACGCAAATCGTTCAACAACTGGGCAAAATCTAACTGAACATTAAAGTTCGGGTATCTATACAACGTGCCGCCAGTTGTTCTTGTCAAAACGCCTATGGTTGCCAAATCTACAGGTTGCGAACCACAGACAAAAATATCGATGCCAATTTGATACTCCGCAGCTTCCGTAGCGCAATCTTGATAGCACTTCTCCGCTGGCTTCATAATTTTCAGGGGCTCTTTTTCTACATTTCCAGAGTGCGTTCGAACTTCGAGTTTTCCCCATCCACCCGAACACATCGATCCTAGAAAGAGCATAATTTTCCCTCCCTTGTACTTCAAAGCGTCGATGGCAGATTTGATAGCCGCACCACTCGCCACTGCCGACGGACGCGAGTTCGCAAACATCTCAGGAATTTGTTTCAATAAAGTCTTAATTGCTTCTTTGTTTCTGTTCAAGTTCACGAGTAGATCCTTTGGCAAAGGCGCGTAAGGATCGTCCACGTCTGGGACGATGAGCATTTTCGGCGTTTTGGTTGCGCCGTTTGACGTCGATGGATTTTCATTCTCTTGATTTTCGTTGCTCACATTGTTAAGCTCCTCGTCTCCGCGAATAGCGTAAAAGTGTACGGTGCCATCAAACGTGGCAATTCCCACGCTCGCGGCGTCACCACCTTGAATGCTATCCAAAGTTCTAGAGATGACTTCACACGCCGATACCGTCACACCACTTTGAACTGCCGATGGACTCGCATCGATAACAAAGAAATAGCTCGGACGCATCGGCGCTCGAACCATATACTCTTCCGGAGCCATATATTCTACACTTCCACGACATAATTCTGGGCGTTGCATCCAGTCTTGCCTTTTTCCATCAGATCCAATTGCGCATGCGTATTCGCGAGGACATTCACTCACGTGCGCGCAGAAATTACAAGCAAATCGGAAATGATCCACCCATCGCATTCCCGGATTGACGTAAGCCTTACATCTCAAACACCTCACTGGGCCCATTCCTCCGTTATCGACGATCGGGACTTGAACCTCATCGTTTTTCAACGTGGCCAAAGGATTGACGAATACCGCCAACGGCATTCCAGACGTTTGTAATAAATCGGATTGATTCGGAATCGCGCTCGTCGTCGATCGAATGAATCTTGGATTCGCGTTACCGACATCCCTGGCCATGTAGTTTGTCGTTGCTCCGGGTGGGTGCATCGGAGCACCCGTTTGCGGATTCCTAGTATCAAAAATAGTTCGATCCGCGTGCGAGTCGTGCGGCGGTCTCGGAATCTGCGAAGGATCGATTTTGGAAGCCGCAGACTGTGGCGTTGGCTGCGGACCATACTGCTGAAAACCTTGATTCAAACTGTGCGGTGCTTGCGGTGGATTATACCCACTACTCGGCATCCCGTGCGAATAATGTTGTGGCTGCTGTTGTGGTTGTCCGCCGTACTGAGTTTGTTGTTGCGCAGCGCTCGTCGTCCCGGGATACTGAGGGTATGTCCTGGCACCACCACCACCACCAACATTTCCTTGTTGGTGTTGATATCCATGCGTCGTTGTCGTCGTCGTCGTTTGCGGCGTTGGATTCGGATATCTACTGTTCTGCGATATTCCCCCCATCGTCGCCGCCGTGGGAGGACCTGTTTGAAAATTCTGTTGTCGTTGTTGTTGCTGCATAGGAGGTTGACCCATCGATGACGGAGGATATTGTTGCGGCTGCCCGGGCGGTTGAGGATACGAAGAAGACGTCTGCGCTCCTCCTCCAAACCCCGTCGTCGTCGTCGTCGTCATCGTCGACGACGGCGGAGGAGGCGTCCCGCCTAAATGCACTCGCGGAGGTGCCTGCGGGTGCGAGTGTAATGGAGAAGACGCGCCAACAACATTCGACGTCCCTTGTTGTTGTTGTTGTTGCATCGGAGGCGCAGAGGAGGAAGGATACCCACCGGTTAAAGGAGGAGGAGGAGCGTTATATTGTTGTTGATATCCTCCGTTCATCGCAGGTGGTGGCCCTGGTTGATGGTACTGAGAAGAAGGCGGGGGCTGCATTAATCGAATCGAATCGATCTTCTTCTTCTTCTTCTTCTTGTCCGTTGGTGAGTGAAGGAGAGAGAGAGAAAATTTTTTATTTTTGAAGAAGACACAAACAGGCGAGAGAAGTGCAAAACGCGAAAAAAAGCGAATACGACGAGTTCATATCGTTGCATTTCATTCCCCGCATTCTTTGACACGCGCACAAAAAACAAAAAGAATACCAGAAGAGAGCGAGGAGTGACAAACTCTCTCTCTCTCTCTTTTTGCTCGCGGTTCGTTCGTGGTCGCAGACCAGAGAGAGAGAGAGAGACGGGGGACAGAAAACCAAAAGAGTGAGAAGAACAAATAAAGAGACGTTTTTCTTGTTTATTTATATTCCCTCTCTCTTTTTTCTTTTCTCTCCTCTGCCGACTGAATCGTCGTCTTCTAAAAATAGAAAATCCTCGAAACGATGAGAAAGACAAAGATAACAACAACAACGATGGGTGGATTGGCGGTGCCAAACAACGCGAGGAGAGCGCGATCGAGGATGTCGCGGAGCAAGAAGGAGAGTCTGAGGTGCGCGTTAGTTGTTTGATAGTTTCGAGAGAGGGGTCAATTTCGACGACACTCTCTCTCAAACGGTCTTTTTATATTTTTTTCTCTTCTTCTTCGAATTCTTCGCTACGAAATAGTAGTATTTTGTTTGTTGTTTGCGAGTACTCACCACCAAAAACATCGTCACCGTTGGTCGTCGTTTGTTGACATTCTCTCTCAAATTACAACGACAACAATAACAACAGAGCGCGCGCATTCCTTTGCGGTCTCGCCTTGTTCGCGCTTTTGGCGACGCTCTCGGCGGTCTTCTCTTCCTCCTCTTCTTCCACCTCGTCGTTTGACTTGGCGTCAAACTCCGCCGCCGAGGCGAATCCGATAGGAGAAGGAAGACGGCGACTGTTGTCCGCAGGTGCCGGCGAGTGCAAACCAACGAAAGATTGGGAAAAAGTTGGTGGTTTGATTGGGTATTTTGTCGGCGTTTTGTATTTATTCATGGGAATTGCCATAGTCTGCGACGACTATTTCGTCGCGTCGTTGGAGGCGATATCGGAAGCGTTGGGTTTGTCCGACGACGTCGCTGGGGCAACATTTATGGCGGCGGGGTCTTCTGCACCCGAACTTGCGAGTTCATTGATGTCGTTGGTGAATGCGAACGCGTCGTCTTCTATTGGCGTTGGTACGATTGTCGGGAGCGCGATATTTAATATTTTGATAATCATCGGGATAACGACGATTTCCGTCGGCGACACGTTGATTTTAGATTGGAAACCTTTGGTGAGAGATTGCACGTTTTACGGTGCCGCAGTAATTGGGATTGCAACCACGTTTTCTGGAGGCCGGGTTGATTGGTGGGAAGGTGGAATCTACGTTTGTTTGTACGGCCTCTACATTTTGTTCATGGCGTATAACGAATTTTTCATGCACAAAATGGACTTGTTGTGGCCAGAGAGAGCAAAGACGCTCATGGAGCTGAACAAAAGTTTACAGGCAGAAGACGAAGCGAGCCAGGTAGAAACAGGAGAAGCGCCAAGTAGCGACGGCGGCGACGGAAAACGGTCGAGCGAAGAGGGAGCGACGCCGAACTTATCGGCGATTCTGGCAGCTAAAGCGGCGGCTAACATCTGGCGACAAAAAACGAAAACGTATCGTGAGAAAATTCTCGAAGAGACTGGAAAAGATCCAGACGATCGCGTCGGTGTCAGCATTAGCTCGAGCTATATTTCTAAGAGTGCTATTCGTAAGATGCGATCAGACGCGTTGGTAGTGGAACACGTGCTGAAAATGCGCGAAAGGAACGGTTTATCCTCCACGGGCGAACGTTCGACAAACGTCACGTCGGTGCTCTCAATTGAGGATGCCAGAGAAGAAGAGGAGCTGTCATTCGCGCTCCCGGAAAATAAGAAAGACATTCCGATGTATTTATTATCCATGCCTTGGTATTGTGTGTTTGCATTGTGCATTCCAAACTGCCAGAAAGAAAAGTGGAAATCATGGTATACACTGTCGTTTCTGATGTCCATCGTTTTTATCGGACTCATCACGCACTTTATGGTTGAATGGTGCACCAGAATCGGTTGCATTTTAAAGATTCCTCCAGTTGTCATGGGAACAACTGTACTAGCGGCGGGAACTTCGATCCCAGACGCTTTGAGTTCCATCGCGGTCGCGAAAGATGGGTTGGCAAATATGGCGGTTGCAAACGCCGTCGGATCGAATGTGTTTGATATTTGGCTCGGATTAGGATTGCCGTGGCTCTGCTACTTATCATGGCAAACGCCAAATTATTTGACCGTAACGACGAATGAATTGATTCCAAGCACGCTTATTTTAGCTGGGGTTTTGTTAGTTTATTTCGGGTCGGTGGCAGCGAGTGGGTTCACTCTGTCACCAAAGATTGGATGGCTATACATCGCGTTGTACGTGTTGTACGCCGTGTATAACATCGTGTGCGTGTGGATATTAGATATTTACAATTTAGAATGAATTGATTGTCATTTTGAGCGAAAAAAAAGAGCGCAAGCATATATGCTATTAGTGCTATAAGTGTCCGTATATTATCGCGTCATTCTACTTCTACTCTGTGTCTTATTAAGCTTCTAGGTACCTATTTTGATCTATATGCGGGTCTACCTATTTGCGTTTAGTCGAGCGCTTATCTCCTGAGCGCGCTTTGCAGCTCGTTCTGCCGCCGTCATGAGTTTTCCAGGTTGGTCTGGTTTCATCCTTTTCTGCGCTCGAGCGCGCTCTAACAATATTTCTTCTTCAGTTTTTCCCTCCAGGACTTTCTGCATTTCAATTTGATGTCGAACGTTCGGGTTGGAATATATCCGTTTGCTCTTTTCTGCAGCTAACAACTCTTGCGCTCGCTGCCTTTCTCGTTCCTCTCTCATCTGGTTTCTCGCGCGTTCTTTTTCTTCCCTTTCTCTTTCCTTTTTTCGTTGCTCTTGTTCCAAAGCCAATTGTTGCTGAGGTCCGTGATGGATGACAACGTTTGTGGTCGTCCCGATAAGCCTGGATTGCTTTGAAAATTCAACCTTCAAACTTCTGCCGCCTATTTCCATGCCGTTTAATCCTTTCGCCGTCCTTGCCTGTTCGTGCGACAAGAACTCAACAAACGCGTACGTCTTACCTTCACCTCCCATTTTAGTCGCAACCACAGTTCCCACGTGCGACATGAGCTGGACTAACGCATCTTGATTCATCGCTATGGATAGATTTGCCACGTGTACGGTTCTTTTGTCGTCTCTATCATTTTCTACAGAGATACCTCCGCCGATGTCAAATGATGATGAACCATTGATGCCGGTCGGAGGACCGTGTGCCCCGTTTTGGGCAGCGTTTGAAGTATTCACGATCGTATTTGGCGTCGTCAAGTCGCCCGTGTTATTGCTACGTTCTCTCTCACTTCCACCCGTTCCGTTATCAAGATAATGCGCTCCTCCTGCGTCTTCACAATACACCGGAAACGGCGACCCTTCAATCTTAAACCGACCGTTATTCTTCGGATTCCTCTGGTCGCTAAACACCACGTCAACGTATACGTTATACGTCCCTCTCTCTAACGGTCGATATTCCCCGTAATAGACCAAATATTTCCCATCCATAACCTTTAATTCGAAAGTATCAAACTCATCCCGCTCGACGTTTTCTTTCGTCGTCGAAGCCAACAAAACGCGTCCTTCCACCGTCATCTTCCCGCACTTCTCCATCATCTCCTCCTCCTCTTTCTTCGGCTTCATCAACGCATTTCCTATCTCGTCTCGCATTTGCACGTACACTTTTGCCGTTTCGTTCTTCTTACATCCGCTCACGAGCGTTCCCGTGGCGGTGCATTTTGACGCGTCAATCAATCCGTACGGAGATTGCAATCGAACCGGATCCGGCGGTGGAATTTTCAATTTAACCGCTTCCGACGACGATAACGTCGTCATTTTTCGTCGCCCGTCTTCTTCTCCTTGTTCGCTCCTATTTTTCTTGTTGTAATTCGCAAACGTGGCTAAAAACGCCTCTCTCGCCGTCATTGCTAGTTTTTCCTCCTCTTTCTCCGTTTGGGTGATGATTTTCTCTTCTTCGTTACTCGCTTTAATAAACGTCGATATCGCTCTCGATTGCGGCTGCATCGCTGTTGTTGCCGTTGCTATTTGCGCGGCGGTCGTTTTGTTCGGAATAGGAGGCGGTGGAACGTTCATCACGACGGGAGAAGGCGCGTTTCTTTCTTCTTCTTCTTCTTCCACGCGCTTTTCCGCCTCGTAGGGAATTGGTGGAGGCGGAGGAGGAACTTCGCCGATGTTCCCTCTTCCTCCTTCGCTTTTTGTGGCTTTCAAAGCGGCCGCAAACACCGCGTCCACCTCTTCCCCGGCGAGCATGTTCTCCCGGCCATCGTCGGTCATCATCTTCTTCTTCTTCTGTTTGGACTTCTTCTCCTTCTTCTTTCCCCGTGGTGAAAAATGAAGTCGTCCGTTCGCAATTACGAAAAGAATTTTTTTCTCTCGGAGCTGATTTTCTCTGATTTTCTCTCTCTCATCGACTCTCTCGAAGTGAAGTGAAACAAAACAACACTCGCTCTCGCGTCGTAAAATTTTTCTCCATTATTATGGTGCTGCGCGCGCGCGAATACACACAAACACACGCGGGCACAGAATGAGAACGACATCGTCCACCTCTGCCCCTTCTTCTTCTTCTTCTTCTTCTTCTTCTTCTTCTTCTTCTTCTTCTTCTTTCGATAAAAATAATAATCACAAAGCGTTCCGTCGATCTGTGCTCCCTCACGAAAGCTTAGCCGGCATTTGCATCCAATACATCTCCATGCAGGAGTTGAAATCGGTGAATAATGGATTCGTGAATGAAAACACCGCGCACGCGAAAGGATGGGTGATGATTCCTCACTTCGATCGAGACGGTAAGAGAATAATTTCGGACGCGTCCGCTGGGACGAGCGGTGGGAAAGGGTCGTCGGATGCCATCGATAAGTTGAGAAGACATTACGAACTTCCCGGAACGCCGGAAAAAGATGATGCGCTGGAAACGAACGAGGTGGAGGAGAGAGAAGGAAAAGACGTCGAGGTGATTGACACGATAAGATACGAATATAAACCGGCGGAAAAGAAAGGAGTGAGCGAGACGAAAACGAGAAAGAAAGAGAGAGAGGAGAATGTTGATGATAACAGAAATAGTAATAGTAATACGAGCGTGTCGCATCAGCACGGGAGGGTGGCAAAAAACGACGCCTGCGGTCCGAGTAGTATGTTCGCGAGAGATAAACCTTTGTTTACACCGCACAAGGAGAAACCCGCGGCAGCAGCGGATGCGATCACCATGGAAGGCACAGGAATACGAGCCGCGATGAAGTATAAGACGAAGACATTTTTTTCAAAGTTGAAATCGAAAGCGCTTCACCTGACGGCAGATTTAAGGGAGGAGCAAAGAGCAGGTTCGCCAAACTTTCGGGAGTCGTTGAACGACATTCGCGGACCGCCGCCGAAAGGAAAAGGGGATTAGATGTAGTAGAATTGTAGAAAGAATAAAATGATGGCACCGCGTAGAAGAACGTAAGTTTAATATTATCGTTATTATTATTATTAGTTGCTTAGATGCAAAAGTTAAAACAGTTCCAGAAATACATGTATACATGCAGAGCATTTTCATCGGGTCCACCAAATCATGCGAGAACCTCCGGGTCCGTGTCCTCCTCCAGTTTCTTTTTGTCTCAGTGGCGATAAAGCTTCGAATTCGCCGAGTGGATCTGGGAGATTCAAATCCTCTTCACCTAGAGTCGGGAAATAGTTCGAGCAAAACTGCGAGACGGCTTTTTCCATCTGCCAAATCGGAGACCACAATCCGCCACCACCGCCGCCTCCGTTCGTAGTTTTGTTATTACCATTAGTATTATTATCATGAACAGTATAGGTATCAGCATTGCTGTTGATTAGCGCTGGAACATCAGCAATATTTACGGCAGGTTCTTGTCCGTCTCCATGGTCGCTCACCGCGGGAGATACCTGATACGAGTTCGTCTTGCTGTGATCGTACCCGTCTGCTTCGTACCGTCTCGAGAAAGTGTGGATTTTTCCGACAGCGCCGCTCACTTGTTGCGAAGGCAAGGAAGGTGGAGCGAGGCTTCGCGCCTTTTTCCTTTCGCGCGCGAGTTCTTTCAATCGCTGGGTCTTTTCGTTCATCTCGCGCACTTTCTGAGCAGCAATCGCGGAAGCTTCTTCGTGTGGGATACCTTTCAAGATGGCTTCGCAATACGTCTCTGCAGCTAAAGCCTCCGAAGAAGTGAGTTTGTTCTTCTTACTTTTCTTCTTGGAAATTTTGCCACCCGACGCGGTCGAACAAGATATTTTGTTCGCTTTCTTCGCATCTTTAAAGGACGTTTTCGCCCCCTTGGGAGACTGCAAGGGATTGTTGTGCAGTTCTCTCTTTGAAAAAGCGTGCAGAACCGTTTCTTCTCGGCTGAGCGCGCTGCCCGTTTTATCGTTGCTCAGTAACATGCCTTGCTCCTCAATAAACGGTAACAGTCCTCTCCTGGACTTTGCAATCTCCTTAAAATCTTTCTTGCCGAGCTTTTCAGGAGTCGCGTCAATGTTCACAACGTCTATGTCGTCTTCTTCCTCCACCGCTGTCAATAAAAATCGTTGTTTCTTTCTTATGCACTTCGGAGACTGTTGATAAACGAGTGGACCTGGATCTTCAACTTTCTTCGTCTTGTTCTCTTGTTTTCCTTCTTCTTCTTCGTCATCACTTTCAAACGGCTGCGCGTTTGCACCGCTAACTCTCTGCTCTTCTTTCTTCCTCTTCTTTCTGTCCTCGTTGCATTCGTCCGGTGAAAGCATTTGTCGAAACGCGCTAAAATCTTTGGCACCGGTGAACACGTTGCTCACAATTCCGGTCAAACGCGGAGAGGTCAAGAATCCTGTAATCCCACCTCCTCCTCCTCCTCCTCCAAAATATCCGTGATTATTGTTCACATCGATATCCTTTGGTCGATGTTGTTTCTTCGTCGCGCTGCCGGCAACTATAGTCGTCCCGAACCGTTCCTGAAGCTTGTTGTTCTCGCCCTCGCCGCCGTGTGAGTTACCCGTATCGTCGAAATACGAGCCTTCCGCTTTATCCCAATACCCGGGCGATAACGGTGCCTCCTCCATGGAAAAGATTGCCGCCGCCACGTCTCCTTCACTTTTCTTCTTATTACTATCTCTACTATCATTGTTATTGTTGTTGTTGTTATTATTATTTTCATCATCAACGTCTCTCTTAGCGTTAATATTACGCATTACATCTTCTCGTCTTTCTTCTTCTTCTTCGACTCTTCTCTCCAGTTTCGGCGACAACGCGCGCAGCGCCGCCACCAGCGGATGAGGAGGTTGACGACCATCATCGTCTTCTTCGTGTTGGTAAAACTTCCTCGCCGCTTTCGGCGCTTTAATTTTCTTGTAACCACCCACCGCCTCTGATGTTTCTTTCATCGAAGAAGATCCCGGTGGACGTCCTGCTTTCGTGTTCGATTGTGAGCGAGAGAGTTTAAGTGAGCCTCGAGTGTTAAAAAGTCAACAAGATTTTTCTCCCGAAGAGAGACAAAAAAGAGAGCAGAAAAAAAAATCAAAGAAAAAATCTCCCTCTTTTTGGAGAGATGACACATGGGAAGACGAATGGAAATACCTTTCGCGCTCTTCTTCTTCTCCACCTTGTCGTCGCCGTCGTTCTTCGAAACTTTATTCTTGTGCTGCTGAGCGAGCAACAAAGTCGGTTTCTCGTGATTGTGCGCGTTATCGTACTTCGCGACGCCGTTTTCCACCTGTTTTCTCGCCGGGCAATCTGGACGCGTGCATCGGTAGTAACTTCTCGGGTGCGAGGCCGATTTGATGTTCTTCTGACCGTATTTGCGCCACTTGAATCCGTCTGATTCGCTCATACTTTTCGCTCACAAAAAGAGAGAGAGAGAGATGAGTGATGAATAGCTCGTGAAACTCACACGATCGCTCGCGCGCGCTGCGTGGCACGCGCTCTCGCTTCAAGAGTGAGAGAGAGAGAGAGAGGAAGGAGATGGGAGACACGGATGTCACACACTCGCACGAAGAAGACACACAAAGAAAAAAAAGTGCCGACGCTTGGCCAGAAAAAAGAGTGAAAATCATTCGCGAGAGGGCGAAAAAAGAGCGAGACTCGTCGGAAAACGAATGGACGCTCTCTCTCTTTGCTCTGACACTCTGATGCTCACAAAACATCTCTTTTTCTTTTTTTTTTTTTTTCAGAGGAACCACTTTCTCACTCAAAACGCCTCTCTCGTCGCCACAAAAATCAAAAACACATCAACAACCTCTACTCGAAATAACAAAAAAAATTATGGGCGTTTTGAGAGTCAAAGGTACGCACGTGACGCACGTGACGCTCGCGCGCGGTCGATGTTTTAGATCGAGAAATGCGCTCGATCGCACCGTCCTCGTTCGTCGTCGCGGAACTTTTTTCATCGCGATCTCGAACGCGGAAACTTTTCTGAGAATGAATTCGATCAAATCTCTCTCTCTCTCTCTCTTTTGTTTTTCGAAGAATATCTTTTTGTGTCGTTCCCGTTTTTGAATTTAGACGCGCGCGCGCGCGGTTTTACACCGCAACACTCACTCACTCTCGGGTTTTCTTTCTTTCATAACGAAACACACAGTTTTGGAGCTCGAAACTCCGGCTTCGGACACTCAGAACACGAAATACTGCGCGGTGAAAGTGGAAATACGAGACCCGGTGAACAAAGATGCGCCTCGTCAAAAACGAAAAACGGAGATGAAGGAAGTGTTCGACCACCGCATCAACTTTTCGGACGCATTTGAGTTTTTCATCGACGAAGATAAAAACGAAGAATTGAGAATTTTGTTGTTTAAACAAAAGACGAGTTCGTTCATTGGTGGGAAGAAAGCGGTGGCGAACGCGGCGTTTCACGTGAAGCAAATCGTGTTGAACTGCGAGATGTTAGACGGAGAAATCGATAAGAGCTTCAACTTGTTCAATCGAGAAGGAAACGCGGTTGGTGGGCAAGTGCGCTTAATTTTGACGTACTTTCCGAAGAAAAACACCCCGGAGAGAACTGGGAAAGATGGTAAGGGTGCGATTCCGGATTACAACGATAAGGAATACTCTAAGGAAGAGGAAGCGGCGGTGAAGAAGATTCAAACTACGTTCAGAAAGAAACAGAACGAAGGAAAGAAAAATCAATCGAAAGGACAAGGTCTCGGCGGAAAAGCGAAACTCCTCTTGGGTGGATTGGTATCCTACGGCATCTTGGCTTTCGTCCACAACAACCAAGAGGAAGAAAAAGCGAAGAAGGATCCAAAGTATAAGAAGAAAACGTTGAACGAGAAGCTTTTCGACAAGAAGAGCGGCGGCGACGGCAGCAAGAACGGCAAGAAGAAGTAAAAGATAGAGAGATAGGTTAACGACGACGACGACGACGACGACGACGACGACGACGGTGTTAAATATATATAATATTAAAGGAGGCGCGCGGCGTGTGTATATAGTTTAATTATTTTTTTAAATATCAACGCGGTAAAAGTAATTAATAATAAGATGCTTGCTGATGATGATATCGGTCTCCCAAAATCGAGCATCGAGAAGGAAAAATTGAAAAATTGAAAAACGCGAATCGCGCGTTGAAAAAAATACGTACAAAAAGAAAGCAGACACACCGAAGAAAAGACCCACACGCCCTCTTCTTCACTTTTACTACGCTATAACATACAGTCAAAACAAAAAATGGTAAGTCATTTGTCCCCTCTACTCGTCGCGATGCGGTCGCATCGTTCGCGGAATACCGAGTGCGATGCACTTCGCGCCGCGTTCACTTTCTGAGAATATCGCGTTCGCGCGTACGAGCGCGCGCGCTGAATGCGCGGAAAAATCGAAACCTGCGCTTGCGTTTTTTCCGGACGGAGAATGTGTTGCTCGGCGGACAGATAAGTTCGGAAGATGGGTCGCGACTGCGCTTTTACCCGCTCGCTTACATCAAGAAATACGTTGATGATATGAATAGAGCGTGAGTTGCGTCGCGAGCCATTCGCGAAGGGCGTTTTCGTTCGCGCGGACAGATTTGGATTTTTCGCGCTAAGCCCTCCCTATGCGAAGCGTGATGAAACTCTCTCGTCCAATTTTCTCCTTCAAGAAGACGGCACGTTCGCTATCAATCGATCCCCCGTACTGAAGTATTCACTCGCTGACCTTCTAATTCCTCTCTCTCTATATCCGTTTATCGTAATCACAGCCGAAGCAAATTGCTGATATCAAAGATTTTCTCTTGAAAGCGCGACGCAAAGACGCCAAGTCGGTGAAAATCAAGAAAACCGGTTCCGTCACAAAGTTCAAAGTTCGCTGCTCCAAGTACTTGTACACTTTGAGAGTGCAAGACCAAGACAAAGCGACGCGATTAAAACAATCTTTACCGCCGGGAATCAACATCATCGACATCTAAAATAGATTTCAAATTATTGATAGTTGTGGGTGGTAAGTACGATTAGTTTTAGTTTTAGAAAGTTTGTAGTCCCGATGAGAGTGTTTTTATGAAAAAATATTTTCTTCCTTCATCATCATCATAAAATAATAATACAGTCCGCGCACGGATGTCCTCTGTCCATCGTACTCTTCGCATCTTAATCGCACTGCTTGTTGCGCTGTGTGCTGCCGCGGAAGAAGAGCGCAACAAAATCAACCACGCGGAACGTCTGCTCTCTAAAGTGGATCCCGACGGTGAACTGTTGAAGCGAGCAAGTGACTTTACCAGGCAAACAGTCTCAGGAGCTCGGACTCTGTTACCTGAAGGAACTGAAAAATTTCGAGAGCGCATACTTAGCTGGGCGCGCAAACCGAATGTCGCTGAAATATTACGTAATCCCCCGAGCGAATCCCAAGGTATAACCTTTGAACGTTTATCGCGAAAAGTAAACGAGAGACTGGATGAAAAACTTCGTCAGCGAAAACATGACTAATGAAAACCGCTTGTAATACACAATGCTTTAAAATTTACATGTTCAAAGTTTGCTCCAACAGCTCTCTCTCTAAAATCAGCATCAACTCTTTTAACCATTGCTCTTCTCTGGCAACTTGTTCGGCGTATTCCGAAGGGTCGCCGAACAACCACTTGGACATGTCCGGAGCCGTGTTCGGAGTTCCATCGACTTCGATGGCAACCTGGGATGATTTCCCGCCCTTTTGTAATCGTTCGAATTCCTCATCCCTCCAAGCTTGGTATTTTTGGAGCTGTTCGTACGCTTCTTTGTATCGCTGCGAGTGATACAACAAGACCCCGTAATCTCTGATATTTTCCGGTTCGGCCACGAGCGCTAAACGTTCAGTCGCTCGAATGGCCATTTCCAGATCGCCAAAGGGTCTTCCCGTCGGTTGAATGATCCCAACACCTTTCACCGCAGTTTGCATTCTATCTTCGTTTCCGAACACGGCCGCTTTCAAAGCCAATTCAATGCCCGTATCTCTGCGATCGTCCCAAGTCCACGGCCAAAACGCCCTTTTCAGTGCTCTCAATTGCATCTGGATGCTCATTTTCGGAGTGCACCATCTCGCATCCGCGGGAATGCCGAGATTGAGGTAATCATCCTTAGTGATACCCCACGGCGTACGCGGTAGCACGTCCGGATCTAAACCCCTGGAGCTCGATATCAAAACGTACGCCTCGTCTTTCAAAATATCTTTTGCTCGCAAAATCTGTACGCACCCCATATACAACGCCGCTAAACTCGCTGGGATGCCTACTTTTTGTGCGATGACGTGATGAAAATACGTTCTGTACGGTGAAAACGCCTCCATCCACCCAACTGGAGGCCTGTACTTATGCTCCTCGTACAAATACCTCTCCAACGCTTTCAAAACCATCCTATCGTCGTACTGACCGTTGAAATACGCGATATCCCGCATCTCAAACTCATCCATCAACTTTCTCAATCGTTTCACGTACGCTTCCTGTGGCAAACACACCGACGTCCTCGATTTAAACGCGTCGTCTTCCACTGCGATAAATAAAGACGCTAAAACTGCGTCGCAATCGAGCATCTCGTTACTATTCTCGCAGTTTTGCATCTGTTCCAACAAACCAGCGCGCGATGCTCGGACAAACGGTTCCCACGTTTCTTTCGCCGTGGACACTTTGCCAAACTCACCTTGGACGAACGCTTTTTGCGCTCTCAACTCTTCCTCGGAATACTCGGTAAATTTTCGATTCGTTCCCGAGCGTCCGGCTTTGGAGAACTGTCCGTTATTACCGTCGTTCTTTTCGTTGTCTGAACCGAAGGCGTCCTCGTTCGGTCCCGCTTTTGTCGTTCTCGGACGACGATGAAATCGGTGAAGCCTTCCCCGGTGGATTCCGTCACCAGAACGACGCGCATCCGTAAAAGCAGCTCCACCAGCGGCGGAGAGTTGCGACGACGAAGACGTCGAGGCGTGCATGCGTTTATCGATTTTCTCTTCTTCCCTTCTTCTTTTGTTTTTGTTTCTTCGTTCGTTCGTTCGCGCGCGCGCGCGTGTGTGTGTGTGTGGTGGGTTGTACCTTGTGGGCTTAGATTGTTCCTCTATTAGATACACTAGGAGTATATCCACTTTCTGAGGCCCAAAGAGAGCAACGGAGAGAGACGAGAGAGAAAGAAAAAGAAAAAAAAGGACCCACCAGCGCCCAGAAGAAAGCACTCAAAATTATTACTACGATACGTATTTGCAACGAACACCGGCGAGAGGAGAAGAGGAGAGAGAACTGTTAACTTTCTTTTTTCTTCTTCGCACAGATACCCCCCATGATGAACGCGTCGTGAACGACAACAACGACGAGAAGAAGAAACGATGCAACACGAACCGCAACAACCGCATCAACGAGACGTCGGGAATCGGAAACGAGCGATTCTAAACGCGCTCGTCGTTTTGTTGACCGTTCTGTGCGTGATTTTATACGAGGAGATATTCGCGGTGGCGATTGCGTTTCGAAACTTTTCTTCTTCTTCTTTTACTCCTTCTCCTTCGTCGTCCGCGACGACGTTTGATGTCGATGTCGACGACGATACGAATAACGCAATGCCTGTTGTAAAACGAGAGGAAGAGAACGGGGAAGAGGACGAGGGATTTCGGGTCTCCGCTGTCGCGGACGATGGGGAGGGGGAGGATGAAACGCAACTTTTAATAACAGAAGAAAACTTGTCGAAAGAAGAAGAAGAAGACGATTATAAGGACGACGAGGACGATGAGGACGAGAAAGACGACGTGAATGCTTATAGCAGTAGTGTATACTTGCAAACGTACGCCAAGTGGATGCGCAAGCAGCAAAGAAAGAATATGCGAGGAGGAAGCAAGAGGAAACGCGCGTCAACATCTTCGTCTTCATTTTTTGATTTGCGCAAAGAGTGTCACGAAAAGTGTCTCAATGGCGGCAAGTGCGATTACTTTAGCGGTAAATGTGATTGTCCAGTTGGATTTACGGGTTCAATGTGTGAAGATGAAGAGCAGACGTTCCCATGCAATGATAATTTAGAATTGAGGTGTTCGCATGCGTGCGATGCGACGAGAGCTTTGTGTGTTTGCGGAGAAGGTACGAAACATCCCTCGAGAGTATTGCATCAGTGGCCGTTTTGTAGTCCTGATATGGAGAAATACGGGAAAGAGGAGTGGTGGAAAGGAAATGGAAATGCAGAGGACGATTTCATAGTAAATAAATACAGTAAAAAATTAGAAGAATTGAAATCGGGCAGAAAAGAATGGGGAGGATTACCAACGTTTGCGATGGTGTATGGCAGAGAGAATCCGAGCGTGACGAGTTTGAAAGTTGAAACGCCGTTTCTCGAGCGAGCGCAGGAAGGGATTTACGATGATAGCTACGAAACTGCTGAAGACGTGAGGATAACAAAAGGGAGAGAGATCGTAAACAAGCTTCCATCGTGGTGCGACGCAGACTCCATTCGAACGTTTGATCCAGTTCGCGCGAAAGACGAGAACCTCAACGTGCATCCACAAGCCGTGAGAGACTTTCGAAATTGTATCAGCAAATGTCCGGGAAGTAGATATGGCAAAGCATGCGAAAAAATTAGCCCGACGTGGTGTCCAAATCAATGCAGTGGAAACGGTGAGTGTGATGATGGTTTTTGTAAGTGTAAGAAGGAGTTTTGGGGCGCCGACTGTTCACTTTCGGTGCCACATGACGTAAGGGCATATTCATCATCGTCGTCGTCGCGAATGATCGATTCGGTGCAATCAACTCACTCAAAACTAGAAAGTAAACGTCCATTCGTATACGTATACGAAATGCCATCGAAGTTCACCTCGCATTGGACAAAGTACGTCAATAGAGGCGAAGTTGTGTGCGGCGATCGATTTTATGAGAAACCAAACGACATTGATGATGAGCACGATGACAACACTTCTTCACCGCCGTTTCCTGAAAGACAGTCGAATTGGTTTTATTCGTTGGAAAATACGCTTCACGAGTTCTTACTCAGATCGGCGCATCGTACGATCAATCCCGAGAATGCGGACGTCTTTTTCATCCCTCAATACGGAACGTGCTATCGCTTAGCATATCAGACGCCTTCACCGGCAGTGTCACTTTCGCTGATCGAGACAAAGCCCGCTTCTCGACCGCACGCGGCGAACCTCTTTTTAGAACAAGTTACGGATTACGTTCGAAACATTCCATTTAATGTGATCAACAACGGGGGAAGCAAAACGCAGTCGTATTTTGATAGGAATGAAGGTCGAGATCATGCTGTAGTTTGTTCATACGACGAAGGCTGTGTGCATTTTCCGGACAGTACCGCCAAATCAATTTTCATCACGCATTGGGGAAATACCGGGAGTCCACGCAACACTTCGCATTCGGCGTATTCACCAGATGATTGGAACGAGCTCGTTAAGCAAGGGGTTGTAACTGGTACGTGGCGTGCGTACAATCGGAATAAAGATATTGTCGCCCCTCCGTGGTCGCAACCGAAGACTAATGAAGTCCGAACACCCGCAAACGTGGACGGTTGGACACCGTCGACGCAAAGGAAAATTTTATGTTTCTTTAGTGGAAACCTTGGACTACAAAAACCATGGGGCGAAGACTACTCGCGCGGGCTACGTCAAAAAATAGCGAGAAAATGGCAAAACGTCGACGGTTTCGATATCCGCGCTCACACGGATGACTACTTGGGAAGAATACGCTCGTCCAAGTTTTGCCTCGCGCTTCCGGGAGATGGCTGGAGTGGAGGTCTCTCTGTCTACATCCGCAATGGATGCATACCCGTCATCGTGCAGGATGGCGTCGACATGCCTTGGGAAGGCACGTTCCTCGATTACTCGAAATTTTCAATTCGAGTTAGCGAAGGAGATGTTGAAAACCGTCTCCAAATCATCCTCGAATCAGTCAGAACGGAACAGCTTCAAAACCTTCAAAACGGCCTAAAAAAAGTCTGGCACTTCTTCTCTTACGACGTGCCGAGACAACCGGCATTTGGCCCTCCGGAGCAGAACTTTAAAGGTTCGTGGTCTCTCCCATCTGAAGGTGGAGAAGCAGATGGACCAGCGCCTCCTCGCGATGCCTTGGAATCACTCGTCCATGCGCTCCATTTCCGAGCACAGAAGAATAGTGCACAATACTCGTCCGCGTACGAGTACACGTACGCCTAGAGAGATAAAGAGATTGCGTGTATTTATAGTAGGTAGCTTTTGTAAGCATAGTAGCTCAGCAGCGTAGCATAGCACCACACCACCACTGCACTATGGAACCACCGATACACCAAAAAAAGACCAACTTCACCCCCACATATGCCCAAAATCAAACGTGTCTAACGACATTTTTTTTCCTGTTAGAACTCGAGTCCGCGACGCGCCGGCGGCTGCCAAACGCGACATGAGCGAAACGGGAGGAAAAGAAGACGCGTTCAGCATGACCGCGCTCGACGAAACCACCGCCGCGTTCGAGTCCTCTTCGCTTCAAGGTTTCTCTCGCGTGTACAATCTCCGGAGCACAAAAACTCGTTTGGAGCGGAAAAAGGTATCCATTTATTGCGCGACGTTCAACGTTGGCAATCAACCGATGAACGAAACGTTTTACACGGAATTTCTGAAGAAATCTGAGGGATGCGATGTGGTTGTGATAGCCGCGCAAGAGGCATCGTACGCGTATTCGAGGAAAATCTTGCAACCGGCGGACTTTGCGAGATTGGCGGAGAAAAAAGTCGAAAACGATTCAGTCGTGAACAAAAAAGAAAAAAAGACGTTTTGGGGGTCCTCAAAAGCGACAAAAATGGTGGCGACGCTGTCGGGAGGGATCACCGGTGGCGTCGCGACTGGACCCTTAGCGCCGGTTGGTTTTGTAGTTGGAATGGTTGGAGGGTATTACGGAGGAAAGAAGATTGCGGAGGAGAGTAAATGTAGGCAGCACTGGTTCGCGAGCGTAGAGGCGTGTTTGAAACCAGCGAATAATAACAATACTAATAATAAAAAGGAAAGCGAAGACGAGAAGGATAACGACGAGAAAAACGAATACGTGCTCGTGCAAAGCGATGTGTTGATGCAAATGCGATTGTCAGTGCACTGTAAAAAATATCTAGAAAAGAGTGTGAAAAGAGTCACGGTGGGCGTGAAAGCGACCGGAATGGGGAACGTAGTTGGGAATAAAGGAGGTATTATGGTGGAGATTCAGTTTTACGGGGGTGAATCAATCGCGTTTCTGGGATGTCACCTAGCCGCACACGAGGAGAAGAAGTTTTACGCGAGACGATTAGAGACGATTCGGGCGATAATAGGATGCGCGTGGAGAGATAGAATCGAAAAGCCATTTGGATGTGAAGGAAATGGTGCCAGTTGGGAACACTCAATTAAGGCAGTTGCGGAGGCTTCTGGTTTGATGAGCGGAGATAAGAATAGCAACATAAATAAAAGTAATAATACAAGCAACAGCAGCGACAACGCGCAACGCAAAGTAGACGAAGAAGAGCAGAAGAGGCGAAGGAGATTGCCTCCGGATTTAGAATTATTAGAATCGGCCACGCATACGTTCTTCATGGGAGACTTGAACTTTAGAATCGATCCTGGTCCAACTCAAGCGTACGAGACGCCACAAATCACCAACGCGAGCGAAATGATTGGAGCAGACGACGATGACGAAAACAGTGTCTGGAATTCGTGCTGGTCAAAGGCCGATATCGTTACAGAGACGTCGGTGAACAGACGCGCAAAGCTTCCGGGAGAAATTGAAAGTGCAGACGAAGATTCTGAATCAGACAGTCAGGTAAACACGACGAGACGTGAGAACATTCCAACCGGAGGGACGTCGCAGTCGTCTCCGTTCCACGTTGGGTGGAAATTCATAGCAGACACAATCAAACAGAAGAATTGGGGAAGATTGTGGATCGGCGACCAACTTTTGCATGCCCAACGGCAAGGCAAGTGCCTTTTTGGATTTCAAGAGTTACCTCTGCAGTTTCCTCCTTCGTTCAAACGAGATTCACATGCTGCTCTCAAAGGTCGAAGTGATGATAATCCCGTCGTTGCCACCGAAGAGTATTACAGCAAAAAACGCATCCCAAGTTATACGGATCGGGTGCTCATCAAATCTCTTCCTGGATTCGAGGCGACCAGGAAAGCACATAAATACGAAGCGTGCCACGGCGTAACGTCGAGCGATCACGCACCCGTGTGCGCTACATTTTCTTTGAGTCTTCTACTCGGCACGTCCGAACACGACGATGCCAACGACGACGTACTCCCGGTACAAAACGAAGACGACTACTTTGCCCTACTTAAGGTTGAAAAACTTCAACTAGAAACGCACGACGACAGGTTGATTTTTGCCTCCATTGAGGAACAAAATGCGTCTCTCTTAAAAGTACATCTGGGAAAACTTCGCACAAACGCTCTCGAAGTGGATGACTTTGAAACCGCAGACGGAAGTCGTTGGTCTAACGCGAAGAGTATTTCAAACGTGGTGTTAATTCCTTCCAGATCGTTTGCTAAAGACGAAGTTGAAGACGGAGAGGAAAATATGAGAGCTCGATCACGGTCGTCTTGCGTATGGAATTCGCGGACACTAAGACGAGTCGGAGACGATATGCTGGATCCAGACGTCTTACCCGTGGTGAAGCTACCAAAGAAAAGAGCAGAACTTCAGAACGCGCCGTATTACGTAATATTCAGTGTCGTGAACGAAAGGACAAATGCACGAATAGGGACAGCAATCATGAGCGTTCCAACGGACGGTAAGAGATTACCTTTCGAAGCGAATTGCACGTCTCGCGGACGAGTTGTTGGAAAGCTACGAGGTGAGTGGGCGATTGAATTGAAAGATACGTGATGATGATGATGATCACTAGAAGTATAGGTATGCATGTATAGTAAACAGTGTTTTTTTTTAATTACGGTGTGAGACGCTTCGGGTCTCTCGGGAAAAGACTCGATTTACGAATGTTGTTCAAGCCCAGGAACAACATGACGACTCTCTCTAAACCGACGCCGCAACCTCCGTGCGGTACAGCACCGTACCTAAACGAACGAATGTAACTCTCCAAATCTTCCACTGGAATGCCGAAGTGTTTTGCTCTTTCGGTCAACAATTCCGGATCGTGGATTCTTTGCGCGCCGGAAATAATCTCTTCGCCTCGGATAAAAACGTCAAACGAGTTCGTGTACTCTGGATTAGCTCCGGGTTCCGGCATCGTATAAAACGGTCTCGCTTCGATCGGATATCGAGTCAAAATGTAAAAGTCAGTGTCGTACTTCTCTTTGACCAATCTTCCCAAAATTCGTTCGTGCTCTGTGCTCAAATCTCCGTGCGGATCCGCCTCCGTGATTCCTGCTTCATGCAACATTTTAATCCCTTCCGGGAACTCCAATCGTAAGGACTTTCTCAAATATTTCAACGGAGCGAACGGATACTGTGCGTTAATCACTTCCAATTGTTTCGCGCATCGTTCGTTCAACCCATCGAACATGTTCACGAACAACTCATCGATGACGTCCAAAACTTCGCTGTAATGTTCTTTAATTGTCATCTCGAAATCCAACCCGGTGAACTCGCACAAGTGGCGGTGCGTGTTACTGTTTTCCGCGCGAAAGACCGGTCCAATTTCAAAAACGCCGCCAAAATCCGCCATGATAGCCATCTGTTTATACAACTGCGGCGATTGCGCCAAGCACGCCGGCTGTCCCATGTAATCCAACTTGAACACGCTCGCACCGCCTTCCGAGGCGCCCGAAATCAACTTTGGCGAGTGAATCTCCACCATATCTCTCTTCCTCAACGTCTCGCGGAACAACGCGGACACTTCACTTTGCACTCGGAAAATCGAGTTATTCGCCGGCGTTCTCAAATCTAAAATCCGGTTATCCAACCTCGTATCTTGGTTCACTCTCACGTACTGCTTGTCCTCTGGCGCGTTGTCAATGTCCGCCTCCGACCGGGACAAATCCGAAATTTCCAATGGAATCTGCATCGATCGCGACACGCAAAAGATTTTTGGGCACGTCATCTCCACGAAAGTGTTCGAGCAACTCTCGATGGGTTGTTCTGGTTTCACCAATTCCCCGGTCACGTCCACGACGGATTCTTTGTTTAGGTTGCCAATGTACTTGATCATCGGTTTGCTCACTCTCACGTCGTCCACGAAAAATGCCACTTGCAACGTCTCCGACCCTTGTCTCAAAACCATGAAAGCCCCTTTCCCTTTCGCTCGCACCGAGTGCACGCGACCTCGCAACGTGGCCGTTTTCCCGATATAACTCTCGTCCAACTCTTCGATGTTTTTCCACGCCGTCTCGGTAATCTTTTGCGATTGAATCAATTCCAAGTCTCCGTAGTTTTCTTTGCACTCGTCCGGTTCGTTCAGCTGTTGCTTCTCTAACTCCGCGGCTAACTCCGCCGCTCGGGCGGCTTTTTTGGCTTCTTTTTCCGCCTTCGCGGCGAGCTTTTTCAACGCCGACTTGGATAAAGGTTGTCCATTTTCGTCGACTTTTGGGATGTCTGCGGCTGCGGACATATTATTTTCTCTCTTTCTCTCTCTCTCCTAAGATAAAGCTACGATGCGTGCGTGTGTGTGTGTTAGTGTGTAAGTGCGTGCGTGCGTGTATGCGCTCACTTCTTCTCTCGCCAGTTTCGAGAGCGCGTTTTGTTGTGCGATTTTACCGTATTCTGCGCGCGCGCGTGATAAATAGTGCCGGCTTGGAAAAGACCTCCGTTCTTTTTTTTTTGGCGTGTCCCGTGTTTTGCGAGAAAGAGTTGCCTTGACGCTTGAGATAAGTAGTATGATATATTTGCTCGCGAGTTTCTTCTTCTTCGTATTTGCGCTAGCACAATGCGTTATCAAAATATTAATATTACACTTCAACACTCACAAAATCTCTCTCTCTTATATTATTATTAACGGGTATCTTAGCACGAGATGTGAATCAAGCTATGCTTCTGCCGGGGACACCAAAAGAGGAAGGCGCAAAGGAGAAGACATTGGCCAAACCTCTCTCGACGCTGCCTTTTACCGTGAACGTTTCTTCGCGAGAACATACGTCTGGGACGACTTCGCCGTCAATCATAACGCGGCCACCTTCGTATAAGTCGGAGGGTGGCGTTTCCGGATCTTCTCCTACGTCGACGCATCCCAGCGGGTTTGCGACGTTTGATCGGGCGGCGGTGGTCGAACCGCTGACGCCCTCGGTTAAATCAGATCTGCCAAGTAGAGTGAGTTCGAACTCACTCGTTTTTAAGTACGTGACAGCTTCGTTCTTCGCGTGCGATCCTTTCGTGTCAAAGTCGAGGAGCAACTTGAGCAAGTTTAGTTTACTCGTCGGGTGAACGATTATAATGTCAAAGAATCCATCAGAAGGCGATGCTAGCGGCGCGGATTTCGTATCGCCACTGCCCCAGGGGAGATTCATCGCCCATATGCCTAGGATATTTTCGTCCTTAATCGTTCGAAATTCGCCTTCGTTGCGGCCTGGAAGCGACTTTCCGAGTCGTTCGCAGACAGCTTTGGTCTCGTGAGAAACTCTGTACGTTAAATCCATCTTGTACGTTCTCAGGTTGATGAGTCGGGCGATAGCTTGTACGATGAATCGTGTCCCACCTAGACAGCGAAAGCGCTCGGATTCCAAATCAACATCCGCAAAAAATCCCCAAGATACGCTCAGTAAAGCCGTGTTTTGATACACTGCTATTCTGTTGTTACCAGTGTTGTTCGTACCATTGCCGTTGCTGCTGTTCTTACTGCCATTTTTCCTATCCAAACTTAACCTCCTCTTGCTGCCGGTGCTTTTCCCAGTCGTAGCGTTCGTCGTATCGTTACTCCCATTTTCGTCGTTGCGGTAAATCGCCAGTCTCGCTCCATCCAAACGAATCGTTTGACCTTTAGCGATGAGCAACGCCATCGTCGTCGCATCATTCACCTCTTCGCTCTGTTCCGCCAGAGAAACGCAAATGGCGTTCCCGGAACCGGCGGGAATAGCGCCAATTGGAATGCTTTCGTGCGTCCCGAGTTCTTTTTGTGCTCTCTCTACGCCTGCGTACGCTTCTGCAATGGTTCCATCACCTCCGATGGCGATAATACCGAGAATTCGCGCATCTTCGCCGCGAGTGGTATTATTGCTCTCGTAACCCCCTCGACCTCTCGTCAACAACAACGACTGCTTACTTCTCTCGTACGTTCTCTCTTCCGTCTCTCCACTCCTCGACGTCACAATCGCCTCAACCACGCAGTTTTTCGCGCATTTCAAGACCGGCTCCACGTGTTTCTTAAACACTTCCTCCGCCTTCCCTCTTCCCGCGGCTGGATTTATAAATACCAAAAATCGCCCTCTCTTATTCGTTCGCTGATGTTCCAACGCGCACGCGTCCTCTATTTGTTTAACGTCCTCCAAAGCTTCGTCCAAAGAGTCGTATTTCACCACGTGGACGTTCTTTTTGTGTCCAAACCGTTTTCCACTGTTCCCTCTTGCCGCTCGACAATCGTCCTCTTCGTTTCTCGAAGAAGCGCTCGCCGCGGTCAAAAATCGAGGAAACCCCGCCGCGTAGTCAATCAACCTCTTCCTTCTCGGAAACGACGTGATTACGATTCGATGGCGCAAAGGAGAAGCTTTCGTTTCCGCCTTCTTTTTCTTTTTTTTGTTGTCCTTGTTCTTTGCGCTGCCGACGACCAACTCGCACGCCACGACGTCTCGCGCGCGAACAACCGCCAGTACTTCTTCTTCTCGGTCTTCTTCTTCTTCCTCCTCCTCCTCGGCATCGACGCTCGCTCGAACGAGCATCACGCCGTTCCTTTTCACGACCACTCTCTTCCTCTCGTACTCGTCGCCGCCTTTGTTCTTCTCCACGTCGTCGAAGGATATCCGGCTCATTCTCGCGTCGTTGTTATTGTTTGCGCTCTCGATCGAGGATTCTCTCAGCGCCAGCACCTGGTCCTCGTCGTCGTCGTCGTCGTCGTCGTCGATTGGTTTCGTCTTTCCTCCTCCCATCATAATTCCTTTCTTCCTCCTCCCACCGAAGGACCCTCCTCCTCCTGGAAAAGACGGAGGAGAGAGCGGCGACGACATTCTCCCTCTTTCTCTCTTCCTTCTTTTTCGTGTAAGTGTGTGTAAGTGTAAGTGTGCTCGCAAGCGCGCGCCCGCAACGAGAGAGTGGGCTTTTCCCCTTTCTTCTTAAGATATTTTCCCCGCAAAAAACCGCGTCAGCAGCCGCTTTTTTTTTTTCGTTTTTTTTCTCTACGAGTACTCCGTCTGTGTTGGGTCCAGTTCGAACTGGTCAACGACGAAAGAGGAGGAGAGGGCGATCGATGCGTTTCCTCGCGGGTGGGTAAGTA
>Ga0181599_1000174_pt1 | contig 64508 bp, 47 predicted proteins | sample 041ome_3_FD_148658 | JGI IMG/M metagenome (GOLD analysis project Ga0181599, IMG submission 148658) | Coastal salt marsh microbial communities from the Groves Creek Marsh, Skidaway Island, Georgia - 041405US metaG (spades assembly) | ecosystem: Environmental > Aquatic > Marine > Intertidal zone >...
ATCGTCGTCGGTCGTCGTCGTCGTCGTCGTCGTCCCGCGCGATCCCCACGCGGGGGGGTGGTCGTGTGTGTGTGTACCCATGGGTACACACAGACACAATCATCATCATCATCATCATGCACCGTCATTCATCGTCGTCACTGCGATGATGCGCGCGCGTCGCGGCGTGGCGACGCTCGTGCGTGGTCATTGTCGTCGTTCGCGAACGGTGGTGTGTGTGACTGTGACGACGGGTGATGACGCGTCGTCGGTACGGTGTGGCGCGACGACGACGACGACGCGAACGCCCGCGACGATGGCTCGGGCGTCGTCGTCGTCGAGGATCAACGGGGCGACGGGCGAGGGTGCAAAGACGCGGCGATTTAGCGCGAGGAAGATTGTGAAAGGGTTGACGCGACGTGCGTTGTACGATGTGGTGCGCGATGTTGGGGCGTATCATGAGTTTGTGCCGTTTTGTAGAGGGTCGAGGGTGACGCCGAGGGAGACGTGGCGCGCGACCGCGCCGGCGGCGCGGAGTACGGAGGACGCCGAGTATTTCGAGGCGGATTTAGAGATTGGGTTTACGGTGTTTAATGAGAAGTATACGTCAGCGGTGACGTGTGAGGCGCCGAGGATGGTGCAGGCGCGGAGTGTGAAGAGTGGGTTGTTTGAAAATATGACGACGACGTGGCGGTTCACGCCTTTGGATGGCGATGAGGACGACGTCGTGGGCGGACATGCGAAAGGTGATGATGCCAAAGCGCGTGAAGTCACGGATGGTGGTGTGATTGTAGATTTTGAAATTGATTTCCAAGTGCGCGATCCCATGCACGCGGCGGCGGTGAGCATGGTGTTTGACGACGTCGCCAACAGCCAAATCAACGCGTTTGAAAAGCGGTGCAAACAGCTCGCGCTCAACGCCGCGCGCAAGACGTGAGCGATGGCGCAACATGGGGCAACATTTTATGAAGCAGTAATATAAGTATAGCAATATTCATTTCCATGACTATAACGCACGCACGCGCGTGCGCGCGCGCGCGCGCTCGAATGAATCTGAACGTGAATCAATCAACCTTTCTGATTGATGAAATTAATCGAATACGACCCCGTGGCGGGATCCTTTTCCGCCTTGAAATTATCCAGACTCAGCCCGAAATTCCCAAGCAATGAATTCCCTAAATTTTTCATCGTCGCAATGACTTCTTCTTTCATTTCCTCGCGTTTAGCGTCGACGATGGGCGTTAAACGCGCTACGGCGTCGCGCGCCGCGACATCCGACGGCGCCCGCTCGAGCACGCGCTTATAATCATCCAACGCCCCTTCAACATCCTCCAACGCCTCTCTCGCCACCGCGCGTCGCGCATACGCTTTTGTATACGCACCATCAATTGCTATGGCGCGCGTGGCGTCCGCGGAGGCGCGCGCGTAGTCGCGTAATTTAAGAAAACACGCCGCGCGATTGGCATAGTACGTCGCCGCGCGCGCATCCTTTACCTCAACGCCCTCGCCCTCGCCTTCGCCGCACTGACGCGTCAACGCACTGATGCGCGATATCGATGCATCCACCGCGTCGTCGACCGCGCCGATGCAGCGCAACGCGGCGGTATACGCCGTGATAGCGTCTTCGTACGCCCCGCGCGCGAAGTACTCGTTTCCAATCATCTTTTGCGCATCACCCGCCTCGTGCGCCGCCGCGCGCGACGTGCCGACGTCCGTATCGCCGTCACGCGATGACATATCGCGCGATGCGCGCGATGACGCCGCGACGACGGCGGCCGCGACGTCATCGTCGACGTCATTATGCGATTCAATCGTCACCATGGCGCGCCAACGAATGCCGCATTCATTGACGCGCAAAAGGTCAATGTGCGCGCGCATTCGTGCGCTCGCGTGACGTAGAGATGTTCGCCGAGAGTGCGTGCGGGGACTTAACGTGCACCGATGTCGTCGAACGCGCGTTGGCGCGCGTAGAGGTGCGTGAGCCGTCGCGAATGTGTGCATTGAAGTGTGTTCCGCAAGTTGACGTGTGTTCCGGTGGACCGTCGAGTTCGCGCGCGTCGCGGCGTTCATGCGCGCGTACTGACCGTGAATGTGTGCTCACCGTGTGTGTGCGTGTGTGTGCTGTGCGCAGGATGCGTCGCTGCTGACGAATATTCGTGCGGCGCTCGCGTTGATTGAGAATCACGGGCGCGAGACAACCTCCGCGGATGCCTCAACAGTGTACGTTGTACCGCGCGCGGCGCGCGAGCGCATCGCGCAAGAGATTGCGCAGGCGTTAGCAGAGTATGATTCGACACTGCGCGCACCGTTGCGCGTGGTGGCGCTCGGTCGGTCAGGGGTTGGAAAGAGCCACGTGTTGAATCAACTGTTGAGCGAGCTCGCGAGTCGAACGAATGAGCGCGCGGCGTCGGCGTCGAGGCGTGAGGTTGTAGATGGAGAAAGTGGGACCGCAGACGATGATGGATTAACGATTGTTCGGGCGATTGATCACGATGAGGCGGCAGAGGAGCGCGAGGCGGACCGTATGCGCGCGTTGGAGGACGAAGGCGAGAACCATGTGAGCATGGCGGCGGATGCGAGCGTATTCGCTCCTCCACCGCCTTTAGATCGCGATAAATCACGCGTGGTGTACGTACCGAGGCATATGAAAGGTCGCGCAATTGCTGGTGAGGCGGCAAGTTTTGCGGATGAAGTTCAGATTCGAAAAGATAGGATTAAGGAGCTGTCGGCAAAATTGTCCAAGAAGAATGCGAGAAAAGTCAAACCGAGCTACGCGCTGTACAAGGAGGAAATGGAAGCAAAGGCGCGCCAAGCCGCCGCAAAAGTCGCCGAGCAACGGAAACGCGAAGATTATGAGCGTATCATTACAGAGTACGAGATACCAGTTCGGGATCGCCCGTTCAAGCCACCGTTAGTTCCCATTGACGACTTCTTGAGCTATTCGCCGAGCGCGCCATTTCTTCTTCCCGAGGGCGATATATTAGACACGACATCTGTCGCGTCTTCGGTGAGCACGTCTGATGCGTTTAGAGTAACATTGATTTATTTCGCTGAGGAGGTTGTGAAGAAGCACTTGCATGCGCTGAATCAAGCCGCGAGAGAAGCTCGGCTCGTCGCCAAGCATCGTCCACATTTGGGATTTTTTGCGGACAAGTTTGCAAAGAACGAATTAAAAGAGCAAGGCTTGAACGAGCTGACGCTGTTGGATTTCGCATCCAAGCCCAAAAATAGTGATGGGAGTGACGACGATGATGATACTTACGGCTTGCCGTCGGTCCTTCGCGTTGCATGCGCGATGGTTGGACTCGACCCGAACCGGTCGTCGCTTGACACAGTGGAAGAAGCAGAAGTGGCGCTCCCGGCTGAGTACATCAAACGTCTTGGAAAGCGCGTGACATTCGAGTACCGACCAGAGGGTAAGGAATGTATAGATTATAGCGATGAAGAAACATTTAGACGTGGGTTGATGGCGACGAAGCGAACATTAGTGACGCAAACGCACATTTCAGCGGCGTGCTGGGGATTGTTGCGCGAAGTCAGAGTAGAGATTCCTGTGCCAGAACACAAACGAGGTTTGGTTTTAATCGACGCCCCCGGGGCGGGTGATTCAGATCCGGCACGTGATCGCCATTTAGTAGCTGCGTTACGTAACGCTGCCGCGGTGATTTGCCTTGGTGACGCGCGTGACGTCACGGGAGACATTGTTCGCGCGCTCCACAAGAGCGGTTTCCTTCAGCAACTCACCATTCGTCCAGCGACGAGAAGATTTATCAACGCCATTCAAGGTGATCGCGTGTGGGGTTCCACACTCACGACGTTCAGAACGGCGCAGCAACTATTAAGAGAACGGCTCGGCAAAGATATGAGCCTGGAGGAATTTATGCAGCATCAGCCACCGAAACGCGAGGATATCCAATGGGCAGTCGATCACGTCATCCGCGAAAATTCCAGTGTACTCGCAGATATACGCCGCACGGAATTATTATCTATGCTTACCGATCCGAATGGGAGCGTGCACGAGCTTCCGCAGGTGGCGAACGCCATCGGCGTCGTGGCTTGGAAATTCCTCGAAATCCGTTCTTCGTGGGCCAGAGTCTTGGACGCTTCAAAGATTGACGTGCAAAAAGTCACGGGTCACGGCTCGTTGTACGCAGAACTCGACGTGTTGAAACAAGCGAGAAAACTCAAGCTCGTTCGGCGCGTCACAAAGCGTGTGCATGACGCGCTGAGAGCGTTTTGTACCGCCGCAGGTCCGATGCATGCCCTCCCTGAAAGCTCGGATGAATCCCTCCGAGGACTTCACGAGAGCTTGGAATTAGCGTTCGGCGAGCGTGGGGAGTATGCGAGTAAAGTGATTCATCGAGATACGATGTACTTCATCAGGCGCACGTGCGCGACGCTGTTTCGTGAGGAATTCAAGGCTTTCAGTGATCGAGTCGCGGGCAAGTGTCAGACGTCCACGGTGCGCGCCATGCTCAAGGCGACGTTTGCAAACGCGCCGCGTACGTTGCGCGTAAGCGACGTGCATCACTTTGCGAAAGATGCGACACAAGTAATTGAGGTTCTGTTTCGAGACGCGTTCTGCTTAAACGCCGACCGCAGCTCGTCAGATGTGCTTTACTGCGCGTGCTCGGCGTTTGTCAACGGCTGGTACAAAACTATCGCCGCCGAAGACGAACAGTCTTTGCATGCTTTCGCGCAAAAGACGCTGATGGATCTGACGGGCGACGAAGAAGATCCAAAGTGTGCAATGGTACGTGCGATAGTGTCTATTGCCGTGGCGAAATTCAAGCTTAGCCCGGCGTCAAAGTCGGCGTACTTGTCACACGGACAGAAGAAAGAAGCCATTCGCGGTTTACACGCCAAGCTTGTCAAAGACTTGAGCAAAGAACTTTTGACGCAAACCAAAGCTATCAAGGCAGGGATTGTAGAAATGTTTGATGTGGAAGACGTCAAGGACGACGCGCACGCGACGGAAGATGAGACGGAGAACTTTTTTAATAATTGCACGACGCTCGTGAGTTCGTGCGCGGTGACTGTCACCGATGCAATCACCGACGCACTGCATGAAGGCATCACAGCTTGGATACAACCCGCTATGACGGCTGGGTCCAAAGATGCAATGAAATCCGTGCAACAGTGTCTCATGCCGTTGATCAAGAAGCAAGTCATGCCAGACTTCCGGGCTCGAGTGGCGAAGCGATCCATGCTCACCATTATCAACGAGGACATTGCCAACGTAGAAAAGATCATGTCAGTCACGGCGGATGTTTTAGGATCGGAAGCTAAAAGTGATCCTTCGCAGCTAGAAAAAGCGAAACGACTCGCCGAGCTCTCGCGTATGGGTGACGAGCCACTTCAGTTGTACAAGCTCAGCGTTCCTATGCCGCCGCCGAACCCAGCGTTTAGAGCATCCGACGACGTCGTCCAGGTTGACCTGTCAGAGTTCCCCATACGCATTTACGCGACGAATTTGGAAGTTACGGATGACGTACCACTAGTTCCGGTCGTGGCACCTGTACAACAGGTTATTCAAAGCGCACCTGCAGTTGAAGCGGTCGTTGCTCATCCGTCGCCACCCATCGCAGAGGAAACCACTCCCGATGCGCCGCCAGTGCAAATCAAGCTGGATATTCGCATCGTTTCTCCTGAGCCTGTCAATGCGCTGAGATCACCAAGCATTGGACGACGTGAAATCGCCGTGCAAACAGAGGACATGCCGTCCACTTTACCGACGGTCGCTGTGCAAACGGAGGACAAGCTGCCCGATTTACCGACAGTCGCTGTGCAAACACAGGACACGCCGTCCAATTTACCGACGGTCACTGTGGAAGCGGAGGACAAGCTGCCCGATTTACCGACGGTAGCTGTGCAAACACAGGACACGCCGTCCAATTTACCGACGGTCACTGTGGAAGCGGAGGACAAGCTGCCCGATTTACCGACGGTAGCTGTGCAAACACAGGACAAGCTGCCCGATTTACCGACGGTAGCTGTGCAAACACAGGACAAGCCGCCCGATTTACCGACGGTAGCTGTGCAAACACAGGACAAGCTGCCCGATTTACCGACGGTAGCTGTGCAAACACAGGACAAGCCGTCCAATTTACCGACGGTCATTGTGGCGCCAGAGCCCAAGGCGAATATCGTCGAAGCGCCAAAGCAGAATTCTTCTTCAAAGTCGGGCAAATCCGATGTCACCGCGACACCCACGCCGGCAACGAGGCTGAGATTAGATTCACCACAAGCGCCTTCATCACAAGCGCCGAAGTCATGCAATCATTGCGGCGACACGTCGTCGTCGGTGTGGAAGAAAGGCCCTTCGATTAAACCAACGTTGTGCGTGGCGTGTCGAGACTACCTCGATAAGCGATGGACTTTGCCAAAGTTGTCGAGGAAATCGAGGAACAATACGCCCATTCAGAATAATATCAGGTCGCCGCACGTCGTCCACTCGCCGCGCCAGCACGCCGCGCCGACAGATCCGAGCGTTCAGCGTGCACCAAAGACAAAGGAAGACTCATTGTCTCCCGATGTGAAAGACGTGCCAAAGACAAAACATGGCAGACTTTCGCTCGCACATGTTTTGGCCGATGATTTAGACGTCTCCGATGCCGATGATTCACCGGTGCCAAAAGGTAAAATACGTCTCGAGTGGATGCGCGAAGACGGGGAGATTAAATCTATGAAATGGGGCACCGAGGCCTGGAAGCCTTTGAGTAAAGCTGACTCGCCGCGGGAAACCACAGTTCGTCCAAAGATTGCAGAGGCGTGCGTCCAGCGACTCTCTCCCGACCCATCGACGACGTTCGGTGGCCCTTCAACGAGTGGCATGAAACGCAAACGTCCCATTGAAGGCGCTACGGCTGCAGACACGCGGGTGATTGAAGCGTCAAAGTCCAAAGAGACGGCGCCCGTGACCAACGATACGATTTTTGCCTTTGAGAGCGAAGACGACGAGCAAGACGATGACGACGACGGAGAAGAAGAAGAAGACGCTGAGAATCCGACGAGCGAATCGTCTGACATTGACGCCGTCGCGCCGCAGTCAAAGAAATCACCCTTGGCCGCGCTCGACGCCTTGGGCGACGACGACGACGACGAAGAGCGGTGGGTGAACAGATTCGCCAATCTCCACTCACCAACCAAGCGTCCACGCACATGAAACATGAAAACACACTCTAGCAACACATAGCAAACATTTGTCATTCTATTCGACGAGAATACAGTTAACTTTTTAGCCGACGCCCCCTCACAGTTGAGCGCACGACCATCCGCTCGCGCGCACACACGCGCATAATGGATGACGTTATACTCACCACACAGCGCGTCAATGCGCTGTGTATCACCATCAATCGCCCGGCGTCGTTGAACGCGCTGAACGCCGCGTGCGTTGACGCCCTTCGCGCGCGCCTCGCCGACGCCTTGCACAATCCTTCCATCACCACCGTCATCATTCGCGGCGCTGGTGACCGCGCGTTCTGTGCTGGTGGTGATGTCCGAGCCATTCACGCGTTGCTCATTGCCGGCGAACTCGCGCGAGCGACGGAGTTTTTCACGCGCGAATTCATGCTCAACGCCGAGCTCGCGGCGTTTGCTGAAACCAAACCCACCGTAGCGCTATGGAACGGCGTCGTCATGGGTGGTGGCGCGGGCGTGAGTTGTTATTGTAAAATTCGTGTCGCCACTGAGCGCACGGTGTTCGCCATGCCAGAGTGTGCGATCGGGCTATGGCCCGACGTTGGCGCGGGGTGGTTTTTGCACCGGGACGTCGGCCACGCGTTCGCGGTGTACCTCAGCCTCACCGGTGCGCGCGTGCGCGGGATTGAGGCGAAAATAGTAGGCTTGGCGACGCATTACATAGAGCTCGAGACGTGGGAGCGCGACGTGCAAGGGGAGATTGAAGTTTTAGGGGGTGCATGCGACGCGCGCGACGTCGCGGATGTCATTCGGCGCCGCGAGTCGACGGTTGACGCGACCGCAGTGAGCTACGCCGTGAGCGACGAAGGGCGCGAGGCGATCGAGGACGTGTTCGGTGATGACCAATTAAAATCAGTGGATGATATTTTGTGCGCGATTGATGCGCGCGAGGCTAATGCGGGATCGGATGTTGAGCGAGCGTTTTGGGACGCGTCGAGCGCCGCCATGCGGAAAGGGTCCCCGACGAGCTTAGCGGTGTCTTTAGAGCTCATGCGCCGCGCCCGTGGGCAATCTTTAGAGTGGTGCTTAGGCACAGATAATGTGCTCATTCGAAAGTTCTTAGCTGGGGAGGACTTTAGGCGCGGTGTCGATGCGATGTTAATAAAAAAGACGGGCGTGCCGCCGGCGAATGGGTGGGGCGCGGTGGCGCCGCGCGTCGTCGAAGATTACTTTTCAGGCGCTCCCGACTCAAAGTTATGAGCATAGTTGTCGTGTTTGTGGTTGTGATTGTAGTTGTTTGTGATTATGATTGTTGTAAATTATATACGATAATGGATGTTGAAATTACAGAAATTAGACGCTCGCCTTTTGACTTGCGCGCGAAGCCCATTGCAACGAAGCCTCGTGCACGGCGTCCACGCCTGGCGTTGACTTTAAGCTATTCGCCGCCGCGCGCACCGCCTCACGCTTGGCTTCCAATTCCTCAATCATTTCCTGCGCCGTACGTTCTAACGCCGCCGCTTCTTCGCGTAAAACTTCCGCCTCTTTTCGTTTCGCTTCGGCGCGCGTATTCCTCGCCACTTCATCCGGCGACCGTCCCGAATACACCACTCTCGATGCATTCGCCGCAACATCTAAATCTGTCACCCCGCGTTCGGCGCACAACGCATCAATTGCATTCAGCCGCGCTTCAACGGCTTCTTCGACGCAAATCGCATCGAATTCCTCCTCGGCGTTGTCGTACACGTTGCGCAACAACTTGGCGTACAAATCAAACAACGGTTCATGATGCGCGGGATTTAACCCCGGAAACGCACGAATAAACTCCTACGACGTCGATAAAACACCAAAGCAATAAGAACATAATCCACACCGGTCACGCACGCGCGCACGCGACGCGCTCGAGCAATGTATACAACGTAAATCTCGCGAGCCAGGGGAACCAACCGACGCGAGCGCGCAAACGCGCGCAACGTCCCCCAAGCTCCCACGCACCTGTGCAGTCGGCGGCTCCACGCACGCCTTCAACGCATTCACAAACGATCGTTTCAACTCTACGAACCGCAGACCACCCGTCGCAGGCTGCGGTGCGGCATCATCGACATCCATGCCGTGGTCTGTAGACATTTTTGAATTCAATCCAGTCAACAAATCGCGAGCTCACGCGCTCGACGATGCGTCTCACGAGCGTGCGCGCGCGCGGTGCGATAGAATTCGATGCGTGTTCTTCACCTCTGCGCGAATCGCGTCGAGAGATTGGACGTCGAATGGTACGCGGCGGCGAATGACGTGCACGTGCGAGCTGTCACCGCACTGCGCGGCGCGCCATGGATTACATTCTGCGCCCGACAGGCGTGGCGTTCGCGCACACCCACGCGGTGTGGCACGTCACACACGACCCATGCATTCGTGGCGTCGTCTACGCGTCCTCTGCCGATGGATCCACGCACGTGTGCGCGCGAAAGAACGCTGAATCGACGTCCGAATCATCATCGTGGAGCCCACCGACGGTGCTTGAGCGCGCGCACGATCGCGCGGTGCGCTGCGTCGCCGTCTCTCCGTGCGGGCGAATGCTCGCCAGCGCATCGTTTGACGGCACGTGCGCGGTGTACGTGCGGGCGTCGCCGCAGCACGCGTGGCGGAGGGCGTGCGCGCTCGAGGGTCACGAATCCGAGGTGAAGCGCTGCGCGTGGTCCCCGAGCGGTTCCTTGCTCGCCACGTGCGGGCGCGACCGAACGGTGTGGGTGTGGGAAGCGCACGGGGAAGAAGAGTTTGAGTGCGTCGCAGCGCTGCATGGGCACGGAGGGGATGTGAAGTGCGTGACGTGGCATCCGAGCGAGGATGTGCTCGTGAGCGCGAGCTACGACGAAAGCGTTCGCGTGTGGCGCGAAGACGAGGACGGGGATGATTGGTCATGCGCGCAGGTATTGGGTGGAGAGAGTGGTGATGGGGGTGAAGGGCATAGAGGGACGGTGTGGCGCGCGAGCTTTGAGCCGAGACGTCGAATGGATGGCGGCGCGGGCGCTCGATGCGTGAGCTGTAGCGGCGACGGCGAATTCGTGGTGTGGAATGGGTCGGGATTTTGTAACACTGAGCTCGCGTTTGGCGTGAGATTCCAGTGTGGGCACGATCAGGCGGTATTGAGCTGCGATTGGGGGGCGAATGGATTCATCGCCGCGGGTGGTGGGGATAATTCGGTGCGCGTGTACGGTGAAGGCGCCGACGGCGTCTGGCGTCAGGTGGCGTGCATAGAGAATGCGCACGATGATGACGTGAATCACGTCGAGTGGTCACCGCACGATCCGATGGAGTTGATTTCTTCCAGCGATGATGGAAGTGTGAAGACGTGGATGTTCGCCGTAGCGTAGAAGACACATTCTTTCAATTATTATAGTTCGGTTTCATGTCACATTCAGCACAATATAGTCAGTAGTGAACGCCTACGCACCAGCGTGGCATCCGCCTTGGATGAATCGCACATTCGAGCATGTTGCGAAGCATGAATTTGAATACGTCAGTCCGTTCTCGCCGCACACTGGATCGTATTGTAAGATGCACGCTGAAGCACAAGTGAACCCGGTGCCAAATTTCTCCTCTTCGACGCGACAGGCGCCGGGAACGACGGCGTTAGCGCGACCCGCTGCGGCACCTAAAAGCGCTTTTTCGAACGCACAGTTCGCCCAGCACGCGTTCGCGTATGTTCCAGAATACAAGCACACTGGTTCGAACGCATCTTCGACGCAACGGTCTCGACATTGCACCAACGCGGCGCTCTCGACATCCAATTCCACGCTTTCAGGAATGAAACTCATCGGAGGTAAACGCGTCGTTCCTTCCGGCAACAATCGCGCGCCATCCGTGCGAGCGACGAATCGATTCGCGTTGAATAACGTCACGAGACTTAGGAATTTAAAGAGCGTAGACATGTCTCGAAATGAAGTCCTCGGTGGGGCAAACTCGGCCGCAAAGAAATCGCCTCGGCTCTACGAACGTTACGCCGACACTGGCATTCTATTCACTTTGCTATTCATCACTATCGCTATTCAATACTCTCGCACACTTCTCTCATAAAATTTGCACTCGCAAACCTATCACCAAAGTGCATGTCGTACCAATGATTCACGGCGACCGTAAACCCGCGCTGCCGAACGCGGTGGAACCACATGGATGGCAAATACAACGTCTCCCCGGCGCGCACCTCAACCTCATATGCCGGCGGCGGCGACGTCCCAGCGAACGCGGCGTACGTCATGCGCTCTTCCCCGCCTTCATACACGGGATGGTTATGGCTGTCGACGTCAACAACGCTCCATGAGACGCGCGGCTCGGCGAGAGACGCGCAGCGAACGCGCCATCGAGGTTTCGGCTCGTCGTCTACAATCTCAAATTTCGCCGGCACGCACGGCGTGTATCGCATCATCGCGTAATCGCACGGCGGGCGCAGGGTAAATATTTTCACCCCAGTCACGACGGTGTAGAAATTCTCATAGTAATCCTTATGATACGCCGTATGTGAGCCATCATTTCCAATCCATAGATTGACGGCGTCTGGCTGCGCGCCCGCGAACGCCTCCGTAGCAAACGCAGGTGCCTCGCCAACATCCTCTTCGTACATCGCGCGCAGCGCCGGGTCGGTACGTAAATTATCATTCTGCATCGACGCGTACGCGCGATAATGTGGGATTCTCTCATCTACCGCTACTCCGTTCTCGAGCGAGCGAAGAAAATCATCCACGTCGACATCCGCCGCGCGCGGCTCCACAAACAACCATGTCCCCTCACCGCCGCCGTCGTCGTCTCCGCCATCGAACACGACATCGACATCGTCATCCAAACCAACGACGCGTGTGCCCGTGTAATACACCGCGGCGTCGCCTCGCCCGCGCGGCGCGACGTTGACCCGGATGACGCTCGAGCCGCTCGCGCGCGCGCGCTCCGCCACCTTGTCCACGCTCGACCACGCCGCGTGCGCGCGCCAATCATCCGTCGCGTGCGCGCACACGAAAGGCATATTTTTCGCGAGATATTCCGTGGCGAACGCGAGCGCGCTCGGAGGCGTCGCGAGTCGAGGCACGTCGCGCGGCGCACAGGCTCTGACATCAACCATCGCCTTGAGCGCCGCGGCTTCGACGTCATCGCGCGTCGTCATCGAGCAACGCACCGAACGCGAGGTTTGGCGTCGAGCTCCGCGCGCGCGCGCGGTGAGGCGTCGACGGGGGGCGATCGCGGCGCGGTGTGTCGTGATGAGCTGTCGAAAACCGTTACGACGACACAAACCGCCGCACGAGCTCCAACGCCGCGCGCGTCATCCTTCGTCGCGCGCGCCGCACGACGACCGTAGAAGAGAGCATTACAACGCACGGATTCGATATGTCGACGCACGCGAGGCGTCCCGCGGTGTCGTCGCGCGCCGCGTCGGCGGTCAACCATCGTCATGGCGCAGAGGGGGAAGAGCTCATCGATCGAAACCACGCCACACCCACGCGCGGTGCCGCCGCGCGCGCAGTCAAAGGGGAGAAATCGCATCACGCTATATTTTCTGACGTCACGGGCGCGTTCGATGACGAATGGTCGGCGTGGGCGATGAAGGGGACGCCGAAAGTGCAACACGCGCCCGCGCGTCGGGCGCCGGACAGCGCTCGCGCGTATCACGGCGCCGGCTCACCGAGTAAAATGAAGTATACTTCGCCGTTGACGCGCGCAAAGAATGGAGAATTTATCGATGCGATTGATGATGCAATTGATGCGGCGATTGGGGCGACGGTGTCATCGATGTCGGTCGTGGGCTCGTGGCTCGGAGACGTGATACATTCGGCGGGAAGTAAAAAGAATGACGACGACGACGACAGGTATTCGTCCGTCGCGCGGCGTCAAGTGATTCGAGATAAGGAGAATATTGGTATGATGACGCCGCCGGGCGTAAAGTCGTTCGGGGCACCGCAGGCGAGCAATGCGATGGACATTGAGAGAGAATTGGCGGAGACGCGGGCCGAGTTGGCGGGGGCTCGAGCGCGCGAGCGCGACATGGCGACCAAGTTTGAGTCTTTAAAGAAGCAAAACTTGGCGTTACAAAAGCGGCAAGTTGCGCGAGAGAATAAGCATGACGAGGCGAACGAAACTATGACGTTAGTGGAGCAACTCAAGGCGCAAGTTGAGGCGTTAATGGGCGAAAAGGCGCAAATGGCGCGCGACATCAACGCGTTGACTCGGGAAAATAAAGACATGCGCACGTTTATGGTGTGTAACGGATTGATCGCGAACGACGACGAAGAAGAAGAAGAAGAAGAATTCGATAATGATGAGGACAACCTCAATTCCATCACTGATGAAGGCGACATGTCCACAGCTTCGAGTGATATCGACGCGCTCTCGACAATGGACAGAGAATCTCTCGAACGCGAAATCGCCGAGTTGGAAGCATCCTTGAGCGCCGCATCGTCGCCTTAAAGATGTGTTTCGACTATTGACTTGTATTATTATTATTATCATCATGATTTGTACTGTACTACTGTTACTTAAACGCGATCCTCGTCTTCATCCGCGAAATCCAACGAGACATCTACAGAGCCATTACCGAGCGCGCGCAAATCCAACGGCATCATATCTTGTTCAAACGACGCCGCCACGTCGCAATCTTCATCATCGCAAGGACTCATGAACTCCGGACCGGCGATTTTTAACGCCAAGTCCACCGTGAGCGGCGTGAGCGCCATAGATAAGATGACGACGACGACGAGGAGCTCGTCGAGGCCCATCGGGAAGAGCGACCCAGTCGATCCCGACGTCGCCTGGCCGAAAATAACAAACGCAAACTCGCCACCTTGGCTTAAGAACGCCCCCGCCACGAGAGCTTCGCGCCAAGTTAAGCCAACTGCAGGTCCGAGCGCGGTGACCACGGCTGTCTTACTCGCCATGAGCGTCAATGTCATGACGAGCACGACGGGCCACAAGTGAAGCGCGAGAGGTAAATCAATCGTGGTCCCGATGGTGACAAAGAAGAGCGACAAAAATAATCCCTTGAACGCTTGGAGCTCGCGAATGATGGTGTGCGAGTACACTGTATCGGCAAGGACGATACCGGCCAAAAATGCGCCGAGTGAATCTGAAAAACCAATGGCGCTCGTGGCAAAGCTAAAGCCAAAGAGCACCAATAACGACATGGCGACAAAGACGTCGTTGCCGCAGTCAGCTTTGGAGATGGCTTTATATCCACTCACGGCGATAAATCGACCAGCGAATGCCAAGAATCCAAGGTCGAGTAATGACGTCGCCCCACCTGCGGCGAGAAGCGGAACGTCTACGGCGTCGCCACCTTTGCCGATGGATTGTAAAACTGGGAGCAAAATGATAAACGGCACCACGGCCAAATCTTGAAACAACAATACACCCAAAGACGCGGTACCAAACTTCGTGGTGAGCATTTTACGATCGGCCAAGAGCTGCAATCCAAATGCTGATGACGACAGCGAAAGTGCGAAACCAATCACCACAGCTTCCAACACGGACGACACTTGTAACATTTCGTCGTTACCAGGTTGAATGTACTCCAACACCGCCGTTCCGATGGCTGATCCTGCGGGTAAAAGCGCCGCGGCAAACGCCAGATTCACAAACAATACTTGCGTAAAACCTAATCCAAACGCATACTTGGCCAACGACGTCAAGCGCTTCACCGAAAGCTCCAAACCCATCTCAAATAATAGAAATTGAATCCCGAGCTCACAAAATTGATCGACCTCTTGATTTTCGACAAAAAGCCCGAACCGATTAAGCAGCAATCCTATTCCTAAGAATCCAAGCACCGGACTCAACGCAAGTTTCTTAAATAACGGCACGATGACCACCACCGACGCGAGCAACAGCCCGATGTCGATATCCACAGATTTCAACACCTTGGTCCATTCCTTTTCATCCAAGAGCGCACCGGCGCCCGCTTCCCGTCGCGTAGCGTCGACAATCGATTCCACAAACAATCCAGGGTCCTCCACCGCCTCGACAAGCTTGCCCGTGGGTAACGCCGTCTCTTCGCGCGCACCGTTGAGTAGTCCCATCATCTCTTGTCCCAACTCCACCCCGCGTTTGACAAACGACAACGGCGTCACGCCGTTCCCATCCGTAATCCTCGGCGACACCATCTCGAAACTTCTCGCCGTCTGATCACCTAAAATTGCCGGAAATTTTACATGCACTGCATCTATAACCGCATGCGCATCGCTGAATGATGGAAAGTGAGCCGACGCGTACGACGCTGCGTCGCTCGCGAAGGTGACCAACTCAATCCCCCCGAACGCGTGTATCACGTGCGAATCTCCTCTCGCGCGCCCTCGAACGCGCCCTCGCGTCTCAAAACTATGTTTCCCATCGCTCTCGCGCCACACATTCGCCGCACCACGCCTGGTTGATGCGTGCTTTGAAGATAATGCACGCGCGGCGACGCTCGAGCCTGCGCAGGCGATCACCATCGTTCGAGCTCAACGCGCGTTCTCTCGCTCTCTCGCCCCGCGCACACCACAAGTGATGCGTGAGAACCAATCAACGCACGTCGCGTGAGCTTTCCCGCGCTTTGGTCGGCGCGTCGCGATCGATGGCGCGTCGAGCTGTCGCGGTCGTCGACGTCGACGGCGGCCACAACCCTTCGGATACATAAATATCAAACTCGGACACTCGGATCATAATATACTCATCAAACATCGGTATCGTGTTTTGAGTGGTGTTCGTTGCGTCCGCGTCAGCTTCTCGCCGCACAACTGGACACGCGCGCTTCATCGCCGTCGCATCGACCGCGCGCGCGCGAACGCCACAGCGCGCGCGACGACATCGCGTTCTATCGCACTCGCTCGTCTTTCTCGCCAATTCTCGTCGTTCGCGCGCACAGCGACGCTCGGGACACCATGAGCTCGGACGACGCCGGTTCGGACAGCGACGACTACACGACGTGTCCGCTAGAAACGCTGCTCGACCCGGAGCTCACCGGGGTGGTGACGAAGTCATCCGTCATCGCGTTGCTCGAGGCGCAATCGGCGTCGGAGCTCGCGAGGACGTCGAATTTGTGCACGTGCGCGAAGACGTGCAAGTTTCGCAAGTACGTCGACTGCGACGAGTTGTGGTGGCCTCGATGCGCGGCGGCTTGGTACGAGCCCGGGCAGGCGCCTGCGTGTCCTGGGAAAGCGCCAAAGGATAAGAAGAGCTGGAAGAATGCGTACTTGGCGCTGAAACCTGAGGATGGGCCATCGGTGGAGGATGTGCGACGACGCGAAGCCAAGGTGGCCAAGCGGCTGGCGATGCTCGAAAAGTGGGCCGAGGAGAATAAAGCGGGTGGAGGTGCGATGCGTGGACGTGCATTGGGTGGTGGTGAGGTCGTGGCACCGGTTGGAGAGGATAAGGATGCGATGCGGGAGTTTTACAAGACGGTGCGATCGAAACCAAAGGGGAAGTCTGCGCAGCGCTCGCACGCGCCGGTGTTTGGCGCGGATTGAAAACGACAACGTACAAAATGGGATACATTCTTTACGCGCATTTTTTAAACTCTTGTGTACCATTCCTTGTAACGATCACTTTCATCACTTTCACAAAATTCGCTGCTATTCTGGCTGAAGACGTCGAAGACGTTGGGAAAAAGCCGCAAACGCATCCGAGACGTCGACGTCGTTCGCCGACGACTCCAAGCTCACACGACCAAACAAGCACGTCAAGTCATCAGATTCGTCGTCGTCATCGGGCATAACTCGAAGTGAATCTATTCCGAGATCTTTTGACGTCGTGGTGACCACTTGCATGATCTTACTCTTCACTTCGACGGACAACTGAGCCTCGTGGGTGGCGAATTTCTCCATCAATCGTCGCAGGACGCCAGAAACCATATCGAGAAACATGGCATCCATGGCGTCGTCAGATTCATGCTTTTTCACCAACATACTGCACGTGAGAGAGAGCCATTCACTGTTAACACACGTTTCCACGCCCGCTGGATCGTCGGCAATTAACATAAAGTACGCGGCGAAGAAACGTATGAGGGATTCTTGGCACATTATGAGATGCGGTTCAGCTTCACGCGAGGTGCATCCCAAACTTTCCATAACGTTACTCACCCATTCCCCCGTAAACTTTCCATTGAACAGATTTGGTAGTAGTCTTTCGACGCGTTGTGCTTCGAGTAATGGATTCTCCGCAATGTGGCAGCTCACGCAACGCAAGAGGCCGATGACGAGAAATGGATCCAGCGAATGCCATTCCACGTCGTCTTCAAGCACAGACAAAATCGACCGAAATACATCCTCCAACGTCTCCAATGTTTTCCCTAATTCAGTGGCACTTATTCTACCCATAGCATCGTTTAGTTCAAACTGCTCATCGTCAACGAGCGTGGCGATGTCGGACACGGCATCGATGAGCGTTTCATACAAACACAGCGACGTCGACGCGTCCCGCTTTGCGGCTTGCATGATTTCTTCACGATTAGGGTTGCTCTCGTGCTCTCCGTTCAATAACTCATGCAGAGCTACGTTGATTTCCACTCGGGTGAGTTGCGTGACGAGCGCGAGAAAACTCGGGACTTTCTTTTGCGCGCCGCCGCTCACGGCGCCGGCGAGCACGACGGGTGGCGGCGTGAGCTTCTCCGCCGTAAGCCATTTCGCACCCGAATACGTCGCCACAGCTGATACGAGCGCCATGGCCATGAATCGCACCTCTCGTGGAGTTCGAGAACTTAACACAATCCATAAACCCGACAAGCAATCGTTCTGCCACGGCGCGTTGGCGGATTCCGGTTGCGGTAAATCCACCCCTGGAGGCGCTTCCAGTCCACCCAAAAACGCCTCATAAAATAACGTGTAGAGCAATGATAACACGCGTAATTGCACGTCCTCGCCTACTGCATTGTGTAACACCGCGCACAGCGCTGGGATACACACCGCCGCCGCGCGTACGGCGTCATCTAACACCTCTGTGAGCGCAAACGTCAAATCAATAATTCCAACCGCCGCGCTCGCCAACGGCTGTTCGCCTTTACTCCGCACCAGCGCCCCAATCGCAGCTTCAAACGCGCCATCAACGAGTTGAAATCCTCCTCGACCTTTGCTCACGTTTGCATTCACCTTGGCGAGCGAAAATGCGAATACGCACGTCAACGCATCCGCCGCCGCTTCGTCGCTCAGTCCCGCGTACTTGCCCCGTCGCGCCCCAGCATCAACGAACGTCCCCAGCCAGTACTCCATCGTCTTACTCGCCGCAAAACGCGAACTCCTACAAAACGCTCGACACACCGAAAGCCCAAGCGTCGCGCTCATCATCGCGTCTTCTAACTCTTCTGCGTCGGCGCTCGCGCTCGTCTTTGGCTTCAACAAAGAATCCAAAAACTTACTCCCGAGCGCCTTAGCCACGCGATCGAACGCCTCCACCGGCGTCTGATCGTCTAAAACCTTTGTCGCGAGCAGCATGCCCACGAGTTTCTTCTCTCGCACGTCGCTCGAGGCGAGCGCGATGCATTCTTCCAGCGTGGGCAAACTGGCGGCTTCATTCGTGACATCCTTGACGTCCAACACGTCCACCTTGGACGACGCGCCGACGCGCGGGGGCATGACGAGTGCGACGATGACCACTACGCGTGTCGCGTCCGAGCGAAATAACGCGCGTCGAGCGATGCAGACGTCGCGCGTCACGCACTGAGCTCAAGCGTCATGCGCACAACAACCGCACATCACATCAACGCACGCATCATTCATGGCGCCGCGCGTGGACGCCATCGACGGCGCCATCGCCGCCGTCGTCATCGCGCACGTCCTCATCGCGCCGTACACGAAGATTGAGGAAACGTTCCCGATGCAGGCGCTCCACGGCGCGCTCGCGCACGGCTTGGACATTGATGCGTACGATCATCATGTGTTCCCGTGCCCCGTGCCACGTACGAGCATCGCGTCGTTCGCGCTCGCCATGGCGAGCGCGCCTTGGATTGCCATCGCGCGCGGCGCGCTGGGGACGATGACGACGGGGCATGTGGAGCAGGTGGTGTGTCGAATGACGCTCGGATGCGCGTGGGTCGCGTCGCACGCGTCGTTGCGGAGGTCAATTTCGGATGTATTCGGAGCGATGACGAGCGTGTTTACGGGGATATTAGCGTTGTGTGAGTTTCATTTATTGTTTTATGCGTCGAGGCCGTTGATGAATGTGTTTGCGATGGTGTTGACGATGACAGGCGTCGGGGCGTGGGCGCGAGCGACGGCGACGAGAGATTCGAGGTTGACATTTCGGGCCGTGAGGCTCGTCACCGTGGCTGCGTTTTTGTTGCGTTGCGATGTGTTGCTGTTATTAGGAGGCATGGGTTTGCACATGCTCGCCACGGGATTGATAAGCGTGCCTCGAGCGGTTTGGGTTGGCGGGACGTGCGCGGCGCTCACCATCGCGGCTTCTGTTCTCGTGGATTCTTGGTTTTATCGATATTGGGTCTGGCCAGAGTTTTCGGGGTTTTATTTCAGTGCGGTGCTAAATAAAAGCGTTGAATGGGGCACGTCGCCTTGGCATTGGTATTTTACCGTGGCGTTACCGAAGAGTTTGTTGTGTGCGTATCCGCTTGCGATGGCGTCGGTGTTCGTGGAGCGACGCGCGCGACCGCTCATGTTTGTCGGATTATTCTATGTCGCGTTGATTAGCATTTTAGAGCACAAGGAATTGCGGTTTATTTTTCCTGCGTTGCCATTATTTAACGTATCCGCGGCGACGGTATTGGCGAGAATTTGGAACGGACGCTCGAAGCCGGGAGCTGGGCGTAAATTCGTCACCCTCGCGGCGTTTGGAATGTTGTGTGCAAGCGCCGCGCTCGTGTGCGTGTTCACGGCAGCTTCTGCGGTGAATTACCCGGGAGGCGTAGCGTTCAGCCGTTTACATCACGACAGAACGATTGCTCCCGTGCCGGGGGTTGTCCACATCGACGTTCCGGCGAAGATGACGGGCGTAAGTCTCTTCGGTGAAGCTCCGCCGGGAAGCGGTTGGACGTACGCAAAAAAAGAAGAACTCCCCATCGAGGCATTTGAATCCATGGACGTTGATTATTTGGTAAATGCGTACGATTACGTCCCCGGTTACGAGGCCGTGCACGTCGTAAACGGTTACGGTGGCTTGAACCTTCGCGCAAAGTCGCCGCTCGAGCTCATCAAAACAAAGCCCGAAATTTACATCCATCGCAAGAAGCGCGTTGCAGAAGTGTAGAAGCGCGGACTTAGACTGCGTGTGTATAAATTGAATTACGCAAATACTGTACTACTCTCTCATCTAGTGTATCTATCGTCGCGACGGCGGTCGTCTCTATGTCTATCATCGCGGCGGCGGTCGTCTCTAAATCTGTCGTCGTTGCGCCGATACGGCTCTTGTCGGTAGCCTCGGTCTCTATCCCGCGATCTCGATCGGTCACGATCACGGCCGAAACGATTGCTGCGATTGCGGTCATAACGCTCGCGCGAACGAGAACGCGAACGAGATCTTCGATCGCTTCCACGCCCGCGGTCGTATCCTCGCCCGCCGCTTCCGCGTCTGTCTCTCGCGTCGTCGCTCGCGCGCGGGTGGCCCGAGTCATACCCCGCCTCTTCGTACATTTTCAATCGCTTCTCCAAATCGTCTCGCAACGTGCGAATATGTAACCACCCTTGGTACTGTTTGCCCGTGAAGTGATCTTGTCGTCGTTGGTCGTTGTCCGTCGTGCTCATCAACGTCCCGCTCACCAGACACGTCTCCGTCAACTTGACGTGCTGCATGTTTTCCATCTTTAGCTTGACCTCATCCGCCCGCTGCTTCAGCGTTTCTAAATGCTCCAATTCTTTCTCTGCGCCGTCCACGTCGCCATCTTCGCCGAGTTTTTCCGCCTTTTCCGTGCTCTCCTTCATCTTTACTTTGAGCAACTCCAATACGTCGTTATCGGCGCTAGTACTAATCATCACCTGCGCCCGCTCGCGTTCGACGCGAGCTCTGGCGAGTCCGCGTTCAACTCGTCGATCGCAGTCTCTCACGAGATTGTCCAATACAGCTTTCGTGTCGCGTTCGTATCCGAGCTTGGCTTTAGCTTCGTCGCTCAACGCTTGAAACGCCGCCTTGACGTCGTCGTCCCTGAGTTTTGTAAAGCTCTGCGCCGGCACCCAACGCGCGACGTCGCCATCGCTGCGCGTGTTTTTAAAGCACGTAATGTCTAGGCCACACAAGTAGTACTTGCACACGTCATCGTCCTGCGCGCGCGTAAAGATGGAAGGTCAGTGCGCGTCTCGTTGAATTGTCACACGCAAAAGTCAAAAGTAATCCATCCAAATGACGCACCGTATACGTGCGTTCGCGACCGGTTCTGTGTTCTAACGGCACATCACGTTCTGTGCCCATGAGCTGGTCGAGCATGGCGCGCATTTCTTGCGCCATCTTTGGCGTTGACCAACGGCGAGCGAGGCGCGTAGTGGAGCAAATACGTGCTCGCGTTGCGTCTTCATCGAGCGTACGATTTAGTAGCGAGAAAGAACGCGACGCGTTGTACAAATCAATCAAACAATGGGTCATTAAAGCTACTGCATCGAGGTCTAGTGTGGCTATGGTGTCATGTCGGCTTCGGAAGTAACCGAGAAATGTGCGGCAGCGACTCGCCTCGGCCTCTCGGCGCGGGGTCCTCAGCCCCTTTCGCGACGTCCCACAGTCTCTCCGCGTTCGTTTGCGCACGTAACTTTGCCGCCGCGAGCGCTTCACGCGCGATACGACGCACGATAACTGGGTGCGTCGATGCAGCCACTGTAGGCTGGTGTCGTTTCGCGGACGAAGCCAAAGCGCCACACCGCGCCAAGACGCGCGCGTCTTCTTTGCGCACGCCGATACCGACTAAATCCTCTTCTGTGCATTCACGCGCTATTTCAACATCCAGCAAATCTTCACTGACGTATAGCGCAAAATACTTGACCATACCGATGCGCGTGAGCCAGGCTTCAATGGTTTCTGAGCCTAAGATGCGCGCGCTCGAGCTCGAGCTCGCCATCTCAGCGCGCCTCTCTTCAAAGTCGTCGCGCACCACGATTAAGTCGTCGTCATCATCATCGGCGTTGGTAACGGCGACAGCATTGTGAACGCTACTCGTATCATTACCGTCATTCGCACGCTGTGAGAGCGCGCTGGCGCACGCGTCGGCGTGCGCGTCTCGGTCCGCCTCAAACGTCCCGCTCAAATCCAAACCGCAAATAGGACACCGCACGGGCGACGACGGCACGGCAACGGCAACGGCAACGGCATCATCACAGAGTGGGCGTTTCACGGGTGATATCCCTACCCGGCGAGAAGACATGCGCGCGCGCAAGTGACGTTCACAACGCAACCAAGCCGAGTAAAAGTAACCGACGCTGTAGTACTGTGCTTATTACGGGCGTGTGGGATTTTACGACCACACGCCTGCAAACGATCCGAAAAGCGATGTGTGTAGTGGACCGCCACCTACGAATAGGCGCGCAAACGTCTCGTCGAACGCGTGGCAGAAAATCGCCGGAACCATCAACGACCGCGCGTCGTCATCTGCCCACAGCGCCGCCGTCAAGCGCTCCTCATCGAATGGTACACACGGCGCGTCATGCACGAGCTCAAACTCTACCGCACATCGCGTCAAGCCATGGCCCATGGGTACGGATGTCATCAGCCACCGACGCGTGCGAATGTCAAACAGAGCAATCGTGCCATGCCCGCCGCCGACGACGAGCATGTCGCGATCGATAAATGACAGAGAGCGCGCGCTGTTAGTATTTCGACGCGGTAGCGCCACGGAATCGAACAGGTGCGAGGTGCGAAAATCACATAAACCAATGTGCGTGCGCGAACCGGCGGCGATGATGGATCCATTCGTGGCGACGCACGATGTTTCGATGTAGCCGCGCATCGCATAATGATCGACGCACGACGCCGTTTCGACGTCGATGCGCGAGATGTGCCCGTGCGTGGTGATCGTCGCTAGTGTCGGGCACGATAGGTCATCCAGATATTTAACACCGCGCACGCGCGTCGCCGGGCCCGAAGTGAATGGATACACCGTCTCAAGCGCGCCGCGCGACGTCGGCGCAGCCGCGCCGGACAACGGCGGCGGCGGCGCCCGCCAAATTTTCACGCACCCATCTCGCGCGCACGTAGCGACGATATCACGAGTGATAAAATCTGCGCCATACACCACGTCCGTGTGCCCGCGAAGCGCGCAATACGGCTCCAACGACGATGCCAGCGACGATGTCTCGCATCCAGCCGCGCGCGAATCGTCGCTTTGAAATCGTAACAAACATACGTCGTGTGCGTCACCTCCACTCGCGAGCACAATCTCTCGCGTCGCGTTCACGCACGTTGCATACGTCCCTCCTCCACTCCCACTTTCGTCTCCACGCTGTATAAACACCTCTTTCGCGGCGTCATTGGTCTTCATCGATTCGTCGTCGTCCGCGCGCGACATCCGCCGCCGCCCGACATCCACTTCAAACACCCGATTACACTTCGTCCCAAACACCACCGTGTGCGCATCCACCCACGCGCATGAAAACACTTTATCGCAAGACATCCCGCACACGCGCGTGCGTAGCGACGGCTCGACGGCGTCGGACGCATCATTCCATGAATCAAATCGAGTCAACGCCAGAAACGCGCGCGACGCCACATGTCGCGACATGCGCCACGACGCGCGCGCGCCTCGCGCGCGATACAGCGTCGCGGCGAACACCGACGACGATGGCATCGGCGGCGGCGGCATCGACCGCCATCGGCGCGCGCGCGCGCGGTGATCATCCTCGACATCGCTGTGCAGCAGTGCTGATTCGCGTCTCCACATCCGAGACATCCTACCGGTAATCGTTCGCGCGCGCTCACGACGCACGCGACGTCGTCTCGCGCGCGCGCGCCGCGAAACGCGCGCCGCGAAAATTATTTCTCACGCATTCCGCGTCGCGTCGCCTCGGACGCGATCGGTACAGCGGCGATGAGACGCGGCGTTGCGATGCGATGCGTGCCGCATTATGTCGCGCGCGCGCGCGTATCGACGTGTGTAGGCGCGAGCGGTGAACGGACGGCGGCATGGTGGACACCGACGCGCGCAGGGCGGAGTCTTTAAAGGCGCGAAGCGCGGCGGCGGTGCGCGAGGCGGTCGGACGTGGGCGTAAACGCGCGAAACGTGGGTTGCGGCAAGATGTTGCTGATGTCGCCCATGGTGATGACAAAACAACGTCGACCGCGGTGGATGACGATAGGTATTTCGCGGATGACGATACGATTGCATCGCGTGCGCGTGAGATTGCGACGCGGTTGAACGTGCCGTTGCCGATGTGGAACGGGACTGGCGCGAATGCGTTGGACGTCGGGACGAGCGTCGGCGCGTGCGGAGCGACGGGGAAAACCGACGCAGAGGAACGAGAGATCGATGAAGACGAATGGGATGACGTGGAGATGGATGATTATGGGTTGTACGTGGCCGATGATGGCGGCGCGGAGGAGGATGCGGTGACGTTGCGGGATGATAACGACGAGGACGAGACAAAGACAAAGACAAAGACAAAGACAAAGAAGAAATTATCGCGACGTTTGACGGATGACGAGCGCACGGGGCTGTTATCGACGCATCACACGCATGTGATGTGTTTGATTGCTCGAGGGCGATTGGTGAGCGCGGCGACGGGGAGTAGGTTGTTACAAGCGTTGACGGCGTCGTGCGCGCCCAAGCGGTTGGTCGAGACGACGACGACGTCGAGGACTATTGAAGTTCATGCGTTGTCGTCGTTAGTGGATTGGTTTGCAGGCGCTGTGGCGATGCCTATAGTAATAGATGATGATGATGATGGTGAGACGACGCGAGGGGTGGTGTGTGAAAATTTGATGGTTAATGACGCAAAACGACGCCGGCGAGCGTTTCGCGTGGCGGCGCATCGCGCCGGGAAAACATCTTGGGGAAGCGCTTATGGTATAGCGTCGCGACTCTCACTGGCGTGGTCTAGACGTGGACAACTGGAAATTGACGAAGAGTCGTGTGCGGCATTGTTTGCGGCGTTGTGTCAGGGATTGGGATTGACGTGCCGCGTCATCGCGTCGCTCGAGCCAGTGCCCATTCGCGCGAGCGCGGTGCGTCTGGAATCTCTCGGCGTGCTCGCGAATGCGAGGGTTAAACCGATCGTGTCCACGCACGCGGTGACAGGAAAGAGTAGCGACGATGATGGATGCGTTCGTCACTGGTGCGAGGTACTTTGCGCGCGACACGGCGTGGAGGGTGACGTACAGGGCAACACTAGATGGGTCTCCGTCGCCCCGCGCATTCGAGGTTCAACCGATGACGTCAACATCATTTTAGGCAACCGTAAGCGCGGTTCTACCGCTGACGCATCCTCATCTATGCCGTACGTCATGGCGTTTCATAGTAATTTAGGCGCGCGTGATGTCACTCGCAAGTACGCTCCGGCATTTTCGCAAGCGTTGCACCATCGTACGCCAGATTGGAAATGGTGGGAACGCATCACATCATATGTCGAGCGCATCAATCGCGACGCCATGGCGCGCGACTATCCACCCGACGTTCGTGCGTGCATAGAAGCCGCGAACGCTACGGAGTTGTTCGAGATGGATACGAGAAGCGCCAAGGAGCGTGTGCCCGGGACGATGTCGGAAATCAAAAACCACCCGCTCTGGGTCGTCGATCGATTCCTTTCTCGTTCACAAATCATCCACCCTCGCCATCCGGTCAAAGGATTCATCGCCGGTGAAGCCGTGTTTCCGCGGTCTTGCGTCAAGGAACTCAAGAGTGCCGAGCGATGGAAGAGTGAATGCAGACGTCGCGTCACGGATGAAAGCCTCGACGCGCCCATCCGCAAGGTGCACAGTCGAGCGTTACAAGCGCGCGTCAAAGCTCTCACGCGCACTCGCGAGGCGTGGTTCGCTGCTAAATCTGAAGGCTCCAAAGAGCGCCTAGAATCTGAAGAATGGCGCATCACCATGAGCGCCGCGGAAGATTGCCCAGCGGATCCATCCACCGTCGTCGGCGACATCGCGCTCTACGGCGAATGGCAAACAGAACCGTGGACGCCGCCCGCCGCCGTGGGCGGTATCGTGCCCAAAAACGATCGCGGGAACGTCGACTTGTACGGCAACGCGTTGCCACCTCCGGGCACGGTACACGTCACCCTCGCGCGCATTTCGAAAACCGCACGCGCGATGAATATTGATTACGCGCCCGCGCTCGTGGGCTTTGAGTACAAGGCGGGCGGCAAGACGCTTCCGGTGTTCAACGGCGTCGTCATCTGTGAAGAATTCAAGGAGGAATTACTCAAACAGCACGAACTCGCTGAAGAAGCTCGTGCGGTGGCGCTTGAGGCGAAATTATACAAGGATGCGTGCTTGAAATGGCGCTTGTTACTCGGCGCGATGTGGACTCGAGCGGCGCTGCGCGAAGAATTCCAACCGACGCTCGCTGAACCCGCGGTCGATCATACCGCAGCGCGAATCGCCGCTGCAAAAGCCATGAACGACGGCGTCATAGATATTTCCACGACTAGCGTGGTCGTTGAACCGCTCGCGAAGACGCTCGGTGCACAAGCCGTCGTCGAAGAACTCTAAATAGGAACGCTAGGACTTTATTGTCGTCAAAACTCGACGCGTACGCGCGCACGCGCGCTGTGTGCGTGACGCCAACATCACATGGCGAGCACCGCCCGACGCTGTCCCGTCGGAACATCGGATGCCATTCGCACGTCATGCTCGTGTGATCCTTCTCTCGGGCGCATCGTGTTGTTCTACGCCTACGTGCCAGTCACTCGTCCAAAAGAGCTCGGCGACGCCATTCTCAAAGCATTTTCAAAGACGTCGCTCACTGGGAAGATTAGAATTGCCCGGGAAGGAATCAATTGCACCGCAGCGGGCGATATCGATACCATCGATGCCTTTGTGGCGTACATGACATCGATCAAGGAGCTCGGGCTCGAGGACAAGTGCGGCGACGACGACTTTTGGAAACGTGAGCTCGGCTGCGCGCACGCTTTCGCGACGTTATCCGTACGTGTAGTGGATGAGATCGTGCCATTTGGTGCGCGAGAGCTCGATCCAAATACCGTCAGTGAAGAGTGTGTGGATGCGCTGACGCCTGAGGCCTGGCATGCGGCGTTGAAACGGATGCAGACGCTCGGCGTCGACTCCGGGACGTCCTTGCTAGACGTGCGGAATTTTTACGAAAGCCGCATAGGGCACTTTGAAGGGTCAACATTGGCCCCAATTCGTCGGTTTTCGCAAATTAAGGAATATTTACAGCGCGACGGCGTGCTCGAGCAGCACGTGACGGGAAAAGAAATGTTTATTTTTTGTACTGGCGGCGTGCGCTGCGAAAAGGTAGCCGCCTACTTGACTCGACAGCTCCCGCCAGAAAAGCGCCCAAAAGCGGTGCACAAACTTAATGGTGGTATCGTGGCGTACAGTAAGCACATTCGCAGTGAGGATAGTTTATTTAAAGGATCAAACTACGTATTTGATGCACGCGGTTCAGTGAAAATAACCGACGACACGCCGGCGACGAGTTGGTGCGATGGATGCCAAAAGCCATCGACGCGTTTGGGTAAATGCGCTGGGCGTTTGTGTCATTACGTCATCATCACGTGTGAACAATGCCCAGACGATGCGACGTATTGTTGCGCATCATGCCGCGAGCAAACTGAGGAGGCAAAGGGATTGGAAAAATTCAAGAGACGACCGTGCGAATGCGACTGTTTCGAGGCTCGCGAGCGTCGATGCGCGCCACCGCCAACGCCAACGCCAGTGTAAAATAGATAGCATAGTTGTATTATTAGCGTATCATTGGTATTAAATCAGTTGGTGATCACCGTGCCGACGCCTTGGTCGGTTAAGATTTCAAGCAACAACGAGTGCTTGGCGCGTCCGTCGATGATGTGCGCGCTCTTCACCCCATTGTTCACCGCCGTGGTGCAGCACTGCACCTTGGGGATCATACCGCCCGCAATAGAACCCGCAGCGATGGAAGCCTCCGTCTCCGCCATGGTGAGCTCGCGAATTAACGTTGAAGGATCGTCTTTATCTGTGCACACTCCCGGAACATCCGTCATCAAAATCAACTTCTCCGCCCCGAGCGTAGCCGCAATCGCCCCCGCTGCGGTATCAGCATTCACATTCAACGCTTGGCCATTCTTATCCATCGCCACGGTGGCAACCACGGGAATGTACCCTCCGTTGACCAAGTTCTTAATCACCGTCGTGTCCACCTTGGTGACGCGCCCGACAAATCCCAACTCTTCGCTCTTAATCTCCCCTCGTAATAAATTCCCATCCTTGCCGCAAATCCCAACAGCCTTACCCCCAGCACAAGAAATTAAACTCACAATCGACTTGTTCACCTTGCCCGTGAGCACTTGCTCGACAATTTCCATCGTCGCCGCGTCTGTCACGCGCAACCCATTCAAAAACTTAGCCTCGATGCCAACCTTCTCCAACATGGCGTTAATTTCCGGCCCACCACCGTGCACGAGCACGGGACGAATGCCAACCGTGCTAAGCAACACCACATCACGAATCACCGCGGCTTTTAATTCCTCAGATTTCATCGCAGCGCCGCCGTACTTCACCACAACCGTCTGACCGGCAAAGCGTTGCAAATACGGCAACGCCTCTGAGAGCACCTTGACGCGAATTTGATTTTCAGCCTCTTGCCCAGCGTTCGCCGCACGAACGAGCACCTGAAAGAAACCATACAGATACATGGTCGATGTCGCGTCAGTCCGCGCGATCGACGATGCGCACACGACGACGACGCGCGACGAAACCTTTCAAACGTTTGTTTTGTTTTGCCCTCAACGCCAGCACATCAATCACGCATTCGCGCGCGCGCGCGCGACGCCAACGCCGACGCCGACGCCAAACATCGCGTGCGCGCGCCGACCACGCGATGCGCGCGCGCAAAAATCGATATCGCGCCCGATCACGCACGCATACGCACCGTGTTCGAGCGCACGCGGTTGACAGCACCAACGACGCGTCGCGCGCGCGTGTCGCGTCGCGTCACCACCGGCGACGCGCGCGTCGACGCAATCGTCGCACAGAGAGATGCCATGAATATCGTGTGTGTCGTGTATATAACGCGCGCGCGGCTCGGGTGGCGCGACGGCGGGCGACGCGTGTGAACGAATGACGGCACGACTGCGCGCGTGCGCTTTTTCACGCGTCATTCGTCCGCACACGTTTCACATGGGCCGCGACGCCCCGCGCGCGACGATTCCGTCGCGCACGCTGGAAGAATACGCGCACGAAATTATGTCGCACGCATCGGCGTGTGCGTCGGCGACGTCGGCGCGCGATGCGACGGGAAAGAACGCGGAGCAATCGTTGGTGCTCGTGCGCAGCTGGTGCGCCGATGCGCGCGTGTTTCTGCTCGTATTCCCGTCGGCGCACGCCCAAAGGCGCGCGCTCGGGCGGGCGTCGATGTATTTGGAAGATCCAGAGACCCTGGGGGTGGTCGCGAGCGCGCTGCCGAGCGGGGCGCGCGGTGGGGTGGCGAATTACAGCGGTCACAATATGCGCGTGTCGGCGCTGTGTCGCTTTATCGACGCGTGCGGCGGCGTCGACGCGTGTTGGGAGGAGGAACGCGAGCTCATGCGAGCGCTGATGATGCATGGGATCGTTACGCACGATGTGCGCACGGGAATGTGCGTGGCGGCGCGTGATGTGGGCAAGTATAGGCATAAAGGTGAGGCGTGCGTGGTCGCCGTGCAGGCGAGCGGCGACGCGCGAGAAGTCAAGGATGCGTTGATTCATGAAGCCATGCACGGGTTATGGTACGCCAGAAGCGCGTATGCGGAGCAGTGTTATGCGTATTATGCGAGTGATGCGCTCGATGCGCGCGAGAGGGCGATTTGGGTGGATTTTTTAAGGGAATTGAGGTACGCGACAGAGGATGAGGAAGTCGTGGTGAATGAGTTTCAGGCGTACATGGCGACCGAGACGCAAATGTTTGGCGGCGGCGGCAATGGTGGTGGATCGGGGGCGACGAAGAAAGGCGGTGGTAAAAAGTCTGGATCGTCGTCGTCGTCGTCGTCGTCGATTGATGCGCTCACGGCGATGCAAGTAAAATTCGCCGAGTGGGCACGAAACGTCGTCGCCGACGAAGACGCTCGCGCGCTACGGTGCGGCGAAACCAAAGCCGTGTTTGTGCGATAGATAGATAGATACGTAGCGTACCTACCGGTAGACAGACAACTTTAATTAATAAATGTATCACGAATGAAATTACAACATGAAGACGCCGCCACCGCGGTCGCACACGCAACCGTTACAGGGGCGCGTCGAAAGAATTAAAGACAAAAGCGCCGACTCGGGTCAACTTTTCCCCAACGCACTCACGCACGCACTTGTTGCGACGCAGAATACGCATTCTCGCCCCAGCTCGGACGCGATGACATCCCACCAGGCGTCGTCGTCGTCCGACGTCGCGCCTCAGCGTCAAACGCGTGCGCAAACGCCCCCGCGCTGGCGTCCTCGGCGTCGTCGCCCGCCTCTGGCGTGAACAGCACCTCGCCTTCGTCAATCGTTCGTGGAATCACCACGCCCGCACGCTGACCAAAGAACGCGCCGGACGATGAATCCTCCGCCTTGTCATACGCATACCCCGGTACACGCAGGTGTTTGGGCGGATTAAACCCGCACAAACCCCACGGACGCTCGCCCGACGCCTCCGCGCGCGCGCGAACCTCGCGCGCCTGCTCGGGACAATTAAACGCGCTCTTATAATACGAATCCGAATGCACCATCCCGTTCGCATCACCATTGGCAAAGCATAACGCGCCATCACGCTCGTCATCCAACGTCGCCGGTAACCGAATCTCACACTCGCTCGTCATGTCTCGTCAATACACGCGCCGCTTTATCCACGACACACACAAGATGCGCGTCTGCACCAATGAAGAATCACCCCGCGTGAATGTCTTTGACGACGATCCAAAACTGTCTCGGCGCCCGCGAACGCGTCGAGTAAAAATTAAATAATCCGTCTCGGCGACGACGACGACGACGGCGACGACAACGACGACGACGACGAGAGCGCGCGCGAGAGGCGTGTGCCGGAATGGCGACGATCCGCGTCAGCACGCCGTCAAAAAGGGGGGGGGTTCTTGGCTGAGAACGCGCGAACGCACACGGTGGTGTGTGTGCGTGGAATACGCGAGGGTATAGGTTTATGAGTAGAGATCTCGGACACGCCACGTCGAGATGGTTTTGTACCACTATTGGTACACAGAGCGTGTTGGATACGTTACGTTCGCGTTCGTCGACTATTTATGTCTATAGAGGGTAGATACTTAAGTATAATTGTAGTATAATATGATGTTCATAGTATAGGAGTAGAAGGCCTAATACATATGTGTATGGTCTGACGTTGAACATCCCGGATTCATCATACTCTATGAATCACAATGGTATTTATTATATACGTGAGACAACACAGCGTCGGGTGGTTCGGCATTCCGCGACGACGCGCGAATGGCGATGCGTCGCCTCGCGCGCGCGCTCGACGTCGTCGTCGACGGCGACGACGAGCGCGACGGCGTCAACAGCGCGTGTGCGATCTCTCGCAGTCACTCCGCGTCGTCGGCGACGTTCGAGGATGCGTTGATGACGACTGGGGAGGAGGATGAGGATGCGCATCAGACGCGCGCGAGACGGCGCGAGGCTGGCGAGGATGACGACGACGCGCGTGCGGTGCGAACGTTCGCGGAGACGTGTGAGAGGTTTGCACGCGATGTGCGCGATGAGGCGAACACGCTGCGTGCGCGGTCACTGGCGATAAGCGGGGGATTGGAGGCGAATGATGAAGTGGAGGCGAATCTCGCGGCGACGCGCGCTGAGGATGTTTTAGCGTCGTTCACGCGCGCCGAACGAGAGGATGACGGGAATGAGGATGGAAACGGGTGCTATGGGGTTGTACTCGCATGTGCGTCGCGTGCGCGCGACTGGGTGGATGCGCGAGCGGCGTATGTGGAGGCGGAGCGCGCGCGCATCAAGGATGCGAAACGCGCGGCGGTTGAAACGGCGTCGCGCAACGTAAAAGAAGGATTACGTGCGAAAGACTACGCGCGCGCGATCTTGGATGGAGTGTGCGCGGCGCTTGCGATTGAGTGCGCTGATGAAACGAGCGAGGATGACGCAAAGGTGCGCGAAGTAGTGGCTGAAGTGACGCGCGAGTTTCGCGCAGACGCGGATGCCGAAATGCTCGCGGCGTGCGTCGTGGACAACGACGGTACGAACGCGTCAACGACATTACGCATTGATTCAGCACGAATTGCGCGTGTTCTTGAACACGTGCATAACATTAGCGACGATGAGCTACGGTTGCGTACGTCAGCGTTTGCGAATGTCATCGCAGAGCGGTTTCTCGAGCCGATGATTCGAGCGGGCACCGCGAGCGTCGTTGACGTCAATGATGGCGATTTCCTGCGCTACAATACAGCCGAGACGGGCGAAACATTGAGTGATGACAATTTCATCGCGCAAGAATCGCTCGAACGTGCGCTCACGTGGCTGCGCGCAAAACTTCCGAGCGATGACGTCGCCGAGGCGTTTGGCGCCAACGTCTGGGCGCGGCTGGCAAAAACATGCGTTAGTAGTTGGCTCCTCAATCACCCGAGCGAGCGTGCGATCGATCGCACGTGCGCCGTGGAAGTTGTTGCCGCGAATTGTGGGTTTGTACCACCGCCAAGTGATGGTGCGATGGCGTACGCAGGCGGAGCTGTCGGCCCACTTGAAGCCCAAGCGCTGGCGACAGAGATGCACGAAGCAGAGACGAGACGCACGGCCGTACTAGCCAAAGCGCGCACTTTGGCGTTAGGCGAAGATAATTTGCAAATATTATTACGTAGTCGCGCTGAAGACGTAGAAGAAGAAGAAGAAGAAGAAGAAGAAGACAAGGATGGTCATTCACGGACAAAGACGCGTTTGCCGTTTGGCGTCGGGCGAGGCTGCGGCGACGAAACGGGCGTGTCGAGCGGCGTTCCATTACTTGACGGCGCACCGTGTACGGTAAGTAAGGGCGCAGACGACTTAGCCATGCATGTCGACGAGGTGTTGCGTGCAGCGGTAGAAGACCTGGATCCGAACGCGCATCGCGCGTCGGCGAATTTAGCCGCCGCCGCTGCCGACTGTTTGGATTTATTTAGAGCGTGCGTCTCAGCCCACCGAGCCGAGCAGTTACAAACCATCCACACCTCAGCTTTGGTGTTTCACAACGATTGTCATCATTTGGCGAATAGATTCAGTGCTAGTGTGTACTCGCGCGGTTTGGCGTTGCAAGAACGCATCGGTCGAACGCCCGCGTTGCTCTGGCCGATTGAACCACTTCGGGCTTTGGGTGACGCCACACGAAACGCCGCAAACGATCGCGCTTTGAGCGAAATCCACGCCGCTCTCGACCTTGCTAATGGATTTTTGCACTCTGGTGAAGTCAAGGTGAAAAATACTATTGTCAAAGCCGTGGCACGGGCACGACATGTGATTCAACGCGCCGGCACGGCGAGCATGTATTTGCTCCCGCGTCCCACGGGTGCGCGCGACGCCGCTGACTTGGCGTTACATTTCGCTCGCCGCATCACGCTCGAAATCCTATCTCTCGAAGATATCTCTGTGGATGAATCCGAAGCGCTCACCGAAATCATCGCTGACGCATTCTCCACCGAACGTCTCGTCGGCACCAAGGAGGACGCCGCCGACGCGTCGAATGCGCTCATCCGCGCCGCCGGCTCTGAATGGCTCAAAGCACGCGAAATCGGCCTCATGCTCTCCGCACCCCTGCGTGATATCACCAAAAATTGGGAACGCGGGTCATATCGCGCCCTGGGATTCACCGCGCGAGAAATTCGAGGATTAATCGATGCGTTATTCGAAGACTCATCCTTGCGCGCCGAGTGCCTCGCGCGCGTCGTCGACGTCGACGTCGACGACGACCCCTGATCACAAACTCCAACCACGATATCATAGAACAACACGAGGAAAAGCGAAGAGTGACATTCAAAAACCTCATAGATAGAACGCACGCGCGACGCGTCATAGATTGTAAACATAAATAAACGCGCGACCGCTCTCGAGTCATCTTCAATTTTCCAACACCAACCCCCCCTGTGACCAATTACGACCTCGTCAACCTCACCCAGTCGAGTCGAGCCCACAAAAAAAACCATCAATCGATATGTAATATCGATCAAATCCCAAATCTATCGATGACCATTCGCTTTCAACGCGCACTTTCAAAACGCCATCCATAGGGGGCTATATTGAAGCGTCGAATCGACGTCACGTCAGTTATCCACGCGTCATGCTCGCCCGCGACGCCGCGCGACGCCTCGCTCGACGCGCATTATGCGCATCATCATCATCGCCGTCGACGACGACGCGCATGTATGCCGTACGTGCGCGCACGCGATCGCCGCGACGCGGTTCAATACGCGCGATCACGCAGTCATCTTTTTCAGCCTTTTGTGCGCGATTTCATACGGTTGACTGACGCGATGTGGGGTGTTTTCGCACGCGATGCAGGCGGTGACGAACGCGGATTCATATGCGGCGATTTATAAGACTCGTCCGGATGTCAAGGTACGCGGTCGTGCGTGGTGTGTGCGCGATGGTTGGGGAGCCGGTCGAGGCAGGGTGGTTACGGGACGTCGCGCGCGTGAGGGCGTCTGGAGGGTATTCGCGCGCGACGCGCGGCGTCTCGCGCGTTGATTGATTGCGTTTAGTTCTTTCGTCGTGTGTGTGTGCGCGCGTGCGCGTTTGTGCGTCGTACTGACTGTGCTATGTTTTCTCTTCGCGCGCGTCGCAGTGGCCCGAAGTGTGCAACCAAGGCATCGACGTCGTCGATCCCGAAATGGCGGAGATTATCGAAAAAGAAAAAGCGCGTCAATGGAAGGGTCTCGAACTCATCCCGTCGGAAAACTTTGTGTCAAAGTCTGTCATGGACGCCGTGGGTTCCGTGATGACGAACAAGTACTCTGAGGGTTACCCGGGCGCGCGCTACTATGGCGGGAACGAATTCATCGACATGGCGGAGACGTTGTGCCAACAACGCGCGCTCAAGGCGTTCAACTTGGATCCCGCCAAGTGGGGCGTCAACGTGCAATCCTTGTCTGGTTCGCCGTCGAACTTTCAAGTGTACACCGCGCTTTTACAACCGCATGATAAGATCATGGCGCTCGATTTACCCCACGGAGGTCACCTCTCGCACGGCTACCAAACCGACACGAAGAAGATTAGCGCGACGTCCATCTTTTTCACTTCGGTGCCGTACCGTTTGGACGAATCCACTGGGTTGATTGACTACGATGCGTGCGAAACCACCGCCGCGGTGGTTCGTCCCAAGCTCATCGTCGCTGGTGCCTCGGCGTACGCGCGTTTATACGACTACACTCGCATGCGTAGCATCGCCGATAAATCCAACGCCTACTTGCTCGCCGACATGGCGCACATTTCGGGTTTGGTCGCCGCGGGCGTGGTTGACTCCCCGTTCAACTATGCCGACGTCGTCACCACCACCACGCATAAATCCTTGCGCGGCCCGCGTGGCGCGATGATCTTCTACCGTAAAGGTCAACGCGGTGTCGATAAAAAGGGCAACCCAATCATGTACGACATCGAAGACAAGATCAACTTCGCCGTGTTTCCGGGTTTGCAAGGCGGTCCGCACAACCACACCATTGCGGGTCTCGCGGTGGCGTTGAAGCAAGCGGCGTCGCCCGAATTCAAGGAGTATCAAGTGCAAGTGTTGAAGAACATGAAGGCGATGGCGAATCGCTTGCAAAAGCACGGCATTGAACTCGTCTCTGGGGGCACCGATAACCACTTGGCGTTGCTCGATTTACGGCCGATGGGCGTGGATGGGTCTCGCGTCGAACGCGTGTTGGAACTCGCGCACATTGCGTGCAACAAGAACACCGTTCCTGGGGATGTTTCCGCTATGGTGCCCGGTGGTTTGCGCATCGGTACGCCGGCGTTGACCACGCGTGGATTCACCGAGCCGGATTTTGAACAAGTCGCCGAGTTCATCGTGCGCGGGATTAAAATCGCGCAAGACGTCAAAAAGGCGTCCACGGGAACGAAGCTCAAGGATTTCAAGCAAGCGCTTGAATCCAAGGAATGGCCTGAACTCACCAAGTTAACCAGAGATGTCGAAGAATTCGCCACCCAGTTCCCCACCATTGGTTTTGAGAAGGGTGAAGGCAAGTACACGCAAAGCCTCTAAACGCGCGACGCCGAGCGGAAAAAACAATCCACGTGTTTTAAAAATGTTGTCGCGCACCGTCAACCGCTAGTTGCGACCGATCATAAATCAGTCTGTTTCATTTATATTTACTGCCATGCATTTACTACGCACACAATACGCACCTCGACGTGTGTCGCATTTCGTTTCCTTTGCGCGCCGCGCGGAGAGTTCAAAAATTCAAGATGGACGTTAATCATCATCACAATCGCGTCAGTATTTGGCGCGCGCACCCGCTCGCGCGGCTCGCGCGCGACGTCGTTCACGCAAACGCCTGTTGAGATCATTCGCGATGGCACCGACCGCGACTCGCACGTCGCTCCGTAAACGTAAACCCGTCGAGCGGTTGACGATGGACGTTGACGACGATGGGCCGAAACGAAAAAAGAAAAAGACGACGACGACGAAGACGACGACGACAAAGGCGGCGAAGACAAAGGCAGTGACGGTGAAAGTCGAGCCGCATGCGATGAAAACGAGCGATGACGTGCCGAGCACGACCGCCAAGAAGACGAAGACGACAAAGGTCAAAGTGGAGCTCGCGAAGGCTCCACCGTCTGGGAAGTTGTCTGCGAAGAGTAGTCATAAGAAAGTACCGAACACGACCGCCAAGACGACGAAAGCAAAGACGAAGACGACGAAAAAGATGTACAATAGCAGCGTGGAGCTTCCTGATGAGGTGTGGGGCGCGATCGCGCAGTTTGTGTGCGAAGATGTGGATGAAGACAAGTTGTATTCGACCAATCGAAAAACAGGTGAGAAAGTTGACAAACGAAAGGTTGTCTACAAGCGACGACTTGATACGTTGTTTGCGATGCGAGGGACAAATAAGCAGTTATGTCGAGTGATGAGTAGCGATTTCGGGGAGGAGATTTTTCAACTTGCGTTTGAAAACTTTTGCGAAGTTTCGGACGCGACGCACGGCATCGACGCCGCGCCGCCGACAATGTTGTGGAGACACAAAGCGTTTTTCCTCACTGGGCTTGGCTGTCAAACGTGCGATGCTCATCCGACTACGCGTAAACCGACTTGGGTTTTTGGCGTGCGTATGTGCAAAGATTGTCTTCAAAAGCACACGGTGATTCATCAAGAGCTCCAGGACGAATCATGGACCAAATGGGCGACGTATGAAGAACTCACAAAAGGTTTGCCACACGATGAAGTTCAAGGTTGGAGCAAATTCTTCAGATCGGCGTATACGATGATTCGATACTGGAGGCAATCGGTGAAGAATCGCAAGGCGCTTTTACGCCATGCAAAAACTCCGAGCGAGCGAGAGCGAATTTGCGCCCCGCCCCCGGCGAAGCAGGATAACAAGTTGCTCGAGAAAAAGGCGCGTGAGAAACGCAAGGAAGCATTGAAGGCTGAGTTAGATCTTATCGGATGCGAATTACGCGCTGATTCTAAGCTTAGTGAATTATTCATTGAAGGATTTCCCAAGAGCCTTCGCGAACGCAAGAAGTGGACGGCGAAAAAAGTCGCAGAGCGCATGGCTCAAATGAAATATCTCCACGAATACTGTCGCGAGTTTAAAGCGACGATTCAAGGCTGGCGCCGGGAAATTAACGATATGTTTGATCATTATGGTCACGGCTATGGAAATTACACGTATGAAGTCACGGGATTTTACAGTTTAGGAGCCGCTGTTCGAGACTTGGCCGACACTTGGACTCGTTTCCCAAAACAGTGGCCTTGGCTCGTTCAACCTGCGACGTGAAGAACGTCAAAGCGACGACGATAATGATAGGATGATGATGATCGCGACAAATGTACCGGTGCTGCAAATGTACCGGTGCTGTAATGCAAGCACTAAATGATGTAATGAATGATACCGTACGTGAATGAAAAACTCGTGGAAGTGCGTCACACCTCGGCACGAATACGCATGCCTTCCCCCACCGCGGCGCTCAACGACGATAGACGACATCACGTAGGATGCATAGGTGCGTATTCGAGTCCCCTTCATCGACTCATGCGACTCGACGGGCGTAAAGTGTTAAAATAATCCTTCAACTGTCAACTAACTTGCTTTGTGTAGATTACGAACCATGCGATGCCGGGGTGACCATGCGCGTGTTTTACCCGACGAGCACAACATCGAGCATGTTTAGCGCGCTCAGACCGGCAAATGTGCCGCATTGGAAATATTATTACGGCATGTTGGTGTTTCAGTTTAACGTTCAGCGCGCGAACGCTCTGGTTCGGTTCGTCGTTGTATGCGCGTGTCGTCTCGGTTGGCTCGTCATGCGCTTCATAGCGACGATCAATGCAACCATGAACGCGCCCTTAGTTGCAGATGACGGCGAGAAGCTGGATGTTATTGTATTTTCGCACGGGTTGTCGGGGTTTAGGACGTGCAATGCCAACGTCGCGTGCGAGCTCGCCGCTCGAGGTTGCGTAGTCTTTTGCGTGGAGCATCGAGACGGTAGCGCCACGGCGAGTGCGTCGAGTGGTGAGAACCGTAGTGTGCAGTATCAGTTGTATAAGCCAACAGGAGGCACGCACGAAAGTAGACGCGTGCAAACAAAGGTTCGCGTGACGGAAACGCTCACGTGCGCAAAGTGTGTCGATGACTTAGACTCCGGCGATTTCGTGTCGCGAAATATTTGGCGCGGCGGTGGAGGACGTGCGCAAAGAGTGCTTGATTCATTCAAAGGCCGATTGAATGTTGATTCAAAGACGCTCTGTGGGTTTTCGTTCGGTGGTGGATCATCCTGCGCGACGACGGCCCAAGCGCCGACAGTCTTTGCTCGATGCGTGTTATTCGACCACTGGCTCGAATATTTCAATGACGACGACATCCTCACAGCCGCGTGCTCAATGCCCACGTTGTCTTTATTAAGTGAAAATTGGGGATCGAGTAAGCTTGCTGTGAACAACACGACCATGCTCACGGCGAATACGCGGACGTTTTACAAAGTGACGATAAACGGAGCAAAGCATCACGATTTCTCAGACGTGCGCGCGTTTTTAGGACTCGCTCGGAACGTCATCGGCATGGTTGGCGTTGTCAACATACACGCTATGCACGCATTCGTGGCCAAAATAACCGTTGATTTTATTCGCAACGCGTCCAATGTGCAGGTTTCTCGCGATGACGCGCAGCGTTCCATCGGAAGAGTCATCGCCCAGTGTAAAGCCAGTCTTCCCGACGTTCGAATGCACTAGCGTAAAGATTGACTTCTTTTTCAATACAAAGAATTACTTCAAGCATGAGCATGTGTGCGTTATCGAGCGCTTTCGCTATAAAATTCTATCAGCGCAAGATGTTGTTTTGCGCGTTCGTTGCAAAGTTCTGTTTTTAGAGATATTGAGACACCCAACGGAACGCCTCGGCGTAACCCATGCGGCGCACCACCGAGCACATGAATACTTCAATCGGTCGCATGTTCGTGTTCTCCAAGTTCACTTTCCCTTTACCAGTGGTGTAGTTTGTCAATCCCAAGCAGTGTCTCAACTCTTCTTCGCTCGCCGCGTGCGGAATATCAATCTTATTCCCCAAAATCAAAAACGGCACTTGACCGAGCGAATCATCCCCCAAAAGCGAATCAAGCTCCTTCTTACTCTCCATGAATCGCTCCTTATCCACCGCATCGACCAAAAACACGATCGCGTCCACCTTGGCGTAGTAATCCTTCCACACCCGACGGGCGACTTCGTGACCGCCGAGATCAAACGCCTTGAAACGAATCTGTCCAATCGACAGCTCCTCCGACGTCGGATACTGCGTCGGCTGGTGCTGCGCCAATCGTTCGTCCTTCAACATGTGCATCAACGTCGTCTTACCCGCGTTGTCGAGGCCCTATATCCATAAAAGAGAATCGCGCGCGCGCTCGGTCAGTTTTAAAGATCATCTTTCAAACCCATCTTTCGCGACGTCTCGTCACCCTCCGCCCGCGCCTCGCGCGCCGATGCGCGCGTACGCGTCACGCGCGTCACGCGCTCGCGCACGGTCGCGCGAACGCATGCGCGAGCGCGCAGAGACGCCGCGGTTCGCGCGCGTCGATCGCAGAGCCGCGGTCACGTCATCGTAACGTACCAAAAACAAAATCTTTGCATTCTTCTGCCACAACCCGAGCGAGGCGAGGACGTCGTAGAACCAATCAAAGAAGAAGACCATGGCGACGCGTTCGGCGTCGAATCGTCCGCGGACGGCGAGGGCGTGCGACGCGCGTCGGGTTCTGAGGGTGCGGGTGTGTCCCAAAACGTTCTTCTGTGAATCGGGACACGCGTCAATGTGCGTCGCGCGCGCGCGCGCGGGCTCGAGCGCGCGCGCGAATTTCGCGCATGGTGCACGTCGAGTCTCTCGCGCGCGCATGCGGGAGATTCGCGCGAGTGACGCGCGTCAAGGCGCACGAGGTACCAGAGAGGACGTGCGCATCGTCATCGTTCCTGGCTTCTTGAGCGGCGCGGGAGACTACGAAGACCTCGCGCGGGCGCTCATCGAGCGAGGATACGCATCGACAACAGTCGTACCGTTTCGTGCGTCTGATTGGTGGCCCACGCTCGCCGGGGGCGCGTTCGACGCGCTGCTGGACAAGTTGGACGAGACGGCGCGGCGGGCGGCGGGCGAGCGCGAGCGGGTCGTCGTACTCGTCGCGCACAGCGCTGGGGGATGGTTATCGAGGCTGTGGATGGGTTCCAAGGTTTCATATTGCGGACGCGCGCCGTATGGGGGCGCCAAGTACGTGCGCGGGTTGATTACGCTGGGGAGCCCGCACTCGAGCGCGGAGGCATATCCATTCGGCCGAGTTTTGGAAACGCGTCCAGGCGAGGATGAATGCGCGATGAGCGATGCGGCGAGAGGCAGTTCGCTCGCACTCACGAATGAGGTTTATCCAGGAGCGTACGAGTCGGGAGTGAAATACGTGGCGGTCGCAGGGGCGCTCGATTTCGTCGGCGCCGAAACGTTTGACGTCGGCGGCGTATTGCGCGCAAACAAATCCGTCGCACAGGCTTGGCGCGAGTACGTCGCTGGTATTTCATATAAAGCCAACACAGGTAATGACGCCAAAGTCATTGGCGATGGGGTGTGCCCAGTGGACGTTGCCGCGCTCGAGGGTGCGGTGAATATCCGCGTGACGTGTCATCACTCACCAAATTCAACGTGCGACTGGTACGGCTCGCCATCCATCATCGACGAATGGATCACGCACATCTCATAGCGCACATTTCTTAGCTCGCTCGCTCTTAGCTTCGCCTGATGACGACATTGTTTGTAAAATAGTATGGTACCGGTAGTTCAAATGAAATGTCAACCGACGCCTCAGAACGCGACTGCGAGCCGCGAGCGGACGCGCGTCTCACCCAAAATGTTTCCGCACCACACCCCTGGCACAGACGCGCGCGCGCTGACACCGTCGCAGAGCATGACGCCGTCGCGCGTGCGCATCGAAGTCGTGCCTTCGCCCACGGCGCGCGTGTCCCCGCGTCGCGTGCTCTGTCCACTACGCGACGGGGACACCGTCTTAGACGTGCGCGAGCGCATCGCGTCTCTCATACAGGAGGACGGCGAGCACGGCGAATGCGAAGGGTTGCGTCGACGCTCGTCGTCTGCGGTGAGGGTACGATTGTCTATCGATGGTTTTGACCTGTTGGACGCGTGTCGCGCGCGCGACGTCGTTCGAGAAACCGACGTCGTCGTAGCTCACGTGGATTCACCGGTGAATACAACCTCGCCGCGAGGTCAATCGAGTGCGAAATTAACGAGCGATGAGGTTGGAAGAATGTTCCTCCCACTCGAGCCGAGTAACGTGTGTGCGTTGCATGAAAAGTTTGCAGACGCCGAAGAGACGCGCGAAGACGGCGGCTGCGGAGCGAATAACGCAAACGACGTGGCGGTTGCGGAGAAACGGCCGAGTAGGAGTGCTCGAAGGAAGAGTGCGAAGCGCGCAAAGCGACGTGAAGCTTCGGCTGTGACTGACATGACGACAACAGATACGCCTGGTGGTGATGAAGCCGCAGAGGCGCCACCGCCGTTGGACGCGCCGCTCGAATGGCCGCCGGCGCCGCTTGGCGATTATCCCGCCAAACCCAAGCCACGTGCGGCATACAAGTACAAGCACATTCAAGAGACATATGTGCATGATGCAGAGAAGCTAGAGGCGCTTCGAAAGAAGCGAGAAGCGGCGATGCTTGATGAAGGCGCCACGGCGTGGGAATCCCGAGTCTTTGCGAGCGAAATGTCCGAGGAAGATATAGAGCAGCATCCATCCGCTTCGTCGCTCATGGCGGGAGATATCATCGCGTACAAAGTATATCTCGAAGACGAAGACGTGTGGAGTCCGTACTATCAGGGTCGAGTGATGCGATTTGAACCAGACACGGGATTCGTACGCTTGAAGCCGATGCCTGAAGATCGCGTCTCCGCCGCTGGACATTTATTCTTTACCTTGGGCGAACACGCACCAAAGCCATTTACGAAGCGTGGGGAGTACGAGGGCAATTTTAAGGACTTACGTGAAGTGCGAATCATCGCTGGACGAAGCGTTTGGACTGGTGCAGTGGCGTCTAAGATGTGGACGCCGCGGACGTTTACGCCAAATCCGGCGCCGCCGTCTTGGCAACCAAAACAAAAAGAAAGCGCTGAGGAATACGACGCGTGGTTAAACGAACATCGTAAGATACATGCCTATCAAATGGCACATGCACGGGAATGGGATGAGGAAATCGCTCGCGGTGATCGTGAAGGAAGATGGAAACATCGCGAACGCGATGTTGACAAGTACGCGCCTCGCTCGCAAAAACGTCGATATCAAGACGACATTCACGAGGACGACGATGCCGCAGCGTTTACGTGGCCTACGTCTGCAGAAGAACTCCAGGCTACGTTACAAGCCGAATGGGACGCCGCGCAGGGCGCGATGATCCAACTCGGGAGTCCCGTGAAGCCTGGCGCTCCTCCGCCGATGATTCCTGGAGCGACGACGACGACGACGACGGTCGAAAGCGAAAGACAACCTTCACCGCCACCAGGTTCGCCGCCATCAGCACAACCAAATAGCCAGGACAACGAAAAGGAACCGCAGCGACAAGAGCCTCCGCGCACGCGCGCGCGCGCAAAGGCATCGCCACCGATGAAAGTGAAAAAGCGCGGACCGCGCGGCTCAATGGCCACCATGCTGGCTCGGCTTCGCGACGAAGGTGCACTCGAGTCAGCGTCAAACGACGATTAGCAAACACACTTAGCACGTGACGAATGGGTCACTTAGCAACACTTTCGACGTTGAATTTGCAAGACAACAATCGATAACTACGAAACTACTCATATCCAACGCCGCTCGAGTTAGCCACACACCGCGACTCGACACCAGCCGCCATCGATCTCGGTCGGTGGCTGCGACCGCCAAACGCGAGGTGAGGCGGTGATCATAGCATGGGCACGCACGCTCGCCTGCGCGCTCGGGCATCGGTCCGTCGAGACGCGAGTGCGGTCGAAGAGCTGGCGAGACATTCAGCAGCCGCCGCCTTAGAAGCTCAAACGTCGTCCGACGTTCGGGACGGGCGCGCGAGTGCAGTTGAGGCGCTTGTGGCGCGAGACCAGGCGCATGCATATCGTTCAGTCCTCGCCAATGACGCCGAACGCGCGAAAGATGCGCATGGAGACGTGGAGGTTGCCAACGTGTGCGACGCGTGTCGAGCGTGTGAAGACGCGTGCGCGAATGAATCCTGCGCGTCATGCGTGGAGAAGAAGAATAGAAATAGGACAATAGGAGAGCACGCGTCGTCATCGTTGTGGACGCCGTGCGTGATTGTGAGAGAAAGACGACGTGGACGAGCGATTTTAGTCGCGGCTGGCGAGGTGTACGACGCTACAGAGTTTTTGCGAGAGCACCCGAGCGGACCAGCACCGATATTACGCGCCATGGGTCGGGATAACACCATAGATTTAGACATGCATAGCTCTCGTGCCAAGAAAATTTGGAGGCGGTTTCGCGTGGGGAGGTTGGTGCCTTGCACGGAGAAAGACTACGGGATATTTGAGCCACCGCCACGGCACGTATTTTGTGCAGTACAGTAGACGCTGTTGTAGACTTAGAGTGGAATTAAATCGATAGGCTAGTGATACGTTTTATGTGTGTTCGTTATCATTACTATGTGCGTGGCATCGCACATCGATCATCATCGGCGAACAGTAGTGTGTACAGAAATAGAAATACACTGCGCGCGGCGGGGGACGACGTTACGCAATTGCCGCACGCACTTCATTCGGCGCTTGAGCGAACATCTTTGAGCTCATGACGCGGTGATTGAACAACTTTTCAGCCAATCCGACGCCAAAGGCAGCTTGCATAGATGCTCGAATATCGGCATTCTCATACAATAATTTGCGCAGCTGTGCGTCTTCCCAGCAGAAGACGCGAGACTTCTCGCGACACACGACCGTGGCGCTCGCCATTTGATTCTTCGGACGCTTAAAATTCGAGCCAACGATAGAACGCATGAGTGACATTTCACCAACAAAAGACCCAGCCTCAATGGTGTTCACCGCTTTCCCGTGCACGTAAACTTCGGCGGAACCTTCCACCAAGACAAAGACGTTTTTATTCTGTTCGCCCTCCACAGTCATTTGGTATCCGCGCTCCATATCGCGCCATCGACCGAGTTGAAGAATTTTTCTAAAGTCCGTCATGGACATGTGCGCAAAGTGCCTGGCATATAACGCCCGCTCGTCCTCCGTGGCGTACAATTCCGCAAAGTTGGCGTCGTAATACAACTTGGCCACCCAAACGGCGTTGATGACGACAAACAGCGCATTCCAGCGAATCGGTAACCACAACGGTGCGGCGCGGAAATACTGAAACACCACCGCAAACGATAAACCTCCGACGGCGAGCGCACGAAGGGTGAGCAAATCGCTCGTCAAATACGAATACCCGAGGAGCACAAACGAGAGGTGCCCAAAGACGTTGGACATCGTAAACGTCACCGGTATCCCAAGCTTTACCACGCGTTCGCGCGTCATCAACGGATGTTCATGCAAAGGCATACGTTTACCTTTCGATGTAGACACGTACGACGCGCGAGTACCCGCACGAGCGCCATCGACGGCTCTCTTTGAATTTGTCGCCGCCCGTCGCGTCGGTAATCCAAATTCAGCTCCACCCCTCACCACGCCCGCTCGCGCACCCGCGTGCGCACGCACACCGCACGCGTACGCGCTCGAAGACACATACGCGCGCACCGCGCGCGCGACATCGACGTGCGCAACCTTATGCGACGTCAATCGCCTCGCGAGCATCGACATCGCGTCTCGCGAGCCGTTCGTGGCGCACAGCGTTCGTGCCCCTAATGCATTCGCGCTCGGCACCGACGCGCACGCGTGCGCGGCTAAACCATGCGTGACGACGTCCTTGATCGACCGCGCGGTGCGCGCGCGCGAAGCCATCGCCCGCGGCGATGCGGCGCGGCGCACAGTGCCGACGCTCGGCACCGCCATCACGTGCACTTTATGCTCTGTAAACGTATATAGTAACTTTATCACACTAAGTACGTGCACGTGAGACGCCCATTGCGGTGATAAATATTTATCAATAAACCCTATCTCGTACTATCGTAACCCATAGATCTATGAAATGCACACATTATCTTCGCTGGTTCGCGCGCGAAACGACGAAATTCTTCGCGCAGCTTCCGGCGCCACAAGGCGACGCGCCGCGTACGCGTGCACGACCGCACGACCGCACGACTCGCATATTACATAATATTTACTATTTTACCACGCGATGCACGCGACGACGAGCGCGATGTCGACGAGCGCACCGGCGCGAATCGCGCCGCCGCACCGTCGTCACGATGCGCGTCGCATCGTCGCGACGATTACGCCGCGTCACGCGCGATCGCGCGCGTCTGGCGCCATGGCGTCGACGACATATGGATGGAATCAATTTCTAGCGCGCGATGCGCGATCGCGCGGGGCGGTGCCGCGCGGTGTGCGCGCGCGAGCGGGGCAATTGCGAGACGGGGACGAATCGCATCGTCGCGCATCGACGACGCGCGCGCGCGCGGCGTCTGGCGCCATGGCGCCGGCGAACGCCGACGGACCGTCGCGCGCCGAGTTGTGGTGGCGTGCGATAAAATTACCCATGTATTCCGTGGCGTGGATACCGATTTTGTGCGCCGCGTCGTTGGTGTATCTCAAGTTTGGTGTCGTAGATGTGTCGAGCGTGAGTGAGCTCGCGCTCGGGAGCTCGGGCGTCGTCGCGTGGTTGAACCTTTCGAACGATGCCTGGGACGCATCGACGACGGTGGATGCGACGAAACCGGAGAGTGTGGTGAATTTGATGGGTGGGAACGCGAAGGTGGTGCATGCGATGGCGTGGGCGGCGTTGCTCGCGGGCGCGGGGTTGTTGTACGCGGCGTGCGCGGCGAGCGGGAACCCGTTGTCGTGGAAGTTATTGTTGGGCGCCACCGCGCTCGGGCACGCGTATCAAGGGCCGCCGTTTAGGTTATCGTATAAGGGTTTAGGTGAACCCATCGCGTTCACCGCGTTCGGGCCGCTTGCGACGGTGGCGTTTTATATTGCGTTGTGCGGCAAGGCGCAAGGCGGCGCTCCGGTGGTCGTGACCGCCGTCGTGAGCTCGGTGGCTGTGTTGCTCGGGTGCACCACGGCATTCATCTTGTTCACGTCACACTTTCATCAAGAAGCAGGTGACCGCGCGGCGGGGAAGTTGAGCCCAATCGTTCGCCTTGGATTGCCCCAGTCGTTGTTGCTCGCGGACAACTTGGTCGGCGCGCACTACGCGTGCATTGCCACACTCGCCGCCGCTGGCTGGTTACCCTACACCGCCGTATTTGGCTTGGTGGTATCATATCCACTCGCTCGACACATCGTTGATTACGCCCAGCAAAAGCTCGACGCAAATGATATCGACGCTTTGTTCTTCACCAAGTATTTAGCCGTGCGTTGGCACATCGTCCACGGCGTCGCGTTGGCGCTCGGCATCATCGCCCAGCGCGTCTTCCTCTCCCCTGATTTGTTCGTGTAATACGTCGTCGAACAAATCATCGCTGGTGATGATGCTCTTGTACCTTAGTTCTTCTTGTTATGCGTTGTAATACCTATTGGGCCGCGTTCAATGAATCAAATCAATAAATCATCAATCATCAATCATCAGTCATCAATCATCAATCCATCCACCGGTCAACCGCATCGACTTCATTCGTCGCCATGCTTCGCACGTTATGCTGCTGCTTCGACACCGATGATGATCGTCGCGATACCGATGATGAATCCACCACATCGCACACCGCGGACCAATTCGACGTCGCCGGGTCGTACGCGCCTCTAAACGTCGCGCCCGCGTCACAGGCGCCTCGAGCGCTGCGCATCCAAGGACACTTGTTGCACGACTCCCACGCGCGTAGCGACGATATTGACGACTCGCGAGGGGGCGAATCTGGAAGCGAACACGTGGGTCAACACGTGCGATCGACGAGCGCGCCACCGAGAGGGGTGCTACCAAAGGTGTTTTATGAATTCAACGAGGACGAGGATGCCAAGGCTGGGAGGCCCAGAGAGACGAGGGGACGGGACGCGTATGACGTCGACTCAGGCGAGGATTCGAGCGGGGTTGACGGTAAGAATCATAAAAGATCGGCGAGCGTCACGTTTGGGTCGGAGAGTACTAAGGAATTGGAGAGTATGAAGCGGGAGTTTGCGCGTTTGACGACGAGCTTGCGCGGTTCGAGACGAGACGAGTCGAGCGTAAAGGAAGGATTCGAGGGTGGGGAAGATTTCGATGCGTGTTGCCCCACGTGCTTCGAGGAGTATGATCCATTGGAAAATCCTCGAATGACGCTAAAGTGTGGCCATCACTTTCATTTGGCGTGCATCTTGGAATGGCAGGAATATTTGGGCGCGCACGACAGGGACGATTCGTGCCCGGTGTGCGACGCTCCGATTGAATTTGATGAGTTCTAGATGTACTTCGGTGGTTTAATTAGCAAAAGACATTATAGTCAGTTGTACAATACAAATCTAAAGTGTGCGCGCGGCGCGGCGCGACAACGATAAAATCTAATAGTAATAATCCCCAAATCAATATCTTCTACTACTACTCGAGCGCTCGCGATTTCAACGCAAACGACGCGGCGTAAATCTTCTCCGCCAATTTCTCCTTTGCGGTGAACATCAACGCCGCAGCGAGAATCGTCTGCGTGAGCTTTGTGCTAAGGCCTTTATAAAACACCCCCAAACCTTCATCTTTCGCCATGCATGTGATCGCATGCGCGGTTCCGCGATACCTCATGCGTTCGTCCGCCATGTCTTTTGACATGACTTGTAACCGCGACTTGACGACTAGTATCGGATACGTCACCATCGTTGCCCCAAATTTGGCGAGCGCTCCTAGCATGAACACTTCCCCAGCACTCAACGCCGACCCTACCGGTCTTTTCCCGCGCTTGAGCGTCCAAGACGCGCTCGTTTCATACAACGCGTACTGCAACGCCGGATTACTCACCATGACGAGCGACGGCGCCAACCCTTGCCAAAATCCAGCCACGCCACCATCGTGGTACACCTCGCGTGCGATGTCAAAGAATCCAATCGACTTTTTTGTCGCCGACGACGCGCGCGAATGACGTCGCTTCTCCATAACAGCGCGCGAAATGTCTTCTTCCACATCTGCGTCCGCCTCAGCCTCCTCAGCCGAACGCTTCTTCACGTCTGCTTGCATCTTTGCCACAATCGTCCAAATCGGCAGCGTCATGAGCACATTCACGCAACCAGCAACAGAGGCAATCGCCAGAGACGCCCCTGCGCTCGGCTCACCGCGCGTTCGCGTGCGGTAGGTTGTCCCGAGGCGCGAGTACCAGTAGTTGTACACCGCCTGCGACGCCGCGGTGCCAATCATCGCCGGATAAATCCCGCGATACAGCTTCTCGATGTCCTTCGTCGATGGTAACGATGGTTGAGACGATGCTTTGTCCGGTGTCTCCCCATCAGCGCTCGCGCGACGCGTGGTGTGCTGCCTGGTGTTTAAGGTGATGAGAGGGTAGGTTGCGGTGAGCGCGAGCAGCGCTCCGGCAACGCCAGCGACGGCGTCGATGACTGGATCCGCGCGTCCATTCGGCGGCATGTTTATTTACACAATCTACAGCGACGTCGACGACGACGACGACGGCGGCAGATGAACCGCGCGCGTCGGGGTCTGGTGTCTTTCTCGAGGCGCGCCAAACAGTTGAAGGAGGCGTATTTTGAACAAGCGTCTATTAAAAATCTATCTTGATCGCGATCGCGAATACTCACGACGTCGTCGACGACGTGGTGGTGATCTCGAGCGATCATCTTCACTAGATGAGCGCGATGGCAAGCTTAACGAGCGGTCGCGGCGGCGCCGGCGAGGTTCGTCGTCCTTGGCTCGACGGTGCCCGCGGTTTCTGTCGTCGTCTTTGTCTTTATCTTTATCGTCTCGGCGATCGTGTCCACGTCGATGACGGTCATTCGACCTCGAGCGGTGGTGCTTACTTCTACGGCGATACTCGCGGTCGCGACTGCGCGAGCGACTTCGACTGAAACTTCGCGAACGACTGCGCCGAGCGCGACCGTACCTCGGCGGCGATGGTGACCGACGACGACCGCCCCGACGAGGAGACGTCGACCTTCGTCGACGCTCCGTCGATTGCTCATGTCTCGTGCCACCAAACTGTGGTTTGCCGCGACTTGGTGGCGAACGATCGCGCGAACTGCGACGATGATCGCGGCGCGGCGGCGACATCGAACGCGCGCGCTTGCGTCCAAATCGCCGTTCGTCTTCGCGAGCTCTGGGACCGACATCGTTCGCATCGCGATGCATCTCTCGTCCGTATCCTCGCGAAGAGCCTTGGTGGCGATGTCCACGCGCGCCAGAATCACGTCCCGCGCCGCGAGGGAGCTCTAATCGTTCCATAATGCTCGCTCGACCGCCCGTGGACAACCCGCGCGCGAAATCGCACCGCGCCGTCAACCCCTCAACGTTCGCCCCATCGAGCGCATCTCGCGCCCTCGCGCACGCCTCGGCGTCTTCAAACTCAACCAATATCTTCATCTCACTTGTACCAGGTTTCAACGCCCCCACATCAACCACAGCGCGCTTCACGACGCCGAAATCGCCGCACATTTCTCTCGCGTGCGTCGGTCTCGTCTTCCCTGGCAAGTTTTCAATCGATAAAAACCTCGTCGCGCGCGTCGCGTTCGCCCCTCCATCGCCTCGCGAATTCGCACGCACACTCGTCGGTTCGGTGTCGTCGTCCATGCGAACCACAGCGCCGATCGGTCGCCGACGTTCGTCGTCAGAAACATCCATGGTGGTTGCTGAATCCAATTCAGATTCACAAACCTCGCTTCACGACGACGACGTAGACGACGACGTGGACGACGACCGTTGGGGGACCGAACTCGTGCGTATAACGACGTCTCCACGCGCCGCCGTCGCCGTGGTGATCCCGCGAACGAACTGACGCGAGTCAACGAATGCCGACACCTCTGTGCAAAGATCCGCGACATCGCGCCGCGCAGAGACGCCGCCGCCGATGGGGCGTCCCCATCGCCGGTGTCGCGACGACGACGACGATGACGACGGCGGCGGTGATTTCTCGCGCGACGTGCTCGATGCGTACCCGTGCGGGTCGGAGCTCGAGAGCGATTGCTTTGAGAGCGATAGCGATGCCGATGCGCACTTTAGCGCGTACGTGGGCGCCCACGCGGTGTACGAGCGCCTGGCGCGGCAACAACCGCAGGTATATTTGAGGAGAAACTTAAAGTATCACGCACCGCGGGCGTCGATCGACGAGGCGAGCGAGGCGAGCGTGAAACGAGGGCGGGAGTTGGAGGCGAGGGAACGCGAAGGGAGAAAAGCCATCAAAGTGACGTATGAATTTGAGCGGTGTTCGCGCGCAGTATCGAAAATAAAGAATGGATTTTCGTGCTACATGTGTTTATGCGTGTGCTCGACGCTTAGGGGGCTGATGACGCACCTCAGGGCGTCGCATGATTTGTTTAGATATAGCGCAAAGCGGGAGATGGCGAGCGGAGACGCGCGCGTGGTGGTGTATCCGAAACGAGAAAACTTTGACGAGCGGCGGATGTTTCGGTTAAAGAGCGTGTGCGATACGAAGACGTCGATTGATAGGCAGTTTGTCTTTTATAGAGGACGCGGGGGCGTAGGACAGGGGAGAGGATTTTTTAGAGGCGTGACGGCGCGACTGAACGACGAGGCGTCGACGAGCGGAGCGACGCCGGCGTCGGCTATGTGGGAAGATTTAAAATATGCAGACATGTACGACGAAGCCAAGGCGGATAAGAAGCGAAAAGCAGAGGAAGATGAGCGTGCGAGATTGGCGGCTATGCCGTTTAAACCAAAAGCGGCGATCAAGCAGGTGGCTCCGGCGAAGCAGCCGCCCAAGCGACCGGCGCTCAAGAGCGATAAACCGCTCGGACCATTTTATCATTCTCGAACGTTTGTCAAGATGAATAGCATACCGACGGTAGACTCTGACGACGAAGATCCAACTGAGGCGCTCATCATCGAAAACGAGCAGTTTTTGAATGAATTCACAGACTTTTCTCGAGATGAAATCGATTTCATGGTGGATTGGAACGCGCACGCGTTGCGCTTTCATCCAATGGCTGAGTACGACGTACCCAAGCTCTGTGAATCGTTCGCTCGAGCAAAGCGTAAAGAACTTCGACGAAATCCTACGTATTTCAAATTCTACATGATCACCTTGACGAACATGTTCGATTACGGAGCTTTAGACCGCCGCGCCGTGGTTCGGCTTCTCAGCGCGCACAACCGCGCGACGTCGCCGCCTCCGACGCCGGCACCGCCGAGAACACAGCCACAGTGCGCGCCTAAAGCGTCGGGCGAACCCGCGGCATAGTTAGCAAACACGCGCTTAGAAATATCCACCGTTGCCGCGCCCGCATGCTAGATTTTTATCATATTAGACTACAAGTTGTTCAGCTAAAAGGCTATGAAATCTACACCGCGTCGTCGTCCCCGGCGGGCTCAATCTGTCCTAGCGCGGCGCCCGCACGCACATCTAACCGCACCGGCGCCTTCCATTTACGCCGTGCATACAGAGGCACCGAACTATCGTCTCCAGAGCTCGCCGTACGCGCGAGCTCCGCGCCCTGTACGCGTCGAGACGCGGCGGATGCGCGCGGCGACGCGGAACCGACAGAGGACGATCCTCGCGGCTCTTCCTCCACGCACCGCGCGATTCGCGGACAGTCGCGGTCGACAATCGTACAACTCGCTATGGCATTCTCGTGCATAGCGTTGATGTGCACCAGGGGCTTCACCGAGCACGTCACGGCGACGGAGCCCAAGCGAAAGTTGCGTAAGATGGACTGCATCGCGCGTTGCGTCGCTCGCGCGGCGCTCGACGCCGTGGGTGAAGGCGATGGCGACGATCGCGGCGAGGATGACGTCGATGTGGGTGTTTGCGGCGTCGCGGGTGAAGCGTAGCGACGCATCGTGCGCGCCACTCGCGACGACGCGCGTCTGTCCAAGACTAGCGAGAAGGACGCGTTGTGAGGTTGTCGAAGTCGTTTGCGTCGCAATACAAAGGCTAATTAATGTGCCTGTAACGCACGCGTAAAATGAATGAGTGCATGAAAATGTGTCATGAATGCCAATGGAACCTCTACGATACGAGCTTAGAATAAATCAATAGACCAACAGGATACGACTAGTGGACCGACACTACAGATGCATCAAACAACCAAACAGCCACAAACAGTCAGGGACCCGCATCGTTGATACGAGGTACGTCTTGGATTGTAAGGTTGCATGGTAGTGAATAGATTTGTTTGACGACATAGCAGAAGAAGCAATTGAAAGTGTAAAACAAATTTCAAAGATACGTTGCGGGGATCCTGTTCGTTGCGGGGACATTGGACGTCATCGCTTGGCGCGACACTCAAATGCGTCGCTCTGTCGTGTGCGCGAATGACGCAAATCGCGTAGTCGTGTAGGTGTTTAATTGGCATGAGTTGTTTTGTACTACGGTTTTGTAATTTCTATTACAACGTGAGTCGTATGAGAGTCGTTCACCAGAATCTCGGCGCAATCGCAAAAATGCAACGAACATTAGACCGCCGCGGCCAAAGCGGCAGCGGCGGCGGCACTAGCGGCCGCCTTCGCGGCGTGCTTCTTCTTCTGCATCTTGCGTTGATAGAATTCAAGCTCCTTGCCTTCCAAGACGTACCCATCCGCACGGCCGCACTGGCCCGGGCGAGAGGAGATGCACGCCAACAAACGACCAGTGCTGAATTGCTCATCAATGGCCGGCTGAACCGAGTGATCGCGGTTGCGGGAACGCAACTTCATGGTGACAGACTTCGATCGCTTCTCATCAATGTCTTCAGACTCAACCTTGGCACCGTTCTTGACCTTGATGCCAATCTTCTTGCCGTAGTGTTGGGCGTACCACGCGCGGTACGGCGCGGCGTCAATGGCGACAATCGCACCCTTCACGAGCGTCTTCGTACGCACGAGCTCGTTGTTGGACGCGTTGTACACAACATCCAAGATACGAGTCTTGCGCGTGCAGGCTTCGCTACCCCACGCAAAGTTACCGGTATCCAAACGCAAAGCGCGGTGCTTCACGTTGCCCCCGCGGCAACGCACTTGGCGCACGCACACATTGGAGGACAACTTCGTGTTCGCCGGTTGGCGGCCGAGCTCGTATCTAAAACGCGACACAAAACGCAACACATAAATCGTCAGTATCATACTCACGCGCACGCGCGCAAAGAACACCGCATGCACGCACACGACGGACGACAACGTCGACACATCGCGATCCGACGGAAAGCCCTAGCACAAGCCCTCGCGCCCAGGCTGGACACACGCCCCCTCACGCGACGCACGACGACGACACGCCGCGACCGAGCTCACAAACGAATAAAACAACGTACTTTCTCTTCTTTCTCCACGGCTTTTGCTTACCACCAGTAGCGCGGCGCTTGTGCAACGAATCGCGAGAGATACCTGTTCACCATCATCGACGACGCGCGCAGGGTTAGTCGTCATCGTTCGAGCTGTGCGCGCCAACCGCGCGCGATGCGCGGCGTGAACACCCTCACACAGCGCACACACGCGCGCATGCGTGACCATGCCATCCATCGCGCGCGCGCCGCGCCGCGCATCGCGCGCGCATCGCCGTCGGGCGCGCGAGCGCGCGCGAGCGCGAGCGCCGCGATCGGGACCCGCGACCGATCGCAGCCGCGTCGCTCGAGCGCCTCTCGCGCGCGCGAACGACGAACGTGAGCGGCGCGGCGCGGACGAGGCGCGAGGTACGCGCGCGTGCGGTGCGTTCGCGTCGAAATACACGTACCCATCGCGGTTGTCGAGCGTCAATAAGAGACGGATGCGACGCGTGCGGGTTTCGACGTGATGATGATGATGAGGCTCCAAAACCCTAAGTCTAGGGTATAGAATGAATTTTTTGGAGCTCCAACATCAATGAAGTGGAGCTCCGATTGCTTCGGTGCGGCAGTGCGCGTCGCGGGAGCGGGTGGTGACGTCAATCGCGGTGCGAGATGACGATACGAGAGAAGATTTTCGCCGCAGCCAAGGGCATGCGAGGACGAGCGAAGAATTGCATCAAAATTGCGAGGAACCGCGTGGAAAAGTCGTGGCAGTACCAATACCGCGATCGACGGAATAAGAAGCGGGATTGGCGACGGTTATGGATCACGCGGATTAATGCGGCGACGAGAGAACATGGGGTACGTTGTTTATGTCTGTGCGCGCGCGTGCGTTTGTGTGTGTGTGTGTGTATGTCTCGTGTGCAACCGTGGCAAACGCGCCGCGGTCTCTGTCCCTCGTGGTTTCTTCGCGCGCAGCGCGCCTTTGTACTGACGTTGCATCGCACGGCTACAGGTTAAATATAATGAGTTCATTAATGGATTAGGCCGAGAGAACGTGTGCGTCGATCGGAAGATTTTGGCAGAGCTTGCGGTGAACGAACCTCACTCGTTCAAGGCTCTCGTGGACCGCGTGAAACACATGCGCGGGTTGTAGACTTTAGAAGACGTAGTAGAAAATGTAGTAGGAAAGTGTAGAATGAGACGATAAGGAGTGCAATATATTTGATATGTGTGTGGTATTAAAAACCGCCGCCGCGTGCTTGATGACGACGACGCCATCGTCGTCGTCGTTACATCGATTATTCAACCTTGAAAAAGTAGGCGCGAAACGCCCTCTCGCCGCCTCGACCCGACGCGTCTTTTAAAAGTCCTCCGAGAATGGCGAACCAAAAGAATAATAAGCATTGATGGCCAACGTCAATCGCTTGATCATCTTCTTCAACGCCGGGTTAGAGCTCTCATCCGCCGGTAACGGTCGCGAAATCACAAAAAATCGTCCCTCAATAAAATGATCCTTCCCGTCTCGGTTCAACTTTTCAATCCCGCCCTCCTTTGTGGGCACGATCGTATCCCACGTTTGCACCTTTTCATCATCCATCTGCGCGATGAGCTGCCCAATCTCAACTTCCTTGCCATCCTTAAAATCATAAATTCTCACAAGCACACCATTCGTGTCCCCATCCGCCAGTTCGTTAATGCACTCCACGCTCATGCGCTTCCCGTACGCGCTCAACCCGCCTTGCTCGTACTCGCTCGAGCACCAGCGGTACATTTGCTTGACGAAATCCGCGCGAGGAATGTGCGGAGGGATCTCAGCCTTGCACAACTCTTGACGATCTGCCGCCGCCGCCGCGGCGACGACGCGACGCGACGCCACCGTGCGGCGACTCGAGCGCCGCACGCCTCCAGCGGCGTGGTTAACCTGAACCGCGCGCAACGACGACGCGTTCATGGATGACGACGAAAGCACAGACTACGAAAGCACGGAGAAGGAACACACGCGAGTGACGTCGCACGAATTCGTGAACGCGTTGTGTCGGCCGGTCGGCGCGTCGAACACTGCGTCAACGCCGGCGATGGATGCACTGGATGGCCCCTTCGAAAAAGTGATGCATGCATTTGGATGCGCATTCGCTTTATTTGCATGACGCCATGCATCTACGGCGTTGGCGCGTGATCGATGATACCGATCGGGACGCGATCAACATGCATGCACGCATGCATCCATCGCGGACCGCGTCGTCGTCGTCGTCGATGATGGGGGATGGATGGTTTTTCATTGGCGGTGCACGGGATACGAGTGTACGCGTGGGGCTGGGCGCCGCGTCGGACGACAGAGACGCGCGTGCGACGACGACGAGCGCGATTGGCGAATCGCGTGTGGGTCGACGGACGGACGGGCGCGACGACGACGACGGGCGCGACGACGACGACGCGCACGACGCGCACGGACGAGCGCGAGGGGTGGAGGAGGAGGACGCGGTGGGGTGGATTACTCGCACGCGCGGGGCACGACGAGGACGAGGACGAGGACGGGAGCGACGAGGACGGCGGGAGCGGGAGTGAAACGGAGGAATACGTCAGTGGGGGTGCTGTTATGATTGATGGTGGTGGGTTCGTTGTGGACCCGAAGCGCTTGGCGCCTGGGATGCGCGCGTACATTGCGCGACGAAAGAAGAATTTGAGCGCGAGCCAGCACCGAGCGGCGACGTTGGTGGTGACGTTTATAGCGTATGCGTTGTATCACGCATCGAGAAAACCGCCGAGTATTGTGAAGAGCGTGTTGAATCCCGATCAGGAGTCTATCTCGCAAGGGGCGCGAGGATGGGCGCCGTTTGACGGGGAGGAAGGCACGAGAGTTATCGGCATGTGTGACTTTGCGTTCCTGGCAAGTTATTCGATAGGCATGTTCTTCAGCGGACACATTGGGGACAGAATGGATTTGCGCAAGTTTTTAACGTTCGGAATGATCATGTCCGGGGCTTGGGTGTCGATGTTCGGCATGGGGTACTATTTGAATATTCATAGCGTGTGGTATTACGTCGGCGTTCAAATGGTCGCTGGGGTGTTTCAGAGCACTGGGTGGCCGAGCGTCGTGAGCGTGGTCGGTAATTGGTTCGGCAAAGGTAAGCGAGGATTAGTCATGGGGGTGTGGAACTCGCACACGTCGATCGGAAACATGCTCGGGTCGGTGTTAGCCGCGTCAGCGCTGAGAAATTCAAACTGGGGAATGAGTTTTATCATCCCAGGCGTGTTGACCATGCTCGCGGGTGTGCTCGTTTGGAATTTTCTCGTCGTTAGCCCCGAAGACGTTGGATTACCTCCCGCAAATGGTGGCGTATCATCTTCTCCATCGAGCAGTTCGATGAATTTGAGCGATGACGAAGAATCTGTAGCGCGCCGACGTCTAGTTGACGTCGCGTCTGAACGGCGTCCGCGAGAACGTGACAAAGCCGTAGGTTTTGTCGCGGCACTGAAGATTCCAGGTGTTATTACGTTTTCACTCTGCTTGTTTTTCACCAAGCTCGTGGCGTACACATTTTTGTATTGGTTGCCATTTTACATTGAGCGCACTGAAATCGATGGCAAGTATCTCAGCGCCGCCAAGTCTGGGGAATTATCCGTGATTTTCGATCTCGGTGGCATCGTGGGTGGTATTTTAGCGGGATACATTAGCGACAAATACAACGCTCGGTCTATGACCGCGGCTGGGTTCGTGTACTTGTCTATTCCGGTGCTATTCATGTACCGTGAGTACGGCGCGCGTTCGATGTCGACAAACTTGGCGTTGATGGCGCTCAGCGGAATGCTCGTCAACGGCCCTTATGCCCTCATCACCACCGCCGTGAGCGCTGACTTAGGCACGCATGAAAGCTTAAAAGGCAACTCACGTGCTTTAGCAACCGTAACCGCAATCATTGATGGCACAGGATCTATCGGCGCCGCCATTGGCCCGATGCTCACCGGCTACATCACCTCCATGTCTGACGATTGGAACCACGTGTTTTATATGTTATACGCCGCCGATCTCATCGCCGGCTTACTGCTCACGCGATTGATTCTAAAAGAAGCCCGTGCCATGCTCGCGGTTTCCACGACATAGACTTGTAATTCGTTCATATCGCCGCGATTATCCACCGCCGCTATCCTCGGCGTCTCGCAGTCTTCGCAACCCTTGTGCTGAAGCTCCACACTGCACGACGCACCCCGGTTCTCATGTCTTTCGCACGGAGAAACCTGCTCGAACTCGGCACGCGATTACGCGTGACACCGCGATGTGGCATCCCGCGCAACGCGCGCGGTTACGGTACGCGCGACGACGGCGACGCGCGTTCACGTCGGCGTCAACGATCGATCGAACGAACGAACGAACGTTTACGGCGCATCGACGATGACAACGACGCGCACGCACGATATACGTACTGACGACGCATGGTTTTACGTTTGTTCTTCGCGCACACAGCGAGCGAGCACGGCGGCGTGACGCACGAGGGCGTGACGTTACACGACGCGTCCTTCGCGCACAAGGCGTTGGGCACTGGGTTTGGCGCCGTGATGTGGTTTTGGGTGTTTTATCGGTTTTATAAGGATGGAGACGTGTTGTTGTACGGACATGCGCCGCACTTTGAGCACGATGATCACGATGAGCATCACTAGGGTGATGAATGTAGCCAATGTGATTAGCCGATGTATTGTAAACTATAAATGAAAGTCAATGGCGCGGAGGCTGCTTTTACGTGTGCGCTAAAGTTTTGGTATGGGATTTCAAGCCTCAGAGCTAATTTAGTAAAAGTTATTGTACGTTGACGTTCTGAACCAAAGGTAATCTGGCAAGAACTGGGTCGGGCCAATGGCGGCAATAGCGAGCTCTTGGTCGCGAATGTACTTCCACGCCGTCGCCTTGACGGTTTCCACGTTGACGCCGTCGATGCGAGCAAACAACTCGGCGCGGCTCATGCGCTTACCGTAAGTCAAGAGCTGACGACCAACTTCCTCGGCGACCGCACTAGTGCCGGACTCGGAGTGCAACAACAAAGACGCCTTCAACGCCTCCTTGGCGCGCAACACGTCTTGCTCTTCTGGGCAGTAAATAAGGTTTTGGAACTCGCGCATCACCGCAAAGGCGGTGTCGTCAATCGTATCCTTATTGTCGGACGACACGTGAATACCGAACAACCCAGTGTCGGCATAGTTGGTGTTGAACGCCATGAAAGAGTTACCGAGCTTGTTAGCGTAGAACGATTGCGCCAACGGCGACATCATATCAGACGCGCCGACGGCGTTCTTGTCCCAGCTTCCGAGCATGGCTTGCATGACCATCAACGGCACGGCATCCGGGGAAGACCATGACGCACCCTTGAACGCGACGGCAAAGTTGATTGTGGACATATCATCATCACGGATACGCACTTCGCTACCGGTGAAGTGACCAGGGTTCTTAGACACCAAGTCCTTCGTGCTCGCGCCCGCCGTCGGGAGGTCCTTGAACGCCTTCTCCGCAGCGGAGACGAGCGCGTCGTGATCAACCGCACCAGTACCCACGAGCACCATGCGCGGCGCCGTGTAATGCGTCTTGATATATGTTTGCAAATCTTCTTGCGTCACAGATCGCACGCACTTTTCAGAGCCGAGAATCGTGCTCCCAAGAGACGTGTGCTGGAACGCCGTCGCGTGCAAGTGATCAAAGAGCACCTCTTCAATATCCTTTTCAACCTCCTCCATTTCGCGCAAAATCACCCCACGCTCGCGCTCAATTTGCGGCTTTTCCAACGCCGAATTTTGCAAGATATCACTCAAGATATCCACCGCCTTGGGGACGTCTTGCTTGAACACCTTGGCGTAATACGTCGTCTGTTCGCGGCTCGTGTACGCGTTCAAATGTCCACCCATGTTTTCAATTTCCTCCTCCAAGCTCGCCGCCGTGCGCGTCTTCGTGCCCTTAAACGCCATGTGCTCCAAGAAATGAGCCGTACCATTCGTCGTCGCATCTTCATATCGCGATCCAGCATCAATCCACACGCCCACGGTGGCAGTTTCCGCGTGCGGAGCCGCCTCAGTCGCCACGCGCAACCCGTTCGCGAGCGTCGTCACCTACGCGTCACACCATGCACACACACGCACACACACACGTCAGTCACACGAACGCGATACAAGAATCCACAATCTATGCAATGCAAGCATAATCACCGAGATCTGGCGCCTCACGACCACGCCAGCTCGACCCAAACACATAATCAAATCAAACCCCGCGCTCGATCCACCCGAGCGATCGATCCACCCCCAACACTTCGACCCACCACGCGCTCGTGTGCGCACGCGCGCGCGCGAAAACGCTCCATACGCGCGCAGATAACGTACCTTGGTCTCATTCGCGGCGGCGATGACGCCAATGTGCGCGAAAGACTGCGCTTCCGGCGTCCCGAACCTCGTGAATGCGTTCACCGATCGCGCGCGGTCATCCTCTTCGCCCGTCCATATCGGGGCGACTTCAGACGCTGAGGACGACGCGGCGCGCGCCGTCGTCACCACGCATCGGTGCGCGCGTCGCGTGGCGATGCGTGCGGCGGCGGCGTACATCGTCGTCGCTGTGTGGCGTCGAACGCGCGTCGCGTCGATGCGATCGTCGATCGAGAAGGCCAGCACAGCGCACTGTTTCGATTATATAGAGGGTTCTGTAATTGAGTATGTTTCTGGTGAATCTGCGTTTAGTTGTCATCGAATGATATTCGTAATCTACTTTTGTTTTCACTATTATACGTGTGTTGCCGCGCGTGATTGTGGCGTTGTGATGTTGGCGCGACATCGCGACGCGAAATCGCGACGCGACATCGCGACGACGACGGGATTCGACCACCGCGCGCCGCGACGAAGTGGTTCATATTGTTTGTCATCGACTACCCTCGGCGTCGGCGTGCGATCGCGCGCGCAAAGACAGAGCAAACGCGGTGTGTGCGCGCATTCGTCGCTTCGCCTCTCGTGCCATCACGTTGACTCGGTGTGGGGTTCCAATGACGGCGATTCGCGATGAACACGGTGATGGACCTACGTCGATGGATTTCGCGCGCGCGTTAGCGGCGAGTGAGGATGTTCAGGCGCAAGGCGGTGAAGGGTGGACGGAATTGCTCGATCGGGATTTAGAACCGCTTCGTCGGGACGATGACGCGAGCCGCGAACGAGACGATGAAAATTTTAATCGTCAACCGGATGACGACAATGATATCGAAGGCGATGGTGGTGGACTCACCGCACAATCGGTGTTACGGCATAGTCAGGACTTGGGGAATGCGTTTAAGCTTGCGAGAGAAGATGTGGGAGAACAAATGCTGGGCGCGCTTGAAACGTTAAAGGCGGCGGAGAGCGCGTTAAAGACGCTCGAACAGAGACAAATATCATCGCGGGATAAGGCGAATGAAGAGTTGTTGTGCATCAAAGAGAATGTTGAGATGTTGCAGCAGAAGATTAGTGAGTCGTTTGTGTAGATGAGTGATGGATGAATGATGAATGATGGGAATTGGGAATGGGCGCTCGCCCGCGCGTCCAATCGATAGCGTCGCAAACTGAATAATCATTAAACGCTTTTGTGCTAATGTGTGTAAATGCTATGAGTCTGAGAGGCTCGTGTGTCGTCATTTTGTGTTGTATAGTTAATCTAAAAGGTTGCCCGCGCTCGGGTTAGTCGCTCGCGCGGAGATGGATGCCCACGGAAGGTTGCGCGTGTCCACGCCGCTCGCTTGAATCGCGCCAATCTTCTTCAACGCGTCGCGCGCCTCGAGGGCATCTTCAAACCAATGCTTTTCGCGCCCAACGATGAAATAATCCTTCGCCCCTCGACCTAAGATCAATACCACGTCATCGGGCTCAGCCATACCAATTGCCGCTCGAATAGCGTGATAACGATCAACCATGATGTATCTACGAACTAAATTTTGAAGGCGCATGCACTCGTATCGCGCGTTTTCATGCACTTGATACATATCCTTCAAAAATGGAAATAACGCCTCTTCACGGATTTTATCGCTTTCGTAAATCTCCGTTCTAAATCCACCGCAAATGTCCTCCAAGATCTCATACGGGTTCTCCGCACGTGGGGAATCATTGGTGATGAAGAGGACGTCGGACAAATCGTGCGCAACCTTGCCGACGACGGCGCGATGTCCGCGATTTTCATCTTCACCTTCGCATCCGAGAACGGTGATGACGCGCGCACAACCCGTGGCGCGAACGCTTCTGATGGCGCGTTCAATCGCTTCTGGCGTGTTCGCGCTGTCAACTAACACTGAAAACTCTTGTCCTTCATCAATGAGCTCCATGCGACCGGGAATGACTTCAATCGCCTCCAAGCCGGCGGCGATGACATCCAAGGGAATTTCCGCAGCGAGACCAATGGCAGCGGCGCAGCAAATAGGCCCAACCATGTGCTCACCAACTAATCCAACCACGACCTCGACATTTCCAGCTGGGGTTGAAAGTGAGATTGCGGTTTCGAACAAAGAGTAATCGACGCGCGCTGGGAACACATCCGCCCCCACGCGATTGTCTAAATCCGTCGTGTACGTCACAATCGGCACACTACTGGCGTACTCTTCAAATAAATCCGAATCGATTTCATCCTTGTTGATCACTGCGCGTTGCGTTTCGGCATTACTCAAACCTTTAAACACCTCGGCGACGTGTGCGGTGTATTCCGCATCCAAACCGTTGTAATTTACTCGCGCGCCGTCGAGCGACGTCAAGGCGACAATGTCAAAGTTCATCCCTCGCGTCGCCTTGCATCGTATTTGCTCCGCACTCACCTCCATCACCGCTGCTTGTGCACCATTGTCTAAAATACCCGCCGTGAGCTGCTGGAACTGTAACGCATCTGAACCGAGCTCTTCAAATTCATACTTGCCACGATACGGCGCCAACCACCCCGGGGATGTGCACGCCCGGTCCCGCGTCACGTCTTCTTCGTCTCGCTCCCAAACTCCACCTTGCGCGGTGAGCTTCAAATCGTCATCGACATAATTACCATTCGATCCGACGAGCCCCATTTTAATATCAGCCTCTTCAAACACCGCCTTGACCAAGTACGACGTCGTCGTCTTTCCTACGTTTCCCGCGAGCGCAATCGCCGTGAGCGCCTTGGACGGATCCCCGTAGAACACCCTCGCAATGTCCGCCAACGCCGCGTCAATGTCTTCGACGATAGCCATAGGCACATCTGCTAATCCATCAATCTCACGATCGGAAACGATCGCCACGGCACCCGCAGCGACAGCCTCTCGCGCCGCGTTCGCGCAGTCGTCCCCTTTCGAGCACACGAACAAATCCCCGCTGAGCAACGCGTTGATTTCATTCGCAATGCCCGAAATTTCCACATCCTCATCGTCATCAAGGGCAAACCACGCAGCGGTAACATTCGCTTCTTCAAAAATCTCCCGTAAAAGCGCCACGCTCGCATCACCATCGTCAAACGACTCGCCCTCGATGTCTTCGCCCACGCGCGCCAATTCGTCGTCGTCGATTGAATACTCCCCTTCGCCGACATCATCCGCCAACTCCAACGCCATCGCCGTCGCCTCAGCAATCAAATCACCATCATCATCATCATCATCATCATCAAACACGCCCCCTAAGAGCACATCCCCATCACCGCCAACCGCGGCGAACACCCTCCCCGCGCGCGTCCCGCGTCCGACGCCCCGCCCGCGCGCCGCCCGCGCGCCGCGCGCCCCGCCCGCGACCGTCGCGCCGCTCGACATCCCATCCCCACCCGTCGTCGTCGTCCCCCACCTCGCGCACATCGCCGTGTGTCGCGCACCATCGCACCACCGCGTCGTCGTCCGCATCATCACCCCGGCGCGCGAACGACGACACGCAAAAAAGCGCTGACCCCAAGTGGCGGCGGCTCGCACGGCGATGCGCGCATCGCCGTGCGTCGTCCGCGTCGTCGTCGTCGCGCCGACGCTGCGCCGCGTGGGGGTGACTGGCATCATCATCCCCATCATCCCCATCATCGTCGTCACCGTCGTCGTCACCGTCGTCGTCGTCGTCGTCGCCAACAACACAACACACACCACCGCCGTGAAGTGACGGCGCCGGCCGACGACGACGACGACGACGCCTAAACCCACACGGTTTTATCACTCCTATATACACCATGGTAAGGGACATATAGTACAAGCATGTGATTATACAAGTACTAGTAGAGTTGAATAGGTTTATATAAATAAAGTATGGTTGTGACCGTCGTTCGATAAAACACGAGGGAGGGGGTTTGGTGCTGTGTGTGCCACG
>Ga0181599_1000185_pt1 | contig 63300 bp, 40 predicted proteins | sample 041ome_3_FD_148658 | JGI IMG/M metagenome (GOLD analysis project Ga0181599, IMG submission 148658) | Coastal salt marsh microbial communities from the Groves Creek Marsh, Skidaway Island, Georgia - 041405US metaG (spades assembly) | ecosystem: Environmental > Aquatic > Marine > Intertidal zone >...
CTTTCGAGTGCGAGCGTAAGTGTGCTTCACGAAAAGATGAGACGCGCGTTTACGACACGTTCGCGCGTTTGTTATTACGAACACGTGTGAATAAAACGAGCGCGTTGTTAAAGTGCAGAGTAAAATTTGCTTTCTCGTTCTTTTTTTTTTTCGTGTTTGTGCGCTCTGTTTTTCTTCTTTTTTCCCTTTTTTTTCCCCTCGGAGAGATCCCTCCTGCTGTGAGACAGAACGAGGACCAAGAAAACCACCCGGACCTCGAAAATCTCGGGTAACGGAATGTGGAAATTCATGGATTTCGTTGGTCTGTTGGTCGACGAAAAAAAAAAGAAAAAAATTCCTCTCTCTCTCTCTCTCTCTGTTCAGGTATATGTCATAGGTTTTATTTGAGAGCTTGGCGAGCTTCTCTGGACTTTTTTTTGCTCTCTCTCGCTGCTGGAGACTCTCGCACGAAGAAAAGACTGCGCACTCTCTCTCTTCTCTCTCTCTCTCTCTCTCTCGTCTCTTTTCGAAGAAGAAGAAGAAGAAGAAGAAGAATCATGAGCGGAGAAGAAGAACGAGAAGAAGACGATGTTTTCATCGAGGATTTGGAAGACCTCGGGAGCAGGAGCGATGGAAACAACAACAACGACGAGAAGGGCGTCAGAGTCGCCGTCGTGAGAGAATTACCGAACCAACCCTTTGTCGGTTTGCGCGAGAAGAAGAAGAAGAACAACAACAACAACGAAGAGAAAGAGAATCACGAAAACGTTCCGGGCACGCAGCGGATACACGTGAAGACGTTCGGGTGCGCACACAATCACTCCGACTCTGAATTCATGTCCGGGCAGTTGAAAGACTACGGGTACGCGCTGACGGATGACCCAGCCACGGCGAATTTGTGGGTGGTGAATACGTGCACGGTGAAAAATCCGAGTCAAAGCGCGATGAATACCGTCATCGAGAGAGCGAAGACGAACGATACGCCGGTGGTCGTGTGCGGGTGCGTTCCGCAAGGCGACCAGAAAGCGAAAGAGTTGGCGGAAGTTTCGCTGTTGGGCGTTTCGCAAATCGATCGAATCGTCGAAGCGGTGGAGCGGACGTTGCGCGGCGAACGGGTCGTCATGTTGGAGAAGAAAGCGCTGCCAAAGTTGGATTTGCCGAAAGTTCGAAGGAACGAACGCGTGGAGATTATTCCGTTGAGTACGGGGTGTTTAGGACAGTGCACGTATTGTAAGACGAAACACGCGCGAGGCGAACTCGGGAGTTACGAGATCGAGGCAATCATAGGAAGAGCGAAACTGGCCATCGAGGAAGGAGTGACGGAAATCTGGTTATCGAGCGAAGATACCGGAGCGTACGGATTAGATATAGGTTCGAACGTCGCGGAGTTGTTTAAAGCGTTGGTCGATATTTTACCCGCGGATCAATCGGTGATGTTGAGATTAGGAATGACGAATCCGCCGTATATTTTAGCGCACTTACCAGCCATCGCGGAAGCTATGCGACATCCGTCGGTTTTCAGTTGGATTCATATTCCCGTGCAAAGCGGGAGTTCGAAAGTCTTGGACGATATGAAGAGAGAATACACGAGAGAAGAGTTTGAACAAGTGTGCGACTATTTATTAGAACACGTTCCGGATATTACCATCGCGACGGATATCATCTGCGGTTTTCCCGGCGAAACCGACGCCGAGTGGCGAGAGACTATGACTTTGATTGAAAAGTACAAGTTTCCAGAGGTGCACATCAGCCAGTTCTACGCGCGTCCAAACACGCCGGCATTTCGAATGAAACGAGTGAACACGCTGGTCGTGAAAAATCGTTCGAGAGAGCTTACGAAATTAATCGAATCGTACTTCCCGTGGAAAAAACTCGAGGGACAGAAAATGAAGGTTTGGATCACCGACATCGCCGCCGACGGCGTTTCCTTGGTCGGCCACACGAAGAGTTACTCGCAAATTTTATTACCAGGAGGTGAAGAAAACGTGGAAAAGTACATGGGCAAAAGCGCGTACGTGAAAGTCTCATCGTCCAGTCGATGGAGTTGCAAAGCGGAAATCATAGAAGAATACGAGAGCGATGAAGTCGCCTCGACGAGTTTGCATAAAAGAATAGCCTTAGTAGAAAGCGCCGGCGATACGTCCAATTTGAACAAGAAATACGGCAAGAAGATTCGTGTGAAGAAGAGAGATGACATTTTAGCAGACGTCACCGAGGACTTTGACGACGCGTACGCGTTGCGCGTGCAAAGAATAGACAAATTTTCTCGGTATGCAGAAATCGCGTTTGGAACCACTTTGTGCGTAGCGAGTCTCGGGATGCTGTATTCAAAGTTAGCGCGCGCGTAAATATAAATATAATAGAAGAACTAACAAAACGCTAGAAATGACTACACTACTACCCTTTGAACCCGAGGCCAACCATGTAAATCTCTCGACTGCCTTTTCTCACTGCATCTGGACGAAACAAAGCCGCCGTCGCAAACGCCTTCCTCGCCTCCGTCTTCAACGCCCTCGTCTCTTCGCTCTCAAAGATTTTACACACGAAATTACCGTTTTTGGCGAGCAAATCTTTCGTGCCTAACTCGAAAGCTTTCGCGGCTAACTCCGTCGAAGCGATTGCGTCGTTGTGGCCAGTTGTTTTGGCCATCATATCCGACGTTAAAAGAGACACATTTTTCTTCAACTGTAATTCATTAAAAATCGAATCGCTCTCAAACACGTCGCATCGAAACGTTTCCGTGCGATTCCCATCCACGTGCTTCAAACTCCCGACGTTTTCAATTTCCAGCAAATCGAACCCGTATATCTTCGCGTTGCCGCGCACTCTCCGGGACAAAACTTGCAGCCAAGACCCGGGATAGCATCCCAAATCCACACAAATTTTTCGGGGCGGTAAAGTTAACAACTTTGGAAACTTGACGAACAGTTGCTCGAGCTTCATCGCGGCTCGAGAGCAGTACTGCAACCGTTTTGCCTCTTTCGAGGCAAAGTCGAGCAACGCGGAGCGCGGGTTTTTCGCCATCGCGGTGGGTGCTTATCGTTTTTGTATCGTCATCTCTCTCTCTCTCTCTCTCTTTTTGCGCCGGTGGCGGACCTTTTGTTTGTGGAGGAAATTCCAAAAAGAGTTGTGGACGTGTTTGTGCGCGCACACTTTGCACGGAAGTTTGATATACATAGAAACAATACGTACATGTGTAGGAAATGGCTAATTAAAATATCTTACTGCGTGTGTGTGTGTGTTGTGCAAGAACATCATTTCGAACTGATTAAAGACGGATACGTTGGATCATTAAGTTCCGCGGATTTTCCTACTTTTACAGAGCTCAAACAACATTTACTTACACAACACATGTTGTGATTATTCTTTCGCTCTCGCGTTGTACTCCCCACCGTTGGCGGTGCTCACGACCACCTTATCGCCGATGTTGATGAACAACGGCACGGTCACCGTCAACCCGGTTTCCAACGTCGCCGGTTTATCGCCGCCGGACGCGGTGTTCCCTTTCAACCCGGGATCGGTCATCGTCACTTCCAACGTTACTTTCTCCGGCGGTTCCACGCCAATCACTTTCCCGTCCCATTGCAACACCGAGCACGTCATCCCTTCCGTGATAAACTTCTCAAACTCCCCCGGCGGGCATCGGCACTCCTCGAAAGTGTCCATGTCCATGAACACGTACTGCTCTTCGTCTTTGTACGTGTATTGCATCTGAAGGTTGGTGATGTCCGGAACCTCAAACGTGGTCCCGTTTCTGAACGTCTCTTCTTTCGTGTTGCCGTTTAAGTAGTTGCGGACTTTCGTGCGGCAGAAAGAGGCGCCTCGACCCGGGTGGACGTGTTGAAACTCTGCGCGCGAAGGAAGACAGACGGGGGCGTCAAAAGAGGAAGGAACATTTTTTTTTGATGCGTGGGGAAAAAAGTGGATAAAGAGAAAGAAAAAAACTCTTCGCGCGCGCGCGCCGAGGTGCTCACCCCGGACGAGAAAAGAGACGAAAGCTACGCGAACTCACCGACAACTTTGAACGGTTGTCCGTTGAGCATGATGCTCAGACCGTTCTTGATATCCGCGGTGGTGGCGGTGCCCGCGCGAACCTGTTCATGTGCGTGTGCGTAATGAGAGAGAGAAGAAAGATTAGCGTGACGTCGCGTGGCGGCTTTTCTTAAAATAAACAAAGCGCACCTGAAGCGCGCCTCGGGAGACCGGCTTCCTCGAGGAGGACGAAGAAGAGACGAGCTTTTGACCCGCGAACTGCGAAGTGGAGGCTAATTTTGAAGCAAACATTTTTCGTGCGTGCGCGCGTTTTGTTTATATAAAATGGAGATTTTGTCTAAGTGTATGTTTTGTGACCAAAAGCAGGAAGCGAGCGAGCCACGAAGCCAGCGCAGCGCGACGGCGACCGTAGCCTATAGGTTTCCGACCTTTTTTTTTTCATCTCGCGCCCCAATCAAACGGCGTCCAAACCGCCGGACGGTCGTTCGCTTTTATCGATGACTTTAGATTTTGACGCGGTTTTCGCACCACCACCGATGATTATCGTTTTCTCGTCGATTTCTCGTCTCGCCGGCGTGACTTCTTTTCGAGTCTTCTTCGGTTCTCCTCGGTTATCTCCTCCTCGCGTTTGTTTCGTGCTCTCGAATGCACGTTCGCTGACGATAGCGACGCCGCTGTCGCGCTCGCCGTCGATATCCTCGAAGGATGCGCGTCGGTATTGGTGTTGTCGAGGGGAGTCGGTGGTGTGGGCGGTGGTTGGCAAAGGGGACGGATGCGCCGGCGGCGTTTGCGACACCGACGACGGAGACCACGTCGTCGCGATTGGCTGCATCGCCGATAATCTTCCGTGCGAATTTTGTGTCGTGGACGAATAAAAGCCGTAGTAGGACGTCGCTTGTAACGGCGTGTTTTCAGCGTCGTCTTTCATAGCGATGCGTTTGGTTTCTTGCCACTTGCGTATGACTTGGGCGGCTTTAAATCGCGCGCGGCGTATTAAATCATCGGTGCGCTTGTCGGTCAGACCGGTGTGGAAAGTGAACGGAGGCACACCCGGCGGACGCAGGTAAACGTCAATCTCGCACGATTTTGCAGCTTCGGCGACTTCACGTCGCGAGGTAGCTCGAAGTAACGCGCCAAGAAGCGTCGCGTAACTCGGCGCGGCGTTTGTAGTCGTGGTCGCGACAGATTTTTTCTTTTTCTTCAAGGCCTTGTTTGCTTTTCCTCCTTTTTTTTCGTCTTCGTCGTCCGAGGAAGAGGAATCCGAATCCGACGTCGAATACGCGTTGAACGATTCGGAAGAGGATTTGCTCCCATGTTTACCACTCTTGATCGACTGCCAAAGCTTATCAGCGTGTGCGAACGGACTCACGCGTTCCCAGAGCAACCGCCATCCGCCTAGCCCACCGTCTCTCGCCGTTAACGATCTAAACGCGGCGTAGTGTTCATCTTCCACGTCGACAACAATCGTTGACTCTACACGGGACAGTTTACGCAACACGTCCACCGGCACTGGATTCAGATACGCGCCGTCGACGAGTAAATCGCCGGTATTCTCATCCGCGATGGGCGGTAAGAAACCGATCACGGACATAGACGCTCGAGCGTATCGCCATACCGACCCGGACGTGCACGAGACCAACTTACCGGTGGTCAAATTTGTCGCGCAACAGAAGAAAGGAATCCATAAGTCTTCAATTTCTAACGTTTCGCCGAACATATCTCTGATGGATTTGTCGATAGTTTCGCCGGTCAAGATGGAGAGGAATGGAGGCGTTAAATCTGTCAGAAGACGTCGAGGAGAGGCAATCATGGAGGCGAGTTTGCGAACTCGCGCGCTGACGACGCTTGAATTCGCCGTTCGGGCGTAAAGCGCAGCAGTTAACGTACCTTGCGACGCGCCGCTGATGGCATCGACCGGGACACCTTCGTCTTCCAAAGCTTTCAACGCGCCCAAGTGCGCTAATCCGTGTCCACCGCCTCCGGCCAAAACGACACCAACACCACAACCAGCGATATGTCTCGCAATGCGATCAACGTCTGCGTCTGAGTAAGAACTCAACCGACAGTGATGATGTCGGCGCAAACCTGGTCGGTTAGCGTAAAATCTGCGGGTATTTTTTGGCGATTCGCCTTTTGCGTGTAATAAGACCAACTCGATTTGTGCTAAAATCGCGGTGTTTTTACTACCAATCTCGACAAAGTTTTCGTCGCCGTTTTGCTGCATCGCATCGCTGCTGTAGCTGTGCGAACGTCGGTGGAGTCTCTTTTTCTTGATGTTCGTCATTTTATGGGAATTTAAAAACTCGTCCTCGGAGGCTGACGGCACCGGGATGATTCGTTTCTTTCGGCGTTTCCACAACAACCTGGACTCGGCCGGGGACGGGTCGACGCCGTTACCAATCAATGTGTTTTTCGAAGAGCTGTTATCGTTATTACCGTTCACACCAGTCGATTGCGATTGCATCTCGAACGTGGAAGATGAAGGCACGAACGATGCCGCTGCGCCGCCTTCAGCAACGACCAACACCAAATCGGCTTGCGACACGCACACTCTCGACCATCCACTCGATGACTTTGACGATCGGTTGCTGGCGTTTTGCCCACTCCTATCGCCAACGAACAACACAAATCGGTGCTCTTCTTCGATTCTTGTCATCCAACTTGTCAATTTGGAACGATAAAATGCCGTCTCCACTCGACGGAATCCTTCCGGCACAACCTCTTCCGCTGCTTTTTCGTCCAAAATGAACGCAGACCCTTTACCTAACTTCTCCAGAGCATTTCTCAATTTTGCAGCAAACTTTGGTAACTTTGTTGTTTGCACGGCATCCGTCGCAGGCACAATGGCGATGGTCACAATCTCTGGGCGATACCGTTCTCCAGTTTTTAAATCGCGTTGGTTGGTTTCCAACTTTCGAGCGACGTGTTCTAGCAATCTTCCGGCAACTTCGGGATATTTGGCGGATATGATTTGAACGCTCGCCCGAGACATTCGCACTAACTCGCAATCGCGAGTGCAAATAGCCGTAGATGTGTGCGCGGTTTGCGATAACATCGCCGCGTCGCCAATAGTTTCTCCACGACTCCGGTATCGCATTGCGCCCAATGCAACGTTGTAAATAGACACGCGGCCAGAGATGACAAGGTACATGGAGGTTGCGTCAACGCCCGATCGAAACGCTTGGTCGCCGGCAGAAAGCCACTGTCGATTTAAACCAGACGCGATGAACGCGCGAATAGCTCTGTTCAAAGAGCACGAGGCGGCTAGTTGCAAAGCGATGAATGCATCGGGTGCATGGACGCACAACGTTTGTAACACAGTTGGCGTGATCAACAAAATCTCGCAATCCGTGCAACATCGAACGGTTTCGTCAAATTTAGCACCGGTAATCGCGTGTGCCGCACCGACTAAGCGAGGTGCCTTCAGTTCCGGACCAACGACACCGTCACCCTCGGGCCACGGCACCGCGTCGCGCCGCATTGTTCCGGATAACAGGATGAAATACGCGTTTGTTTGGCTATCTCGTTGAGTGATGAACACCTCGTTCGCTAAGAGCGTTTTTCTACCACCCGCGTATTTTTCTAATTCGTCCTGGTGATGCACTAATAGTTTGTTCGTTGGATTAGCATCTTCTGGAGTTTCGGTCGCGATAATCGTCGATTTAGCTCCATCGTCCAATGAATTAGAAGAGTCTGAAATGGTCGATGTGAACGACCCTCCTCCCCCTCCTCCGTCGTTGTTGTTGTTGCTTGAAACGTCATCTGAGCTTTGTTCAAAAAATTTCTCGTGCGAAGTCTTCGCGTGCATCATCGTAGGTTTCGGTTTTAACACCAAACAATCCTCCGCCCCGGGACTCAAATATTCCGCATCACCTTCTTCTCTCGGTAACTCAAGAAAATCTCTCAAAGTAAACCTTGCGACTCGCCACAATCGAGCGATAGCTTGTTCTAAATACACTTGAATCGTTTTCGGGTACTTTCTGATGAATGTGAACAAAACTTCTTGACGAATGCGAACCAGTTTCGCACCGTTCTTCATCGCCACGCACGAAACGGAACGTCTTGCGGAGTCTAAAACGTCCACGTCGCCTACGGATTCGCCCTTATTCAAAATGTTTGTCAAATGCGCCGGGCCTATGCTAAACGCTATCGGAGGAAGTGGAGAGGATGCACGAATACTACCCATGGGTGGAGTTTGTGAACGCTCTTTATCCAGCGACGTTCTCGAATGCGACGTCGAGCTGTTCGCTCGACTCATTCGACTGGCTTGTTGGTGAGTTTTTCCCATATTTGGCAACCCAGGTGACCCGGCTCTATCGAAAGAACGCCTAATATCTTTCACCGAATGATGGTGATGAGTGCTCGACTTTGAGGAAGATTTTATCAACGAAGACGGGCTTCCCTCGCCACCACTGCCACCGCTGCCGCCACGCGTGTTGGTTGATTGGACGTATACGCCTAATTGACCTTCAACGACGACGTAAATCCCGTCTCGACTTTCGTCGCCTTGCCGGAAGAGAACCTGGTTCGCACCAATCTCAATTTCTTCGCTCATTCCAAACAGTTCTCTCGACTCTTCGAGCTCTAAACACGCAAAAAACTTCGTCGACGCGAAAAAGTTCGGATCAACCGTGTGCGATAAATACTCCCCTGGGCCACTTTGACTCTCCCCTCGCTCGCCCTCCGAGCCCGCGTGCGCTCTTCGATAGTCGAACAAACTCGTCTGCGAAGCGTCCGAACTCTCAAAATTACTGCTGCTCTCTTTCCCTTCTTTCCTCCATTCTTCTTTTATTCTATCCATGGTCGTGCCTCGTTTCATCGTTCTCGGCGTCCCAACCGGTGTTTCAAATTTCTCGCTCTCGTCGCTGTTGCTCCGAGAGTTGCTCCGAGATAATCCTTTACTTTTATTCGTCGTCGCGCTACTCGATGATGTCGCTAACCGTTTCGGCGCTTTCGGCGCCACAACTTTGTCCTTCGAGTCTTCCCCTCTCGAAGCGAAGCGAAAGGACGACTCGTCTTCCGTGGCGGAAGAGTACTCGGAAGACGACGACGAAAAAGAACCATCCGAATTATCTGAGACATTGTCCTCGTCCATCTCTTCGTCGTCCGTCGAGTCCGACTGTTGTCTCCGCTTTCTCCGTCCTCCGCTCTTCCTCGTCCTCCTTCTCCTGCTCTGAGTCAGCTTTTTCTTGTCATCACCAGCGTCAGCGTCCTCGTCGGTGTCCGATTTCTTCTCGTACTCGATCCAGTATCTCAAAAACGCCGATCGAGAGAACAGTCCAACCGCGGCGACGACGGTGATCGCCCTCGCGATTCGTCTGGTCGTCGAGTACGAGGACAGGGGCATCTTTCAACAGAGAGAGAGAGAGAGAGAGAGAAAACGCGCGCTCTTTCGTAACTAACTCTTCCAATTCTGGATTTTTGTTTGGCCACGCGTGCCCGCGACGAGAAGACGGGGAGTGGGGCAGATGTGTCTCTCTTCTCCTTTCCCCACGCGCGCGCGTGGCGACGTGCGACGGCAGAGCGCGTCGACAAAGAACGAACGAAGGTGTGGAAGAAGAAGACGCGTTTATGAGCGCTCTCTCTCTTTTTGTGAGAGTAATTTTCTCCAATTCGCTTCATTTTTTTCAGCAGACCTCTGCAAAGCCGTTGGGGGCGTTTTAAAGCTGCGGGACGCAGACAAACACACGCACACCCACACACACGCGCGCAAAGAGAGAAAGATAGAGAGATAACTCGAGCTCCCCGCAGCGCGCCGCCAACACGCGCACACACATACCGCAAAAAAAATAACCATGCCGAAAGTAAAGCTTGGCATTTGCGCGATGAACAAAAAGTCACGCTCGGCCAACATGCAAGCCATTCTTCAACGCTTGGACGCGTTCAACGAGTTTGAAATCATCGTGTTCCCGGACGAGGTCATCTTGAACGATCCGATTGAATCTTGGCCAGTCGTGGACGCGCTGATTAGTTTTTTCAGCCGCGGATTTCCGTTGGAAAAAGCGCATAAGTACGTGAAGCTGAGGAAACCGTTCATGGTGAACGACGTGACGAGACAGTGGACGCTTTTGGATCGACGGTTGGTGTATCGGACGCTGATGGAGAATAACATCTCCGGTGAGTAGCTTTTTGAGTTCCTTCGGACGATCGGTTCGTGTCGTTTTATTTGTGTGTCGTCCGCGTTTCGCGTTTGTTTTTTGATCGTCTCTCTTTCTCTTTCTATCGTTCGACGAGGCGCGCGCGCGAGCGGTGACTGACCTTTCGCTCTCGCTCTCGCTCTTTCCAGTGCCGAATCATATCTTCGTCAACAGAAACGAAGTCTCGCGGCTACACGACGACGAAGCGCTCATGGAGAAGCTAAAAAAAGATCCCGAAGCGATCTCTGGCGTAAAATACGAAAATTTAAGCGCGGAGGAGTTCGACGAGAAGGAAGACTACGTGGAATGCAAAGGGAAGCGAATATACAAGCCGTTTGTTGAGAAACCAGTGGACGCGGAGAATCACAACATTAATATTTACTATCCACACACGGTCGGCGGTGGACACAAAGAATTGTTTCGTAAGGTCGGGAATAAAAGCAGCACGTATTATCCTCCACCGACGGTCCAAAAGAGGAAGAAGGAAGGAGGAAACGGCGGAGAAGAGGGCGACAATTCTTCTATCCCAGCGGCAATTTTAAGCGATGCGAGGCTAGAGGAGGTGAAGAAGATGATGATGGATATGGCAACCATTGACGAAAACGAGACTGCAGACTCGAGTGTAGATGCAGCGAAGATATTGAAACAAGGCCAAGGCGGAGAAGAAGATGAAGACGGTGATGACGACGAAGAAGAATACGTCACGTACTCGCGCGTGCGCAGATCCACGTCGTTCATTTACGAAGATTTCATGTCCACCAATGGTACCGACGTGAAAGTGTACACTTTAGGTCAGGACTACGCTCACGCCGAGGCTCGGAAATCACCCGTCGTCGACGGTCGCGTCTTGAGAGATGCGAACGGGAAGGAGGTGAGGTACCCAGTTTTGCTTTCACCCGAGGAGAAGGAAATCGCGAGACGCGTGTGCATTGCGTTTGGACAAAACGTCTGTGGCTTTGATTTGTTGCGAGCAAAAGGTAAGAGCTACGTCTGCGATGTTAATGGATGGAGTTTTGTCAAAGATTCGAAAAAGTTCGTAGAGGACGCCGCGTTGTGTCTCCGTGCAATGATTTTGAAAGCCGTGAGACCCGATCACGTCAACATCGAAAGCGCCGAACAAGAGAGAGAATCTATCATCACTGGTCGTTCATCCATCACTACAGAAGACAACACTATTCTTTCTCCAACTGGTGGGGGTAAGATCAGTAACGCTTTATCGACCAAACCAGAAGAGCTGCGAGCCGTATTGGCGGTAATCCGCCATGGCGATAGAACGCCGAAGCAGAAAATGAAACTTCGCGTGAACCAAAAGCCGTTGTTAGATCTGCTCGCGCAATGTACGAAAAATAACGCAAGAAAACAAGCGAAACTAAAAACACCGGAAAGATTACAAGAGCTGTTGAATATCTGCCGCACCATATGGGGACAAGTCAAGAAAGAATCGGAAGCGATTCTCGGGGACACGGAGAGCTACGATTTGCACTTAGCTGCTATGCAAGGTCACGCTGAGGACCCCAAAAAATTAGAAGCGAAAGAAAACTTGGACGGTTGGCGACAAGTGATTGCTATTTTAGAAGAAGGTGGGCATTTTTCCGGGATTAACCGGAAAGCGCAGTTGAAACCGATTTCGTGGGTCCAAACTATCGACCCGCAAACCGGACAATCCGTTGAGAAAGTCGAATCCGCTCTGCTCATTCTGAAATTCGGTGGCGTTCTGACGCACTTGGGTAAAAATCAAGCTGAAGTGCTTGGTAAAGATTTTCGTCAGCGCATGTATCCTCGCGGGAGTTATTACCCGACTGATTCGGACGGACTTTTGCGCTTACACTCGACGTATCGTCACGATTTGAAAATATATTCATCCGATGAAGGTCGGGTACAGATTACGGCGGCGGCGTTTGCAAAAGGTTTATTGGCGCTTGAAACGCACGAAGGCGAATTGACGCCCATTTTAGCGTCGCTGGTTACGAAAGATGCAAAACTTTTAGATTTCGTGACGCACGAAGTCGAGGCGGAGATATTACACGCGAAGAATAAATTGTACAGGATGATGACAAAAGGCGACCCGGACGATGGCGAAGGAAGTACCAATGTCGCCGTAAATCAAGGCGGTGCACCCACAAACGATACTTGTGGTGAAAACACAAATAGTACCACTCACGCTGCCGCCGCACGCTTGAGTCGTTCGGGTTCTGACGGGACGTATGAAGCGAGTGGTGCGAATACGACGTCTACGACTCGATCAATGCGTGCTGGTCGAGCCTCTTCCAGAGACGAGATCCACGAAGAAAACGAGTACGACGAAGTCGTCACTCAAACGCAAGGTTTGTTCAACATAGAAAGATCTGGAAATTCTTGGCTCATCGCCGATCGTCTCGCTGCAGTCGAAAGAAGTAAGCTCTTGGATTCGCACCATTTTTCGACCTCGATAGAAGGTGAATACAATCACTTGGAAGATGTGGCGCTCGCGAGCGTCCCATCGTCGCCCTCCAAAAAACTTCGCCGCGTATTTGAGCTCGTACACGGGATTTCTTCGCAGCTCCTTGAAATGGCCTCGCGAATGAACGATAAGTTGAAAGCGCGCAACCGCTGGCGCAAGGTTCTCATCGCGCTCGGTAAAAATCGTGGTTTGAAAGATAACGCATTACCGCCGGATACGTGGGTGGACACGTTGACGTACTTCTCCGCCACTGCGCCAAGAGGTTCTGCGCCCGCAAACAACGCGCTCGAAATGCCCGGCGGCGGCGAAAGTTTTCTCCTCATGCACACGCGATGGAAGAAACTCGAGGAAGATTTATTCCACGGACGTAAAGAAACGTTTGACATTTCAAAAGTCCCCGACGTTTACGACGCCGCGAAATACGATTCCATACACAATGCGCACTTAAAACTCGATGGATTAGAGGAGTTGTACATCTTGAGTAAAGAACTCGCGGATTGCGTCGTTCCGAACGAGTACGGAACGCACCCGATTTCAAAGCTCAGAATCGGCGCTACCATCGCTGGTGGCTTGTTAGGTAAACTTCTTGCCGATATGAACAACACCAGAGAAGAATCATACGCGGTCGAGACGAACAAGAAGAAAACAGTCAAACTTTCGAGCAAGAAATCGCTCTTGAACGATAACAACGCAGAAGGGAACATCAACAACAACAATAATAATAACAACAACGATCCGAACGACGAAGACGAAGACGAAGAAGAAGACGCACCGACGCGTTTGAATATGCGCTATGCGACCGAAAAGAAAGTGCATTCTCCGTACAGACACGTGCGGACGCGGTTATATTTTACATCGGAGTCGCACTTGCACTCGCTGTTGAACATTTTGAAATACGCACACTTGGAAGAGAATTTACGAATGAGAGCGAGTGGTGAGAAGAAACCACCATCGCAACACGTATCGAGTACGTCACCTCCAGCCGCGTCGTTGATGCAAAAACTCGAAGGTAGTGGTAGCGGTGGTGGTGGTGGTGGTGTAACCTCAAAGACGAACGCACTCGGAGATCTCTCGAGTCCGCCGAAACCACCGCGAGCTCCCATCTCCTCCGCCGACGTTTCTTTTGAAGCCAGATCCGATTTCGATTCTGATTTCACGTGTGCGACGAAAAATCCGCTCGTGGTAGAAGGTTTGGACGAAATTCTCGGCGATCGCTCGAAAGAACTCGATTATTTAACCCACATCGTCTTCCGCATGTACGAGTGTTTCGACGTTCCGCCGGACGACCCCCTTCGATTCCGAGTCGAAATCATGTTGTCCACGGGAGTTTGCTTGGACCCTTTCGCGACGGACGTGTGCGAGTCTTTTAGACGTTCGGCGAATGCTTTAGAAAAAGAAGGTCCAGTAGAACCCACGCCGGTGTTGGATCGCGTGCAGCTGCAAAACGATTCGGTATGCGAAGAAGACCAACCGTACTTGACTTTGGACACTTTGGAAAAATATTTGAACGGGTTTCGTCGCGCGAAGCCTGAGAAAAAGAACAAGAAGGAAAACGCAGAACAGCAACATCATCCGAACGGCGCTATGCCGTTTCCCTAGAGAGCGAGTGCAGTGCGTAAGTTTTCACTTTGTTTTAGTACTTTCCAGTTGTAATTACACATAAAGTTTGAGGCTAGTCATCAATAAAGCTAAATTAATCTCCCTTTTCCCACACAAGCATGGTGCGCTTGCCGACCATGACATCCACCAATTGCCCGACGCGTTTGAACACACCTTCTTGCACGTACGGCATGCCGTACTTTTCGCAAATCGCCTTCACTTTCGGTTGCGCTCTTTGGTAGCATCGCATGGACATGTCCGGCCACATGTGGTGCTCAATTTGGTAGTTCAACCAGCCGTGCATGAAATCGTTGACGTCGCCCCCGGTGCGAAAGTTCGCGGAGCCGATGACAGCTCTCATGTAAAAGTCGTCAGATCTCGGTTTCGTTTCGCTTTCAAATCTGTAGATGTCATCTCCGACGTGGTTCGTCGCGATCACGATAAACGAGTGCAAGTTGGTGAACAAATCCGCCAACAAGGTGGTCGCCAAAGTAGCCGCTGCCATTTGCGCGCCGCCGATGGCGTAACCAACCGCCGGCAAGACGCCAAACTGAAACGTCGCGTACGGCGCGAAGCACTTGGCCGTTTCGATAATCGCGCCAAAGTTGCCCTTGAACGCAGATTGGACCGTCGTCAAGACCGTGGACGGCATCGACCCAGTCGTGAACGGTTGGTACGGTTCCTCGCCTCTCTTTTCCGCCTCTCTCGCTCTTCTCGCAAACAATTCTTTCATCGTGTTTGGAGCGTAGTAAAACCACTTCCAAATCAAGGACAACGCGGCAACTTGCATGTACCTCGCCCACATCGGCATCGGGCCTTCTCTCGTCGTCTTCATGTTTCTTTCAACCAAATCCGGGTCGGCATCCTCCCCCAACTGGTAGTGGTGCAAGTGGTTGTGTTCCACGTCCCACGCTTCCGGCATCATCCAATCCATCCAGTCGACGATTCTGTTCCACGGTCCTCGCGCAAACTTTCTTCGGTGAAACCTCCCCTTAATCTCGTTCCCTTCCGTCATCGCCGCGTTGTACCCACCGTGGCACACGTGGTGTCCAACCATAGTCCATCTCGCACAAATCGCCGTCGACATCATAAACGCGCCTAAAATATTCGCGCCAAACGCTTGCGCCAAGCCGAGTTGCGGGAGCAAAAACGTCACCCCGAGGCCGCCGTAGTAGCACATGTTCGCCCATCCGAGGATCTTCTTCAAGTGCTTCACGTCTTCCTCGTGGTACTTTTCCGAGCGCTGTTCTTTCTCAACCTGTTGTGTATAAAAATAAAAGAGAGAGTGCGGGTGTTGTGCGTCAGCTGAGAGCATTTTTTTTTCTTTTTTGTGTTTTTCCTCTTCTTCTCAAACCCTAAACCCTAAACTCTCTGCTTCGAGAGGTCCTTATCCCTCGCGCCGTTTGAAAAAAAAAATCGACGAAAGAAAAGTTCTCTCCGTGATGAGCGTACCTCTCTGATCTCTTTAGCCCAACCGGCGAGATCAAAGTTCTCTCTCCACTTGCCGGTTTCGTTGTACGTCATCGTTTGTTCGTTAATTTCCGGCGACGGCATCGCGATCGCGGCGAGCTTTGTCTCCGCGCCGTTTTTGTTGTTGTTGTTACTTCGGGACAAAATCGACGTCACTGGTGCGCTGCGCGTGGTCATCTTCTTCGTCGTCGCTTTTCTCGAGGAGGAGGATCGAGCGGACGCCGCGGTCGGCGAGACGGTGCGTTGAATGGCAATCATCGCTGCTTTACTTTCTTACGAACGTGCGGGAGATCTGAATAAATAGATAAAAGTATATGTTTGCGTGTGCAAGGGGGGAGAGTGTAGAATGTGCGTGAAAGTGGAGTCGAAGCCTCTCGGCCGCTAAAAAAGGATCTACGAAATTTGTTTAGGGTTTTGATATGATGAAAAGCAGGGACGGAAGCGCAAAGAAGGGTGGCGTGTGGTGGGGTGTTCCTCGTAGTAAAAAATCTTCCAATTATTAAAGCGGCTCGCCCAGAAACTCCAAGACTTCTTTCAACGCGACGATGAACTTATCCACGTCTTCTTTGGTGTTGTAAATGTACAAGCTCGCTCGAGCGCTGCCGAGGACGTCTAAGTGCCGGTGCAGCGGTTGCGTGCAGTGGTGGCCGCTTCGACAGCCGACGCCGTGGAGCTGGTCGAGTAAGGTGCAAATGTCCGAGCAGTTGACGCCGTCGACGTTGAAGGCGGCTAAGGAGGCGCGTTCGAAGTTTTTACCCGTGCGAGGGTCTACTTTGAGCGGGTTTGGACCGTATATTCGGACGTTGGGGATGTTTTTGACGAGCTCGGAGTAGAGGTACGCGCCGAGCGCGAGTTCAAACTCTTGGACGCGGTCCATGCCTATTTTGGAGAGATAGTCGCACGCGGCACCTAAGGCGACGGCTTCGGCGATCGCTGGCGTGCCGGCTTCAAATCTACCCGGTGGTGGTGCGTACGTGGACTTCTCCAAGTAGACGTCTTGGATCATTTCACCGCCGCCCATCCACGGCGGCATATCTGACAAGACGTCGTACTTCCCCCACAAAAAACCAATACCGGTTGGACCGCACATCTTGTGACCACTGGCGACTATGAAGTCCGCACCTAACTTGTGCACGTCTACCGGCATGTGTGGAACGCTTTGGCACGCGTCCAAAACTACCGTCGCGTTGACGCTCTTTGCCGTTTTTACGATCCTTTCCACGTCGCTCGTAAAACCGAGGACGTTGGAAACGTGCGGCAACGACACCAGCTTCGTTTTCGCACTCACCGTCCGTTCTAACTCATCCAAATCCAAGCACTCGTTCTCGTCCAACCCGATGAATTTCAACACCGCGCCTTTTCTTTCCGCCAACAACTGCCACGGCACGATGTTCGAGTGGTGCTCCGCCACCGATAACACGATTTCGTCGCCTTCCTTAATGTTCTTCTCGCCCCACGTGTTGCACACTAAGTTGAGCGCCTCGCTCGCGTTTCGCGTGAACACAATCTCTCTGTCTGTTTTCGCGTTTATAAACTTTGCAACTTTCGCGCGACTCTGTTCGTACATGTCCGTCGCTCGCGCGGACAAATAGTGCACTCCTCGGTGCACGTTCGCGTTGCTCGTTCTGTAAAACTCGCCGTGCGCGGTGAGCACTTCCTTCGGTTTCTGCGACGTCGCCGCGGAGTCTAAATACACGATGGACATTCCCATTTCATTTTTCGAATCGAGAATGGGGAAATCCCCGCGCACTTCTCGGCTCAAGTCCAGAGCGGCATCGGCGACGGCGCTCGCTTTCGGCGGGAGAAGAACGATTGGTGATTTTCCAATTCTTCGTCCTCCTCTTCCTCCTCCCGCTGCAAAAAAGCGTTTTCGCGTTGGAAAACTCTCCGCGATGGAAGAAGATGGTGATGATGAAGAAGACGTTCTGCCGGAGTTGGAGCGTTGCGAGACGCTCGCGCGCGCGTACGAGGAGACGAACGCAGGCATTTTTAGAAATTATGAAGATTATATCCAGAAAAATGACGTGTTCCACCGAAAATATGTGTGAAAAATATGCGCGTCCACATTTTTTGCGACGGTGTGCTGTACTGTATTACTGCTATTCTATTACTATTACTACTAGTACTACTGTTACGCGTCTAACGTTTCTCTCGGAACGTACGCCCAGCCTTCCGGGAGCGTGCTGTTCGCCCTTTGCGCCTCTTCGTCGCTCATCAAGGCGGTAGCGGGCGCGCGACTTCCGTTTCTGGACGCGCGGACGTACCCGCGCGTACCTCGGCTGGCGCCTCGCGCGTAGGCGGTCGATCGGGCTTTTTTCGGCGTGCCACCGTTTGATCCTGGGTGAGATAAGTCGGGGTTAGACGTCGGGGAGAGCTTGTTTGGGATGGAGACGTCGCTGCTGTGGCTGCTCTGGTGTTGGAGTAATCCGGCGGAACCGCCGAGCGCGAAAGCGCTAGACGCTGCTGCGTTGTTATTGTTGATATTCCCTGGATTGTGAATGGATTCACACTCGAGGCGCATGGATTTCTGCATAGCTCTCAACGCACTCAGCATGGACACTTTACCGCGTTTTCCATCGGCCGACGCGCGAACCGTTTGAACCATCACCTCGTTTTCGTCATCCGTAAACGACAGCTTGGCAACTTGAACGCCTTTGCTTTCGTCTTTTTCTCTTTGGACTGACGAGTGCCGGTCGCAGTACGCTCTCGGTTGTCTTTTGGAAGAACTACTACCGTCGGAGAAACGGGCGTGCCAACCGGCAGCTCTCGCGCAGCACAAGTGGAACCGCGTGCGACAACTACCAAACGCGCACGTCGCCGCGCATCCGCCTCTTCGAGAATAACAAAGCGTGCACGAATTTGATAAGATGGGCGTATCGATTTGTGGTTGCGCGACGACAACAGCTTGATCAGCTTTGTTGGTTGGCGTCCCGCTGAAGTGAATGGTTCCACCGAAAATGCTTGGGTTAATCTCAATGGAATCAGCAAATGGATTGGCCGTAGCCCCTCGAACTAATTCGGCGCACGACACATGGACCCACGCAGTCGCCGTTGTCGAGCTCGGTTGATTGCTCCTCTGCGAAACCGGAAGTGTCAGCGATGCTTTCTTCATGGCGCCAAGCTTTGCAGGACACAAAATACACGAAACGCCCTTCCCGTGCGCTCTCAACTTCTCGTCCACGGAAGTTAACAAAGGCGAATGCGCCGTACGTTTTTGCGCGTCTGGGAAAGATCCGTAGCCGCTCCCGTGATCATGCGAACAAACGTCGCAGACGAAAGTTTTGTGTTTTTCGTTCTTATCCGATAAAGTGCCGTAACAACCGTCGTGTACCGTAACGTCGCACCCAAGACATCTGTAGATTGTTTTATCCTTGACAACTTTCACGGAACAACACGAGTTTGCACAGACATTGCACACGTCCAAAACGGTTCGACTCGTCGAGGCGTGTAAAGGATCGAGAAGTTGGAACAAACTTCTCGCATCGACCTTCGGTCCTGCTGTGGTATTAACACTCACATTTTGACCGGGGTTGTTTTCTAACGAGCGTTCCGTGAACGAAGACTGTTTTGACTCCAACGCGTTTGCTTTCGGACTCGTGCCGAAGAAACCGGCAACTTTACCTCTCAATCCCAACACTTGCAACGCGGCGTTGGCCAAAGCTACGCCACGTCGCGGACGCGATACGTTTGCTGACTCGTCCGGTATTTCAGGAATCATAAGCTGATTTGTATTAACGTCCGGGTTTCCGGTTGCCGCGGCAACCTGTTCCCCGAGATGGCGGCGAAAGGCTTGGCGTTTCGACTCTTCCGCAGCGGCGGCAGCTTTTTCCAAAGCTTGCTGTTGATCTCTCGCACGTTTTTCCCTCTTTTCTTTCCTCCGAGCTTCGCGAATGGTGTTAACAAACGCGTTCGCTTCGCTGATGCCGATGTATCTGTTCTCAAACCACGTCGCCTCTTCTTCAATCTTGCCGGCAATTTCTTGGAAGAATTTCGTCAAGTTTGATCGATTGGCGTTAATTTGATATAGAAGCTCATATTGGCATGTGAGCAATTCGTTCTCCACGTCGTCGCAAGGAACGCAAGAAACTAGTCCTGGATTATTCGAAAAGTACTTTTGTAAACGCTTCAACTCGTCCTTTGCGTCTTTCGCCGTCGGATCATCCTGTTCGTAGCTTTCGCTTTCGTCGTCTGTCCCTCCGTATCGTTGCATCGGAACGACTGCTAAAGATGGAAACTTGACTTTACCGTTCGTATCTGGCGACAACGGTGATTTGAGGCTTTTGTTGATGTTTGGCGTCGTCGTCGTCGTCGTCGTTGCCGGCGACGTCTTCGTTGTCCGTTCGTCATCCTTTCTTCCTTTCCGCGCGGGCGTTTTCTTGTTCTTCTGCTTCTTCGTTTTCGAGGCGGACTTTTGCTCTTTCGCTTCTTCCTCTTCGTCTGCGACGACATCCTCGAGCGCCTCCTCTGCCTTTCGTTTTTTCTCCAGAATATCCTCTTTGATGCGTTCGCGCAACTTTTCGCACCGAAATTGAGCTTCGTCTGTCCCGCACGTCGCCTTGGCGTGATCCGAGCCTTTCTCACACAAAGCGCACGCTTTTGCCTTCTTTGATGCGCTCTTATTCCCTTTCGCTCCTCTTTTTCCAGTAGTTTTTCGTTGTCTGTTGGGTGTCTCGTCTTCATTCTCTACGATCGCGGTGAATTCAGGCGTTTTGAATGCTGTTTGCATGAGTTGCAAAGTGTGCGGGTGAGCCGCTTCGCCCAGCGCTATGCGCTCCATGGCGTCGTGATCACCCGATACGCCAAACGTCGCCCGAATCCGGTTCTCGAGTTGCACCTTCTTCGCGAATATTTCTTCTTTAGATTCCAAGAAGCCACTCATCCCGCAACGCGCGTTGGCCTTCTCGTCCTCCTCTACCTTTATTTCCGCTTCTTGCTGTTGTTGCAGTAGCAACAGTTGTTCTTGTTGCTGTTTTTCCTCTTCTTGTTGCTTCAATTGTTTGGCTTTTGTCGTCCACGCGCTCTTCTTGCCTTTCTTCGCCGCCGTACCTTTGCGTTTCTTCGATAACGCCGCACCAATCAACTTTCCATGAGCTCCGTGCCCAACGCCCATGTTATTCACATCGTTCACGACGACCACGTCTTTATCAAATTTCTTGCCGTGGTTCTCCATGGCTTGTTTTCGTCTCTCTACAATTTTTACCACAATCTCCGACAGCCATATTCGCGCTCGCATGACGATTAAATCTTCCTCGGTCAACTCGTTCTCCTCGTCTTGCGCGCCTACCGCTAGTTTTGTCCGCGAGCTGCTCCTCGAGGCGATTTTCTTCGCGGGCGCTTTCATCCATCTGTCTCGCGCCTGTTTGTCCCCGTTGAAAATGTCTTCTAAAAACGACACCGCGATGTCCTCGTCCTCTTTCTCTTCGTCCTCATCTTCGTCGTCTTCCTCGTCGTCGCTTTCTTTCCGCAACAAGCTTCCTATTTCCCTCGACATGGCTAAAAATGCAGAGCACAACTCGCGTATCTCGTCGCTTTGCAAACAGTCAAAAGACTGCGTCGCTCTCGTCGCCTCTTCCCCTAGCGGTTTGAACGCATCCATGGGCGACTGCAAAAACAATAAAGGCGCCGTACCAAGCGCCGGCGCTTGCTGTTGTCCACTCGTCGACGCCATGGCTCCTTCTGTCGTCCTCCTCGCGCGTTCTTCTTCGTCGTTGCCGTCGTCTAAAGTCATGATTCTGTTCTTGTTCCCAATCGGAGGTATCTTCAGCGCCTGGTCGTCTCTCCAGTTCTTCGTCGGCAACACTCTCGCCACGTCGTTAGCACCAACTCTCCTAAACACCTCCTCCGCCCATCTCCACCACGAAGATGTCTTCGTTTTTGTCAGCATCGTCGGCGCCGCGCCTTTGCGCGCCTTTTTACTCTTCTTTATTCCTCCTTGAAAACTTTTCCCGTTTACTCCTCCGCCGTTCGCGAGCGCCAAGTTGCTCATACTCCCGTAACTGGCTTTCTTCTTCTTACTATTCTTGGAAAAAACCGAAGACGGTTGGCTCCTCGCCGAGGCTTTCTTCTCCAGCTCATCCATCGCGTGCGCTTCCAACAGCGTGTACGGCGCTCTCTTCAAACTCCTCCCCTCGCCCGTCGCCGCCGACGATCCGTGACCGCCGCCGCCACCACCACCAAACGGAAAAGAAGACGATGTGTTCAGAAAAACACCAATCGGCGCGTATTCCGAGAGCACTTGTTGCTGCTCCAGACCTCGCGGCAAACGAGCGTGCGACTCTAAAATATCCTCGTGGTGCTTGAACAGAGCTTCTTCCAACGCGTCCAGGCGGAATTCAATCGTCTTTGGCGGCGGCGGTGGCGGTCTGTCTTCCTTCATCCTTTTCCCCGTTGTTACTTTTTTCCCCAATAGACTTTTCTCTCTCTTTTCTCTCTTTTCTCTCTTTTCTCTCTCTCTCTCTCTCTCTCTTGGGGAAGAGAATTGGAATTAGATCTCTCCTCTTTTCTCCTCCCTGAAACGACGAGAGATGAAAAAAAAGCGAGCCAAACGCGCAGAATACGTGAAGGGCGAGCGAGGTGTTCCGTTCCTTTTTCTTTTTCTTAATCGCGTCGAGAAGAGGGCCCCCCCCAAACCGGAGACAAAGCAGCAGTTGGCCCGAGTTTTTCACGCTCTTCTCTCTCGCGGGGAAAAGTTTTTTGCAGCAAAAAACGAGCAAAAATGCTTGAAATTTTCGCATGTTTAGGGTTTATATTTAGGGTTTTGTCCTCAAAAGTGAAGCAGAAAACAGTTGGGTGAAGACGCCAGAGAGAGAGAAGCGGAAGAGAAGTTTTATCGATGGAAGAAGAAGAGAGGAAGAGAGCGAAACGCGCCGCGGCGGGTGCGTCGAGCGATGTTGCCGATAAACGAAGAAGAATCGTATGCATCGTCGGCGCGACCGGTTCTGGGAAGACAAAGTTATCGATAGATGTAGCGACGCGGATTTTGGAAAAAGAAGGAGAGAAGAACGTGAGCGCGACGATTGTAAACTTGGACGCTTTGCAAGTGCACGGCGCGCTGCCGATCGCGACGGCGCGAGTCAGAGAAGAGGAGAAGAGAGGGATCGCGCACGAGTTGTTCGGGGTGGTTGACGTCGTGGATGATGATGAGGAGGAAGAGGAAGAAGACGGCGGCGGCGGCGGCGGCGGTGTTTTAGAAGTAGAAGAAGAAGAGTTCGCGAGAAGGAGGAAGAGGAGGTTGTTGAAACCGCGGAGGAGGACGAAAGACGTGCGATGGTTTCGGGAGTCGTTCTTGGAAATAGTGGAGAAGATTTGGGAAGAAGAAGAGAGATGCGGGAAGAAAGGCAGCGTGGTTATATGCGTCGGTGGCACGCCGTATTACGCGAAAGCGGCAATGTTGAAGACGTTTTTGCCGCCGAAGCCGACTTCGTTGGAAGAAGAAGAAGTAGAAGAAGAAGAAGAAAACGAGGCATCTGCGTCCGATGCGTCGGGCGATGAGAACGAAAACAACAACGAAGACGTCGATAAACTTTCTGCGGACGAAAAACGAGCGGTGCACGAAAGATTGCGCGAATTGGACCCAAAATCGGCAGCGCGTTTACATCCGAAAGACGCGAGACGCGTGAGAAGGTATTTGCAAATAGCAGAAAAGGCAAACGGCGACGAAAGTTTATTGCCTTCAACGCTATTTCAACGACAACAACGAGAAGAACAGCTCATGTTTCCGCCACACGTGATGAGAGTGATACATTTGGTCGCCGAGAACGATGCGTTGGAAAATACGCTCGAGAGGCGACTGGAACAAATGCGCCGAGACGGCGTGGAAAACGAGATTAAAACGTTCGTCGAAACCTACCCGACGGTTGCGAAATCGAACAAAGGCGTGGCGCAAGCCATCGGTGTTCGAGAGTTTCTCGACGACGCGGAAACACTTTTCGTGAATATGTCTGCGCGAACGAAACGTTTGGCCAGACGTCAACGCAGACAGTTCGCAAACATGATAGAATCGAGCGGGTTTTGTTCGGCGCCGGCGATTACAATCGACGCGACGAGAATGCACGAGATGTTGGCGACATCGCAGCTCTCGTCATCGAACGTGTTTTGGGAAGACGAAATCGTCCACCGAGCGACTGAATTCATCTTGGACGAGTATGTTGAAGTACAACGCAGTAATCGCGATGCGCCTGACGAAAATGACAACGTGTGGATCGAACGTGCGTGCAAAGCGTGCGGCGATAGGATTTTTCGCGGCGATCGCGACTGGTTGGCACACACGTCTTCGAAAAGACACAAAAATCGCGTTCGAAACTTGAGAAAGAGTCGAGAGGGACAACGAGGGAGTTTACATCCGAACAAAATAGCAAAATAAATGCGCATGCGCGCGCGCGTAGAGTAGTTTTAGTTAGTATATAGCACAATATTTTGATGACAAATACATTACTTGCCCCCGATGAAAGGTATCAACTTTGGCGTTTCTCTCTTGTACTTTTGATACGCCTCTTCGTTACCCCATCTCTCGTCCGCGCTCTTCTCCAACAACGGAATCCCGCTTAACTGCGTGATTAAAAATGCAACCAGTAACGGCGACAAAACGCACCCGATAACCTCACCGGCGCCGTATTTCGCCACTCCAGACAATCCGACCATACTCATCCCGGTCCATAAAGTAATCTCTCCGAAATAGTTCGGGTGTCTGGAAATGCTCCACAACCCGCTGTCTATGTATTTTCCCTTATTCTTCGCGTCAGCTTTGAATGCTCTTTTTTGTTGATCGGCGACTGTTTCCATGGTTAAACCGGCAGCAAAAACGGCGAATCCGACCCAATCCAAAGCTCTCAGCGGTCCTTGCGTCGCCGCGTTCGCGTTGATCAAAATCACCGGCATCGCCGTCACCAGCACCCAAATGCCTTGTATGAACCAGTAAATCCCAAACGTAGCCGGGTCTTCTTTAATCCCGTCGAACCGTTTATCCCCTCCATCTTTGTGTACCCGAGTGACGAGAAACGTGCCCAAACGCAACGCCCACGCCAACAGCGCCGTCGTTGCCAACGCCGCTCTCGGTTCGCCGTTCGTGCACGCAAACGTGGACGCCGCGACAGCCGCGAACGCCCCGGAGCCGCACAAATCGTAATACTTTTCCGTTTTCTTCGCGCTCGAAATCGCCCATCCGACGAATTGGATGCCAAAATCGACGATCGACGCCGCGCCGATTATCCAAGCCACGGAGACCATCGAGGAAGAGACCGACAGAGAAGGAGAAGAAGAAGCAGCCGAGGAAGAAAAAGCCGCAGACGTCGTATCGGCAACGAACTGAAGTGGTGAAACGAACGCTCTCGTCGCGCGACGCCGCTGCCGCTCAAAAAAACCGCCGGCCCTCTTCGTCGTCCGCCGCGTTTCTCCTCGCTCGAGAAGAGAAGAGGAGGCGAAGGAAGCGAAGCGTCGCGGGTGCGTCCGGAAACAAGCTTCTGCGCTCTTCTTCTTCGGAAGTCGTTGGAGGTAGTAAAATCCAACTCCCGCTTCAAAGGTAGCGGCAGCTCTTAGTCTGGAGGCCCACAAACAGGAGGAGAACGGAGAGGAAAGAGCACAACAAGAAGCTCTCCCCGCTGGTGGTGGTGCGATTCGAGAGAAAGAAGAGAATAAAGCGAACGAGGAGGAACTCTTCGACGCGCTTCTCAGCATGTAAGCAAAGATAAATGACGATTTGTTTTGTTTTATATGAAGGCACGTGGTTACCCTAAACCCTAAACCCTAAATAGTCTTTTGACGAGGGCAACCTTACAACTCGTATCTCTCTCTTCAAAGTTAAGTTAATTCTCTCAAAATCTTTCTTTCGAGCGCGCGCGCGCGCGAGAATCTCGAGAAGAAAAAGATCAACGACAACACTCGTCGTTTGTGACTGCGAGCGATGATGATGACGACGACGACGACCAATTGGGGTAGTTCTCAGCAGTTGGGGAAAGCGACCAATACTAATTCTTCGAGGAGAAGGATAACGAAATCGTGGAGTCGTGTTGGGAAGACTCGCGCGTTTGTCGTCGTCGCGCAAAGCGACGGAGGCGGTGAAAATAAGTTTAATTCTGGCGACGTGGCGCCTCCGAAGAGGAAGAGCGTGATTTACGGCGTGGATGATGTCGGTGTCGTAGCGAATACGAATACGACGACGACAACCGCGACGATTACCTCGTCTCCTCCTCCTTCTCCTTTGCCAGTTAGGGAAGAAGAACGAGCAACAAAAGCCACTCCCGCCGCGCTGAAAACGGCGAACGAAGAAACGATTCCTTCGAAAGAAGAAGAGGAGAAATCCCGGAAATCTGCCAACGTGATTGATTTATTCGAACGCGCGGCGTCGCCGATTGGGACCATCGAACGCGCCAAGGCGGCGCTGAACGCCGCGCAAGCTCGGGCGGCGGTGACTTCGCCAATTGAGATTGGCAAGGCGAAAAGGATATTAGATGACGGGCTGTCAACGGTGAGGAGAAACGCGGAGAAAACGTTGAATGAGATGAGCAAAGCGGCCGCGAATGTAGCGTCTGGAGCGGGTGGGACGTTGAGAAACGCGCAGAAGAAAGCGCACTCGATTAACCATTCCATCGATATTGACGACGATGCGAACGGCGATGCGACTGGGATGGATTTTTGGTCCTGGACGCCTCCTGAAAGGAAAAAAACCGACGATGGCGCTCCGGTACCTAAATTACAGAAACAAACGCAAACTAGAATCGAGCAGGCGGTGCAAGTCGCTGAACGCGGCGTCCCGCAGACGCTCAATTTAGACTTCCAATCTCAAGTTCAGGCCAAAGGCACGAAAGAGTTGTCGTTGGCGTTTGAAAGTCAAACTGCGACGCAGGCAGACGAGGTGGAAGCAGACCAAAGGGCACCGACCGAGGCTGAGTTCGCGACCGCGGTGAGAGAATTAGGCGCGGATGGCGAAACGTACGGCGAGCTTTCTGACGGTACCCGATGGTGGCGAGAAGCAGGCACGAGCGAATTGGAAAACGGACGCATTTGCGAATGGACGTTAGTGAGAGGTCAGTCTGCGGACGGGTCCGTCGAATGGGAAGAGAAATGGTGGTCTACCGCGGACGCGTTCGATTACAAAGAACTCGGTGCCGTGAAATCCGGTCGCGACGGTCACGGCAACGTGTGGCAAGAATCGTGGTCTGAAATCTCCTGCTCGGACGTCTCGCGAGGTTTCTTCACGGATGCGAGTAAAAAAATCGAGCGGTCCGCGAACAAATGGGGCGCCAACGCGAGCGGTGCTGAATGGCATGAAGACTGGCGAGAATCGTACTGGGGCGACGGTGTCGTCGACCGAGAATGTTTCAAGAAGTCCTGCCTCGGTAAAAACGAAATCCCCGAGGACGGCCATGCGTCTCGATGGAACCACAACTGGAAAGAAAAATGGGACGGTAAAGGCGGATGCATGAAAACGAACGATTCGTGGGCAGATCGAGACGTCGGCGAAGACGGGGGTAGCGGTCGCTCCTGGGGCGAACGTTGGTCTGAACGATGGGGTTCCTACGCCTCCGACGGTCGCTCAGGCGAACGTGAAGGCTCCACGTGGAACGACCGCGATGGCCACAAAGTCAGCAAAGACTGGGGAGAAGAACACTGGCCAGACGGACGAGTGCGAAAATATGGCCACGCCAGCGACGGAAGCGACCACTGGGACGTTTGGGAAGACACCGACGGATGGTGGGAGAGACACCCCTCGTTCGGATGGGCCGAAGCCGTCAATCACAGCCCGCAGTTGATGAGCATCAAACCGAGGAAAGCCAAAACGAGCGAAAAGAAGTCCACGGCGGCGAGGAAGAAGAAGAACTAATAACAATACTAATTAGGAACGCGCGTCGTCAATTTGCATTTGTATATTAAATAAACCAATGTACCATGTTATACCACTCGTACGGACGAATAAAAAACTCGCGCGCGAGTTTCGTGAAAACCTGTTTTTTCTCGAGGTCAATTTCCTACTCGTCTCCATTTTTTTTATCACGACAAGTAAGAAACAAAAATGTTTCCGCGCGCTCTGGCGTCGTCTTCCGCGCTTCTCTCTCCTTCGAGCGAGCGCGTCATCGAACGAAGACATCTTCGCGGTTGCGGTCGGCGAGAGCGATGCTCTGAGAACAACGCGAGAACGGGGACGTTTTGTCGCGCGAAGCCCGCGAAAAGCGACAAGAATACTAAAAAGAAGAAATCGGCGGCGGTTTCTCCCGGAACGAAGAAGCACGATGAAACGAACGCGATGTCGACCGTGTCTTTGTCGCCTTCATCTTCTGAGGACGTAAAAGCAGCGTCTACGGCAAAGTCCGCGACGAGTTGGTTCGAAGGTTTAGAGGCCGCGGCGGATAAGAAAGCGGAAACCATGCGCACTCGCGCGCAGTTTTACGCGGAAGAGAGCGCGAATTCCAACAGCTTCAAAGCGTACTTTGAGTGGGACGAAACGAGAGAAGAGGAAGAGAAGGAGATGAAGAACGGGAGAATGGTAAAGTTTGGAGAGGAAGTCGACGAGGACGAGGACGAAGACGAGGACGCAGATGGAGAATCTTCCTCGTGGGGGGAGTTTGTCGCCTCTGATGATGTGGACGACGACGACGACGACGAAGACTTTGAAGCGATTGAATACGACGACGACGACATCAACGTGTTCACGCCGGGTGGGAAAATGTATCAGTTAGGCGCAGAATTCGAAGACGATTACGATTTCGAAAAAGAACAGATGAAGAAATTGGAACGAGGGAAAGGAATGCCGTCAGAGATGCGGTATTTCGACACGGCGAAGATTTACGTGAAATCCGGAAACGGCGGGAACGGAGTGATTGCGTTTAGGAGAGAAAAGTTTGTGCCCAACGGTGGTCCGAGTGGTGGTAACGGTGGAATTGGTGGAGACGTTGCATTCACAGCGGATGAGAACATGCACTCGTTGCAAATGTTTCGGAAGAAAGTGCATCATCGAGCGAAGAATGGGAAACACGGTGGGGGTTCAAAATGTAACGGAGCAAACGGTGAGCACTTGGAGATTAAAGTACCAGCAGGGACGATCGTGAGAGATTCGCAAACGAGAGAGGTGTTGTGTGAGTTGTTGAAACACGGAGAAACGAAAACTATAATCGTCGGTGGTCGAGGCGGGAGAGGTAACGCGTCGTTCAAAACGAGTAAAAACAAAGTGCCCATGTTAGCCGAACTCGGCGAGGAAGGCTTGGAGAAATGGATCGAGTTGGAGTTGAAATTAGTCGCGGACGTGGGTGTTATTGGTGCGCCAAACGCGGGGAAATCTTCGCTGTTAGCTGCAGTTTCCGCCGCGCGACCGAAAATTGCCGATTATCCATTCACGACCATCGTCCCAAATTTAGGCTTGGTCGAAAGAGATTACACGCGAATGGTTTTCGCGGACGTGCCGGGCTTATTAGAAGGTGCGAGCGAGGGTTTAGGTTTAGGTTTTGAGTTTTTGAGGCACGCAGAAAGAACGCGGTTGTTGTTGCACGTGGTAGATTGTTCCGAAGAGGATTGCTTACACGCGCACGATGCCATCGTGAGCGAACTGATGCTCTTCGATGAGACGATGTTAGACAAACCTCGATTGGTCGCTTTGAATAAAATCGACGTCAGCGAACAGGCGAGAGCGAACGCAAAGAAATTGAAGGAGACGTTAAAACTCGAAGGCGTGGAGTGTTTTGAAATCAGCGCGGTTTCAAAAGAAGGCGTGGACGAGCTCATGTCCAAAGTTGCCGAGACGCACAAAGCGTTAGGTCCGAGACGGTTGGAGAGCGAAGAGTCGCTCGCGATTGAAGAATCGAGGGCGAAAAGAGCTGCAGACGGTGCGCGCATTGAAGATTTTACAGTCGAAGATACCCCGTACGCGTTCGTCGTCAAAGGCACCGCGGTCGAGCGCTTCTGTCAAATGACAAACTGGGATTACTTTGAAAGCTACAAACGTTTCGCCAGAGTTTTGAAAATGAGCGGCATTGAGAAGGCGCTGACGGAAGCCGGCGCCGGTGAGGGTGATCGCATCTTGGTCGGAAAATTTGAGTTTGCGTGGTCCAGCGACCAACGCGAAAAGACTCTGTACACTACTTGGAAAGAAAGAAGAGACGAAAAGCCTGGTCGGCAGCAAGGCAGTCGTCATTGGCCCCATGCGGGGTGATTCAGCATTGTTGTAAAATATTATTATTTCTACACGAGTTGTCACGAACATGAGTAAAAGTATCATGGTATGAAAAAAGCATGATTCCTTACAACACCGAGACTAATAAGCACGCTACGGCTACAACGAAAACTAATCGTTCTAAACTACTCCTCATTCTAATACTAGAACTCGACGTGAACGCGATGAGATCGCCGTTCTCATATGTGTAATTCCATTGAGGCGGAGGCGAGGGGGAAGGTGGTGGAGGCGCAGGAGGCGGTGAAGGCTGCGAAGGCGCTGGACACTCATTTGGACAGTCTGCTACTCGACTCTCAATTAAATGAGGACACTCCGTGCCGTTGCCACGTTTATCGGTCGTAATAGAGCGCGTGCGTACCTGCGTGTGCGTCGTTGCATAACACGGGTCTACGCACGTCTCTGGCATGTACGCAGACCAAGCACTCACGACGCAGTCCGTGTCCGTGTACTCCGATTGCGCTAGCGTTCTCGCTTGTCGCCTCTTACTGATATCTGTTTCTCGCGTAAGTTTGTGCGATAACGTGATATCTTGTTCTGAAGCGAACAATTTTTTGGACACGACGTCAAGCATCTCAACGAGCATCTTCTCTTGACCTTTCGAAGACGGCTTGATATTCGGAGACGCGTTCACTTCAATCAACCACGGATACATCTTGTCATCGATAACGAAATCGAAGCGTAACAAACTAAACGCGGAAGTTGTGAACGTGTTGGACAAATACGGCCGAGCTGCTCTGAACGCATCTTCGACGCGTCTATCGATGGTTTCAAAAAGCGCTTTCGATTTCTCCTCGCCCAAGTACCTCGCGAGCGCCGTCTTCGCCTGAAAATATTTCTCCTCTTCGGACGAGGACGCGTTCACGAGACTCGGCATGCTCCATGCGTTCGTATACGTCGACTCTACATACTTCCCATTCGTCGCAAATCGAAGCATGACGTCGTTCCACACTTCGTACGTTAATTCCCCCTCTTTCGTTTTTTGATCATCCGAAGGCGTTTCCGAAAGAAACACGTAGACGCCGTAATCGAACGGCATTCCATCTATTCGCAACGCATTATCGATATACCTCTGGTATATGTATTCGCTCGATTTGAGAGCATTCGTACCATTCCTTTCATCATCCACGCGCAAAATCACCTCCGTTCCGCCGTGCGTCGGCTTCTTCCGCATCATCGGAACATCTCCACCATTTCCTTCTCTTCTCCTTTCCGGAACAAACTCTAACCCAAGCTCCATCAGCTCTTTCTTCGACGTCAGCGCGTCCGTTCCTTCGATGTGATTGACTCTCACGTCTGCATCCATTCGTGCAATTACATCTCTCATTCGGTTTTCCACGTCGCCGCGCTGAAACGCAAACACGGCGGAGCACTCGGACAATCCCCTAATAGCCGCTTTCACGGACTGAAACTTCTTGACGTGGTGTCCATTTTTCTCGGTCTGGTCCATCAACAGACGCATGTGCGACGAGTCGCCTTTCTCGTCTCCGAGGACGCACAGCGTGTTTTTCTCGTTCGTTTTTGTCTGTGTCGTCTTCTCCGTCGTCGCGGTAATCGCGCGCGCATCCGGAGCGCTTCGTTTATCCACATCGCTTCCTAGGGGTTGACGAAATCCAACTCTTTCGTCGTCGACGCCAAAAACGGCGCGAGACAGACACGCGAGGAGGATGAAAATCGCACGCAACATCGTGTTCGCGTTCATCGAAGCGTATCTAACATTTTGAAATTATTCTTTCGCGCATAAAATCGGGCGCGGACGAGTTGTGTCGCGCTCGCTCCAAAAGGGGTTCTTTAGTTGTTTTTTCGTTTCTATTTATGAGGTTTTTGGTTATACAAAAAGTTAATGTTTATCTATATTGACGACGGTACGACGCGCTCTTCCGCTCTCTCTCTCTCTCTCTCTCTCTCTCTCTCTCTCTCTCTCTCTCTCTCTCAATCTCTCAGTTTGTCTAAAACCCATCTCTCCCGTCGCCTTCTTCTTTGTCCAGTTTAATCATATCGTCGATTCTTAAAATCGTAATCGCGGCTTCCGTGGCGAATTTGAACGTTTTGCACTTACTCATCGTCGGTTCGAGGACACCCGCGGCGACGTTGTCTCTCAACTCGCCTTTGTGCAAATCTAATCCGTAAGCTGCGTAGTGTTTGTCTTCTTCCTTGCCAGATTGGGAGGCGAAGTGGTACGCTCGTAATTTTGCGACCAAATCGGTGGAATCCTTGGCTGCGTTGACGGCTAAGGTTTTCGGGACGCATAACAACGCCTCGGCGAACTCGGCGACGGCGAGTTGCTCGCGCGAACCCAACGAGACTGATTTTTGTTCGAGGTGGACAGATAACGCAGATTCGACGGCCCCACCTCCCGGGACGACCGAACCAGATTCTAAGCAACGTTTGACGACGCACAAAGCGTCGTGTAAGGACCGATCGATTTCGTCCAAGAAATAATCATTGGCCCCTCTCAAGAGCATGGTGCACGCCTCGGAGGATTTGCAGTCTTTGATTATAATCATCTCATCGTCGCTCACTCTCGTTTCGTACACTTCTTTCGCTTCTCCTAAATGCGACGGGTCGAAGGATTCGTTTCCGTCCATGTCTGACAACGAGCTCAACACTTGCGCGCCCGTTGCTCGCGCTACTCTCTTCAAATCATCTTTCGGCACGCGTCGACAGGCAATCACCCCGGCTTCTACGAAATACTTCAACGCCATATCATCGATACCTTTTGTACACAATACGACATTCGCACCAGCATCCAAAACCATCTGAATCCGTCTCGCGGTGATTGCCGACTCTTCTTCTCTAATTCTTTCCAACTCTTTCGGATCGTTGACTAAAACTTGAATCCCAAACAACATTTTCGTCTTTTGTAAGTTGAAATCCAAGCACGCAATTTTCGCGTTCGATATGTGCGTCGGCATACCTTGCGCCGACCGACCTAAATTCAAAGCGTATCCGTCTAAAACCTCGCTCTCTTTAGCCGATTTCCCGTGCGCCTTTAAAATGTTCACTCGATTTATCGGATACTTCACGTCGCCCATATCGTCGAACGTCTTTACTTTCTCGCACGCGCTCACGACTAAACCGGCAAAGAAATCTGAATCCATACCGACAATCTTCGAGCTCATGCTCGTCTTTGCCACGTTCTTAATCGTTTCCACGCCCAACTCTTCCACCTTTCTCGACATGTGCTTCTCGCAGTACTTCACGCACTCCTTCGCCGCCAATCGATACCCCGCAATCACCGACGTGGGATGAATCTTTTGTCTCACTAAATCGTTCCCTCTTCTCAACAACTCCGCGGCTAACACGACCACGGACGTGGTCCCGTCGCCAACCTCCCGGTCTTGCAACTCGGCGAGTTCGACCAGAATCTTCGCCGCCGGATGTTCCACCTCCAAAAGTTTCAAAATCGTCGCGCCGTCGTTCGTTATCGTCACGTCGCCGATATCGTCAACGAGCATCTGTTCAGTGGCAGAATACAGAAGACAACGCGCGCGCGAGAAAGAGAGGACGTTCGTCAGTAGGCGCGCGCACAAAGTCGATCCCGTTCGAAACAAAAGAAAAGCGTTTAGAAGAAGAAGAACAACAACAAGAACAACAACAAGAAGAACAAGAAACGATGATCGCCGTTGACTTTTTCCTTCCAAAACGCAAGAGAGAGACAAATCCTTTTAAAAAATAAAAAACACGCGCAAGCAAAAGTATACCTTGTCCAAGCCAACCGGACCTAAACTGCTCTTCACGATGTTCGCGACCGCTTGCACCGCCGTCGCGTTCGACGCGCGCGCGTCCTGGCCGCTCTCGCGCTCGCCGAAGAACACGTCCGACTGTCGAGCGCCGTGCATATTTCTTCTTTTTTTGTTTCTTCTTTTTTTTTTGTGGGGTGCTGTCTCTCTCTCTCTTTCGTTTTTTTTCCTTTTTTTTCGCTCTCTTCTCGTCGTTCGTCTCTGTTGTTCGTTTTTTCGTGCGTGTAAGTGTGTAAATTGTTTCTTTACAAAGACAGAAGTAAAATTTTCCTGGGTCTGTGCTCTAAATTTTTCCCTGCACCCCCCCACACGTTAAATTGTATTCAAATACTGGTAAGTGAAAGGAACTGGAAGAACTGATGCGTGTCGTTTCTTTTCCAACCGAAAGAAAGTCTTCGAAGTTTTGCTCCTGTGCGTGTGTGTCTCTGCGTATTTTTGGGAGAAAAAAAAAAATAAAAAGCGGAATTTTGTTTGTGGTGAGGCTTTTCGTGTTGTCTTCGCGCCATTTTTTTTAATAAAACAAATAATAATAAAGCGCTTCTCGCACACCTCTCTCGTTTTAACAAACGCGTCTCAAATAATCGCGGCGCGATGATGGGAGGAGGAGGAGAAAGAGGAGGAAATAAATCGTCGCTCCTCTCCGTCTTCTCGGACTGCGCGAAAGTTCTCCTCGTCGCTTCGACCGGGATCGTCCTCTTCAACGAACTGAAGAAGAGGAGGAAAACGTTTTTCTTCTCAGGCGGCGGCTCGACGACGACTCGACTTCCTCATCATCGCGAGAAAGAAGGAGCGACGACGACGAACCGAGGAAGCAACAAAAAGAAGAGCGAAGAACGAGGAGGCGAAAAAAACGAAGATTACGATGATGCGAACGAAGACACGAGAATATTTTACGCGAGCGCGTCGGGAAACGCGAGATCTCTCGCGCAACAACTGGGCGCCGATTTAGACGCGATGGTTATCGATTTGAGCGACGTGCTCGAACCGGAGAAGACGTTCGCGAACGAAGGAGGAAACGACGAGTCGGACGATAAAACGGGGAAACACGGGAAAGAGAGAAACGGGAAGGTTTTGAAACGGGCGATTTTTGTCGTCTCGACGACGACTGGAGGTGAAATTGCCAGCGACGCGAAACATTTCATGAAGTGGGCGGAGGAACAGGCGTACGACGAACGCGCCGGGTGGTCGTACTTGAAAGAGTTGAAATTTTGCGTGTTTGGCGTCGGCGATTCGCAATACGAGGAGAACTTTAATCGAGCGGCGAGAATGATCGATAAGCACTTCGCGAGGATGGGCGCGGAGAGAATTTTAAGGAAATTTGACGGGGACGAAAGCAGCGAGGTGGAGATGAAGGTGCAGTTTGCGAAGTGGACGGAGAAGGTGAAAGGGAGAGTGCTTCCGGCGGCGGCGGTTCCGGCGAAGGAAAAGAGAAGGATTAAGAAAGAAGCCAACACGGGCGACGACGACGAAGAAAAAGAAGAAGAAGAAGAAGAAGAAGAAGGGGATCGATCGGATACCGAAAGTTACTTTTCCGGATCTGAGGATGATATGGACGTGGAAGACGTGGGGGGCGATGACGGAAGCGCGAGAGACCCAAACGCGCCGAAACCGGAAATGGTCACGCCAAAGCTTCGCAAGGCGTTGACAAAGCAAGGTTACAAAATTCTCGGGACGCATTCGGGTGTAAAATTATGCAGATGGACAAAAGCGATGCTGAGAGGTCGAGGTGGGTGCTACAAACACGCGTTTTACGGGATTGAATCTCACCGATGTATGGAAACTACGCCTTCGTTGGCGTGCGCGAATAAATGCGTGTTTTGCTGGCGACATCACACGAACCCGGTTGGGAAAGAGTGGAAGTGGGAGATGAATCCCGCGGAGGATATCGTTAACGATGCGTTGGGGCAACATCGCAAAATGATCAACGAAATGCGCGGCGTACCTGGAGTCACCGAGGCAAAGTTGCAAGAAGGTATGGATCCGAGACACTGCGCATTGTCGCTCGTCGGGGAACCAATCATGTATCCAGAAATCGGGAAATTCGTTGGGATACTCCACGAGAAGCGCATATCCACTTTCCTAGTCACCAACGCGCAGTTTCCCAAAGCCATCGAAGATTTACCGCCAATCACGCAGTTGTACGTCTCTGTAGACGCGGCGACGCCGGAGACGTTGAAGGCGATCGATCGTCCGTTACATAGCGATTATTGGGATAGATTCGTAGGTTCTTTGAGTAGCTTGAAAACGAAACCGCAGAGAACAGTATACAGATTGACTTTAGTTGCCGGTTGGAACTTAGCCGAAGCCGAAGAGTACGCGAAATTGGTGAAACTCGGCGAGCCAGATTTCATAGAGATTAAAGGCGTGACGTATTGTGGCTCGAGCGATAAGAGCGCGAGCGCGTTGACGATGAAGAACGTCCCGTATCACGAAGACGTCGTGAAATTCTCCCAAGAAATTTGTCGATTAACAAACATAGAGCAAGAAGAAAAAGGCGCTTCCTCGTACGAGCTCGCGTGCGAACACAGTCACTCGTGTTGCGTCTTACTCGCGAGAACGAAAGATTATAAAATCGACGGAGAATGGCACACGTGGATTGATTATGAAAAATTCCAAGACCTAGTCGCCAAAGGAGAACCGTTCGAAGCGAAGGATTACATACGTAAAACGCCAGAGTGGAGCGTGTTTGGTGCGAAAGAAGGCGGCTTTGACCCGAACCAAACGCGCGTGAGAAAAATTAGAAACCATCCCGCGAAAGAAAAGTGATTTTGCGTGTAAACTTTGAATTAGATTTAGAATACAAGTTGTCATTTCGAACAACACAAAAAATAGATAAAATGTGCTACATCTCTCACGCACCATTACTACCAACGGTGGTATTCGATACTTTACATGTTCTCTCTTGAATCAACGCGCGATGTTTCGCTTCGTTCAGTTCCAGCTGAGTCAATAAAGGCGCAACCGCGTCCGGCACGATTTCCTTCAACAATCCGTACAGAGGCTTCACCGTTTCCTCGGCAAACTTTATCGCCTGTCTCGAGGACGTGATGTCCGTTCGTAAAGCTCTGTCCACGTGCGCGCCGGTTAACTTTTGAAATCCAAGCGATTTTTCCACGTCGCCTTGTTTACAAAACTCTTCCGTGATTAACTCGGCCCATTTATTGGCGACTGGCCAAGGCCGGCATCCGTTCAACACGTCCGCGCAGTGCAAAACGTACCCCAAGGCTACGTGCACGTCCTCTTTCTTCTCCCACTCTTTGATTGCTTTTTTACCTTTATTTCTCTCCAACGCCTCTCGGAATTTTTCTATCAACGTCTCGTGTTTATTCATGTCGGTGTATAATATCGCCGTCTTCATTATCTCGTACACCGTTTCCTTCATCATTCTTTTACCGTTTTCGTCGTCGTCGTCGGCGGCGTTGTTCTCGCTATTATTAGTACTGCTATTCTTTTTGTTTTTACTACTATCGTCGGTGGCGTCGATGTTGTCCTCGCTGGCAAACACCCCGCACTTTTCGAACACATCTATTGCGTACTCCACGTGCCCGTTCTCGTTCACCGCTTCATTGTTCCACTTCTTCGCCTTCTCGCTCTTCGTCTCGACTAAGAACAAGTTTGATTTTCCCGGATGTCCGCAGTCGTGCGCCATCGCCGTGCAAATCAACGCGAACACCTCCACATCCTCCAACTCTTCCCTCAACCCGTTCTCTAAAATATACCCCAGTCCTTGCGTCACGTCCGTCGCGTGCGCGCGGTTGTGATAATCGATCGAATCTCCGTAACTCGCCTCGATCGCTCGCGCCCACGCTTCCACTTTTCCACCTCTCAATTTCCTCATCACGTCAGGGACAAACCTTTCGAATAAAAACATGCTCACGCGCACTAAAGGCCCTCTCTTCTTCCCACCGGCGTCGTTCTCGTTCGCGTTCTTCTTCTCCTCTTCCTCGTCGCACAGCGTCGTAAACGCGAACGCGTCGAACAGGTCGTGCGAAAGCGCGACCGAAGGCGTGAGCATCTCCTCCGTCGTCGCGAATAACGTCATTGGGGCTTCTTCGTCGTCTTCGTCCTCCGTCGTCCTTCCGATGCCTTTCCCTCTGGACAGGGAAAACGACGACGACGAAGACGAGAGCGATTTGCTCGACGTCGTCGTCGTCGTCGCGTGCTTCTTCAACTTCTCGCCGCCGCAGATCTGTGGCGTTTTGAGGGTCACAACATCATCCACCGACGACGACGACCGGTGTTGTTGTCGTTGTCGTTGTTGTTGACTAAAACCCGGCGGTTCGTCCTCGTCATCCTCCTCCATGGTTTCTGTTTCTCTCTTTTGGCGTCTCGTCGAGATTTTTTTTTTCCCGACGCAAGAAAAGAAGAAAACAAAAAACGAGTCAGAAACCCTAAACTATTAAACCCTAAATAATTTGCGTCAAAAAACAAGATCTCCTTCTTCTGAAAATATCACGAGGAACCCAAAAAAGAGGATAAAATCTCTCTCCATTTTATAACTCGCGGCTCGTCGTGCAGACACACGCGCACGAAACACCCACAACAACCCGTTGTTGCGTTCTTTTTATACTACTTTAGTTTTTTTGTATCGGAGAGATCTCTACGCGTAAAGTAAAAGATGATGATGGCCACTTCCACCGCGCGGATGGCGACGACTTCCAACGCTATGATGACGAAGAGATCGCAGACGACGAGAAGAAACAACAACAACAACAACAGAAGAGCGACGATGGCGAGCAGCGCGAAGAATAACAGACACGCGGTCAGAGCGGCGATGATTGAAGATGAAGTCGCGTTGGACGAAGCTCCGTTGACTTTGTTGCGACCGGGCGGGGAAGGCGACGCGAACGAAATGCGCGCGAAATTCGAGAAGATGGTCAGACAGGCGCAGAACGATATTTGCAGCGCGATTGAGGAATTAGACGGGGGGAAGTTTCACGAGGACGCCTGGGAGAGACCAGGCGGGGGCGGGGGTATCTCTCGAGTGTTGCAAGGCGGCAAGGTTTTTGAGAAAGCCGGGATCAACGTTTCCGTGGTGTACGGACAAATGCCGCCGGAGGCGTACAGAGCGGCGACGGGCGGTCAAGGCAAGGGGACGGAGACGATTCCGTTTTTTGCGGCCGGGATTTCCTCCGTCATGCACCCGATCAATCCGATGGCACCGACCGTGCACTTTAACTATCGTTACTTTGAAACTGATGCGCCGAAAGATGACCCGGGAGCGCCGAGAGCGTGGTGGTTTGGCGGCGGCACCGATTTGACGCCGAGCTACATCTTTGACGAAGACGTCGCGCACTTTCACGGCACCTTGAAAGACGTGTGCGATAAGCACGATCCGGAATATTACCCGAGATTCAAGCAATGGGCTGACGACTACTTCATGATAAAGCACAGAGGCGAGCGTAGAGGCGTTGGTGGCGTCTTTTTCGACGACATGAACGACCGACCGAAGGAGGAGTTGTTGGCGTTTGCCACGGACATGGCGCAAGCCGTCGTCCCGGCGTACGTCCCGTTGGTCGCCAAGCACAAGGACGATTCGTTCACGCAAGAAGAAAAGGAATGGCAGCAAATGAGAAGAGGTCGATACGTCGAGTTCAATTTGGTGTACGACCGCGGGACCACCTTCGGCTTGAAAACCGGCGGCAGAATCGAGTCCATCTTGATGTCCTTGCCGCTCACCGCGAGATGGCAATACGACATGCACCCGAAGGAAGGGAGTAGAGAAGCGGACGCGTTAGATGCGTTCATGAACCCGAGAACGTGGTTGGCTTAAGAGAAAAATATACCGCAGTTACACGAGGAAAGAGAAAGAGACAAGAGACGAGAGAGAACGAAAGAAGAAGCACATAAAATAATAACATTAAAATAAATCGAAAAAGAAGAAAGCGCAGAGCGCGGCGGAAGACTGAAAAGAAGAAGAGAAAGAGAGAGAGAGAGAGAGAATGTACCCTCACGTGTACCTTTTTTTCGTTGTAACGCCGGAAAATGCACACACACACACACACGTAAACGAAAGACTCGCGCGCGACCGACCGACGCCTCTCTCGCCCACAAAGGCACACAGCACTTACATTTTTGCATATTCTGGCGAGAGCCAAAAAAAAGAAGAATTGGATTTTTGTTCTAAAAGTTTCTCACTCATCGCGCGCGCGTTGTCGGCACACACGTTCAAACGTTCTCGTCGTCGTTTGTTTTTACACGCGCGCCTCTCGTTGGGTTGTTGAATCGTTTTCGTCGCGCACGTCACATCGCGCGCGTGGTTGTTCACCGAAGAAAAGAAAGAAAACACGCTCTAAGAAGAAGAAGTGGACCTTCTCCGGAGAAGGCGAAGAAAAGAGACTCGTTACACATCACGCACGCAGAGAACAACGAGAGCATTAAAAGAGATGAGCGAGAAAGGATTGGTCATCACGCCGACCGAACAGCTTCCGTTCAAGTGTGCGTTTGTTTCAGAACGTCTTTGTTTTCTTTTTTCTCGATCGTGCCCCCGTTTACTTTGAGAAGAAGAAGCGTGGGGAAGAGAGCGAAGAGCGCACCCCCCACGGGGAAAAAACGGCTCTTCTTTCGGGAAAAAAAGCGACGCGGCGTCCCCGTTCGAGAGCGAAATCTCTCTCTCTCTCTGCCACTTCTTCTCTCGTCCGCGCTTTGCGCGCGCGTGAAGTGTGATGGTGCCGTTATTATTGCTCTTCGCCGCCGAAAACGACGACGAAGAAGGACGCTTTGCTCTTCGTTTTTCTTCATTTTTTTTTGTTCCCTTCTTCTCCCTCAACGGAAACTTTTTTTTTTCTCTCGAGTTGAGTTGACCAAAAACACAAACAACGCTGACACTTGTTTTATACGCGCGCGCACGCGTTACAGTCGAACTGAAGAAACAAATCGCCACGGACTTGACGGTGCACAACCCGACGTCTTCCGACCAAGCGTTCAAAGTGAAAACGACCGCGCCGAAGAAGTACTGCGTGAAGCCGAACACGGGCATCGTGCCGGCGGGCGCGACGACGGTGGTGACGGTGATCATGCAAGCGCAGAGAGAAGTGCCGGCGGATTTGGAAAACTGCCGGGATAAGTTTTTGGTGCAAAATACGGTCGCGGAGAAAGGGGAAGGAGACGACGTGCCGGCTTTGTTTACGAAAGAAGGGAAGAAGATTCAAGAGACGAAGTTGAAGGTTGTGTTTACCGAAGCCGGCGGGTTGCCGGCGAGCGTGCCGGAAGATAAAGAGACGGACGGAAGCGGGCCGAGTTTGAATAGGTATTTTTCGACGAAGCAGACGGCGAGTTCGGCGAGCGTGGAGAAAGGAGGTGGGTCGAGACCGAACGGGGATAAAGTGGCGAGTTTGGAGGCGCAGATCCAAGCGATGCAGAAGCGAAATAGACAGTTACAAACGGAGTTGTCGAAATCGATGAAGCCCGGAGCGAACGGGGTCTCGTTTTTCATGGTTATGATCGTGGCTTTGATTTCGTTTTTAGTTGGGATGTACATGACGAAATAATGGAGAAAGAGAAAGTGAAAAGAAAAGAATGGGTGCGAGAGAGTAATAAGATCAAGATTTAAAAAGAGAGAGAGAGGAGAGAGAGAGATGTGCGTTTGTTCGATTTCTGTTCGAATCGCGAACCCGAACGAAAGCATCACGAGTGAATTTAGCTTGCAGTTTTTATAATGAATACACAAACGTACAAAAGAATTTTTACAAAAGAGGATTCGCAGGAGAAGAATGCTTCTGAGTACGTTTTACGCATCCGCACATCTACAGAGTATGAACCGTTCGCTTGTTTGTTACAATTTTTTCACAACTCGTTCATTAACTGAACGATACTCATCACTTGTTCTTGCAGAGGAGGCGCCTCGCCACGATCCGCAAATCCATCTTCTAATTCGTAATCGTCTTCGTCGATGCTGTCCATGCTGTCGACGTTCGTATTACTGCTATTATCTTGACTATTGTTGTTGTTATAATTATCTATGTACGCGTTGCCAGTGGCTGAAACACTGGTCGACGCGTTAATGCCGCTGCTATTTGTTGATACATCCGCTCCTCCAGAGGAAGCGGTATTGCTGGTTGAGAAGTTCTCGTTGGTGTTATACTTCGGTACCGCGGAAGATAACGATCCGTTGTCGTTGGTCGCATTTGTCGCGGAGGAACTCGAATAGTCTCCATCGCCGCCGGCGATACCACCAGTTCTGGTCCCGGACGCAGAAGAGGAAGAGGACTTCTTCGAGGACGATCTGGACATTCTCAGATTGTCTCTCACCGTCGCCGCTTTCATGCGTTTCACAAATTCCTTGAAACTGTTAAAATTATAGAGCTCGAACAATTCTCTGGACATTCTGAGAAACGTAAAACACGCCATCGGTGGTAATTTTTCGCCCGTCTTCCATAACTCCACGTCGTCGCCTTCGCCTCGCGCGTTGTTTATAATGCGTTCGTACGCGGAGCGATCGAAACGACACAAAGCGTTCTCGCCCGCCACTCGCACGTTATACTTAGCCGCTGCGGTTCGAATTTGCCTGAGCAAACCTTCTGGGCCGCACCTGGCAAACCAAGGGTGATCGCCGTCCACCATTTCAACGCACGTAAAATTCAAACGCGCGTTGTATTTAGCGCAAATCTTTACGATTGGTTCGTACCCGTCGCGTTCGGGGACAAAATCGCCCGATCGAGTGTTGAAATACCCGGCAGTTAACTCAGCCGCGTGCGATCGGGAGTTGTACCACCAGTGAACGCCAGCGCATTTGATGGCTACGTCCACGCCTGTTTTCTCGTAATCGAACACTTCTCGCGTAGTTTGTAGCGTCTTGTCGCCGTGCTTAACGAGCTCTTTCGCGTACCAATCGAGAAAGAATTGACCGTATTCGCTGTCCCAACTCCCTCGATCGGCTCGAAAGAATCCCGTTTCTTGCGGTAAGTTGTTATATCCGCCGCAGTCGTGCGGACCAGACCCGCCCCATTCGATGCGTCCGACCTCTGCGGCGTGCCTCGCCAACGCGCCCAACGCTCGTTGATCGTAACACTGGAACTCACCAATCCCTGGAAAGCGCCACTGAGAACTGTTCGGTGAACGTTTATTTTCTGGATACGACGGGTATCGCAACTCTCCACACGGTCCACACCCAACCGCGATCTCCGAGATGGTTGATTGCAATAAATTTTCAAACGTATCTCGAAACGACACCATGAAATCTCGATAACACTCCCTCGGCGTCCTCCCCGCGACTGTTCTCGCATCGTCCGCCCATAACGAGATACACTCGGGGTTTCTGTACCCGTACTGGTCCGTGAAAAATAAATCTGGATCTTGGATCCCAGATTCTAAGACCCAATCCGGTAACTTGATCTCGTACACGTCACCGACGTTTGCGCCGCACGCGTGAAAACTCATCACCGCTTGGACTTTCAAACCCAATTTTTCGCATATCTGGAACAATTCGTAATACGGGGTCCAATCGTAATTTCTCGGGCGTTTTCTTTCGACTATGCCCCACCAAACGTCAACCATGACGCCATCTACGCCAACTCTCGCCAACGTGTCCAACGCGACTTCTAAAACTTCCTTGTTTTCGAGAACGCCGTCTCTCGAGACTACGTCCAAAGGGAGCATCACGTAAAAAGGAATCGCGTCTCGAGCCCAGGATAAGTCTCGTTTCTTCCATTTACGAGTGTACCCAGAAGTCGTCGCGGGTTGCGGTGGAGGCGGTGTTGCCACCGCATCTGCTCTTTCCATCGCGTTCGCAGACGACGACGAAATGTTGGAAGAGGAGGAGGAAGGTTCTCCCGCCCATCTCGGCTGATCCTCCGACAACACCTCGTCCTTCTCCGTGATACCTGTGGCCACAGTGGTAGTAGTAGTGGTGGTGGTGGTCACAATTCCATTCTCTAAAGTGTTGTTCGTCTCTTTCTTTTCTTCTCTCGCTTCCTCTCCGTCTTCGTCTTTGACGTTGTTGTTGTTGTTGTTGTTCGAGGAAGAAGACGTCGCGTTCGTCGAAATCTGTCTCCTCGCGACGTTCTTTTCGAGCGCGAATAAACGCTCACCCGACCGTCGTCGTTCATCGATCGCCAAATAACGCGCGCTAACCCCCCGCGTTCCAAAACGAATCGACGATTGCGCGTTGTTGTTCATCCGATCTCGATCCGATCCGAGAAGTCCCGCTGCTGTAAAAAGGAGATCTCTTCTCTCGAATTTGTGAGTCAGCGCTGCTTTCTTCGCGCTTTCGCTCCTCGTTCGCGCTTTGAAACAGCGATGATGATGACGATACCGACAGCAACTCCGCTCCATCGCGAGAACGAACAACCCTTCCAAACCCCACTACAACGCTCTCTTTTTCTCTCTCTCAGATCTCTCTCTCTCTCTCTTTCGTTTACGTGAGCTCTCGATTGCGTGTGTAGTATTTGCGGAGGTATATTTTCGCGTGTTTTGTCTCTCTTTTCTGTGAAGAAGCAAGCGCACTCACGCGAAAGAAAGAGAGCGAAAAAGAAGAACGTCGCGAGAAGATGCAACGCGTGCGTGCAAAAACTCGCGAAAAATAATTCGTTAAATTAAATGCATTTCGCGGACCTTTTCATCATCAAATGTAAGCCATAAGCCTTTGTCTTCAACTCTCTCAACACCAAACTTTTCATTTTTTCCCCAGAAGAATCGATTTGTCCTCTCTCTTCCTGCTCCTCCTCTCGGACCAGAGAGAGAGAGAGACTCTCTCCCTCGCGCGAGACGGAAGAAGAAGCAGAAGAAGCAGCAGAGCGAGGCGAAAAGATACTTTTTCGTCGTTTTCGCACCGACGACGCGCTCGCGCTCTTCCCGAGAAAGAAAAATCGATTAAACGGACACCTCGCGCTCTCTTCTTTCCCCACCTCTCTTTCTTCCCCAAACGAACCGACCATGTTCGCGGAAGCAGCGATCGTGGTCGGAGCTCTTTTATGCGCGAAAGCCGGGGCGGTGACGTACGCGTACGTGTATCATCGGGAGACGTTTGATCAGCAGTGCGCGAACTGCGAACGGGCCACGCGTGGGTTCGACTTTAGTGGGAAAGAGGAGGAGGAAACTTTGGTGGTTGAAAAAGGAGGAGAGAGAATAGAGGAACCGTCGTCACCGAAGCGGATGCAAGACTTGAAGAAAGGACGCAGTTTTAAGAAGATGTTTAGCATAAAGAAGAAGGATAAGAAGAAGGGTGGTGGTAGCGGCGGCGAGAGTGGCGATGGAGGTTTCGATGCGAAGGAGTCGTAGTTTAAATAGTTTTGGGAACTATTTTTTTGCGTGTTGGCATTTTAAAATGTACTGGTATTGCTGCTATAATTTATATTATGTTCTTTGTGACCGAAGGAGGCGCTGTTCGCGCGCTTTTATCTATTCCGTTTCGTTCTTCTCTCTCTCTCTCTATCTTTAATCGTCTGCGGACATTTCCAGACCAATCTTTAAGATTTCTAAAACCAGTCTTCGTCTGAGATTGATCATATCTTTTTGGTGGAACGTAAACGCGTTGTTCTCCAAATCTTCGTCCGTGAAACTGGCAATGTTTCGAGCGTAATTGAGCATGAACATGCCGCAGTCGCTCCCGTTCATTTGCCGGGGAATCTCGGACGGATACTCCTCTTTCCACTCATTGATGTCCCAGTTTTCGTTCAACTTGTTCTTCGCTTCGTCGATGACCCATTTGATGAGGTTTCGAACAACCGTGCGATCCTTACCGAGTAAAGAATCGTAATAGGAAACAACTTTACGCTTCAAATCAACCACGGCCAAGACCCAGTGCACGCCCTGGTGCACGGGTACGATAACTTTCTCGCATTTGATCGGCAAATAGCCCAACTTTTTCTCCGTCGTCCATCGACGAACTTTGTTGTATTCGTAAACGCCTTCGTCTTGGAATAGTTTGTTCAAGAAAAACGTGTTGAAAAAATGACATCGAGGATGCCCTTCTGGTCCACACTTTTCACGCTCGCGGCGACCGAGGATACCGAGGGTAAAATTCACGCACTCGTCGTTCAACCACGTGACGGGTGCCAAGGTGTGAATATCTTTGCCTTTTAACGGCACGATGCCTTGCCCGGGTAGTTTGGCGCACGCGAGGTTGACCAGCTCCCCAGAGTCGTACGCTTCGTCGATTCTTTCATCCTCTTCTGGCGTGGGAAGTTTATCAAAAATGTCCACTTCCTTCGCTTTCTTTTTCTCGACGACCGCTTCTTTTGCAGCTTCTTCTTCCGCTTTAATCCGATCCTCGGTCGCTTTCACGCGTAACTCTTCTTTCTTCTTTTGTTCCAAGCGGAGCGCTTCTAACTGCGACTGCAGAGGATCTTGTTCGTCCTCCTTCGCAGCCGCGACACTCGTCGTCGCGCGCTTCGCCGCTCTCATGGAAGCTTCTAATTTCAACTCAGTCGGAGATAACGGCGAAACGTTAAACTTCGTGTGCGTGCCGCCCATTTTCGTCACGGTGGTGATTGTATTTTTCGGCGTCGTCACCGTCGTCCTGCCAGTTGTATCTTTTTCATCTAATTCTTCTACTAAGTTCCGTTGCGTTTCCGTATTGTTCCTATAGTCATCGTGGTTTTCGTTTTCGTACGCCTCCGAGGCAAATTTTGCGACTTGCGCTTTGTATTGACTCAGTTGTTCGCCTTCTGGAGCGTTCTCGACGAGTTCTCGCGCCGTGCGTCCGATGAGATCTATGTGTTTTCTTCGTCTGCTGAACCTTTTCATCAAGCTCACGTCGGCGCTGTGCGCTTTGTTGATTTCATCCTTAATACCACCACTACTGCGACCACCAGAGCTCACGCAAGCACCCATTTTCGGCGTCGCACTTTTAGTTCGTCGTAAATCTCCAAAGTCTGGAGCCGCTGGCGTCAGATTGTGTGCCTCGATATTCTCGTTCCGACGAGAAGACGAAGGAGGATGTTCGCTGGTCAAATCAATCACCTCCGGAGGTCCAACTTCTTCCGCGTCTCCGGTTAAATCGATCACGCCACCTCGATTTCTCTCTTCTATTCTCCTTCTTCTTTCGATCTGTATCAATTCTTCTCTAGTCGCCGACGCTTGCTTCACTAAATCCAACGGCGTAAACCTCGAAGATATCGACTTTTGCTTTTCGAGTAATCTCGCCTCTCGATCAAACGTCAACGCCGGCGTCCCAAACCCAGGGCTACTCGACGTCGCGTACGCCTCGCGACTCGCTCTCGCTGCTAACGTAAACTTATCGAGATTCTCCCCGTTGCCACGAAAGCTAAACTCCTCCCGCTCTGCTTTTTCCTCTTCTTCTTCTCCTTTCCAAGAATAATACTTCCCGGTCGAACCGTAATATCGCGTGTTCGTATCGGTCGCCGCCAAAGCTCGCCGCCGCTTCCTCTCCTCTTCCTCCACGAACACTTTCCTCCCGACGATCGGTGTCGTCAAAATGTCGTTCAAAGCGTCGTCGTCGTCTCCTAAATCGTTACCGTTCGTGTATATGTTTCTGCGCTGCGACTCGCTCAGGACCGATTTTTGCACGTACTCGTTCTTCCTCTCTTTCGAGGAGTCGTCGCTCAAAACCAAAGTCGGTTTATAAATTTCTCTCTCCGCGAGCGTCGAGTGAAACGGTAACGCTCTCGGTTGCTCGTCGTTCGGAGAGGCGTACTGAACGAAATGACTCGGCTGTTGTTTTTGCTGCTCGCGCTCCAGAAGAGCGCGTCGATGTTGCCGTTTCTTTTCTTCTTCTTCTTCTTCTTCTTCTCTCGCCGTCGCGGATGAAAATTTCGTTCGTTTCTTCTGCTTGTTGCTAAAGACGGACAGAATGCGCTTGCGATAGTCCACGCGCATAGTACCGGTCGGACGTTCTCTCTCTCTCTCACTCTCTCTCTCTTCTTTTGAGTGCGTCGCGCGAGAGAAGAAAAGAGTGAGGAAAAACGAATTCTTTTTATGGCGCGTTTTGTTTTGAATTCAGAAGCTTTTAAAAGGAGTCGATGAGAGTCGCGCGAAGAAGAAGAAGAAGAACGAGGCTTAAACATAACACGGCATAGAATAAATAGTCACACATTGAAACTAAAAAAAGCTCACAATAAGCGACTCTCTAAAATCTTCGCGAAGGCTTGCGCGCCTTCGATGTCGCCATCTTCGTTTTTGCGTATGATTTCAACGATGTCTTTGACGTACGCGTTCTTCGCTTGGTCTTTACCTCGAAAGGTTTCCAAGGTTTGCACGGCTACGGACGGAACGGACATTTTCGCCAAGAGTTTCGCGATCCAGTTGATTTTGGAGGGCGGTTTCGACTCTGGGTTTTTAGATTCCATGCCGGGACGCGAGCCTTGCTGCAAGACGGCTCTTTTGACGATGGAAGCGCGCGGGATGCGCGAGATGTTGCTGTAGATTTCCACCGCGCGAGCTTCGTTTATCGAAGAGGCGACTTCGAGGATTTCGACGCCGGCATACATGGCTTTTCGCGAGGAGTACGCGAGGAAGAACTTTTTGCCCGCAGAAGAAGATTCAGAAGTGGACGGTTCGCTCAAATCGACCGTTTGCCGTCCCGGCTCGCAATTTTCGAGAAGTTTGCACGCGACGGCGTCGTCCTCTATGTTGACTAAAGCTGCGCCAGAGATGGATTTCGGCAAAGTCATGAAGACTTCGTTCGCGAGGTCCGAACCGCGGCGACCACCGTTGGTATATAAGGTGGAGACTGCGTTGGCGACTGTTTTTGCGTCGTAGTTGATGTCGACGAGATGTTGTGCGATTGCAACCGCATCTCGAGAATCGAGGATGGACTGCGGCACCTCTTGCACGGCGACAACCGGTTTCTTTTCTGCTACTGTTTTTACTTCTTTTTCCCGAGCTGGTTCTTGTTCTTGTTCTTTCTTCTTTGGTTGTTCTACTTGTTTCGGCATCGCTGTCGTCGTCGTCGACGACGATGACGGTGATGATGACGGTGCTTGATCGATAAATTTGAGAAACTTTTTGTAATTCTCGTTCCAAAGCGCATCCGTTTTCATCTTGGCGATGGATCCAGAGGCGCGAATAGCAGTCGAGGGATTTGTCGCGACGAAACCGCTCTCAGGCTCTCTCACCAGAGCTTCTTCTTTCTTCGGAGCAACAACGGCAGAAGCAGCCGTCGTCGTCGCAACGGGCTTTGGAGCGACTGGAGGAGCTACTGCCGCGGCGGCTGCGGCGGCTTCTTTTTTGCCATTCACAGCCTCTCGTTCCTCTTGCATTCTCTTCTCCATTCGCACTCGCTCGTCCTCCAAGTCCTTCAAACGTTTCGCTTCGGCTTCGGCTCGACGTTTTTCTCTCAACTCAGACGCGACGCGCAATTTCTCTTTCTGCTCTTCCGCTCTTTTTTTGCTCAACTCGAGAAATTGTTCTCTCTTTGCTTTCGCAGCGGCGATGCGTTCCTCGCGAAGTTTCATCGCTTTTTCTCTAGCCTCCGCTGCCTTCGCCTCCTGGACTTTCCTCGTTCTCTCCAACTCGGCAAAATATTCGCTCCTCTCCATCGCTTTGCGCATTTCATAATCTCTCTTATACTCTTCGCTCTCGCGTCTTCTGCGGATGTTTTCCGCCGCGGCGTACAACGCGCCGTCCGCCTCCATCACGTCCGCCATGTCCTCATCTCTGCTCAAATCGCTCTTTTCTAAGGACTCTAAATACAACGCGAGAAATATAGCCGCCGCGTTCGCATCCTTTTGCGCAAACGATGTCGCAAACGCAGATCTTCGAGTGTTTTCTCTTCGTCTCGTGCTCGCTTCGTTCGATTTCATTTCCTCGAGCTTTTGCACGTCTGCGAAGTGGTCTCGGTCCCATTCTGCTCTTCGCTCTTCTTCGTTCTTCCGTTGGCGTCTTAACGCCTTCGTGAACTCCACGCGTCTCGCTTCTTCCTCCGTGCGCATTTGGACTTCCTCTTTTTTCGCGGTAATTGATACCGCTTCGCATTCACTCGATAACGTTACGTCAAAGTTTTCTCGTCTCGATTGCACCTCGGAATCTTTAATCGCAAACTCGTCCAAAAAGACCGATAACTCTTTCTGAACAAAGTCTCTTCTCTCGCCTTCCTCGTCCTTGACCTTTTCAACCGCGACTAACGCTTCATTCAGAGTGACCTCGACGCGTTTAATGTCCGCATCTTCGATGAGCTGTAATCGCGCCTCGTCCATCAACAACTTTTCGTGCTGCTCGGTATCCATCCTCAACTTATACTCGAACCGTTTCTTGTCCAACTCGTCGTCGTCACCGCTCTTTCCTCCTTTCAACGATTTATTCACGCGTTTCTCTTCAGCCTCGCGATTTCGTTGCATCTCTTTCACGCGTTTCCTCGCCTCCTTGGCGCATTGCTTCCTCCTCTTCACGACTGCCGATTTCTGTCTCTCCAACTCGCTCTCCAAATCCTTCACCGCCTGTCTCGCCACCATCAGCGCATCCTTCGCGTATGCCGCGATGTCCTCGTCGTTCTTCTGTAACTTCTCAATCTTCGCTCTCAAAACGCCCAACATCTCGTCCTCCTCCTCGCGCGTCGCCCGCTCGATTTTTTGCAAGCGCTTCATCTCCTTCTCAAACACTCCTTCCAACGCTCGATCCGCGCGAACCCGTCTCGCGTCTTCCTCCGCTCTTTTCTTCGTCTCTTCATCTTGCATTTTGAGCTCGATCGCGTCTTCTTTCCTCCGTCGTTCCGTTTCCGTTCTCTTCGCCGTTTTTAAACGCTCTTTGAACGATTTGATCTCTTTTTTCGCCTTGACTCTCCTCGCATCCTCAGCGGTTCGCGTGCGTCGTTCCGTGATGGCCGAGTTGTTCAGTTCCTCGTTCGACGAGACGTTATCCTCGTTCAAAGAGAGCAGATCCGTGGTCGTCGCATCCGACGACGACGACGACGACCTCGCGACGAGGCTCGCTCGATTGCGATGATGATGATTTCGAAGATTTCTCGTTTTCAAATTCGTTCGAATTTGGCTCTTCTTTGCCACCCCCCCTACTTTTGCCGCGCGACGAGCGACGACGGCGCTCGGAGACGAAGCGGCGAGCGACATGTGACCCTCTTCTTCTTCTTCTTCCGCGGCGGCGGTTTTCTTTTTTCCTTTTTAAGAGTGTTTTGCGGGTAAATAAATAACACGCCTTTATTTAGCGCGCGCTTTCGTTCTTTCTTCTCGCGTCCTCTCTCTCTCGTGCGCTCGAGAGATACTCTCTACACTATGTATGACTTGTGGTGTACTTCTTGACGTCTTTTTTTCGAGAACGTTTTTCTCGTTTGCGAACGAAAATTATAGTGGAGACGTCGACACGCGTTCAGAGAAGATGTCAGAGAGAGAGAGAAGAGCTTTTCGGTCGGTTGGCTTTCGGTCGTCGCTTAGGGAAAAAAGATAAAAAAAAAAACATCAATAACTACACGCTTTCCCCAGAACAACAGAAGAGAGAGAGAGAGAAAGGACCGTCGACGGACCGAGAGATAGAGAGAGCAGAAGAAGAGACAGACAGTTTTAGAGAGAGAGAGAGAGAGAGAGAGAGAATTAATAGGAAGAAGATGGCGACGACGAGCAGCATCAGCGGCATCACCACCGCAAACAACGTCAGAAAAATTCAGAGAAGAGGTTCAGCGACATCATCGTCGTCGTCGTCGTCTTCGCGTCGCGTCGTGCGCATGATGGCGGCCCCGGGCACGGACGGGACCCCGTACGTGGCCAAGAACACGTTCACGATTCCGTCCGACGAAGCCGGCGTGAAGCTGGAGGAGATCAAGAGGCGATTTTTGGAAGAGATGCAGTTTCGCGAGCAAAAGATGAAAACGATGCCCGATTACACGAGCTCTTCGTTGAAGGAAGTTGGCGCGAACACGTACGAGTTTTCGCAGGAGTGGAAAACGAAGGAAGGGTTCGAAGGGTGGATGAATACTCCGGAGAGACGTCGATCGCACTTTCCAGTCGGGGTGTATCAGTATTTGCCGAAGGATAAGTGGTCGGTGCCGGAGAATTTTGCGCCGGTGATCAAGTTAAAGGACCCTCCGAAACCACCGAAGAAGGCGTAAAGAGACCTGTTGTAATCGAAAAGAAGAAGAAAAAGACGTCACATACGCGTAACACGCTATCCGCTTCAATAGTATTGTATCTATTAGTATTATTATTATTACAGCTTTTCATTTCGTTTTTACGCTCCGACGCGTCCTCGGATGATGTCGAGCCATACTTGAGTTCCCCACGCCGGGATATCGTCGGTACTCGCCGAAGACCTCGTCGCGCGTTGTTGTTGTTGTCCTTGTTGTCCTTGTATTTGCGGAGGTGGCGCGGTCAGAGAAGGGGACGCAGATGGTGCGTTCGCTGATGCGGAAGTCGATGCTGTGGATCCTCCCGCAACTGCACCTCCTTGTTGCAATTTATTTCGTTGGCTCAACTCCTTCTCTCTCATCGAGAGATACTCCGCGCGGTCGTAAGGATCCATTTGGTCCAGAGCCTCTTGCGATAAGCCTCCGTCTTCTCCCATCATACCGCCGCCAGTTAATATCTGCCATGTGGCAACGCAAATCAACACCGTCGGCACAAAGAAACCAAAAGTAAATACCGCTAAAACGTATTTGACGAACTCGTCTTTCGATAACATCCCGGTGCTTTCGTCGCCCATAGCTTTCGTGAAGGATTGGTACTCCAACTCCACAACCGTGTCTATGAACCAAGACCATTCTCCAACATCTGGAGGCGATAGCGCGTTATAGAACATTGTCGCCGCGATGTCTTCTGCCATTCTTTTCGCTTCCAAATCGTCGTAAAAATCCGCCTCTTCGTCGCCGGCCCAAGAGTTGTTGTTGCCGCTCGCGCCGTCTTCTGTTTTCGAGGACGACGAAGACGACACCGCATTGTACCCTAACTTTTGCAAAGACTCCGCGCGTTCCGGGGACATCTTACTCAAACTGCCACTGCTACTTTTACTATTCTTCTTCTGATTCCATCTATTGTTCATATTCTTCTTCGGCTTGAACTCCTCCGTCCCGTTATCGGCGAATCTCCAATCGACTTTATCCTCCCTCCTCACAATCTCGCCTTTTCCGTTCACTTTATACGTCGTCACGCCGTAAATATACACCGAACCGAATGGATCATCCTCTTTCTCTTTCTGCAACTCCTCCTCCGTCGCTAAGAAAACTGCCTTATCCATCTTCTTTTTCAAACTCACGATGCTCTCCGTCGGTTTAGCTTTCTCCAGAAGCGTGTTCGTAAACTTTCTCTTCTTCGCGTTCTTCGTTTTCCAAGTCGCTTTCCACTGAAGCAGTAAAGTCCCGGGCTCGACCGACGCGCTTCGCAAAGTCTTGAACTGAAATTCAAAGTTTGATTTCTTCCCGTCCTTATCGTCGCTCGCAGACCAGTGCTTCATTAAACTCGCGACTTCCTTCTTCCCTCTCACCGCGTACACGTCGTTTTCGTACTCGCAATCTTTCGCCAACGGAACAACTTCATCGCCATTTTCCGAAGCATCCACGAACGGCAATCCGGACCGAAATCGCGCGTCCAACTTGTTCGTCGCGTCGATCATCTTCTGCAGACGATTTTCGTCCACGCCTACTTTCGTCCCTCCGGTCAGTTCGTCGATAGAATCCGCTTTAATTCGCAACGTTTTGTTTTTGTCGTCGCGTTGATATTTTTGCGTCATCGTTCTTCTCTTGAGAACACCACCGCGCACCGTGCTCCGAAAAGACGACGAATGCGACCAAGACGTCGGAGAAGAAGAAGAAGAAGACGCCGTCCTCCTCATCTTTGTCGTCGTCGTTAAAACAACCGATCTCTCTCTCTCTCTCTTTGGTGTGTGTGTTTAGCTCGCTCCCAGCTCGCTGTTCCCTTCGCGACGCGCTCCTTGCTTTTTTTGTCGAGAGGCGAAAAAAGAAGAGAAAAATTTTTGAGGGTGTGAAATTTTTGAAACCCTAAAGTTCTTCAAATGCCACTCTCAAAGCCCTTTTTTTCTTCTTCCTCCTCTTCCCGAGGTTCTCTTCTCCCAACGCCACATCTTCGTTACTTTTATCGACTCGTTAAACAGGACATAAAGAAAAAAAAGCAATCATGGTGCAAATGTCACAAAAAGAACAAGACATCCAGATGATGTTGGCGGCTGGATGCCATTTGGGTACCAAGAACGTCAACTTTCAAATGGAAAGATACGGTGCGCGTGAAAGATTTTTTCTTTTTTGCTTCTTCTTTTGGATCCTCTCTCGAGCGAGGAGACCCTTTTTTTTTAGTTTTGGCGGAGGGAATCTTGCGCGCGCATGGAGCACACGCGAAGGTGTGAGGCGCGTTTTGACGTTTGAATCGCGTTCGGATGGTATTTTCACGCGAGTAACTGACGTTTTTTATCTCTGTTTTTTTCATCGATCGATCACACAGTCTACAAGCGCAGAAACGATGGCATTCACATCATCAACCTCGGCAAAACGTGGGACAAGCTCATGATGGCTGCTCGCATCATCGTTGCCACGGAAAACCCGGCGGACGTCATCTGCCAATCTGCGAGACCGTACGGTCAAAGAGCGGTGTTGAAGTTTGCTCAATACACCGGCGCGAAGGCTATCGCCGGCAGGCACACTCCGGGTACGTACACTAACCAGATTGACTCGGAGTTCAGAGAGCCGAGAGTTGTCATCATGACGGACCCGAGAACTGACTCGCAGCCGATTTCGGAAACTGCGTACGTGAACTTGCCGGTCATTGCGTTCTGCGACACGGATTCTCCGTTGCAATACGTCGACGTTGCGATTCCGGCGAACAACAAGGCGAAGCACTCCATTGGTTGCTTGTATTACTTGTTGGCGAGAATGGTTTTGCAAATGCGCGGTTCGGTGAGCTTACAAAACCCGTGGGATGTTATGGTGGATTTGTTCTTCTACAGAGACCCGGAGGAGTTGGAAGCGAAGGAAGAGGAGCAAGAAGCGGCGAAAGCGGCGGCCGCGGCGGCTGGTGCGGAAGGAGCTGGTTACGACGCCAGCGCCGGCTACGCGCAAGACTCGTGGGACGAGCAACAAGGCGGCCAAGGCGGGCAATACGCGCCGGTGAGTGGCAACTGGGACCAAGCGCCGGCTCCGACCGGATGGGATCAGCAACAAGGCGGCGACTTTGGTGCTGGTTACGCGCCGTCGGGTTACTAAATTCTTCTCCTTTTAAATTAAGGAGGATTATGACAAGTAACTTTGAACTCGAGAAGATTGGTCGATTACCCCGGAGAGGTCTGTCTAATGGGAATAGATCACTTAGAATATAGAGACAGGGCACAATCTCTTGATATAAATAATATACTACTTTACACGTGTATCGTTTAATCACTCGATTCTTCTATCTTTCTATCATCTACCTAATCATAAGCTGCGACTAAAAATTTCCAACGTTTCAAAAGCGCTGCGAGTGCTAATAAATATTTCCCATCGAAGACGCGTATCCTCCGCTGCCACCACTGCCGCTATAATTACTACTGTTCGCATTCCTACAACTCCTCACCGCAATCATGACTCTATCTTCGAACAACTCTGCCTGTATCGGCTGTTCCAACTCGTAAAACGGATTCTTCATCGCGAAATCGGCGTACACGTCGTACACTCTTCTCAACAGTCTTTCCACGCCTATCGCTCTCTTCCCACTGGCAACCATAAATTTAATCCCAGTCTTCGTCTCAAAACAGTGCAAATCAAACGTTTTCGTTTCTAAAAGCTCAATCCCGGAACTTTTCCTGACCGGAGCGACGGAATGCGTGCGAGATATCGCGTGCAACGAGTTCCAAATAGACGCCAAGCGAAGCGTGTCGTTGATGTCCAACTTCATCCGTTCGCTGTTGGAGTAGTTTTTGTAAAAGATTAAACCGCCGGATTTGTTGATGATCCAGACGGAAAAGACCGCGACGAAAGGAAGCAGACCGTCGTTCCCGTCGCCTCCATCGCCGTAAAGGCCGTTGTTGTTGTTGTTGTCGTTTTTCGGGAAGTGTTGTTGCGTGGGCGACGCCACGGGTGACCCACCGTTGTTCATGTTCTCGTTTGCTTTTTTCTGCGTTCGTTTCTTTTTTGTTTTTGGTTCGTAAAGGGAACGTCTTCGTTATGTTTAGGGTTACATAAACCCTAAACCCTAAAAAAGGAGTGTGGTGTGGGCTCAGCCCTCAAAAAGTCGGTCTCGGCGGCTTCAAAAAAGGAAAAGTGCCGTCGCGCGCGCACAAACGTAAACGTTTCTTATTCGTATTAATCCTAAGACTTCACACGCAAACACACACACGCACACACCATCGCGACGATGATGCAAACGATCAATTGTCAGTTTACCGCGACGGCGGCGGCTACGACGCCGAGATCTGTTCACTCAAAGATTTCCCGCAAAAAGCTGAGCCCCATCTTTTTGAAACAATCCAACGACAAGAAGAGAAATGCGACGACGACTGTTTGTTCGGCGTCTGGACGCAAGTATAACTTCTCCGCCGGCCCGGCGATGTTACCGCTCGACGTGTTGGAAGAAGCGCAACAAGATTTGGTCAATTATAAAGGAACGGGGATGAGTGTACTTGAAATGTCGCATCGTGGAAAAGACTTCATGTCGATAGCCTCCAAAGCAGAAAAAGATTTTCGCGAGTTGGTGAATATTCCGGACAACTATAAAGTTATTTTCGTGCAAGGCGGCGCGTCGACGATGTTTGCGTCGAACGTGTTGAATTTGTGTCCCACGGGGAAAGAGAAAGCGGACTTTGTGACGACGGGCGCGTGGTCGAAGAAGGCGTTGGCCGAGGCGAAGAAGTTTTGCGACGCCGGAGAAGCGGCGACGAGCAAGGAGAGTAACTTTTCCACCATTCCGGACAGGAGCACGTGGAACTTAAGAGAAGGGGCCAAGTTTGTGCACATCTGCGAGAACGAGACCATCGGTGGCGTGGAGTTTAAGGAAACGCCGGTTGGATTACCGGACGGCGCCGTTTTGGTCGCGGATCACTCGTCCAACTATTTGAGTAAACCGATTGACGTGAGCAAGTACGGGATTATTTACGGTGGTGTGCAAAAGAACATAGCGTGCGCTGGTATGGGGATTGCAATCATTCGCGAAGATTTGATCGGCAACGCGGCGGCGAACACGCCGACGATGTTGGACTTTTCCACGCACAGTGAAAACGAGAGCATGTACAACACGCCGCCGTGTTACACGTGGTACATTTCCGGTTTAGTTTTCGCTAAGTTGTTGAGAGAAGGCGGTTTGGGCGCTATGGAGAAGAGAAACCAAGAGAAGGCGAAGATTTTGTACGATGCGATCGACGCGTCCGCTGGTTATTACAACTGCCCGACGGACTTGAAATACAGATCCTTGATGAACGTTCCGTTTACGTTGGCGAAAGGCGGCGACGTTGAGAAGCAATTTTTGAAAGAAGCCAGCGACGCCGGGTTTGAAAGCTTGAAAGGCCACAGGTCTGTCGGAGGCGCGCGAGCTTCGATTTATAACGCGATGCCGAAAGAAGGCGTCGAAGCGTTAGCCGCGTTCATGAAAGATTTCCAAAGCAGAAACGCGTAATTGAGACCGGACAAAGAGAGAACACACATCTCTGCGTTTGTGAGAGCGAGGTGTGTGTGCGTGTGTGATTTAAGAATGTGTACAATTCATCTTTGAACTTAATTTCGTTTCGTCATCGTGCTTTAACAACTACCTTTACTATGCGCGCGCGCGTCTATAATACTACGAGAACTATTTGCTATTTATTTTACAATTTCCGCCACCATATGTCCTCGTTTTCGGCTCGGAACTCGACGCCTTTGGGACCTAGAGACGTATCTGCGTTTATTTTTAAACTCAAAGCATGTAAACCTATCAACTCCTCTGGCTCTGGAACTCTTGGAGGAGGAGGAGGAGGAGGAGAAGGAGGAGGAGGAGACGCTGATTGATCGCTACTGTTTGTATTTGTATACAAACAGTCGTTCACTAGCGCTAAATTTTCCTTCGAAAACTGTGCTCGAATCTGGTGCGTTCTACCGGTGATGAGTTCAATAGTTGACTCGTAGAACATCTTCCCATCTATTTGGACCTTCTCACTTTTCTCGACGCGCAACATAGCGACGTTGGATGGAATTTGAGTCTTATCTTTCAAATACAAATCGATATCGTCTTTCGATAACTCTAAATTTTTCATCGTTACCGTCCTCGCGCCTTTCCCGATCGTCCGTTCCGACGGTTCGAACTCGTGCGTCATCAATCCAACTTTCGCGGGACCGTTTTCCGTCAACGCCAGATATCTCTTCTCTACTAAACCGTCTCGTAATATTTTCGAGAAGATACCGGCTGCTTTGCCAGTTTTAGCGACAACTAACACACCACTCGTCGTCACGTCCAATCTGTGGGTCGGGAACAACTTCGCCGAGTCGCTGTCTCCTGCGTCCTTGTTCGTCAGCGCCGACGAAACGCATCGAAGCACGTTCTCCTTCGCGTTATCCACGGACGCAGCCACGGGCAATCCAGACGGTTTCATCACGACCACGAAATCCTCCGTCTCTTTCAACAGACGATCTTTCCACCTCGTCGTCGAAGCCACGGGAAACCGTCGCGGATGAATGTGGCATCGAACGTAATGTCGCGAAGCCGCCGGTAAAACAACATCAGACGTGACTCGTTTCATTTTATGTCTAACGGCATTTGCCTCCAGCTTGAAATTTTCCTCCAGCGGATCGCTGATGTACACGGCACCAAACTCGAAAATCAACCGTTGAAAATAAAGCTCCTCGACGTCCGCGATTTCGCGATGCAGCGCGGCAGAAAGCTTCGTCCGCGCGGCGACGACAACGTCGCAATGTTCCACTCTCGCCGGGAGTTTCAACTCCGCCGAATTTATTACAGTTGACGAAGAAGAAACAACAGAAGAAGAAGTAATATCGTCGGGGCGACGCGCGTTGTTGCAAAGACGCGCGCTCGAAAACGAAGCCGTCGTTGTCGTCATCGCGCTTCTTCTTCTTCTTCGACGAAGCGCGGTGGAGGACAGGACGGCAAACGCGCGCATCATCGTCGTCGTCGTCATCGCACAACGGGGAAAATTTGTGCCGCTTTTTGAAAAACTTTTTTTTATCCAAAACACTTCATTTTACGAGAGGATGATCGACGCGGCGGCGCGCAACGCGTCGTGGTCTTCTTCGTCTTCGTCTCCTCTCTTCTTTCTCTCCAAAAGGTGTCGCAGAAGGAAAGTTTCTTCTTCTTCTTCTTCTTCTCCCCTCTCACCGCAGCCGGGTGGTGGTGTCGTTAAAATCGAATGCAAAAACCGCATTCTGTTCACTCCGGATGAGTTTTTCGAAAACGAAAAACGCAGAGCGCGTTTGCGCGCGTCCGACGCTCGATTCGACCACTTGCGAACGGTTTTAAAGAAGACTCGAGAAGGAGAGACGGTGAAGATGACGATTTTGAACGAAGGTTTAGCCGTTGGGAGGATCGTGACGACGGACAACGACGAGGATGAAGACGGCGTTTTGATAGAAGTCGTCGTTCTCGAGGAAGAGAAGAAGAAGAAGAAGAAAAATGTGAAGGTTTCGCTGCTCCTCGCGATGCCGCGGCCGAAAGTTTTGCGACGATTGCTCAGCGTTTTCGCGCAATTTGGCGTCGAGAATGTTCATTTGTTCAAAGCGGAGAAGACTGAGCGTTTTTATTTTCAATCCGACGTTCTGGCGCAGGAGATGTTGGTGAGAGAGTTTACGCGCGGCGTCGAGCAAAACGCGGTGGACTCGAGCTTTCCGAACGCGAGCAAGTGCAGAGGATTGAAACAGGTATTGGAGGAGTTAGTTTTAGAGAATGAAAATAGCGACGACGACGAAAAGGTCGATCTCGCAGAACGAGTGCGTTTGAAAAAAGGCGCGGATTTCGAGTGGCTGTTACGGGTATCGCCGCCGAGGGAGAAAGAGAAGGAAGGAAGAAGAAAAAAGATTGTGCCTTTGCTCGCGCACCCGTCGAGCGAGAGCGTGTCCCTTACCGACGCTCTTCATCAAAGCCGAAAGAAAAATACGAATAGCAATAGCAGCGGTGACGGAGACATAGAAATACTATTAGCGATTGGACCAGAAGGCGGGTGGAGTCAAAACGAGGTAGAAACGTTCCAATCTTTTAAGTTTGTAAACGTAGGACTCGGTTCGCGCATCTTCACGACAGACGTGGCGACGATTTCCTTACTCTCCTCCATCAACGAATACATAGAATATCGAAATAGATAGTAACGATGTGCATTATTAGTGTAAACATATGTATATATATATTTTTTATTTAATACAAAGTGAGCAGCGCGTACAAAGAATAGAGCAAAACCATCGGGTAAAAGACCACCAACCGTTTCCCTTCGCTGCACTGTCCCATGCCGTGTAAGAACAACCCGCTGGATTTACTCGACGCTTGCAAAACGCAAACAACCGCAAACGCTAAAATACCAAACGAGTTCGTCGTTCCTGAAAGACTACCACCGTTGCTACTTTTACTACCACTATTACTACTACCTTCGCTATGCACAAATGCTTTCACAACGCTCAAAAACAAAATCGACGTCGCGTTGTACCCGATGACCGACGCCGTTCGGCTCAAGCTCAAATTCTCCCCCGCGTCGTTGTTGCTCTGCGCGGTCAACTGATTCAATAACCAACACGTCAAACCACTCGCAATCGCCGACCATCCGAGAATATACCCGTAATGCAGCTTCCCTTGAAGCGCGTGCAAAGTAGCAATCATCCCAAACACAATCAAAGGCCCGGCTAAATCGTCGTCTTTCGACGTCTCTCTCGTCGCCTTTCGACTCGGCAGCGGGTTCATCGCGCTCTTCGCTCTTCGCGCAATTTGCGAGAAGTCAACGCCCAACTCCTCCAAAAGCGGCGGTTCGTCCGGAAACCCGCCGGACCACGATACTTTTCCCCTGAAACCTTTATTCCCCCCGTTCGAGGACGACGACGAACCGGTGTTTTGCACGTTCCCGAAACTTCTCGTCCGAGTGAACAAAGCCGCCCACCCTCCCGGACCACTCGTCGGTTCCGGTCGATTTTGAAACGACGCTTGCGACTGAAAATTCTGCGACGGCGGCGGAGGCTGGTACCGTCCACTCCCACCGTCTATGGAGTTTCTTTGACGCTGTTGTTGTTGTTCTTGCTGCTGATCTCGATGCGACGAAGAAGAAGGAGGCGCAAACGTCGAAGGCATGAATTGCATCTGAGGAGGGGGAAACGAAGACGAAGACGAAGCTTGATTCTGATTCACACCACCACCACCAACGGAAGAAGGAGGAGGCACGAAAAGCGACGGTTGTTGTTGCTGCTGCTGCTGCTGCGCCACGTTGTTGCCGTTCTCTCCACCACCACCACCACCACCACCGTGCGGTGCGAACGAAGGCGGCGGAGGTTGATTCGTGTGATAAGGCTGCTGTTGCTGCATAATCAATCTCTCTTTCCCCGCTCGTGTGCCTCGAAAGGGAAAAAGTCGATTTTTTTGTGGTGTTCCAATTTTTTTTGTTCGAAAATTTTTTGAGTTTTTTGTCTCGTCTCTCTCTGAAACAAAACACCACTCTCACCAGGGCTCAGGAAATCTCGCCATTATTCAAAGCGTGATATATATATAATAAAACCACATCACACAAACAACTAATAAAATGGTACGTTTTTTTGCCCTTTCCGCGTTCGGATGGTATTTCTGCGCGCGATTCGCGGGAGACGCGCGGGATGCGACGTTCGCGTTTTTATATTTGTTTTTCTTTCTTCCCCCAAAGGCTGGGAAAATCGCGCGAGCGCGATTTAGAGAGAAATTTCTCGGCTGCGCGCAGGAGGAATCTGGCGAGTCGTTTTTGCGCCTCGGTGCGAACGACGCTCGCGCGATTTTCGAGGAGATTTGCGTCTCGTGGATATTCGTTCGCGCGAACGCGTCGAGTCGTGCGCGAGAGGAGCGGTGGTTCCTGCGCGTTTACTCGACAAAAGGGAGCGAGCGGGGGTCACGCAGAGCGCGGTTTTTCATTTTTTTCTCTTTCAGTCTCTTTTCACTTCACTCACTCACTTCACGAAACTTTTCCTTCCTTTCTCTCAAAAAACACCACAAACAGCCATCGCAAAAGACGTTTAAAATCAAGAAAATCTTGGGCAAGAAGCAAAAGCAAAACCGCCCGATCCCGCAATGGATTCGCATGAAGACCGGGAACACCATTCGCTACAACGCCAAGAGACGACACTGGAGAAGAACCAAATTGAACATCTAATCACACAAATAATGTGGGGATGTTTAATATTGTAGGATTTTCTTAGCCAGAGTTTCAGTCTAAAATAGCGAAAACGAGTTATACAAATGTAGTTTCTAAATATAGCGTGCGTTGTTTATAAAAAGCATTACACACACACACACACACACACACACACACAATACACGACATGTAATAACGCGTAGTTTGTATTACAACGAGCTCTTTTTATGATATTATATAACGAAAAGTTTTTGCGCAATTCTCAACACGCGGTTTCGTGAAGACTATACTCGCGTCTTCGCGACGACGATGGCAATACTTCTAAATACGGAGTGGCTCTTGACCTTCTCTCTTTTCAAATCTTTTTAATATCTCTTTTGTTACATTATTATGGGCAGTATTAGTATATGTGTGCGCGAAGAAGAGAACGAATGTATAATATGTGTGTTCGCTCTCCTTCTCGTCCCGCGCGGAATCACGAACGAGGAGGCGCGTGATACGCCGAGTTCACCGCCGTGTTGTTGTTATAGTTATTGTTATTCGCGGAAGTGTTGTTGTTGGCGTTATTATGAATGTCCCACTTCCCTCTGCTCTCGTCCATGCTCGTCCTCCTTTTCGTCTGCGTATTCGTCGTCGTGAACGTGCTCGCGTCCGACGGCGGCGACGTCCCCGGCACGTCCTTCGCGCCGAGCACCGGTTTCAACACGCCCACGTCTTCATCGAAAAATAATGACGAGTCAGCATCGCCGAATTTCCGCTGCTGCTGCTCGGAGGCTGAAAATTGCTGCTGTTGTTGCTGTTGCTTCGACCTGCTCCAGTCCGCGCTGTCGAAATGTTTCCGGTCCGAAACGATCAGATTCTTCTTCGGAATCATCCCTCCGTATTTTGCTTTCAGTTTTTCCTCTTGCTCTTTGAGAAGAAGACGCGCGGAGTCGTCGCCGCTGTTGGTGGTGCTTTCCATTTTTTTGTTATGTGTTTTCCCAAAAAGCTCCCGTGAAACGAAAATATCTCTCGGGAGGTCTTTCCAATTTTATTATTGATTATTTTTATGTACAAAAAGAATATCGCTGTTTACAACAACGAGAAGAAGAAACAAACGAGAGAGCTGTGCGTGCGCGCGTGCGTGTGTCTCTCTGTCTCTCTCTCTCTGTTCCTTTACGTGCGCAATATGTACAAAAGCCGAAGAATAACTTTGCAAAAATGAATGAAGAGAAAAAAAAGATCATAATAAAAAGAAGTCGTCGTGCAGAAGAGGAGAAAGAAAAAAAGACAAAAAAAAGAGCTTCATATTACTACCTTAAACCCTAATCGCTTACGAAAACCACTCTTTCCGAGAGTAGTTTTTTACAAACGACGCACGCGGTATAGAAGGAAAAAGTTTTACTTGAGACTTGGTAAAAAGCCAGAGATCCCGGGTTCGAACCCCGGTACGGTCAAATGTCTTCGCGTATAGGCCGTATGGCAAAGTGGATGAATGCGCTGGTTTCCGATCAAACGCGTGTGCTATCTTTTTTTTGTTGTTGTTCGTTTTCTTTTGTCGTGTTTGTGTATTTTTTGCCTCTCTTGCCTTTTTTTTTTCGTATTTTTTTTTGAGACCACACAAAAGAGAAAAAGCTCAACCAACGCGAACGCACAACGCATAAGAACAGAGAAGAGAAACAAAGGCCTCTCTCTGTCTCTCTCTCTCTCTTCTCT